>Ga0247778_1000356_pt1 | contig 68865 bp, 67 predicted proteins | sample UWRJL049202B5_FD_179939 | JGI IMG/M metagenome (GOLD analysis project Ga0247778, IMG submission 179939) | Plant litter microbial communities from Arlington Agricultural Research Station in Wisconsin, United States - UWRJ-L049-202B-5 | ecosystem: Environmental > Terrestrial > Plant litter >... | reverse complement strand
TCGGGTGTGGTGGGTGTCCCCCCGTCCGCCCCCCCCCCCCCCCCCCCCCTCCTTTGACCCACTCAGGGGCATTTTTCGCCGCATTAGGCCATCAGAAAGCTTTGTTGCAAATCGCACAGGGCGGTCACTTATGGCTCCTTGTCCTCTTGGGTTGGAAATTCTGCCGCCACGGGTTCCACTTGATTCTGCAGCCGACTAGTGCTCAACATCCACGACGATTGACAGCCGCAAACAAATTTGTATGGGCTAAGATACTCGAATTAATCTCAGAGTCAGGAAACATGATCCCCCGTCCGCTCTCGAATGCACTGCTTCTAGGGCACAGCCCGATGCTGACCACTGGTAGTGCTACAGGAACTATCCCCTCGCACGACTCCTCTTCTAGCGCAAGCCTCCTACTCAGCAGAGTTCGCATCTCGCACGAAGACATTATGGCATCGCAAAGACATCGCAATGCTCCCGAACCAACGAGATAGCTATCAAGACCTTCACGCCTGCTACTACGAATGGCCGCGTGCATCGAATCGCATATTTTCAGCGACAGACGGGGCGCGCGATGCGCGTTACAACGTTGGTCAGAGAACGGAACCTCCTAGAGGTACACAGGTCTCCTTGCCGTGATTTCGGGTGAGGGGTAAGGGCAAGTTACAGAACCAGGACAGGATACAGGCTGGTCGGATCAATTGATTGCAACGGCGTGTGCCCAGTCTTGATAGCTATCGGCATGTTCAGGGGGCGCCGATAGGCTCTTCACCACCGCAAAGAGTACCCGCACAACAGAGACAGGAGGCACCGACGCTACTTAAGCCGTAATACAGATACAAACTATGCTTCAAGACTTCCGGAGACTTTAAACAGAGTGTCCATTTACGTGAGAATCCACAACCCAACTTGGGAGCAAAAGGTATACAGATCAAAGCATCACTGGATCTAAGGAGGAACGGGAACGTAACCCACGTGCGGCAGCATCCGACGCATGCATAGAGCGGCAGGAAATTGTTTGAAAGCTACAAGGGTGCAAGTAAGTCTGTCTCTTTGGTTGGTAACAAGCAACGGGCTGTTGCATGCCATCCAGTTAATCGAAACGGGGGTCTGAGGTAAAGCAGGCAGTCAATTCTCAGTAAGCTCAGCAAGGAATTCACAACCAACAACTTCACTGATAAAGGTGAGCAAGCTGTGAAGACCTAGTCTTGTGAGTATTCAGTAGATTGTATGGAGCAGTGGGCAGATTCAACGTTGCAGATACAGGGATGGACAGTACCCAATTATGCGGCGGATTGGGGTGGTTGACTGGACGTGAAGGTACCACCTCGCAAAACACAAAACATCATACCAAGAAGAAACAAAACCAGAATCAAATTCAAAGCCAATGATAGTCTCCATAAGCATTTAATACTAAACATAAATTGCTCACACACGCATAGAAGGACTACGTACAAACTGCAATTTGGCAAGCGCAAAAGAAAGACAGCTGTTCCAAAAGACGCGATATCATCAGGCACTGCCTCATCGAAGTTCCAGCATTGCTAGACCACGAAAAGTGAGAAGATTGTGGGTTAGTAAGATGGTTAAAAATACAAGATAATCACTTGAAGTGAAGAGTGTCGGCAGGTGTGAAGTGAAGAAAGAAAGACGTTAGAATCCCGGAACAGATGCCGGCCCGACGTTGCGCTAATCCAATTTTATACTAGCACCTTTTTTCATGCTTCGATTCGATTCGACCCCGGAAATATTTTCTGACGAGCATGAGCTTATGCCAAAATAAATAACTTTTCAACATCCCATCCCCTTTTCCTCCACGCAAATCGTCAGTCAGATCTCTCCAGGATCTTTCTTCTGCTTTGTACTTGTACTCTATTCGCAGCGTCTTTTATAATCCTTTTAAAATGCAGAGAGCATTGACTTCGAGGGCCTCGGCTCTGCGATCAGCATCGAAGCTCCGTCCTGTTACTTCTGGCTTCAATGCTCACCAGTTACGGTTCGCACACAAGGTATGACTTGCTTGAGGGCATATCTCTCTTCTTGGATGGGAAGCTGGAACAAAGACTAACAATTTGTGCTACAGGACCTCAAGTTTGGCGTTGAAGCTCGAGCTTCCCTCCTTGCCGGTGTCGAGACCCTCGCAAAGGCTGTTTCCACAACTCTAGGACCCAAGGGACGTAATGTTTTGATTGAGTCAAGTTATGGATCGCCAAAGATTACCAAGGGTTCGTCTCTCTTTCCTACAGTGTTGGTTGCTAAGCTAGATACTGATTGTTTGCAGATGGTGTGACCGTTGCTAGAGCTATCACTCTCAAGGACAAATTCGAAAACCTCGGAGCACGCCTCATCCAAGACGTTGCCTCGAAGACAAACGAAACTGCCGGTGATGGAACCACAACCGCCACCGTTCTCGCCCGCTCCATTTTCTCCGAGACCGTCAAGAACGTTGCTGCTGGGTGCAATCCTATGGATCTCCGCAGAGGTACCCAAGCTGCCGTCGAAGCCGTTATCGAATTCCTCCAAAGCAATAAGCGCGATATCACCACCAGCGAAGAGATTGCGCAAGTTGCCACCATCTCTGCCAACGGCGACACGCATATTGGAAAGTTGATTGCAAATGCTATGGAGAAGGTCGGAAAGGAGGGTGTCATCACCGTCAAGGAGGGCAAGACCATGGAGGATGAGCTCGAGGTTACCGAGGGCATGCGATTCGACCGTGGATTCGTTTCGCCATACTTTATTACCGATGCCAAGACCCAAAAGGTCGAGTTCGAGAACCCATTGATCCTTCTCTCTGAGAAGAAGATCTCTGCTGTGAACGATATTCTCCCAGCTCTCGAGGCCTCCACCCAGCTCCGCCGACCTTTGATCATCATTGCTGAGGATATCGAGGGAGAGGCTCTTGCTGTCTGTATACTGAACAAGCTCCGTGGTCAACTCCAAGTTGCCGCTGTCAAGGCTCCTGGCTTCGGTGACAATCGCAAGTCTATCCTTGGTGACCTCGGTATCCTTACCGATGCCACCGTTTTCACTGATGAGCTTGATATCAAGGTTGAGAAGGCTACCCCAGACATGTTCGGATCCACCGCTTCGATCACCATCACAAAGGAGGACACCATCATCTTGAACGGCAAGGGAAGCAAGGACGCCATTAGCCAACGATGCGAACAAATCCGTGGTGTTATGGCCGACCCAACCACCTCTGACTACGAGAAGGAGAAGCTCCAAGAGCGACTTGCTAAGCTCTCTGGTGGTGTTGCCGTCATCAAGGTCGGTGGATCATCTGAGGTTGAGGTCGGTGAGAAGAAGGATCGTTTCGTTGATGCCCTTAACGCTACCCGTGCGGCTGTTGAGGAGGGTATCCTGCCAGGTGGTGGAACTGCTCTTCTCAAGGCAGCAAGCCAAGCTCTTGGTAACATCAAGACCGCAAACTTCGATCAGCAACTCGGTGTCAGCATTGTCAAGAGCGCAATCACCAAGCCTGCTCGCATGATCGTCGAGAATGCCGGAACCGAGGGCTCTGTCGTTGTTGGCAAGCTTATGGATGAGTTTGGAGCCGACTTCAACAAGGGATATGACAGTGCCAAGGGCGAGTACGTTGACATGATTGCTTCTGGTATTGTCGATCCATTCAAGGTTGTCCGAACCGGTCTGGTTGATGCTAGCGGTGTTGCCTCATTGCTTGGCACAACTGAGGTTGCCATCACTGAGGCACCAGAGGAGAAGGGTCCAGGAGGACCACCAGGCGGTATGGGCGGCATGGGTGGTAAGCAATCTCATCCTCATGCAACGTAAAATGCTAACATTTTTAGGAATGGGTGGAATGGGCGGAATGATGTGAAAAAGTTAACTCGACCGATGTAAAATACCCGATAGTGCCGAGCTCTCAAGTTGCCAGAGGGGCATGACTGCACGGCAGATTCTATATGCTGTATAACACCACTCTCCACTCTTCACCATCTGTTTTACAATTGGCATTGCGGAGCGACTTGATGTTTTTAGGACAGGGAGCTAAGACTATGTAAAATGTAATGAACAAAAAACACCTTAAACTATTCATTGCGTGGCTTTTGAGACTTTTCTTCGTGCCTAGTGTATTTTGGGGGTATAATTTACGAGAGAGGAGTGATGTTGAAGGCAGAACCTTAAGGCCTTTCTAGCATTACGAGACGAAACTCAGCTGCCTGTATCAAAATAGGGGGGGCTTACGTCGGCGCTAATTGGATCACGTGTCGAAACATCCCACCAAGGCTTCGGCGTTCGCAAAGCAACCACCAGGAACAAGGACGATAAACAACTCTCCCTCCATTTGCCTGCCCTCGTTCCTTCATACTCGAGAGCACATTACACATCAAGCCTCAACTTCATTTTTTGAAATCCCAGTACGTCCGAACTCAAATTCAGCCTCAGCCAAAAGCGGGGTGTTCATTCTGTGTTATCGCATCGCTGACAAGATACTCAAGGCTCATCGAATTGAGTTCTCGTCACACAAACCTATCGTCACCATGGTAAGTTCTCTTTGTTGTTATTCGCAGACCAAATCCTTTGCTAACTGGTGCCACGATAACAGTCTCAATCAGGGTCAGTACTCCCATCCTCCCCTCCCTTCTCTAGAAAGCCGAGCCTTCCCACCCCACCATCATAACACAACTTTGCCGACGAGACTACAAGCAAACAAAGGAAGAGATCTAACAAATGCTGTTAAACAGAGTCGCCGTTGCGCCCGAGTGCGTCACCAAGTTCAACGAGCTGAAGCTCAACAAGAAGATTAAGTACATCATCTACAAGATGTCGGACGACTACAAGGAGATTGTTGTCGAGGAGGCTAGCGAGGATGAAGACTGGGAGGCTTTCCGTGAGAAGCTGATCAATGCTCAATCGAAGTCCAAGACTGTACGCCGAACACTATACTGAGGCTGGATGATGCAGTGCTGACATCGGAGACAGGGAAAGGTTGGCAAGGGCCCAAGATATGCTGTCTATGACTTCAACTATGATTTGGCTTCTGGCGAGGGATCAAGGTATGAATATATTGCAAGATTTGGAAGATTTGGGCTCACAACGGGAACAGAAGCAAGATCACCTTCATTGCTTGGTCGCCAGATGATGCCGGAATCCAGGTTAGTTCCTTATTCCAAATTTGAAGCCAAAGCTAATCACCTCAAAAGCCCAAGATGGTCTACGCCTCCTCCAAAGACGCTCTCAAGCGTGCCCTGAACGGAATCGCCACCGAATTCCAAGCAAACGACGTAGACGACATCGAATACCAATCCGTCCTCGCAAAGGTCAGCAAGGGCCTCGCATAGATAGATTTCTTTCACACACGAAGTTACGATATCTGTGGGGGAGGGGAGAGGGATCGGAGGGAGGAGGCCTATGTTTCATTGGTGCCGCTCTGGTCATGGGATGCGAAATATGCATACATAGTTGGCCAACAAATTCTCAGGCTTTTCTGTTACGTGAGTGAGTGATTGGGGGAAAGAAGCAGAACAGGGGATTGTGTCGGCATATGAGAGACATCAAAAGCTACTTCTTAACATGCATGGCATTTTCTCTCTATCTTGACGCTCATGTGCCGTTTCTTTTATCATCCCAGTATTCCTTAACGCCGTGCTCACGTTCATACTTCAACCCAGCCCATTAAGACTTCTCCAACGCAGCCCTAAAAACCCCCCAAACCCTCTCCCCCTCCCCCTCATCCTTCAACCTCTGCACCAAAAACCCCTTCAAATCCCCCCAAAACTCCTCCGTCTTCAACACCTCCCCACCCCGTCCAATAACCCCGTCCATCTCCATAGCCTCCCCCTCATTCGCTCCCTCCTCCTCCTTCTTCTTCACCACCGCCGCCGCACCCCCAATAACCATAACACTAAACTCCACCTTCCCCTTGCCCCTAGCTTCTTCCCCTACCACATCTTTAAGCGTCTTACTATCGGTAACCGGTTTCTTGTTATACAATATCCGTAACGCAGAAACGGGAATAGAAGCTTGCGCAGAAAGCGATTCTTTGAGGTTCAGGATCGAGGTGCTGAGTGGCAGGGAGGGGAGCGAGATGTCGAGGGGAGGGTTGCGGAGGGATTTTAGGATTACTGTGAGGGAGGATTCTGCGCCGGGCGGGAGGGTAGTGCGTTTTTTTAATGGGGGGCCTGTGGATTTGGGAAGGATTATCTGGGGGATATATTGTCAGTGTCTGTTTGGTTTTGGCTTGGAATGGAGGGGAGGGGTGGGACATACGGCTGATCGTGAGGGATAGGAGCGTGGATCTTCGATGTGATCGGCGCTTATTTTGTTGGGACGGCTATCTAGAGTCGTGAGGAAGGATTTTGCGAAGGCTAGTTCTGTCATTTTGTCGTTTTTGGGTTGAAAATTGAGTACAATTGTCTGGGGCTGGCAAATGGATTGAAGCTTGGATCTTGAAGTTGCGCTGAAGCGGCCGCTAGCGTGGTCCACTGTAAATCTTATCGTAAATTTTCCCAAGAAAAAAGTTCAAGTCCGACCTCGAAATTCCACGCTCAAAAATTCCAATCCCCCCACACCGAAGGAAATATATTCGGGACATTTCCCAGAACCGCAAAAATGGGAGTCGGACGCCGTATGAAAAAGCAGGGCCCGCCTGAGCCGCTCGACGAAGCACATTTCACGAATTTGAAGCGCAAAGCGGGCATGTCTGTCACAGAGAGTCGGGAGGAAGCGAAAGCATATGCGAAGAAGCGGAAAACCAATGGATCTGGAGATTCGAAGTCAAAGTCCAAGGACAAGAAGGAGAAGAATGGAAAGCCTGAAAAGAAAAAGCCGTTCACAAATGCGCTGCCTCCTACACCGATGAAGAAAAGCAAAAAGCCTGAATCTGTACCACCTCCGATGTCTGATGAGGAAATGGACGACGATTCAGATGCGGCGGATCTTATGAACGATGAATTCGAAGATTTATCTGGTGAAGAAGGGGGATTAGGAGATGACTTTTTGGATTCTGGGAGCGAGGTGTATGATTCTGGGGATGATCATCCGAAGGCTATGTTCTCTGAAGACGAGGACGAGAGTGATGCGGAGGAGAAGCTTACAGCTGCCAATATTGCTGGTCTGACGCGGAAACTTGATGAGCAGATGGCTGCTGAGGCGGAGGAGGCGGAAGCTGAGTTACAGGAGGCTGCGTTGCAGACGAATATTGCGGGGGATAGACCGCATATTTTGAGTGATGATGATAGTGAGGATGAGGGAGGTGTTAAAACGAATGCTCTGCTTGCACCGGATCTGCAACTCCTAAGAACGAGGATAAATGATACGGTGCGGGTTTTAGACGACTTCTCAAATCTGGCAGAAGAGGGCCGGTCGAGAGCAGAGTACACAGCGCAATTATTGAAGGATATCTGTGCATATTACGGCTACTCAGACTACCTGGCCGAGAAGCTATACAACCTCTTCCCGCCCAAGGAAGCATTCGCGTTCTTCGAAGCAAACGAAACCGCCAGACCGGTCGTCCTCCGCACAAACACCCTCCGAACCCACCGAAGAGATCTCGCAACCGCACTCATCAACCGCGGCGTTACCCTCGAGCCCGTAGGCAAATGGTCCAAAATCGGTCTCCAAGTCTTCGAAAGCGCCGTCCCTCTAGGAGCAACCCCCGAGTACTTAGCCGGCCACTATATCCTCCAAGCCGCATCCTCCTTCCTGCCCGTCATGGCTCTCGCACCCCAAGAAAACGAACGCATCCTCGATATGGCCTCCGCTCCAGGTGGAAAAACTACTCACATCGCTGCACTTATGAAGAATACCGGCTGCATTTTCGCCAACGATAGCAATAAATCCCGTGCCAAAGGTCTAATCGGTAACGTCCATCGTCTCGGCGCCAAGAATGTTATAGTCTGCAATTACGACGCCCGCGAATTCCCAAAAGTCATCGGTGGATTCGACCGCGTGCTCCTCGATGCTCCCTGTTCCGGCACAGGCGTCATTGCAAAGGATCCCAGCGTCAAAACCAACAAGACAGAAAAGGATTTCCTCATGCTTCCTCATCTGCAAAAACAGCTTCTTCTCTCAGCAATCGATTCCGTGGACCACGCGTCCAAAACGGGAGGCTATATCGTTTATTCTACTTGTTCCGTAACGGTCGAGGAAAACGAACAAGTGGTGCAATACGCACTTACCAAACGCCCGAACGTAAAGCTCGTTGAGACGGGTCTTGTTTTCGGCAAAGAGGGATTCACGAGTTTCATGGGCAAGCAATTCCACCAATCCCTCAAGATGACGCGGCGATACTACCCACACGCCTACAACGTCGACGGTTTCTTCGTAGCCAAATTCAAGAAAACCGGCCCTAGTCCGGCTGGTAGCACGAATAACGTGCAAAAGGAAGAAATCGATGAGTTGGATGTTGATAAGAGACCGGTGCCAGAGACGGATGAAGAGGACAAGGAGCTGCCGTTTGGAGGCTGGGATGAGGAGGAGGATGAGGTGTATATTGAGAGGGCGAAGAGGAATTTGTTGAGGAAGAAGGGCGTGGATCCGAAGGCTAATAGGGGGGATATGAGTAAGGTTAATGGGGAGAAGTTAAAGAAGAAGGGGAGTAAGGAGAAGGTGAAGAAGAGTGGGGATGGGGAGAAAAAGGAGAAGGAGAAGTTAAGTAAGGAGATTCCGAGTAGGGAGAAGTCGAGTAAGAGTGGTGAGAAGGAGAAGAAAAAGTCGAAGAAAGATAAGTGAGCGAGTAGAGCAATGTTGAGATTCTGTTTGGGCATAGTTTTTGGTTCATCTATGAGCGTCACACGTGATGTTCGCTACCCCTGAATACACTTATAAAATGTTTGTGCAGTCGAAAGAGTCTATAGGGCTTTTCGGAAATCTTGTGTTGGCTCCGTGTGTAAAAGGACAGCCGCCAAGGGTACATTGGTACATATGATGAGGTAAGCAGCTGCCGAAAAGCCACTCACTCCACAGCCCTCAGCCTTGCCTTCCTCACTCACACTTTAAGATCTCGAGACGGCTCAAAGTCTGCTCAAAAACTTACCAGCTGTTTACACCGCCAAAATATCTCACAGAGTCGCAGCACCAAAGAATCTTTATCGCTATGCCCCCAACCTGGTTCAAGGGCCTTCGAAACAAGTTGAAGTCTCGCAAAACACCCACTGTTTCTGGCACATCGGGAACACAGCGCAAGTCTAATCTAGGGGAAAGCTCAAATCCATCGCAAGATATCACTATCAACCAAGTCCATCCAGAGGTCAATGTCAATGACTTATCAGCGGATGAGGAGACCGTCCACAGAGAAGATCTTCATAGCCTCACCTCGCCAGATCCGGCTATCGCCAAGCACTGGGCCCCATCAGAGCCAGGCTATGATCCCGTTCAAAGAGTTCCTTGGGCTGCCGAAGATAGACTGGAAGATGACGAACCGAAAGATCTCTCCGATACGATTGAACCAAGTCTCATTACATTATGGCTTCAACACTGTGAGCAACATCACGGTGCTGAGTGCACTCGCCGAGAACTCGAGCCAAACGGTCGCGATGTCGCCGAGATGAACATAATTCTCATTGACGTCAAGCGGAAATGCTTGGTTACAGACACAACCGCTGCTAGGTATTTTGCTCTCAGCTACGTTTGGGGATCAGTATGTAACTCTCATTCCATTTGATGTGTTCTTAGTCGCTAATATCAACATTCTAGGTTCCGCAACTCCAAAACTCAACGACGTTGTCTGAGAGTCTTATGATTCCTGGGGCCCTCAATTCTTATATGAATTCCATACCTCAAGTCATCCTCGACGCCATGGAACTCGTGTACTCCATTGGCGAGAAATACTTGTGGGTCGACTCTCTGTGCATTGTGCAGGATGATGCGGATTCAAAGCATGATCAAATCTCTCACATGGCCATCATCTACAGTAGCGCATTGATGACAATTGTTGCAGCCAGTGCTCGTGATGCGAGTTCGAATCTTCCGGGCCTTCGTCCTGGTACGAGATGGCCACGAGAGAAGCAAGAAATATATGAGCTGAACCGTCCTTTGCGACCAGACCTAGTACTCAAGGCCGTTGACCGTACAATATATGTGTCACGAGCTTGGACATTTCAAGAGAGACATTTGTCACGGCGATGTCTGTATTTTCTTGATGAGCAAGTTTATTTTCAGTGCCGGGCCGAGTTGTGGTGCGAGGAGGCGCCAATTGCTCTCCTCTCCAAGTTCATCCCAACCGCGCCACCTGAAATTGGGTTGAGTATCATGCCAAAAGCGCAGGCTTGGGGCGAGAGCATAAGAGAAGAAGATTGGGATCGTGGCTTTGGATTTTATGCGGAGATCATCCAAGAGTACTCGTGGAAGCTTTTGACTTATCCTGAGGATGTTACAAAGGCCTTGTCGGGAATGCTCGGCGCCTTGGAACAACATTCGGGTTGGACTTTCGCTCATTGTCTTCCAGAGCAATTGTTGGATTGGGCTTTACTCTGGGTCCCGGCTGGATCCCATCAACGACGCCCTGCGCCACCATCAGGCCCCATACTCCGATTCCCGAGTTGGTCTTGGATTGGATGGGTTGGTCCGATAACCTTTAATCTCAACTTCGGCCATACGCTGAAGCCTTTAAACAGCCTGCTGTCAAATGTGGAAATTGAGAGTGTCGGGGAAACTATTTCGAGCTTCCGCGGTGTGAACCGGATACTCTCTGGTAAACGTAAAGTTTTTGGAACTGGCATCGTCGGGGAAGAATGGGAAAAGATTCCAATAACCACCAGTCAACCGTTAACGCCTGGATTATGCGGAAGCGCACTACGCTTCACTACAAGCACAATCAGTGCAGATAAATTTCAGATCAAAGAAATGCCGCCTTGGGAGTGGAATTCGGCAGCAAGCTCTGATACGAGGGCAAGACATAATCAGACTGGTGTTTTCGTCACTATGTCAGGTGAAATCACTGGTTATTTCCCGGGAGTTAGTATTGAATTCTTTGGCCGTTTTCGGTGGTCGCGCCTCAGATTGGTTGCCATGTCTGCGATGCTCGTAGAGGACGTCACAGATGGATTCGGATATGGGTTCGGAATTAAAGCCAATGGTGAATCTAACCTCTGGCAGACCTATCTTCACTGGGCGAATAACCCTGAAAGATTTCAAAAAATCACAATATATAATGTTATGCTTGTTCAAAGGCGAGGAAATTTTCATGAACGGGTGGCTGTTGGTCGAATCGATATTAAGTCTTTCGATGCATGTTGTCCTGTTTCCGAGACCATTCAGCTGGTCTGATCGGAGGCCACTCACATTAACCCATCTGATAATTCCGCATTGAGCGAAAAGAGCACAGCTCCTGGCCCCGCGGAAGCGGCACACCTTTCACTGCGTCCTCCCGTGATGGAGCTCCAAGTGATGATTCTGTGAAGATTGGCCCGGCATAAGCTCCAAGAGTTACAAGTACTAATGCATGAGACATGGGTGAGGCACCATATCTCATTTGCAAGTGCATTGAGAGGAAAGCGCACCTTGCGGGAACAAGGGCCCACCAGGCCCCAAATTTTTCGACAGCATTCGAATTTGAATATGATGGTATCGAGAGACTTGCGAAATGACAGGATAAGCAATAAATAAAAACATTCTGGCGTGCGGGAATCATTGGGTAATCAATAGTTCTGTGGTCTGATGGGGTAGGGGATCTATCTTGGGTCAAGGGCAGAAAATGTCTTTTGAACATTTCGTGGATATCAACTGTCATCGTGACATGCTCCTGGTACCCCTTCATTTCATCCCTATTCTCCAGCGAGCGAACTTCCCGTGCGAGCCTAACCAACAAGTACGACACTTGGGTCAAAACTTGATTCTGAGCGGGGCACATCCGTATTCCTCCCAAGAACAGCTCATACTGCCATTTGGCTTCCCAAAGTGGGCGTTTCGGTTCAGTCCAGCGACTCGTTTTAAATTCTTCTGAATCAGAACCCCGGAATGACGGATCGCGCTGCACGGTATAGAGATCCATTTCGACAATTGTACCTTTAGGAAGGAAAGTGGGAGATTTTCCATCTAATCCCCCTCCTCGTGGGAGTACGCTATCCCGTAATGCTGCACGGGCGATCCGTGAGGCAGCGGGATGAAGGCGGAGAGATTCATCGATGATTGATTTTGTGACTTTCAAAGAGCGCAAGAACTCGAATGTTAAAGCTTGAGCGGGGTCAATGCCATCGACTTCGGCTTTTAGCTTGCTCCATTCGTATGGGTGACGGGCAAGTTCGAAGATGATGTCTGAAAATGCAATTGCTGCGGTGTCTTGTGCTGGAAAGAATGCATTTATGATTTGCATCCGAAGATCGTATGGGTCCTGGGTTATCTTTGCCATTTCTTCAAGAAGTACGTACTTCTTCGGTCCCTCGGACTGGGTCTCGGGGAGGCGCTGCTTTTCAATTGCACGCTGCACCCTCTTGTCAACGAAGGCGTGCACTTTTTTGTATGCTTTTTTCCAGTAGGGGTCAAGGTAGAGGGGCCATCGGAAGGGACCCAGTATAAGAAGTAGTGCTAAACCTAGGAGTGAGCGGTCAAACGCTTTCATGAACTTGTCAGTCTCCATTGATGTTTCCGAATCGAGGCTGCCCGTTGAATTTCCAAAGATGAATTCCGTAGAAGTGTCCAAGAACTTGAGGTGATGGTCAGCGTGGTACCAGATTTGTAGCGCTCTTTCTAAAGACGAACCATTTTCTTCACGAGAGGCATCAGATCAAAAGTCGATCCATCTTTTGGGATCAAGTCCAAGAAGCGAGCGACATGTCGTTCAAAGTTCTCCAAATCACTTATCTCCCCTCGCGCAAAAGTCGGTCGGACGAGTCATCTCGAATACTTCCAGAACTCGCCGTCCTCAGTGAAGATACCACGGCCTAAGAAAGGAGCACCTATGGTACCCCTCATGGGACCCACCCCAAAATCGTTAAAGCGTGAGGTGCAAATTGCCTGATATTCTCTGGGTGTGACGTTTGCAGTTCAGATACCCCTAAGGGCTTCATCAAAAACGTTTGGCCATATATTTGGTGAATTTTTGTGTATGCTTCTGAACGGCGACCCGCAAAGTCTGCTTTGCGGATGGAGATGAAGGTGTCGAGGCAGAAGATTGGATTCCAGCTTGAGACTGTTGGAATGGGCTTGCATCCATGATCGCGAGAAGCTTTGGCTGATCGTATCTTGCCATTCCAGGAGATCAGGAGCAGGTAAGTGAAGTAGGTTGCAGCGACAGTGGCAGCAAGAGAACCTAGAGAGTCCATTGCGTGGGAATAGTTGATGCGGAAGGTTGCACGGTCTCGGAGCTGCGCTTTTTGTCGGTTGTGATAAATCTTGCTTTCCACGTGTGTTTTAGTACTTGGTTTTGTGGCATTCCAACCCAGCATAAGACGTTAAAATATCTGAAGCGTTCCATGTTGGTTGGTGTTGGTGAGAGACAGCTGACCAATTACATTATGCAGCGATAGATGAATGAGATCATCTACCGATTTACTGTCTGTGTCGACACAAAGCAGTCACTTTATATCAATAAAGTCACACACAGACTTGAAACTATTTATCTCCACGAAAGTCAGGATAGAATCTCGTGGAGTTTATATACATCGATTTCAGTTCAGTCCGTTCCCGCCAAACGAGGGCACATAATACCTTAGCCACATCTTAGCAATACGAACATCCTATTTTGAGCGTATGATGAATGGGCGCTGCATTTTCCTGCGAAATTCGGCGCCTAGAGTATTAAGAGACGTCCGACAGCTCAATTCAAGCTGACTCCTCACTAAGCCCCACTCGAGCCGGTTGGGGGCTTTTTGTATATCCGGTAATAAAACCAAGGAGTTTGTGCGAGCTCAAGACCAAACAGCTCTTTGCACAGGTCATCTAGAATCTTGCTCTGCGCAAAAAATAAATGCTTCTTTCTTGGGATGACAATCCTTCCAGTCCTTCTAGAATTACGACCAAAGTGGATGCGGGATTCATTGTCGAAGTATTCAAAGTCAGAGCAGGCATTCGCTATCCTGAGTTGAAATGTCCTTACCATCGCCGGGTCGTTTACTTTTAGCCCGATTGCCAGACTCCTCAAACTAGACCTGAGCCCACTGAAGTAATCGCCTTCCCAATTCAGACACGGCCGCTGACCATAGACCCAAGCCAGTCTGTAGTTGTCACAACGGCATCTGGTGTTCGTATTAGCATTAGGTTACCTCTGAGGAACGGGTATATACTGACGGAGGCGGTTCATATACCACGTCCCTGACGTTTTTAAGGAGACAAAGAGGAATATCTCTGCCAAAGATAGGATAATCAATTGTATACGTCGAACTGCTCTGTGGGCATTGGTCGTGGATTGGAAAAAGGCGTAGCGCTGAAACAGAGAGTCGGGCATGTAAACACTCAAAATAGAGGTCCTTGTGGCGTCGAAGCAGCGCCGTTTCCAATGCCGTCAGCCCTTTGATATGACCCTCGATTTCTTCAGCAGAGGCATCGAGCAATTTTCCCAAGTCATAGTTCTCACTTGGATATGAAATACGGCGACTGACACCATCACCATAGATAGTATGTTCCGCGGCTTGGATAAAGACGAGCCAACGTAGTTCAGGTGGCAACTTGTGAAGGCAGCATTTAGCTCCTGAGGACGTATCAACCAGGCTAGAGTCCATTGTTCACGGCTGATATCGGGAAACGTTTGTTCAAGAATAAATGCAGGCTGCGAGACAAATTTATTTTAAGTGATAATGGTGAAGCTCTAAACTAGATCCCGTCTTGGAGCATTTTTTTGGCGAGTCGAACTGGAAGTTACGTATCGACGGCGGGGCGTGACGCGAGAGCCCGACTCGGGCTCAAGACCCAAGATCTCCTTACAAATCTCATCCATATCACCAACATCTAGGCAGCCCAGGATAAGAATTCGTAGCGGGCCCCAACACCAGATTTCCAGCGTGAATTTCCTTTGATTTTGACGTATTGCGGGTGCCAGGAGCTCGGCCACTTCCGTGAACTTACGGCGAAAATAAGTGCACGGCTTTCCGGTAATCCAGCTATGACATTTATGGTGGAATCCACGAATAGTGAGAAATTCATCTTCTTCTAAGTTTTTCGAGAGACTTACGGGGTTGTAAACTTGACGTGCCGGATATGTTCGAGGAGTGGCACAATAACTTCTGTTTGAAATCGCCAAGACGAACGGGTCCCGTGGCGAGTCGGGAATCTTAGGGGAAGTCTTAAAAGTGAGAGAGACAATCTCGTCCGAAAACATTCCATAAAAAGATTCTTTTCGTTCTGAAATAACACAAATTCGAAAGGTGTGAGGTTTGCCACATTATGCGTCTTTGATTCGGAACAACTACAGGAATCAGTACCAGGCTTTATTTGAAGATTAAGAATTTAAGAAGACGAAACAAATGACTAGGAGCCTAATGCTGCGAAATCAAGGGAGCGAGACGAGGAAAGGGTATGGTTACAATGGGTCCAATAAAGATCTCCAGGAACCGACATAATCGGTATAGGTTGCCGAATAAGGACTCTCGCAAACGGGCAAAGGGTCCTCGCCACAGACGAAATGAACGAAGCGGCAAGAGCTATTATACGGATTTTGGAGGTTCCAATTTCTGAAGAATTCGCACGCTATCCAGGTGAAAATCATTTTGCGGATTTCGGGCGGAAATTTGTATAGAGTGCATTGTCCTCCATTTGCCTGTTCCACTGCAGATATAGCGGAGGAAGACATGACTTCGGCGTCCATCAAATCGATATATATGATAAAAATAAAAGAAGCAATGTCAAAATTGGTCTTTCGAAAACAATCATGCGCGCTGGGTGTAGGAGCCCATGCTAACAAATTAGCGTCCTGCTGTAGCTCGTCTCCACGCTCTCTCAAACTTCGGACCCAGACCAGACTCTAAACGAGGGCATATGACGAAAGACGGAAGAAAGAACAATGGCCGAAGAAAAAAGTGGCAGGCCTTGATATTGTATTACTTTTGCCAAATCACGAAGAGCAAGAGCACTGCATGGCTCTATCCGTCTTTGGAACATCTCCGCAGAATCTCTCCTCTTCCTTTTCGTCCCAACCCCAATGCTCCTCGAAAGGATGCAACGCCATATTCATCACCTTATCTAAGATCTCCCTTTCGCCTCCTTTTTCTACCCTCTTGATCAACTCATCCAAGACCCAACTCTTGGGGATGAATTTCGGGTTCACTTTCTTCATCTCAACTTGTCTAGCTGCGTCATTCCCATCCGGGCCCCAGTCTTCATAGACTCTCGCGCTCCATTTCTCCAGCCATTCTCCAATCCTTTTTCGTGCTGATTCTTCCGTGTTGCCTATTCCTGTAACACCTTCGTGATGGAAGAACACACCAGCTTTCTGTTCCCGTTGCTCTTTTGTCTCAAGATCAATCACCTTGAAGTTGCTCAGCTTTCGGAAAAATTGGTTGAAATCCAATTCAAGCGCCTCCATAGTATCGAGGACCTCGCTGAATAATGACTCAAAATCTGATTCCTTGAAGACTTTCAATCCAAGTCGCGCGGTCATGAGGCGCTTGTACTCCTCGAGAAAGACTGCTTTGTATTCTTCACCGATACGGGTGATTAATCCTTCGGCACGGGAGACAAGCTCGTCGGCTGCTTCTTGCCGGACGCCCTTTTCCACGAATTCTTCTGCATCGACACCGCCACCTATTCCCATCAGCTCGCCAAGGGACTCTCCCAAGCGGACAAGATTCCACCAGATTATGGTTGGCTGATTGCGGTATGAGTACCGAAGCATATGGTCGTCGTGGTTCGGAGTATAGTTGGGATCGAAATTATCCAAAAAGGCAAATGGACCAAAATCGATGGAAAGCCCAAAGATGGACGTATTGTCCGTGTTGAGGACGCCATTTGTAAAGGCGTACGCCTGCCATGCGGCTACGGTCTTCGCATTACGACGGACGATCTCGCGATAGAGGCGAGTGAAGCGGTTTTCTTCCAAGCCCGCCGGCCCTTCAATTGTATCTTTATCGATGCCAGTGCCGACTGGACTCTCCGACTTACCATCGTCAGCTGGGTTTCGAGCGGGTAACGATGTCCATCCATCAAAGACATTTTCGGCAATATAGGTGGAGAGTTGTCTGATCAGATCTCGATCGCCGCGCGCTCTGAGAATATCGAAAGTCCCAATCCGTAACCAAGACTGGGCAAATCGAGCAACAATAGCTCCAGGTTCCAGGGTTTCTCGCCGAACCTTCTCGTGGGGTAATAACGTCAATGACAAAGCTCGAGTCGTTGGTATTCGCAGAGAATTGAGAGCCTCCGAGACAACGAATTCCCTTATACTGGATCTCAAAACCGCTTTGCCATCCGCAAATCTCGAATAGGGTGTAAGACCCGCTCCCTTCAATTGCAATTCGTATCTTATTTTCGAGCTGGGATTCGTGGTTTCGAAGAGGGAAATCGCTCTGCCGTCGCCCAATTGTCCTGCCCAAGAGCCAAACTGCCATCCTCCATAGCATTGTGCCCAAGGGTATCCACCTTCCGCCTTCTCGGCGTCCCAGCCTAGCAGTCTGTTGCCCGCAACAGTCTCCTTGAACTCCTCCGTCTTCTCCTCTCCTTCTTTGATGCCCAAGTCCCTCAGAGCGGTGGAACTGACGCCCAACAGCTCTGGATCTTTTGATTCCTCCGGCCTAACCCAAGTAAACAAAGCGCTCTTTACCTGCCACGGGCGTATCTCGTCTCGCGGCGTCTTGTGTGACTCTGCAGGCGTAGGTATCTTTGGATCTGGCGGAAGAGAGGATGTGAATGTCCATGACTTAGGAAGCTCTGCGAGGGATGTTCCAGCGTAAGAGGTGCCATTGGTATGGCCGTTCGATAGGTGAGCAGCCATTTGAGCAAGTCGCATGCGGGGTAGCTGTTGACGGGAGGCAAGTCTTGAAAGCATATACAATTAAGATAAGGCGGCAAATTTGGTACTTCTCATGTAACGGAAAGAACGAGAAATGCGAAGAAATTAAAATTAGAAGGGCGGGTAGATGTTGAAGATCTTTCTATAGTTTTAGAGAATTCTGACTGACGTTGGAGGTCTCGGCGATAAGGACCAAGGTGGCGAATTCTGCCGGCTTACACCGCCTTCACCCTCACTTTGTCCGTCATATAATGTTTTCTCGATTTCCCTTTCGATGTTTAAGAAATGTATTATTTCTGACGACTTTCATTTCTGGACGGCTCTGTATTCACCCGCTCTTTTCAACCATTTTCAGCCCGGGCTGGTACCGGGAAGTATGAACGGCACGGGCAAGTACTAAGTAATGACGAATGCGGGGCACATTCCCGCCGGGAGACCTTTCCCTCGCTGATTAATAGAAAAACAAAGTTCTTACCGTTATGTTTTACATTCGTTTTGCCTAGATACCATTTCATGTCTATAGCATTTAAAAGAGTTCGATTGAGACATATCACACTTCTCAAGCCCTTTTCCAGTTCTCCGCCCTGCCTCTACCACTGCTCTACCCCACTTACATATACCATGAACTCCGCGAAATCGGCTTATCAACCCTCACATCACCCAGAAGGGGGGGATACAGATGCATCTCCAAAGCAAATGTCCCAAATCAATACTTTAAGGTTGAACGACGGCAAGGAAATACCAGTGGTATGGTTTCTGCCCAGCTCCGTTGAGCTCGTGCACAGCATTTATGCTTACATTCCTTTAGTTGGGATATGGCTGCGGAACAGCTAGGTACAAGAGTGACGCTAATGCACCACTGGACAAAGAGATTGTGAGGACAATTGTCATGGGAATCAATGCAGGATATTACCATCTAGATGGTGCTGAAGGTAGGCGACACTGTTAATTCTCGATCTCCAAGCTGACCTCACCTTTCAGTGTATGGAAATGAGCCAGAGCTCGGCGAAGCCATTAAAGAATCTGGTCTTCCAAGAGAAAAATTCTATATCACTACCAAGATCTCCGGCACAAAGGTCCAAGATACGAAGCAAGCTTTCGAGACCTCTCTCAAGAAGCTAGGTCTCGACTATGTCGACCAGTATCTAATTCATGCTCCTTTCTTTGCCGAGACCCCTGAAGACCTTCAGGCAAAATGGGCAGACATGGAAGCCATCTATGCGACCGGAAAAGCAAAGTCAATCGGTGTATCTAACTTTCTCAAGCCTGACTTGGAAGCCATCCTCAAAACTGCCAAGATTGTCCCCGCTATCAACCAGATCGAGTATCACCCGTATTTACAGCATGGCGATCTGGTTGACTTTCACAAGAAGCATGGGATTGCTACATCTGCATATGCACCTTTGACAGCGGCAGTAAAGGCAAAGCCTGGCCCATTGGACGACACTTACGAGCGTTTGGCAAGCAAGTACGGGGTTACGCCGGGAGAAATTGCGCTGAGATGGGTTATTGATCAAGGCATGGTTGTCCTTACGACCAGTGCAAACGAACAGCGTCTCAAAGGATATCACAAGGTGTCGCAGTTCAAGTTGACGCCAACGGAAGTGGAGGAGATCTCTGAGCTTGGAAATCAGAAACACTACCGAGCCTTCTGGGCGAAGAGATTTGCTGAGGACGATAGATCTTAGACGTCGGATCCCGCCGCAGATTTAGACACTTTAGATTTTGGTAGTATTTTACACTTGTATAGTTGATCCTTCCTAGATTTCACGCGGAATATTCAATCTAGGGTCCGTTACACTTGCCCCTTTTCTTAAGCGAGGCTAGCGTCGCGAGCCATGCCGCTCGTGCGAGCCTCTCGCTAACTCAGGCTGTCAACGAAAATGTCACAAGTCTGCTCGACTTAGTGTGAGGTCTCTGGATGAATTTGTGTTTTTCGTCATATGTATTTAATTTTTATCTCGTCTATATCTCATCCTCATACGCCGCCCAGCTTTCCTACGCTGTGCAGTCAAAGCTTTGGAACCCTAATACTCTCATCAACTACCTCATCACTTTCGACATTTTCTAATTCACTGAGCTTTCTATCATACAAAACGTTAGCTACTATTCAAAAACATCAGACAGTCGAAACTTACGCGTCTCTCTTTTGCAACCACACAGCAACCGTGAGCGTCGCAGCAGCACAGACAATCAACCCCGCCGTCACCGAATTACCCAGCAAGAATCTCGGCGCCTTGGTTGTATTGTAAGTAAGCAGCGGAATCCAAGCATTAAACGCATAAGCAACCGAGTTCGTCGTCCCCAGAATGAACTTCCTCTCAAGTGTATCATCTGCACATGCTTCGTTGACCATTGTGAGAAAAATGGGGCCAGAACCCTGAGCGAAGCCTGTGAGGTAGAAAGATGCCCATTTCAAGCCGAAAGGCACGCCATCCCAGATTGCGAGGTTGAGAGCGGCGAAGAGACACACTGTGAGGGAGAAGTAGACGATTGGACTTCGGAGTTGGATGGCGTCGGATGTCCAGCCGTAGGCGAGGGTTGTGACGATGGTGATCGCGTTTGTTACCGTGGGATAGTTGTTGATTTGGGGGACGGAGTAGATTTTCAGAGATTTGAGCCAAAGATTCATGTAACTACCGATGTTTTCGCTGCAGATGAAGAAGCTGGATCAATCAGTACTTGTCGACAAACCTGAGCAATGAGACTTACGTGTAATACGCTGTGTAGACCCAGAAATGCCACTTTCTGAGCACACGCACAATGCCTCTCCAGGTAAAAGGTACATCTTTACCTTTTCCTTCGCTGATCATCCGTTGTCTTGCCATTTCCTTTTCTTTGTCCGTCAACCAATGTACCCGAGTATTACTTGGAAGATCTGGAAGAGCATAATACGCTGCCGGAGAATCAGTATCGCATTTTGTTCAGTGGAATCGCAGACGTACCCCAGAGCGCCATAGGAAAGGTGATAACTCCATCGAAAATGAACAGCCATCTCCATCCCTCGAGACCTCCAGTTCCATTCATTCCAGTGTACAGTGCAGCTTGTAGATACCCACTGAACATCGACCCCACGAAAGCGGAAGCAAAAAATATGGAAGCCCTTTTTGCGAGCTCACGTTTTGTGTACCAGCCTCCGAGAATGGTGTGTACCGCAGGATAGAATGTTCCTTCAGCGAATCCCACAAAGAATCTGCAGACGTAAAGGTGTTGAGGTGTCTGCACTGCCGCCGTCGCAAAAGTGATGAGAACCCAGATCAATTCCCAACTTGGACACCAGAGTGACGGTCGGATGCGGGTAATAATCAATTGAGAAGGGATCTGGCTGAGCACATACCCAATCGTCCACATTGTAGTGAAGGTTTGATATTCGTTTCCGACCACATGGAGGTCCTCCTTCATGCCGGAGACGTAGGCGTTTGAGACATTGTTGGAGTTGAGGTTCTTGGAAAAATATGTGAAGCCGGCCCATGTCCTGTAGGTAATATTAGGAGTATTCATATAATAGGCTCGCTTTGTTTCTTACAGAATGAAAATATCAAGCTTGAAGATCAATTTACGCTCCTCCGGCGAACGGTCTAAGCTGTCCCAAACAATTTCTCGAATTCGAAGCCGCAAGGACTTCTTCTTCGACGAGTCAGATATGGAGCCGGATGTAGGAGATGATGTTTCAGCCTGAATCACGTTCTTGCTAATATCGAGAGACATATTGGACTGAGGTATATCCAAATCTCAAAATCCGATTTTACAAATGCGGCTTCATGCGCGGGCAGACTTACAAGTATGAGATCCGCGCTCAAAATTCTAGTCTGACAATAATTTTTCCGGAGCACGACGAAGCCAGCATAGATGACAACATCTTAAAGATGGAGTGAAGTGGGGATTATATATGGATACTTCATCTGCTCTTCAGAGGGGTACAATTAATGTATCACGTGTAAGTCTCTTCAAAAGTGACACTTTCCCAGCATCTCACGTACAACACCAGCCTAAAGAGTGGATTTTCAAAGATCAAGAATCCCAAAATTGCACAGAAATATATCCACAGTCCTTTACTTGGCATTTTAAGATCAGATGAGGTGCTTTTGAACCCAAAAGACGTGATCGAGGGACCAATGAAACCTCTCCTCACATCCCACTCTTGGTCGAGGATCGACTGACTTGGAATTGAGCTGCAGTAACACTCCACAGTTAACAATACAACTTGAAATAAACTTGACAGCCTTGAGGTAGCTTCCGATGACAGTAGAAGAAGTCGGAAAGTGGGGTGATCAACAATGTACGAGACAATTTTGGATTGCATGCCCTTCCATTCTTTTGCATCTATTACTACAATTTTGAAGTAGAATTTGGACATATTGTTACAATTCAAATTTTTGAAAGAAATAACATCAACTCGATTGAAATCGGACAAAATGTCTCACGCGACGTCGAACAATCTGCCAAGTTACGAGTATCCTAAGGAGACGAGTGAGAAATGTCAGCTTTACAATTGATCTCCCGGTTTGGATATACAAAGCTGACTATCAACCATAGTGGAGTGGGCTGATCTTGAAGCTCTCGACATTTCCAAACTTGACCAACCAGGGGGCAAAGAAGCTCTGGCAACTCAAGTGCTAAAATTTATCGACAAGAATGGTACAGTCCCCAAATCCTTTTGTATTTGAACAGCATTCTGAAAAGTTCTAGGGTTCTTCTACGTGACGGGCCATGGCCTTTCAGACGAGGAAATCAAACGCCAGTATGCACTTGCCGGAGCATTCTTCGACCTCCCACTTGAGGAAAAGACAAGATATCTGGCCAACACAGCAGCTGGGGACTTCCGCGGATACAAAGCCAAGGCTACTGGAGAGCTTGCCGGTAAAGACAATGATGAGAGATACAACATTCCGAAATTTACCCCTGAGCATGAACGGCCACACCCGCAGCTCATTCAAGATCATCTTGAAGAGATCAGAAAATTCTCTCTGGTGAGTGCTTTGAGGGTCTATATGCGCTGAAATGAAAACTGACATGTACAAAACAGCACATCCACAACAAAATTCTGCTGCCACTTCTCAGACTCTTTGCATTTGCTCTAGAAATTGATGAAGAATTCTTCGTCAATCGCCACCGGTACGAAGCTGAAGGTCTAGAATATCTGCGTTACATGAAGTACCATCCTGATCCCAAAGAACTTTGGGCAATTGGACATACAGACTACAACACCCTCACCTTTCTCTTCCACCAACCTGTCGCCGGCTTGCAAGTCCAAACAAAAGATGGATGGCGATACGTGCGATCACATCCCGAATCCATAATCGTCAACGTCGCCGACGCTCTTGAATTTCTCAGCGGAGGATATCTGAAGTCAACTGTGCATCGGGTTGTTCGACCTCCCCAAGACCAAGCTGAGAAGCCCAGGTTGAGCTTGATCTATTTCGCGAGACCAGAAGCAGCCATCAAGTTGGAGCCTGTGCAGAGTCCATTGCTTGAGAGACTAGGCTTGCAGAAGGAGATTGAGAAGGGACTTGGGAGTGTAACTGCGGAAGAGTGGGCTAGGGCGAGAATCGCGAAGGATCATCGCTTCCGATCTGGTTTAGCGAAGACGAGAGAGACTGAAATTATTGCGGGCGTGCATCAGAAGTACTATGATTAGGCCGAAAAGTATTAAATTGCCTACTTTGAACACTTCTCCTACAATTTGTCTCTAAAAAAAATCCTCTCTTGATTACATCTAATTGGAGATAAGCCCCCGCTACTTGCCAGGACAAAGATCATCTGGAAATGAAGACAAGCAGGCATTCTTCTTCACAACATTGCCCTTCCCAGTGGTATTGACATATATGTCCAGATCATTTGTCTTGAACGTATTCTTCTCGACATCATTGCCAGACGCAACTGCACCTGAAGCATCATCAACTATCGCCACCCCAGATGCCTTGCCGCTATTCTTCATGTTCTGGAAGACATTCCCTTTCACAACTGTGTTGGTAGCGCCTAAAAGTAGGACACCCCCAACCCCAAATTGTGGGTCACATACCGCAGGCGTGTTGTTGAAAATATTATTTTGTAGCTTCGCGCCGTTGATACCGGGGTCTACTGATGCACCGATGCAGTTATCGTGTACAATATTGTCGTGAATGTCGGCGCCAGCAGTCTGTACACAGATTCCGATATAGTATGCCGAGATATCATTTTGTGAGATGGTGACGCTACTCATGTCGTCCATGCAGACGCCAATAAAGCCTCCCGCGGCTGATGTAATGGTGTTGCGCTTGAACTCGGTGTTCTTGGACCCAACGGTCAGCATGCCGTATTGAGGCCCGTCGCTGACTGTGTTCTCGGATACGGAAGCATCTTTTGCGCCCAGGACGGCGATATTCAGACCCGAGAAGCCCTTGACAGTGAAGCCCTTGATGGTGGTATCTTTGACACGGTCGCCGACAGACTGGACCTTTCTGTGTTGACCATCGAACGGCTGGTCTACATACACGATATTGGAACCAGAGATGCAGATTCCAGCTTGGGTCCCAGGACCAGCGAGGCCAGTGCAATTATTCGTGGTAGGGGTGGCAGGAGGAAGGATGATGGCGTTGTGACCAATGAGCGTGAGGCCGTCTCTGGTAATTGACAACTGCTCGGTATAATTGCCAGCTTCGACAACGATTTTGTCTCCTCCATGACAGGAGTCGATGACAGCTTGAATAGATTGGCCGCTATTTACATGGATGGTATTGCCGTGAGGGTATGCGGAAGACGAAGTGATGAACCCGATTAGGATCACGCAAGTTGTGACTAGAAGACTGTTTGACTGAAGAAGAGAAGGCATTTTGTTCATTAAAAATGGGAGACCGAGAAATATTTGTCAAAGGAAAGACTGGTACACTCGAATAGACCTTTAGAGGGGAACATCTCATACATGTATAAAGTCAGGACGGTCCCAATCAAAGGCCAAGCGGGAAGCGAGGTGAAACTCAAGCAATTGCTTTTCATGGCATCTTCCGTCATATGCAAGGAAAATCGATGTTGGCAGTGGTGGAAATCTTGCCACGAGGCATGTGGAAAATGGAAAGATGAGAAGAGTTCTAGATCGGCCGGATAGGAAAACAAAATTCTAGTCCCATTCTGCCAAGCTTTTGATGAAATACACGCTATATATCGTATATAATTTGGACATCTTCTAAGAATTGACTCCAACCTCAACTACGTCGAGAAGAGGAATTTATCTTTTCAATTGAGTATCAATAATACCGAGTAGAATAAAACATCAGTGAAAACAAGAAGCGTTAATACCTGGAATAGAAGACAATGTTGTCGAAATCAAACAAAAGTTTACATCACTTGATTTTCAGTAATGCGGGGAACTTTTTGTTCACCACCTGGTTCTCTATGGTCAATTACTGCCCGTGAGGCTTCTATGTCTTACTTTTCTTCCAATTGGAGATGTATAATTCTGCCACAGCCTTGGCAATACTCAGCTGGGCGGGGCATCGAAAGCCCCTTTCGCACCAGCCTCGAATGATCCGCAGGGCTGGCTGGTGGGGCTGAATCATGGGACTGTAATAAAAGTTTCTTTTTGCGACATCAATGATCCAGTAGAATATCAATTCCTAGAGTGACGAGAAGTGAACCCCCCATATATGGACACGTTGAAAGGCAAACGAATGCAATTGAAATTAAAAGGAAGTATCAAATGCCAACGCTTTTCAAGTATCAACCCATCAACAGCCACACATGTGTGCTGTTCTCTCAAAAACCACAAGCCAAAGATAATACTACTGCAACAACAAGGGTGGGAGCAGAGAAAAAGAATGCGCATGCGACAAATTTTGCGACTCAAAAACAGTTGTACAAATGGAGTCCTTGACTCACAGCAAAGGGCTCAAGAGTTGACCCGGAAACAGCGCCCTCAAACAGATTCTAAGACAAATCCTAACTGGCGCATTGAGCCAAATTGCTTCCTATGAAAATTCAGAAGAAAGCAGGCCACAACGTGTCGCGCTGAGGATTAAACTCGCAAGTTGGGCTGACTCATCCCCCTGCATTTCCTTGACGCGTCGCGTCATCCATCAAGCATCAAATTTCACGAACTTCGAGTCAATTACTTTTCAAGTCGTATTAAAGTCATTTTTATCTCTCCGCGGTGTGCCCATCTGGAGTCTGGAGGCTATACTGGAAATGCGGCGCTGCGTGTTCTTCTGCTCACGGCCTGGGAAAGAACATTCCTGAGAAAGTTCTCACGGCGTGCTATCTGAGCTTCCGATCTAGAAGAGGTCACTGCCGAATGATTCACAGAATCAATATCTTTCTGCAAGTACAAATGTATGTTTGCATATCCTGCTAAGCAAGCTTAACACTGCAAAATTTCCTCTTCTTCTCATCACGACTTCTTGCCTCGCACAGCAAGATCTTCAGCATCACCTCACCTACTGTACTTCAGACTGCATTCTTTCGTACTCATCTACTACCTATAATGTATGCCTGCCGCTGCACCACGTGAGCAACGAAACTAGGCATCTCCAGTTGTGTCCACACAATTGTGTAACACTCTGAGGCGTCTACTTCCAACTTAACATCTTGTCCCTCTCTTATCGTAAGTCATTCGTTCAGTCTGGACTCTAGACTTTGAAGTCTGGGGTAATTTTCAGGGGTGCATGTGATTGGCCTCGGCAGGAGATTTTGTGGCGATCATTTTAGTTCCAAGTGGGGATACAGCTTAGCCTTCCTTGTACCTGCGAGGAGCCTTCTCTTGGCATGCGGTGCCGAGTACGCTCTCATTGAGCAAAATGGATAAGCTCGACGAGAATCTTCGCTTTATCTGGTAAGTTCTACTTAGAACATCTAACTATCGGATGCCTTAACTGGCCATTTGGATGGAGCTGGGTCCAAATACAAGTACACATTTGTTCACATGCCCGTTGTCCCGCCTCGGTCCCTACTCAACGCGAAAGGCTGAATGCCCTAACTTCTTTTTGTGGAGTTTCGGGGAGTCTCCGTACCAAGGGTTGTTGCTTGCCACCGCCATACCTTTTCCTGTTAGGTTTCTTGAAGAATCTTGGTCAATTCACATGCCCTACCGGCAAATCCTGCTTCATCACTGTCCTCGGTACTCAAACTGCCCGGATTACGGGACGAAGACTAGATCACTGCCGATCAGTCCCTGAGGGGAGATGCCAGCCAGTGGAGATGTGAGGATTAGTTTCGTCTTTCCTCTACGAACCTGGCAACAAACTGATATATATCACCCTGAGATCCTCCCCGGATCACTCGTGATCTGTCATCAAGTTATCCTATCTTGTAGGCATTCACAGGAAAAGTACTCTAAGGTTTTCGATTACCAAAATGAAACTTTTCCCTCTGTTTGCCTCTTTAGCTGGGCTAGCTGCCTCTTTTCCCTTTGTAGCAGAGCAAGAAGGTATCAAGAACGCCCATCTCCTTCAAAGACAACAGGTGTGTAATTCTTTTAATGCATACCTACCCAATATGTTGGCTCTGTTGACTGACTGTAATCTTCAAACCGAATAGAGTGGCGGTTATTTGCCAGGAGGTCCTCAAACTTGCCCCTTCAACCCTGATCACGAGTTTCCGGCGCCCGCGAATGATAAATTGTAAAGCATACTCTATCCTTCAGTTCAATCACATTACTGATCCAAGTAAGCCCATACAACAGCGCTAAAGGCGGTCGTCCGGGCAAGGGGATAGGAGGGTACCTTGTGCCCGCTCCTGGAGATGACGCCCATCGGTTCATTGCACCAAAAGATACCGATATTCGGGGACCGTGTCCCGGCTTGAATGCCGCTGCGAACCGTACGAGACCATTTCCTCGCCCGAGAAGTATGTTTAGATGGATCCGCTGACCTACCCTAGACGGCTTTATCGCACGAGATGGCATCTCCAACTACACAGAGCTTGTGGACGCCGTACAAAACGTTTACAACATGGGCTACGATCTTGCCAATTTTCTAGCAGTCGTTTCAATCTTCGTAGCGGATGGAGATCTGGTGACGAAGAAGGTCTCAATTGGTTGTGATGCTACCACCCGCACATCTTTCAACCCTGTACTCACAGGCAGTGAACCTGGTCTGGATGGTCACAACAAATTTGAGGGTGATGTATCCTTGACCCGCAACGACTACTTCATCGGCAAAGGAGACGATTACAAATTAAACACAACGCTGTGGCAAATGATGACCGAGACTACCAATGGTATCGCTGACCTCAACGGCTTGGGCGAATATCGGTACCAACGCTACCTCCAGAGCAGACGTGACAATCCAAACATGTAAGAACTCTTTTGATCAAATCCTTCTATTCGGCAGCTCATCTCACATCTCGTAGGTTCTTTGGACCCCTCGGCTTGTTCCAATACGGTGCTGCATCTTTCGTGTATGAGTTGATGCCTTCCGGAAGCGACAACTACGTCCCAACATTGGAAAACACTGCTTCCTTGTCCGTATACCCAGTCATATAGCATCACCAATTTCTCCTTTACTAACTTTAATCCCAGTTTCGGCGCCGAGAAGCAGCCAGACGGCACTTGGGCAAGCGTCCCAGAACGCATCCCCGCAAACTGGACCTCGCGGACCAAGCCATTCAGTCTCTTCGACGTCTCGGCTCAAATCGGCGAGATGTACTTCAAGCACCCCATTGGCTTCGGCGGGAACGTCAACGGCGACTTTGTTGGGATTGATTTCCCGCCTTATATCAAAGGTGGAAAGCTTATCCCGAATGCCACGCCGAGTGACTTTGCTTGTCTGCTGTATCAATTCGTTGCGGGCCCCATACCATCCAGTCTGAATGGCCTCATCACGCCTTCGGTTTCTCTGCTGCAATATGTCTTGACGTCGATTGGGGGCGAGACTTTCACTAACTTGGGATGTCCTCTACCGCTCACCTAGGGAGAAAGTCGAAGATGTTAGTTGCTTGAGATGGGTTTAAATTGGTATATTATTTTGAATTCAATTCAAAATTTGACTCAAAGTCTAAATTTGTACTGAGCTGTTTAAGTGCTTTGCTTCAAACCGTTGGCGAGTTTTCGTCAACACTGATATTCCACTGGGCCTTCGCTATTCCGTAACTGATTGCCACTGCCTCACTGCCATACACCCTCATCTCTTTCTCATAAGCCGCCGTCACACCTGGTTTGAACCCGCCCGCCTCAGCTAGCAGTCTGCCTAGCAGCGCAGAATCTCTCACAGCCGTATTTGCCCCGATTCCACCAGCAGGTGTCATCGAATGCACGGCGTCTCCAATAACAGTGACGCGCGAATCGTTCGGCCATTCTGGGACGCCGGTTGGAGTGGAAACCGTGATTTTCCAGAATGCCGCTTCGGACACGTTCATTTCTTCGAAGAGAGACCTGAATCGAGGATGCCAATTCGCGGTCAACGATTTGGCGAGTTCAGCTGCTGGCGCGCCGATTGTTGAATAATCATCATTTGGCGCCTTGATGACACCCGGCTGAGACCCCATTGTCCACCCAAACTGTACGTTTGGATCATCCATCTCACCTGGTCTGACGTTCGTGATGACGAACATTCTTCCCTTGGGATTAGAGTCATCTGTCAATAAGAACACACCTTCTCCGAGGCCTTTGAAGGCTGTGGTTGGTGCTTGGCCGTGTATTCCTCTTGCGCCGGTATCATAGACTTTCAGCTTTCCCCCAGACAGCTGTTTCGCGACTTTTGAGTAGATTCCTTCGCCGCCAACTAGCATTTGACCTTCGACGGATTTTGACCCATCAGCGAAGATCACGCGGACACCATCCGGTGTCACCTCGTAACCTTTCACATGATGAGACCAATGCACAAAAGACTCGCACCCAGACATGAAAATGGTCCTCATATCACCCCTAGAAATCCCGACAACCTTTCCATTGCGAGATGAGAGGTTTTGTACCGATGTTTTTGGGCTCTCTTCCTCTGAAGATTCGTCCTTTGGTGGTGCAGATTTCTTCTCACCTGTTACGGCGTCAAGAATCTGAAGCGCTTCGTTGCCTCCATTACTGGTTTTGCCACATTTGTCCCAGAATTTGTGGAACCCTTCCGGGCCGAGGACAGCTTCTATCGCATCCAGCCCTTCTGAAGAGAGACGGAGTCTGTATCCTTGAGCTCGAAAGGAGATTGAGGCGTCTCGTTCAAAGATCAGGAACGGGATTTTGGCGCGAAGAAGAGCCTGTCCTAGCAATAGGGAGGCAAGGCCCGCGCCAGCGATAAGGATTGGCTTTTGGGTGCTCGGAGTGGCACTCATACTGTGTGAGTCGTGAACGACCGGAGGGTTTGACAAGAGAAAAAGACGTTTGGTATCGAGATGCAGCAAATTTTGTGTTGATGGGAGCAGATTGGAGAAAAAACTATTTCATAGCCTACCTTTATTCTACCTCGATGGGTTGCGAGCCTGAAGTATATCCATGAGAAAGTGGAATAATCAAAGTTCCGAGTATGATGATGTGATAGATTGATAGGTGTACGCAGAAGGATTTGAAATCATGAATAATGGGGCAGCTAGCGACTTGGGCTTAGTCTAAAACCGCCAACCACCAACTGAAAAGAACAGATGCTTTAAATTTTTAAGCAATCGTAGATGCGATAAAAAACGGATTTGAAATCCTGATCTAGTAGACGCAAGTTATCTCTATTTTATCGAGTGCTTACAAAGCTCGGGTGGACTAGCCAAAAGTTTCCGAATGAAATGCCTCCGAGCGAATGAAAGAGAGTGCGTGTACGAGGAGATGCCTCACATCCCAAGAGGTAGAATGGCATGTGTAGTTCAGAGTTACATATACTGCGGATCATGCCACCCATGAGGTCTCTTCAAACCCTTCGCAGGGCGCTTTGAAATATTCCGAGCCTCGCTATCCGCGTCGCGTTTCTTGGGACGTTTGTTCGGGGTAGGTTGGGCAATTTGATCCTTGGCTTCAGCCTCGAAATCTTCTGGAGTCGTGCGAAGCCAGAGAATAACATCGTATTTTTTCGAGGAGCCTTCGTACCCCATCGCCTTCGCCCGATTAACGAGATCGATACCATCACGCAGCCACCAACTCTTCTCCCTGGGACTTTTGAGAACGTCCCAAGCCGCGAGCCAGCTTGACATGGCGGAGATGGACTTTGATGGGAGTTTGCCTTGGCTGTCCTTTAGAAGCTGGTAAGATCGCTGCATTGCAAGCTCCAGCAATTTATCGGCAGGCCATGTTTTATACTTCTCTTCCCCTTCCACGATCAAGCGTTGTAATGCAGGATCGGAAGTACGCAATATTGCTTCGGGATGAGATATTGCCCCAGTAGGACGTATCATAGGACGTTTCATGGCTTTCGTATCTTCCACAGCGGGCGCGACGGAAGGCGCGACATAGGGTGTGATGCTGTTCGCACAAAGCCATTTAATGATCCGCACTTGGCCGGACTTTCTCCCCCTCTCTCCTGTTCTCCCGAACCCCTGGTTCCTTGCATCTTGGTACAATTCCTCAAAGCTCATAGCCCACCAGATTGTTTCTTGTCGCATCATGGAAGGATGGGAGACTGCTGTCTGGGACGCCCTGAGGATCCAGCGTTGTGTCCCTACTCATACCAACTTGCCCTGACGCATTGTCGCCATACTCGCTAGCACTGAGAGAACCTTCAGGGGTCTCATTGAGTGCATCGCTTGGTTCCGACAGCTGTTGGAGATTACCACCTCGATGGCTCTGCGAAAGATTCTGGCCCGCTCTTCCCTCAGTGGTTGCAGCCCGTTCTTCTAGGTAGAGGTTCGACGAACTTTGGCCATCCTCAATACCAGATGCTGATCCGTCTGCTGATGTCCCACTGCTGCTGATATCCTGGCGCCGCACCGCATTTTGCCTCTCCCGATCCTTTTCTTCGATGATTCTTTGAATCATGGCATCCAGATCAAATCTACCAGATGTTCTCTCCACAGGATGTATTGCCTCCTTCCGATTTTCCCCTGACATGCTTAACTGAATTGGTTGAATCTTTTCTGGCGATTCAGGCGAATTTTTTGATCGTCAGGTCCTGATAATACAAACAAATGAAACGGTCCATTCGGGTTTAATTCCACTTATTTAATAGCAAAGGCCTCGAGATACCAGTTGAGATTGAAAAAGAAGAAGAAAGATAAAGGACGTCGTGGACAAACGCCGTGGTCGTCGTTGCCGGTGCCATGTCTCGGACCCCTGACGCTAACCCTTTGCGATCGGAAAGGTCACGTGTGAGCGACTCTGCCTCCTAGTTCTGGGCACTCGAGCTTGAAGCTGGACTACTTGAGTCATTTTCAGTCTTCTCTCTTACTTTTATGAGTTTTTTGTTGTATGGTTAGCGCTGGTTGAATCGGTCCTTCCTTCTTGCCAATTGCTTTTACCCCACTTACCCCGCATCGTCACTGTCATTGTTGGCGGATGGGTGCTTCCTTTCTCAAATTTGACCATTGTGAGCCTCAAATTCTTGAGAGTCGACCGGTTTCTCTTATCCAAGTCTACTTTAAACCTCCAAGGAAAGAGATGCCGAACTCCGACTTGGCCCACGAGAGCGCCTGCAAGTTTTCGTTTCTGGAGAAATAAAAATCGTGTTTGCTCTCTCCATTCGATCATTGACAGAGTCTCGTATCTTATCTGATTTATTTTTCTGGCCTATATCGAGCTGCTATTTGTAGCCTCCCTCATTACCCCTAATGCAATTGAGCGTTTCTTCTGCCGCAAGCCTCAGATGCTTCCTGGCAATTGCATTTCTTGTCCAAGCATGCGTTGCTGTTCCCGCGCTGAAAGTTGATACAACAGTAGGAACGGTCTACGGACTAATAAATGGCACGCATCCACATGTGGCACAATTCCTCGGGATTCCCTATGCTGAGCCTCCCATAGGAGAGCGCCGCTGGACACCCTCGGTAGTCAAGTCACCTGTTGGTGATATTGACGCAACATCATTTAGTCCCTCATGTCCTCAATATGACACTTCGATTCCATCAGTCTACGAAATAGATGCAAGGGAGTTTCTGATATCCGGTCCAACATCAGAAGATTGTCTCACCTTGAGCATTTGGGCACCGTTCACACAGAACAATTTCACCGAAAAGCTGCCAGTCATCGTCTGGATTTATGGTGGAGGCCAACTCACTGGAGGTGCTCAAATTGAGTATCAGATTCCCACTCCGTGGGTGGAGAGAACACAGGCTCATATTGTAGTCCAAATCAAGTACGTACGACCCTGCGGAACGTCCCTCATTTTACTGATACCTCTTCCAGCTATCGGCTTAACATCTTCGGAAATCCCATTGCAGCTGGAATCAACCCAAAGCTAAATCTTGGTCTCCTAGACCAAAGACTCGCACTAGAATGGGTCCGATCCAATATTGCAAACTTCGGAGGTGACACATCCAAAATCACGCTTTGGGGTCAATCAGCCGGCGCCGGCTCAACTGATTACTACAACTTTGCGTACCCTGACGATCCGATCATTTCAGGGATTATACTGGATTCATCTTCTGCAATCGGAGCAGCGCCAATCAGTGACCCATCGGGAACAAATTTCACGTTCGTCGCCAGCCAGTTTGGCTGTGGAAATTTGACCGCCGAATCAGAGCTAGCTTGTATGAAAAGGGTCAGCTCAGCTGAGATCGAGGTCTTTCTTAAGTCATACCAGGATAAAGGGACACATCCGAGCATCTCTTTCACTCCAATTGTGGACAATGTCACGAGATTTGACAACTATACGGCTCGGGCACTTGCCGGAAACTTCACGAAAGTAGTAAGTGAATATCAAAATCCCTTCTCACTGCGGATATTGATGCAATTCTCAGCCAGCAATCCACGGAACGAACAGTAATGAAGGATCCTCGTTGACAGCCTGGGTCAACAATGGCACCACGTACAATGTGACGGCCGCAAACATAAACACCGTCCAAAGAGCCTGCTGGGCTCAGCAGACCACGAAGTACGTCCTCCAACATTGAAATTTCCTTTTTTCTGACGATTGCAGAAATCGGTACGCAGCAAATGCAACAACGTTCCGGTACTACTACACCGGCAACTTCTCCGACATCTCGCCGCGACCTTGGGAAGGCGCGTACCACTCGTCAGAACTTCCCCTCATCTTCGGCACGCACGGCATAGTACGGTCGGCTTCGACACCCTTTGAATACGCAGTATCCCATCGGATGCAAGATTTGTGGTTGGCTTTCATGCGAGATCCTGTGAATGGGTTGCCGTCGCAGGGTTGGGATGCTTATGTGCCGGGTGGGAATGCGATTGAACTTGCGTGGAATGAGAAAGTGACGGGGAGTATCGCGCTGAGTAAGTTTGATGAAAATTGTGAGGGCACAACGCCGATTCCTGGTGCTGTACCGCCGGATCACGTTTGAGCAGGAAGTGGGTGGGGAAAAGTCTGTAGATGAAGACATAAAGCTCTGGCCTAGAGCTTGTCTCACTTTGAGAATGATCCAGAATCTCCAAGCTCAAGTGATAAAGCTCGCTTGTGATCCCAAACTTACTGAGCCTCTCCAAAAATTGACCAAAAAATAAGAGTGTGTTGATTGAACCCCACCTCGAAAATTTAAGCGAAGAAAAAAGGAGCAAAAAAGCAAAAGTAAATTGGAGCAGAGAGGACTCGAACCCCTGACTTCTTCCACTTTCTTACAATCCGAGAATTGCTAAGGAAGCACGCTACCGCTGCGTCACAGCCCCGTATTTGATGTCTGGATTGTTCTTATTTTAAAATATAAAAGAGTTAAGTGTGCTGGTGGATCTTGGTGGAGACGTTTTCCTAATGGGGCTTAGTTCGGGATGAGCGTCGGGCCGGGATGCGAGGGCTTCCGGGATGGAGTTGAGTTGATTCTACTGTTCTTAAAAATCTATATCATATTTTATTTACTTGTCTTGTAATCAACTTCTTGTTCAACTATTGTCTTCAATAGAAGTAAAGTTCCTACTTCACAATTGCAAGTTCAATTCCAGGCAGAGCTAAGTTTGAGCTCACGGCCCGTGCTACGGAAACCAACAGGCTGACACTGTGCCTCAATTGACTTAGAGTAAGTAACCTTCCCAAATCTTCTCTCGGTATCTCAATTAACGACATAATACCACTAATCTTTCTACTCTTACCATGAAGTTAGTTCTCGCCGGTTCGACAGGCTTCGTGGCCACAGAAGTCATCCGCCAAGCCATCGGAAATCCCGCGATCGCTTCGATCGTCGCGTTAACGCGCCGCGAGGTTGCGGCTCCACCAGATTCTGGGGCTGACGCCACGAAGCTTAAATCAGTTATCTGCAATGATTTCTCGAATTATTCGGATGAGGTCAAGAAGGATCTTGCCGGTGCTGATGCATGTATCTGGTACGGGACATCCAAACCTTCCCTAAATTGGATCAACGCTGACGTTCCCAAGGCTTCTCGCGGTCACACCTTCCAAAGCAAGGGCAATGCCATTTGAAGATGTACGGAGAATCTGTCACGATTACACAGTGACGGGCATCGAGACCATGTCTCCCATTGCCGCAAAGCCTTTCAAATTCATTTATACCAGCGGTGTCGCTGCCGAGAGAGACCCGAACAAGAAGCCGTTCCTCATGGGTGATTATTCATTGCTGAGAGTAGGTTTCTTCTCTTCTTGCTTCAATTTTCGACCAATCCACCGAAACTAAATTCGTACACTGCAGGGCAAAACCGAGCAAATGGTACTCGAATACGCTAAAGCCTCAAATGGGGCTGTTGAAGCATGTATCGCAAAGCCTGGTCTGATCGACGCCATAGATGTCCCGATGGCAACGACCATGTTCAGGGCGGTCCTCCGTACAGTTGTCGGCCTCCCCAGGGTGCACGTGAGTGAAATTGCTGCGGCATTGATAAAGCAAGCCGTGAATGGTGTTGAAAGGGAAACACTGCTTAATGAGGATCTGGTCGAGATTGGCGGCAAAGTGCTGCAACAGGAGAAAGCTGCATCAACATAGGCGTAGTGCTTGCACCTAAATCTAGCAAGATCAGCCATGACCCTGCACATTTTGGATGAAGAATCCCCAGGCCCAAGTTAGGAAGGCTATTTTGAGACCCGGCACGGGAAGTTGGTGTTTTAGACAAATCCATACGCATTCCGACTCAGATACAGAGATAGTAGCCGAGAGCAAGACCTTCCAGCAACGGAGGGACCACCACCCCAAAAGCCCCTTATACACTTTTACCTTTAGGGCGCCAGCGCTGATCCTTAGTGGTACATGGTACAGCATCTAACTATGGTTACAGGGCTGGCCTCACTAAGGAAGGAAGCAATTTAGCGAGGGACGCCAAATTTACAGGGCTTAACAGGGTACACTGGCGAGTTTTAGTGCATCCACCCGCTGCAAGGTCACCATCCACTCTCGACGTGTTTTGCATCGAGGACCAAGCTTTGCTGCTTTCTCCGCTACGTAGTCGAGTAAGGTTAAACTTTGTGAAGAACCTTCATTGACGGGTACTGTAGACGTGGATATACAAAATGCTGCAACAGGCAGGTTGATACTCTTTCTTGTGCCGCGAGAAATCTTGGTGGCTGGGGTCATCCCACTTTCCTGTCGGATCAAAGCTTCTCCATTTCCCCGCATCTACTTACTGTATTCACCCATCCCAGCTCCATGAAGTATTTCTCTAAGAACTGTTCCTAATACGGAATCTTTGACGTCAAGTTCCTGGCAGCTCTATTGCCTTGCTCATCATTCATGGAATTCAAGCTCGAAGAAGCTAATGCGGCACCTTTGACAATCGGTTTGGCCGGTTCGACCCCGCACCGTTCTTGAGCAGGTAGAACTAGAGGTCATCATTCAGAGCAGAGTATAAATAATGGCCAAGTAGATACTCTTCCCAAATCGAAACAGTTTTATCGGCAGTCATGGGTCTGACATTACTTTTTGCAGCTGCTCTCGCCGGCGCAGCTTTGGCCCAAAATATCGGCACAGGGCCAAGCACAGGCTTCAATGGCACAAATATTGGAACAAACACCACTACCAATGCAACATATTCGAACCCTATTATGACCTTGAATGTTGGAGATCCGTAAGTAGAGCATTAGTTTGTATTGTGCCTGGGACTTACTTTGAAATAGATGGATGACCCGTTACCAAGATTCCGAACAGGGTTGGTATCTCTTCACATACACCACCAGCGACAATATCACTCTGAAGCGCTCTCAGTCTCTCACAGATGATTGGGATAATGTAGAGGAGAAAGTCGTCTTCAAGCCCGATCCTGACAGTGGTCTCCCTTATGCAACTGACGTTTGTTTGCCCCCCTGGAAAATCGGTCACGTACTTACCCGCAGCAGCTTTGGGCGCCGGAAATCCATAATATCTCAGGAAAGTGGTATATAATCTTCACTGCAACTCCAGATCATGATGCACCACCTCCTCTCGTTGACGCTATGTGTCCATTCGAATGTCCAGCCATCAATCATAGGATGTTCGTACTTGAAGCAGACGGCCCCGACCCATGGCGGTCCAACTACACGATGAAGGGAATGCTAGATACATTCGATCAATTTGCCATTGATGGAACTTACTTCCAATATGACGACAAACTTTATCACATCTACAGCTGCTGGGAAAATCAATACAGCGCCTGGCCAGCCAATCTCTGCATAACTCAGCTCTCTAATCCTTGGACCGTAGCATCAAATCTCACGGACAGAAGAATGATCTCGGTTCCAGATCAACCTTGGGAACAGGTTCCGTATGGACGTCTAGGACGACTTGCAACTAACGAGGGGCCTGAGCAACTCGTCAATCCGACCACAGGCCAAAATTTCGTTATTTATTCAGCGGCTCGCGTCAATACCCCATTCTATTGCCTCGGCATGCTGGAACTTGTCGGTAACGATCCAATGCAGTATCAAAGCTGGCGAAAGAACAAAGAGGGATGTGCTTTCCATCAAAATACACAAGCAGAAGTTTATGGAACAGGCCATGCTAGTTTCACGAAGAGTCCGGATGGCACCGAGGATTATGTTGTCTACCATGCTATGACGACTCCGAATCCTCCTTGTAAGACTTGATCCTGTAGCTGAAGAATGAGTACACTAACTCTCGTCTAGCTAATATTTATCGCACTGTTCGAACGCAGAAGATCGACTGGAACTCAGATGGAACTCCAAAATTCCCGCTGGCTGAGAATGGACCTTTCCCGGTCCCGGCCGGCCAAAATCATTGATTTAGCGACTTTATTCTTAGCAGAATAGCAGCAGCCGAACACTTTTCTATCTACTTGGTAGCGGATTGCTCAAATATGCATAGATTTTTCACGATTAAGAGCCAAATTTTCAATATATTGTCCTGACTGGTGGACTCGCACCCGGACTATCGAGAGATAGGACTGGGAAGTTCTGGATTTCTTTAGTCATCGCTCTTTTCGTTTTCTCTCGGAGCTTTCAATGGTGCTTGCCTTGAAGCTTCTAGGAGCGGGCCAGAGAGGGGAGGCACAAGCGTTAGGTACACCTTCCTCCGAACCTCAAAACAGTGCCCCCACCCATCCCAGCCGTAATAATGCAGTTGCATTCCGGTTTCCGTGATCATTATCCATGTCAAATTTGCAGACAAGTCTTGCTCGCCACTGCAAAGGTCTCGGCACACGATCCGACCTCCGGAGGAACCTGTAGCTTCAATCAACCGCACGCGGCAAATGTATGACTGCCACGGTCCTAATTTCTGTCAATTTCTTATTTTAGACCCTTCTTGCATGAACCTATAACCTTTTTCCTGAAAAGATCTCGTATTTTCAATATCGCATTCCCAGCTGCCTGGAGCTACATATTTACCCCAGAGGCTAAAGCCAAACAACCTTAAAATTTCGGCGGGGGATATCTATTTTCAGAGCACGGGGGGACATTCCCCTTATTATCTGTGGCTTTTTCACAGGTTGCATCAGGCCACATCTGGTGTTGAGAAAATTATATAGAGATGGGGTGTGATGCATGGCGAAAGGATGTTTGAATCCAGACCTTCTACTCGGTTCTCACCAAAACGCCCGCCAAGCAAAGCAATACCGTTCCTGCGTCTTCTTTAAGAAACAAATCAATATGCGGTTCCCTATCCTTCTCGTGCTTCCTGCACTTGCAGCTGCGTTCTCTTTGACTGGCTTCCCGGGTGGAAGAGGGGTAAGCTGCCCTCACGTGAGGACGCCGAGATTAAATTAACGTGGTGTTTAGTACATACCACGAAAAATGGACAAGCGACAAGTAACAGCTATGACGGGCTGTATAAACACTAATGGAAGTGCGCCATGTACAGACCTACCTGTCGCGTCTTGGGGCGATTGCACAAATGTCAATTCGACGTGGGATAAGACGTTCAGTAGCGTCGTTGTGCAGGACGTTCCGGGGATATTTTGCGAATTGTTCAAGTGAGTTGGTTTTATTGAGTATTGTTATGGAGGGGAGTGTTGATGAGTTGTGTAGTGACTTGCATTGTGGGGGTGATGAGCTGGACCCCGCGCCTGGACTGAACAACCTTCCCGCGACGTGGGTAAATCAGACTTCGTCGTATAATTGCTTTGTCTTTTGAGAGCAGTACGGGAGGAAACTTGGTAAAATTTTGGAACGTTGAAGAGATGGGGAAAAATAAGATCTGGAGTCGAATGTTCGGGAAGCAGGTCTGCAATTATCTACCCAAGACTTCTCATCCATCCCACCAAATTGGCTACTCGGAAAATTAGACAAGGCTGGAAGAGAAACACATCTCTGATAAGACAGAAAACTCGTTACATTCGTCCGTCCGTCCATCATCTCATCGTTACTCACACTCTATTCGTATATTTCAACGCCAAAGATCCTTCTATGCATTGCCTACAGGGCCGGAAACCGAAGCAGAAAATCAAGCAAGTGTAAAGTTTTCCCAGCCCGGAGCCTTGCCACTGGCTCCCCGAATCACCTCTCCATTCATAACCCCATGAACATAACAATCCCCAAGAAGACTAAACTCCTCGCCCTTAGGTCTCAGCAAGAAAGGCACTGGACCGCCCTTCAGAACAACGATTTTATCTCCCTTTTGAACCGCTCTAGGTACCAACGCCAAGTATCCCGTCCGTGTTCTCACAACTCGTTTTTCCTGCGTTTGAATTGATGCCTCTCCCATCAGTCGTTGAATCGTCTCGTCCGCCTGGAAATACATATCTTCTATCTCCATCGGCTGCCGTATAGAAGTATATTCCGGCAGCATTTTCTCACTTTCGTCTTCGGTGTATTTGTATCCCTGAGCGATGTGCCCAGCAGAGACCGTACAGATGTATGCAAGCTCGATTGGTTCCCATGTGGAGCGATATATACCATTCAGTCCGCGGACCTGGGCTACTTGCTGGAGAAACCAAGATACGGAGTCGAATAAAGACTTGAATTCCCCCGCGGTGATTTTTGATCCGCTTCGTATCAGAATTCGCATTACTTGCGGGTGCATTTGATCTTCTAATTCGCCATGGATAATTGTCTCGACTTCATCGACTAAAAGACCTTGAAGTGAAAGCTTCAGAGGGTCTTCATTCTTGAAAATTTCGGCTTTCAGGTCGCCTGACGCGGAGTGCTTTGCTTCTTCAATCTCCTGGAGCCGTGCTTCTCTGGACGGTTGAAGTGGGATGCTCCAATCTGGGACCCATGATGGGAGCTTCATTGCCCGATAATCTTGGTCCATATGCGAGAGAATGCATAATGAACCGCTTTCTCGAATGATTGCTTGAGTGGCTTGAGCATAAACTTCAGCTACACTCTTGGCGTAGTCCGCCTTTAATTTTCCCGCTTCTGAAGCTACTCCGAGCACTCCAAATATCTTGTCACGGGGGTCGGTTGATTTGCATTTTCGCAAATATGGGAGAAGTGTCCCGAGCGCTCGTCCTCCATACTGAACCCGAACAGATTTTGACATTATTGGAATGGAATTGATGTCGGCTATGAGGCGATATTTGTTGTCTCCTTCCGGCGTTCCATCCTGCTCTGGGTCTTCAACTTGGCAAGTTCTGAGGATATACTTTTCCCCAATGCAAAAGCTGTGCCAAGGAATCTTGTGCGGGCCACACATCAGTATTGCTTTCCGGGATAGCAAAATTTCTTGGACCACCCATATCCTCGTGAACCAGGGCCGTCTCGTGAGCCTATGTAGAAGTTGCAATATCCTCTCACATGCTCGCTGCTCCTCTTTGCTCGGTTCGTCCATAGGTGCCTGTCCCGGCATCATGTCAAGAAGTAATGGTAAAGTGTCTCCGAGCACTGAGGCCAGTAGGTTCTCGTGAATAGGAACCCGAGGATCTAAGACTTCTTTAAACATGTTCTGTAACGTGTTCAACTTCGAAAGTTGGGTATTCTCCTGAACATCGATCCCATTTTCGAGGGCATCGAAGAGCTCTTCGATCTGCTCTTGGTCTTCCTCGCCAAGCCAGACCAACACCAATTCGGCCCCCGAATAAATTTGTCCCATTAATCTGACTTGGGACGTCTTTTCATTCACGTTGGATTGATCAATACAGATCGCATCAATCCAGAATGGTCCCTTCAGTTTTGGATTTGACGAAGTTCCGTTGACATCTGCGGTGCTTCGAAGACGCTCGAGCGCCCCGTACAGATTTTCAGTAACTTGAATAACACTGTCGTTACACAAGACATCTTTTTTAAATGCATTCTCTCCCCAGACATAAGATAAGGCAACATAGTGAGGTGTTGAAGGCGAGCCTATTTCATATCGTTCGAGTCTGACCCGGACCGGCTCGTCCCGGGAGCTGACTTCGATATATACCAAACGAATTGATTTCCCATGATCGGGAATTGGACATTGTTCGAAAAAGGAGTATTTTGTGAGTGTTCGCGTATCTGACATATTCGCCGATCAAGATCTGACTGAGATCTCTCCGTACTGCAGAATTTACGACCAACTCGTCACGATGGCATCACTGTCCAAAGTTGGCGTGGTCGGTGGTGTCAAAACTCGCGCTCAAAGTGCAAAATAATATTTTTATTGAAATAACTGGATGGAGCTTGGGTTTCTTTCAGTAATCGGGCCATTTTCAAAAGAGTATTGACCAAGTAGGTCGGATGAATGTTCGCATTGACTTTAGCCTGCGCCGGGGACGCTTCCCTTTCGGGAAATCCCGTGGTGCTATTCGGAGGAACTGGTGGAAGAGGAATGCGCAAATCCTCCCGAGTCCTGCCTGATAAGAATCGCGATCGCCCCCTCAGAAGGCATTCTGCTTCCATTCCCGTTTCTTTTCATCTTAACAACAAGGTTCATTCTATATTCCGGGGAAGACGAAACCGCATTGGAAGCGCCTCGTGGGCAAATGCCGAGTGGAATCTGGCTTGTCTCTGTGACGTACGAAGGTGCCAACATTTGAACATTCCAACAGGAAGCCGCAAAGAATGTTCCATGACAGGATTGCTCGGCGCCCCCGTCCGTATGCTGCGCAATTTGTTCAATTATGCATTTCTTTATTTGTCTCATGAATCAGAATCCGCAGCCGTCAATGGGAAAGTTCCTCGATTAGGGATGCAGCCGATATTCAGAGCATCGCGAGTGGATCGGACATCGAAGTCGATTGTTTCACCATTCGGAGGTCTCTAGAACAAGTATGCGCTTTCCTTGCCAGCATCTGGGGCAGTGCGAAGTCGAGATGCCCTCAACGCCTCAGGCGGAGCAAAGTTGAAAATTCATTCGCCCCTCGAGCCTTGAAGAGGTCGGACCGGCTGTGCTGTGGCACGGCCGATGTTCGCGATGGATCGAAGCGTCGGCTCACTCTTTCCTCATTCACACTACAGCGCCGAAACCAAAATTCGAGCTCCGCCCCGCCAATAATGCTTCAGAGCAGAGCATTAGTGGCTTCGGGTGGTGGCTACATGAAATGCGAGATGCGAATGCGATGTCGGTGGGGAAGACACAGGGCGAGTATCATCCAGAAAACTCTACACTCGCGATCCATCGTGGTTTTACTGCCTCAAATTTTCAGGAATTTGGAAAACAACCTAAAGCTGACATCTAAAATAGGACTGAATCATTACCGTGGAGATAAATTCTGGCAAGATGAAGAATCAAAAGAGCTTATTTTCACTTGAAATCGATCAGGACATATTCTGCTCTGCACATAGTAACTACGGACCAAAATTAGAAGATCAGGACAATCGTGATCTATTCTATCAAGCACATTTTAATTACAGTATCCCAGACCCTGGCAACAGAAAACAAGCACGCCCAAGCTTTACAGACTCCAACAACATTACATCTTCTATTTACTCGTCGCAATCGCAATCTTCGCCGTCCTCAGATCCGTAGTGGCCGGAAGGACCTTGAGTGGAGGGAGGTTGGGTAGAAGCTCCCCCGTTAATTCCGGCTCCAGCGGTTGGCTTGCCGGAGTTACCAGAGCCAGACAACCATCCGATAACACTGCCCTGTAGCTCAGCGCCGATGCTCGCTCCCGCAGAACTGCAGAGGTAACCGGCAAGCTCGCCTCTAGCGCCCAAGGAAAGAGCACCAGCAGCCTCACCAGCTATGGCGACACCCAATGCGCCCTTAACAGCGGCGCTCATACCAGCACCTGCTGATCCCGAGATGGCAGCGCCAATAGCAGAGACGACATGGGCGTCAAGAGAGATACCAGCACCTGCTCCGATTCCGACACCAGCCTGAGCACCACCAGCGCCGTTGATACCGATAGAGAGCCAAGCAAGAACTGAACCGCGGATAGTAGCCTCAAGTGGGCATGAAGATCCAGCCAACCAAGCGGAGAGAGCAGCAGAAACAGAGGGCTCCAATGAAGCGGCGAGGCCTCCAGTGGCACATGCTTGCAGACCAGCCTTAACACCGACATCCAGAGATGCACCTGCGGATCCAGAGAGGAAGGCAGAGAGGGAACCTTGGGCACCAGCAACGAGGGATCCAGAGCCATCAATGTTTCCACCGATCGATGCACCAATTGATAGGTATGGGAAAGCATCACCTGAGGTTCCAACTTCTACACCTGCACCGATGTGTCCCGACAGCCAGCCCTGGAGAGAGCCTTTGAGTCTGGCTTCGAGAGGGCAGTCGGAGGATGAGAGCCATGCAGCCAAGGAACCCTGGAGAGACAGGTCAAGAGCACCAGCTACTCCACCGGCGGCGCAGGCGTGAAGCGCAGTCTGGACACCAATATCGAGACCTCCGAATGCAGAGCCGCCGATGAAAGCTGAAAGGGAACCCAGCGTTTGGCCAGAGAGGACGAGGTTAGCAGAGCCAGATCCGACACCTGATACACCTCCAGAGATGGAGCCGGAAGCACCTCCTGAGACACTTCCGTTGACAGCAGCTGATCCAGAGCCAGCGATGCCGGTGCTGATTGACAGCCAACCCTTGATGATGGCAATCATGTCAGCCGACAGACCACAGTCCCCAGAGAGGAAGGCAGAGAGTTCTGCCTTAGCGGCGGTGCTGAGAGAAGCAGCGATTCCACCTGCCGCGCAGATTTGAAGAGATCCTTTGACCCCGGCATCCAGAGCGATGCCGGCAGAGCCCTTAAGGAAAGCTGCGAGCTGACCTTGAGCTCCTCCATCAAGAATAGAGCAGGCACAACCGCTGCCCTTGAGTTCGCCTTCGATGTAAGTGTTGAGATATGAGACCCATCCGCCTGCAGCGATGATGGAAGCGTCCATCATGAAAGCCATGTCGACGGCCCCGATAACGAAACCAGAAAGGGTGAGTGTGGCGTCACCAGAAGTACACCATGATGTAAGTTCCTTGCAGATTGATGCGTCAAAGAACCCTGCACCCGCACCCTTCAACCATGCGGCCAAAGATGCCTTCCACTGCGCGTCAACGGATCCAGATGCGACACCCCCGGCACATGCCTCAAGGGCACCAGCAACACCAGCGGTGAAGCCGGCAGATGCAGTCAGCGAGGTGGATGCCTTGCCCTTTCCGGAATAGAAGCTGCCGATGCCGAAGCTGGCTGGGTCGAAAGTGCGGTCATTCAGAGCGCGGGAGGCGGGAGCAGCGAGTGCTGTTGAGGCCAGAAAGGCCAGGATTGCGAGATTTTTAACCATTTTGAGAGATTCAGAAGGATATTCGAGGTATTAGAAGTTGTTTCGAGGAAGTTTTTGAAATATGAAACGATTGAAAATGCAGTGAAGACTGCGTGAACGAGTGTAGGTGTCAAAAAGACTGAACGAGTGTGCTTCAAAGTATGATTGAGAGAACGGGATGAAGAGAAAAGAAAGGATTTACAGCGAAGGAGAAGATTTCTCTTATACAAAGTCTGTCGAAGCCGAAGCTGCCAATTTTGTCATCGTTCAAGAACTCTGCTTGGTCACTAGAACTATCTGGGTGTCTTCAACAGTGTCTGCTACGACGGCGTCCAGTCTTTACCCCTTGAACCCATATATTCCCACAAAATCTACGCCAATGCGATGCCTATTCAAGATTTAGAAGGTTTCGAACTATCGAAATACGAACTTCGCCCCTGGAAAGGAGACTTGCGCTTGGATCAGATAGAGGTTGTCGACGATGATCGACAGCGGCTGACCTGCTTTAGGCTGTGTCCAGCCATAGATCGAATGTTCCCGATCCACAACGGCCATCGTCAATGCTTTCAAGCTGCACCTGTTTTGACCATGGCTTGTCAGAATTTGAAACATAGAATTATCGCCCAGGGCCAGCTGTCTGTACTTCGAGGGTCATTCGAGTCAGCTCTAGGATTGTTCAAAAGATAAGCATGAAAGAATAATAATAGGTGACAAGACCTGGAAACCGAAGCATCCGAATCTATCATTCCTTGTACAGGTCCCACTGTCCCTTCATTTCTTCAGATTGGAGTATGAACTAATTGTGTCCACCGTGAGCCAATACTATTCGGACTGAGGGAGTCCAAGTATACGAATACCCCGCAGCGCTTTTTTGAGCAAAGTCTTCAGCTAGAAGGATTTATCGAAAAATAATAGATTTAAACCCTTCTCTCGGAATTCTCCAACGTTATCGAGGATTTAGTTCGACCTCATGAGCCCGTCACACGTCACGTACCGATAGACTGGAGAGCGGACACTCATTGGCCGTCATCGGTCTTCATCTGGACCCGTCTAATTCTGCCGGTAAGTATATTATTAATTTATTATGCGTGAGACGCAAACAATCCGAAAGGGGCGAGGATGATCGTCGCAAGGAGATCGAAAAGGAGGCTGGGGATAAGGTTAAGCATTCTTTAGCGATGAAACTTCCGTCCCAAAATGGAAAGAAGCAAACGCTATTCGGGAGAACCCGAAACAATTTTGCGTCCCTTAATTTTACATGAGCTCTGATTCGAAGCTATTTCAGACGGTGCTGCCCCTTATTGGCATAAACTGTTTTATTGACCCGCTGCGGGGATAGACCAAGACTCTATGCAGTGAGGAAACCCATAGCAGAAGTTTGGCCAACAACCTTAGGAGATTTTAAAGTCTTTGGAATTACTACGATAAACCCGACAAGCTAGCCCTAGAAATCGACTATGGGATTTTGCGTATTTTCCGTACTCGAGAACCAAAGCCGGGGGAAACAATAGTTCTTCTGGCTGTTTTCTGGGACCGATGTCATCCGTTGTAACGGTTCCAGTTGCTCGAGTTGGCCTTTTCGATGGAACAATTTCCGCGTGCCCCGCCCTGGTTCTCGAGTCGTGGGTTACGCTACGGTACAGGGAAGCCGGCACTTCAGCAGTCTTCAGGGGTTTGACTTAGTGACTTCACTGCTGCAGGTACGATGTACAGCCTCGAAGCACAGATCATATGGAGGCCATGAGCTCAAGGAGTCGATCACGGGAGATCATGCCTGTGGGCCGTTAATTTGCCCGAGTATGGCGGTCGATCACAGGGCAAGTAATGCTCAGGGAAAGGGGGCGGATTTCTCTTCTCTTGGCTTCGAATCTGTTATCTAAATTTATCTAAGATTAATGGGCTTGTGCGAGCCACTTCATTCTGCGAAAAATCTGATCCTTCTGAAAACTCCCTTTTCAGAACTCTGATTCTTCGTTTTTAACTAGGGCTAGGATACGGCGTCCGCGCCTGATGAAGTTTATCGGCACGCCGATGGCCCTACTGTGCCGTGTTCCCCGACTTTGGGGTTCTGCTCAACGTTTTCCCAATTTCCAGACCGCTGTCAGACTGTCGTCATTAGAGAGCTCACCAAACTCCCATTCGGGCTATGCATTCTAAGCAAAGAAATTAGAACGTTGGATTTTAAGATTTTTAGGTGTCAATCACTGACGATCAGAGCTTCAATCGGGCTCAATGATACCTTAAAAGTCTGACAAGACGCTAGAAACGCTTCGCTGTGACCCTGAAGCCCAAGCTTTCCAAGACAAAGATTTTTTTCAAAAATTGAAACACATATCAAAAGAGTACCCTTTCTCACTTCTCGGACTTTCAATTTATTTTATGAGTAAGACCTCAATTGTCTTATGCACTCTTGAGCCTCTCCAGTCGGGGAAGTCGAATCGTACTCCAGCGATGCTGATCATTCGCCTCTTCCCCCATCCAGCATCCATTACTCGCACAACCTGGCGCACGAACATCAAATTTCACGTCAAATTTCAGCGACTGTCCAGCCAGCAGCGTGGGAATAAATCAATAAAGTGTTGAGTGTGCTGGCACCCGAAGATCAAAATCTGTCAACCTGTCAGGGCTCACACCGTTTCTTGATTATTTGGATTTTTGGGAAACCCAAATTTCAAAGATGACGGATCTTTCCAGAGTCTGGACTCTTGGCAAAACCCTGCTATTGTTTACATCGTATTTTCCCAAAAGATGCATGAAGTCTCGCGGCTGGGTAGCCCAGTCTCCCCCGGCCGATCTGAGTTTGTGGCGGATGGCCCGGATGCCTTTCCCTGCTGCTTGGGCCTTGTGTAGCTTTTCAACCCACGGAGATACTCGATAGTTTGAGTCCGATGGTTATTTCTTCTATATCTTGGGAGGTGCCTGCCAAAATCAGTTTTTGCGCCACCGAAGTTTCCTGCTCTAGACATATTTTTTCTTTCATCATACTACCGCTATTATTGGCATGACTGCCCGGCGCCCTGGACCTGCGAAGTCGCAGTCGCAGTCTAGCTAAAACTTCCTGGAGCATCTTGAACAACTGGATACCAAATTGTCATAAGATGGCCCGGAATGGGTGTCGAGGCGGCCTGCTAAACCGTGGTGTGTTTCTGTATTTTTCTTATTCTCAAGATTAGGCTGGAAATCCCATTTTTGGGTTTGCTGTACAGTAGCAAATCGCAGGACATCAACGGCTTGACAACCATCCCCAAGCGGTCGAGCTGTTGCTTGCTATCGTTTGTTGCATATCGCAAACCCTCGTTTACGTCGTCTCCCTCGTTTCCCTCGCTCTCAGAAGTAAAGTCGTGATTTTGCCGTATACTTTCTGAACCAACTCGAGTCTTTGTTTGGTCATTTGTACGTTGTGTTGCATATCGCATTTGCTCGTTCTCGTCGTTCCCCTCATTCATATAATCGTGTTTGGTTGTGGGTATTGCTGTTGCGTGTGGCAAGTCATCATTCCTAGTCGGTCTCCTCGCTCCCTCGTTTCCCTCGGTTCCGGCGGCAGGGCAATTCTGCAGGCTCAGTACTGTAGCACACCATCTTGCAATATTGACAGATAAGCGCATCGCTTTGACTGCCTCTTCTGATAGGTTATATTTACGACCTTCCCATACCTCGGAATTGGGGGCCCTCTCATTACGGTCTCTGTGCGCGACGCTCAAATCGAGAGCGCCGCGCATAATCACTATTGTATCAAACTGTCACTTGACAGGTATCAGATAATCAAGGGCTCATTCGCCGCATGGCTTCAGAAAATGGCAACCAAGACAAACATCCGTCGGAATGACAACTCCAAACAGGCATCACTTGAACCACAAACACAGAGTAATGCGATCTATTCTGTATAATATCCATCACATCTATTTTATTTCTTCATCTTAATTCATCATCATCAAAACGCTCTAACCCAAAATCTTATCAGCGGTGGAGACCGCAGTGCCAATGTTATCCGGCTCGACGCTGATGCTCTTGATCTTGCCTCCCTCGACAACAGCGGCGTATCGCTTGCTTCGGTTGGTTCCCAGGAAAGGAGCGGCAGGGAACTCGAGGTCGAGGGCGCGGGTGAACTCGCCCTTGGGGTCGCCAAGGAAGCGGATTCCAGACTTCTTGTCGGCGTCGAGGGACTTGCCCCAGGCGTTCATGCTGTTGAATTGTTAGGAAACTTAGGGGGCATGCGATTGGGAAGAGGAGAAGGCGTACACGAAAGCATCATTGACGGAGACAACGAAGACCTTGCCAGCGCTGGAGAGCTTGGGGTGGGCGATGAAGCCGGGGATGTGCGAGTCGGAGCAGGTTGGGCCTGGGGATCAATTGGTCAGAATTGTACGATTTTCGAATGGCAATTGGCCATGTTGGATGCAACGTTGAATTCCCGAGGTAAATACTCACTGAATGCTGCTGGGACACCAATGATGAGGCCGCTGCCGTTTCCGAACTCTGCGGCCAGATCAACAGTCTTGTCTGGAGCACCCTCAACAAGAGGAATGCTTGGAATGCTGTCTCCTGCTTGGACCATTTTGTCTGATTTGCTTTTGGATATGATTTATGGAGTAGAATAGAGTGTCTGCTTTGGAAATTGAGAAGAATTTGTTGCTGAGATGAGGGGTTCTTAAATGGACCCTGACGAAAGGCAACCCCGCCGTACCGCAACGTCAGTGATCGCCGGGTTTGGTGTTAGATCCCGAGCACTAGGCCTGGTAGGACATAGGCCGAAAAGTATTTGAAATAGCGATATGAGGAGGTGCATCAGATAAGGATTTGGGGGTGCAGAATCAGGCACGAAAGCGGAAAGACATTATCGAATTCAGGAACGAGATGCATGAGGGGCACACTTGTCTGCAACCCCGATCTGCACATACTCAACCACTTCCAGCCTTGGGAAGCTCTTTCGACACAGTTGATCGAGTGATTGGAATTGTGGCGATCTCCAACAGATATCCAACAAGGTGCCCCGCATAAACGGAGACGCTGAATGAAACATCAAATCCACTTAGATACATGAACTAAAGGCTCGCGGCGCTGGTATTTGTCAACGCTGTGCGAATGGCCTCAACGGACTTCGGAGCCAACAGTCTCACCATCAAGTGATGATATGTCGTGAGCTGCAGCTGCACAGCATTCCAAATGCCAATATAAGCCTGCGCCGCATGCAAGCCCTCCGAAGTTGGTGATGGAGGTGCAGATGCAGATGTTGGTGAAGTTGTAGGATGCGATTGCGATGTGTCCCCGCTTCAGCGTGCCGAGACGAACGATGAAGCTGCGTATTTTTGAGTACTACCCGGACCGTCTTCGGGTCAACGAACAAGCAGAGACAGAGATAGAAGTGAAGAAAGATTTGTATAGTGCATTTCTAAATCTTGGTTAGGTTTTGTTGCTGTTTTATTTCTGCTAGTCTAATTTTCTTTTCAGCAAGTGCGCTCTTTCCAAATGCGAACTCCTGCATTTCCAACATCTGTGTGTATGCACAGAGGGATCAACCTGAGAACCTCAATGATCGAATGCCCAGCAATTGGTGGAATAACCTCAGAAATCGACGACAATGAGACAGGTGAGTTACACTATTGGACTATATTCCCCTCAGGGAAAGAGTATAAGGGGCTTTGGCGAAAATAAGCGGACGCTGGATTCACCTCTGAACTGCAAGGCCGTGCTTGAAGGAAAGCATAATGTAAGACAAATCCCGAAGCTTATGTTGAGTGCTGAGTATTTCCTGTTGTTTTTGTAGTATTGTGCTGCTTTTTGACAATATCATGGCTAGCAAAATCCTTCCACATAAGATCATCATTCCCACCCCCCCCCTTCTTATCCCATCTAGCAGAAACTAACCCCCACCCCACCATCTCGCTCAATAATTCCACTGCGTTCAACAACGGCATGATGAGCCAAATCAACTCATTCCCCGGACCTGAAGTCCTCACATCGGTCGCATTCTTCTCCCATCCAACAACCAAGCATCACCTCCTCCGCCAATAGGTTCCTCAATTATTCCACTCTTCCTTAACAAAACAATATAAATCCCCCATATCAATCCCATCAACCTTATCAATCCTCTATCCCCACATCAGCTTCACATCCCCTTCCCCTCAATCAAACTCAAGAACAAACTCACCTCATCCTTCCGACAACAAACCATAGTACTAGGTCCCCCATCCCTCGTACACTCTTCAATCGCATTGGCCGTTCGATTTTTACCTATCCCTATATTCAGATCACCCATTAGCTCTCTTCCTCTTCCCAGTCAATCCCAAAAATCCAAATCGAAGCTGAAAATGAAACAACTAGATGGAGAAGATAAACAACAGAACAGGAAAAGGACATACATTCACAAGCACCCCCCAAATACCCCATATTGCCACCCATGCCACTAGCACCCATCCTACCTCCGGTCAGCACATAATCATCTTCCCTCCCCTCCGATTCCCCTCCCCCCCATCTATCTCCCTTCCCCCCTTTTTTTTCTTTTACTCAAGAGCAGGACCCTACGTACCCAAACATACTACTCCCCGCCCTCTCCCACACAAAATCACAACATTCCATCGTATATCCTCTATCGCACCAAAAGATATTCGGGACTTTGCGGTACGGTATTGCGTTCTATTTCCCTCGCCTTTATATCAGCCCTCTTTCCTTTTCCAGCAACAAAGATGGGGAAAGTGGTGGAAGGAAAGGGGAGCTACCTGGGTAAGTAACTCTAAATTCTGCGTAATGTTGAAAGTAGGTGCTTTTGGTAATATCGCTGCTGTGGCTGGGAATGGGAAGAGCGTGATAAGGGATAGGAAGGTGAGTGTTAGGGAGAGAGAGAAGATGAGTTTCGAGGTATCTGAATGCATTTTCGCAACAACACAAAAAACAAAACAATGAATTTTTGGAGAGGATTAAACAAATAGGTGGGATGATATGAAGAAGTGGGACGAAAGGTGAGGTTGGATATATACATTCAAGAGAAGAACTCAGGCTAAAGCGCGCGATGTGGCGATGATGTGGGATGTGGGGTGCATGTGATGCGCGCGATTAATATATCGCCTCTCTCTCGCGAACATACAGTAGAAGAATATTTTTCGAGACGGGATTGGTTTGGTATTCGGTATATCGTTCTTCCACATCCATCCACATCAAAAAAACTTTTGCTGACCCCAATCAATCAATATAACCCCTCATCATCATCCTCATCTCTAAACCCCATATCAACAGCCTTTCCCTTCCCTTTAACTACAAACTCATCTTCAGCGTCTGAATCAACCGCTTTCCCTTTGCCTTTCCTATCAATGACTTTTTGCTTCCCTTTGCCGCTACTCCTTGGTCTCGCACTTCCATTAACATCCGCCTCCTTCTCCTTTCCTTTTGTCTCATCAGCTTTCTCAAACATGCCTCTAACCTTCCCATAATGTTCCAATTCCCCTACACTAACGCTAGGAACCAGCTCATTCTCCGCTAATATGAAATCCTCCTCCGTAACCACAACATCCGTATCCTCTTTCGTAGCATAGTGATCGAAGAAGTAGGCTGTTGAGACTTTTGTCTTTTGAGAGGCATTGATGGCGGCGAGTTTGGCGTCGACGAGCGAGGCTTGTCGTGTGACGGCTTTGAGCATGGCGTCGGAGCAGAGCGCGTAGAAATCGGCGCCCGTGTAGGTGAAGGGGAGACGGGAGGCGACGCGGGGTAGGGAGAGAGAGGGGTGGAGTGTAAATCTGAAATCATCATTAGCACCAATCAATCTTATGTTAAGATAGTGAAGGGAGACATACTTCCTCGTCAAAGCCTCCATAATCGTCAGCTGTTTCTCATGCGTATCACTAACGCCCAAATAAAGCATCTTATCGAATCTTCCCGGTCGCAATAATGCAGCATCAAGTAAATCAGGACGATTCGTAGCACCAATCACGAAGACACCTCCACCGCCATCTTCACCGTCTGACATGCCGTCTAACTCAGCTAAAAGCTGGGAAACGATACGGTCCATAACACCGCCGCTGTCTCCTTGATTACCACGCTTTGGGGCAACGGAATCAAGTTCGTCAAAGAAGACGACGCAGGGCCTGGCGTCCCGGGCGCGCTGGAAGACTCGTCGGACATTGGCTTCGGATTCTCCAATGTACATATTCAGCAGCTCTGGTCCTTTGACACTGAAGAAGTTTAGACTGAACTCCGTGGCGATGGCTTTTGCGAGCAGAGTTTTGCCAGTACCGGGTGGTCCGTAGAATAAGATTCCAGATCGCTTCTTCATGCCCTTGGCGAAGAGTTCTGGGCGTTCTAAAGGCAGTTGTATGGTTTCTATAACGGCGTCTTTGACGTTTGTGAGACCACCCACATCGTCCCAGCTCACGTTCGGAATCTTAGGGGCTCCAATGGCGTCTGCGAAGTTCTTGCGAGCAGCGTCGACGGCGAGATCAAAATCAGCTTTGGTAAGACATCGGCCAGCTGGCCCACCGGCTACGAGGACATCGCGAACGGTGACTAGAGTGTTCGGGTCCGAAGACGCAGAAGCAAGTGATTCGAGGCGTGAATTCCGTGCCACGACTGCACGATCCACAACATCCACGAGATCGCCTGCAACGAGAGCAGCGGTCTTGACAGCAACACCGCTCAAATCCACTTCTGGAGCAAGTGGAATCGGCTGATCATCGATGATACTCCTCAGAATACCTTCTCTTTCCCACTCATCAGGCGCACTCATCTCTAGCTCATGGGTAAACAGACCCCGAACACCATCCGGAATTTTGTCAACTTCCGTTGTCGTAGCAATCAGGACTCGTAGGCCTGATAAAATACCATTCAAGGAATCAACCAATCTATCAGCTGTGAGAGCTTCAATGTGTCGAATGAGCACCGGACAGAATTCGGGACCACAAGCCATTGCCTTTTCCGCGCGAGTTTCCAAATAAGCAATTGTATTTGTATCGCCAGCTCTGCCTTCCGTCATGATATCGTATGCATCAATATTAAACGTATGGAGGCCAATATCCGCACATGCCTTTGTCGCAAGTGCTGCTTTCCCAATATTTCGTTGCGTAGAGACGAGTAGTATAGCCAGGGGCTGTTGTTGGAGATGGATAGCTCGTGGGCTTGTAGCCGCTGCAATCAATTCACGTAGTCGGCGCTGTAGGATAGTAACATGGTGTTTTGGCGGTTCTGGCATGGCAGTTGTACTAGTTTCGGACTTGGGGACCGATTTCAAGCTCAGATAATATTCCCAGGTATTGTCCATGGTTCCTGGAACTCTTCCAGTCGCGCTGCCAGACTGCAACATTTTTGTAACCTGACTATCGATAGATGCAGCACCTCCCCAAATATCTTCTTCTTCAGATGCCTCAGTAGCTTCTTTTGAGATTCCAACGTACGTTATTTTGAACCACCCGACACCGGAGAGTTTGGACTGCCTTGTAGATGCACCCAAAGCCGAATTTGATAACAGCTCTTGCGTCTCATCACTAGCTGAAGGTTCGTATAGTGTTCTGCCAAGATCTTCATCGATGGGGATAGCCACCAGATCGCCTTTTCGAACAACACGTATTCGATTGGCGAAATGCCCTCTTAAGTTTGCAAAGAGTGAGTCTTGGAAGCTACGATCCGTAGAAAGAGGAGTAGAGATCTTTGACAGTGTGAGCTCTTGAGCAAATGGTGGGCGGGATGAGCTAGTGATCTTCGGTTGGGCAGCTCTCGCAGGTTGTGGGGCGCGCTTCAGGGCAGAGAGTCTGCAGTAAGGCGTGTTTTCCATATTTGCAAGGAGAATGGGAGAAAGGTAAACAGTGGGGCTGGTGGGCTTTTGAACTTGAGATTCGAAGAATGACATCCTTCTTTCTCCAGGCTTGTTGCTGGGGATCTTCGTAATGGGGCGATTAGAATAACTTTCAGGTAACCCGAAGACCTTTACTGGCCGCCATAAGGGATCCTCCGGCTCAGCACCAAAGCTCCCAAGACCCCAGAGCCCTGCACCATTTGCGGGTGGCTCAGAAGCAACTTCAAGTCGCACCCAATCCCCCGAGAAGCAGCCAATCTTCGACAGAGAATTGACATCTACGAAAACTCTAGACTCCTCATCATCTTCGCTGTTTGGTTTAGGGTGTAGCGTATCTTCCGCCAGAGGCTTCATCAACCCTTGGGCTTTGAACAACCGTCCCTTTTGCCCACCAGCACGGGCTGTAGTTGCAGTGAACGATGAAAAGACAGAACCCGGTGTGCTTATTCCATTTGTCTTTCGTCCAAGCGTTTGTGGTGTTCCAGGTTGTATTGTCGATATGCCACTAGCATTGTGAGCTGGAAGCATTGGGGCTTGTAACGATATCATATCATCCATCGAATCATCTGATAAATTATCTTCTTCCACATCCGAAGTCTCGGTCTCGGTTTCAGTCTCAGTATCCTCGTTCTCTACTGCTGTATCCGTTTTGTATCGGTCCTCGGCGGCAGAGTAAAATTGGTCATTCGATGTATCCTCATCGTCCTCCGTTCCTCCATTTAACAAACGGTTCACGGCTAGTGATTGGGGTTTTCGCGCTGTTTTTGGGAGGTGGCCAGATTGTGTAATAATAATTTTCGTTTGTGGTAATAAGATGCCTTGGCCGACAGGTTCGGAGAGCGTCACTTTCGCAGGTTGAGGAGGAATGTGTGTGATAGGATGTGGTTGTAGCGGCAGAGGGAAGTCATCACCAGTATGCACAACCTTCAAAGATCCCAGTGCCTCCCTTATTGCGGAAGATAGCCGGTCTTCGGGAGAGCTGGAACTTGTCTTGCCAACTGGTTTACCATTCGTTCGTGTGTGCTCTCCGTGAAATGTCCCTTCGCCATTCTCCAACCTCCTTGCCAGTTCTACGTCTAGTGTCACAAATACAGTATCCAGAGGCATAGGAATCACATCCAAAACCCTGATCTCAATCCCACTTCGGCTGTGACTCGAAAGTTTTGAAGGGGCGACTTTCTGCAGGGCCGCAGCGAACCCTTGGAGCACAAGAGAAGAGGGGGAGAATTGCACTGTCGAATTCGCAAGAGCGCTAGAGGATCTAACCGGGACGACCGTCCATGCTGAGTCTTCGACAGCGGTAGAGGGTCCCCATGGTGAGATTGCAACATGATGGATTTCGGAATTCGGCGGGGCATCCTCGTCGGTTTGAGCTGAAATTCGTTAGCTATCTTTTTATTCCTGCCACCTGTTGTTCTGCCTATACCATTTGCTTTGGTGGGAAATAAGTCTGCAAACAGGTCTTCCGAAAGTATCCCCACGTCCCCCTTCACATGGTCATCCAGCACCAATCTCGCAGTTATGGAGGACTTGTCCTGACGCCGCCTCTTGCGCTTCCGATGGTGGGGTATTTGTATCGAATCTGCCATGGCGGCTGCCTCGGATCTCTATGCGCTGAGAGTGTCGCGGTGAAATGCGCCGGACGCGTCGTGCTATGGCTTTGGGTTCATGCTCGAAGGTTTCGGAGCAATGGAATGTTTCCAGCTGTCTGAACAAACGATTATTTAAAGACGAAACAAACAATGCACAAGAAAAGAGTCGTATGTAAACTACACAGAATCAACAGTTGTACAGGATTTGGTCAAACGTCGCCAATGCAACTTTTGGTGATTTGGCTGCGCTGCTTTCGAAATGCGCGAGCTCGGCTTCCAGAATCAGCGGCCGAGGCTTTGGGAAATGTGGTTAGACCGGTCACGAGGGGCAAAGATGGGGGCTTCGAATTGGGAAGAAAAGAAAGGTCAGGTTCATGATTTGGTCTCATGACATTGATTTTACATTCATTTTAAGCTGAGAAGGAAGAGTTAATCAAGTAAGAAAGATATCACAAGGGCTGCTTTGTCGGTCCGTCCCACTGAGCTACAGTATTTGATGCAACCTCAACCTCAACCCCACAAACATAGAACGTCCCACCTGTGATATATTTACTAGTATCTGATTCCTGACCACGCATTTAGTTTTAACATTATTAATATATCTTCAATATCTCTTCAATATCTCTTCAAGAATATATATACTCTGTTACTCACGTGCGTCCGAAAACAGACGTGCATGTCCTTGCAGCCTCCGACGTCACCAGTAAAGAGATCCCAGCTGAACCCCTGAATATAAGATCTTCACATGCCAGAGATCTTGGAAATCTTTTTATGCGAATGACTGGACGAGGATGCTTTCAAGAAATCAGGGAAATTTATAGCCAGTCAGAGTCCCAGGACATGTCTTTTTAGCCTGGTTTGGAAGCCACAGTGGACCGCTGTCAGTCTGGCCGCACAGTACGAAATACGCAATCTCACCATCTGGGGTAAATTTCCTCAGCTGCATCGCAAGACCACACTTCATGCACCAACAAAAATACTCGGTCTCTCCTTGGAATCTGTAACAAGATCCCACACTGTCCCTTACGAGTTCCAATTCAATCGTGGGCTTTTTGTATTTGTATATCCTCCTAGAGTTATCTAAATTGGTCCCAATCTATTATGTTATATTTCCCCACCTCGACGCGATAACGGCTCGACATCCCCAATCGCAATGGGCGACAACGCCCAAAGATCCGGCAGCAATGTCTCTTCAGCTAGCACCGCAGTGGCAGATCTCGACAAGGCGGCAACAGTTGCAACACAATACGCGCATCAAGCCGAGAAGCTGTCCTACGTTCCACCAAGCCAAGATGCGAACGGGTCAGGAACCGCGATAGAAGCCCAATATGTTACACCTCAAGACCCGATCATAATAACGGGGGATGGAGGCAGACTTCCTGGTGTGCCTCTGGCAGAGGCGGACAAGCTCAATGTTCTGAAGGCGGAGATCGAGGGCGAGCCGGGAGATGTTATCAATGAGGAGGCACCTACGAATATTTCCCCTCGACCAAGTGAGAGCTCTGGCAAGGAGTCGCCGATGCGGCATGGCGGGATACAGAAATCACAAGAGGGATCACTCCACAGAGCAATGCCGCCTTCACGAACACATCCTCTTTTCCCGCCTTTACCGCTTTACGGACCTTCCTCAATATCTCGAGATATACAATGCGTCGTCTTCCGCACATCTTCCTTCTTCTTGTCGTTAGGATTTCTTGGGGTTATTGTTTTGGGCTCAGCATTTACTAGTATACCCCTAATGTTCAGACATATTTGGAAGCGCGTTACATTTCGAGACCCAGACGCCTCACGGCCGTTCAACGAAGAGGAGAAGAAACGAAGAAAGATCAGAAAAGAGCAAGAGAGGACATGGAAGAAAGAGAGATCAAGACGAAGGTCTCGGACGAAGATGTCGGATGATAACGAGGATGAGGCTGGACATGGAGAGTTCGTGCCAACAGAAGGTGGGAAAGATCCTCTGGTCTGCGATGCTGGATATTACGCTCGGAGAGTGGGACTCGACATCGAAGAACTCAAAGTCCAAACTGAAGACGGCTTCATAATAACCCTTTGGCACGTCTACAACCCCCGCGAGTTCACCCCCATGACAGCCGCCGAACGCGCAGCTCGAGGTCCAGAGATCTTCACCAACACAGGCCCCTCGCGCCCTGGCATCCCCTCCCAGAAGCCCAAATTTCCAATCCTGATGATCCACGGCCTGCTTCAATCAGCCGGCGCATACTGCACCAACGACGATGATTCCCTAGCCTTTTACCTCTGCAAACAAGGCTACGATGTTTGGTTGGGAAATAACCGCTGTGGTTTCAAGCCTGAACACACGCTACTATCCTACGGCGATCCCCGCATGTGGGCATGGAACATCCGACAAATGGGCGTCATGGACCTACCAGCCCTCACTTCACGCGTGCTCGCTGAAACAGGGTTCCAGAAGCTAGGTCTCATCGCTCATTCACAAGGAACGACGCAAACTCTCGTAGCATTGGCAAAAGAACAACGTCCAGATCTTGGCGAGAAGCTCACTGTCTTCTGTGCCCTAGCACCAGCAGCCTACGCAGGCCCATTGATAGGGAAAGCGTATTTCAAATTCATGCGCGTAATCTCGCCCTCATTCTTCCGTCTCATCTTCGGCATCCACGCCTTCATCCCCTTCATGATGACCATGCACTCCATGCTCCCCGGCACCCTGTACGGCGCCATGGGCTACCGCGTCTTCTCCTTCCTCTTCGACTGGACCGACGACCGCTGGGAGCGTGATCTCCGAGACCGTATGTTCCAATTCGCTCCTGTCTATGTATCAGCGGAGAGTATGAGGTGGTGGTTAGGTCGCGAATGTTTCGCAAAGCAGAAATGCATTTTGGCGACCAAAGATGAGAGTAAGGAAGAAGAGAAAGAGGATGAGCTGGAAGATTACTACGTGAATCAAGCCGGGGAAGCGAATCCCCCACCTCGTCACCTCCCTCATTCCCATGAACGCAAACCCAAAGGCGCAACCGCTTGGTACAACTCCCAAGTCCCTCCCTTCGCTCTCTGGGTAGCTGGCTCAGATGACCTAGTTGATGGCCGCAGGTTACTGAGGCGGTTTGAGAGGGGGAGAGAGCCGCATGTCAGGGTTGTGCATAGTAGGGTTATTGAGGAGTATGAGCATCTAGATGTTATTTGGGCGATGGATAGTATTGAGAAGGTTGGGAGGGAGGTGCGGGATACGCTCTGGAGGACGTGTGATGTTAGGGATAGGGTGCGCGTGCCGAGGGGGTGTGAGGAGGTTGGGGAGTGGGTTGATCCGAAGGGAGGGAGGGTGGAGGTTGTGGAGAAGGAGGAGGAGGAGGGGCAGAGTAGTAGTGAGACTGATGTTATGAATTAATGTGCTGAGGTGTTGGGTTTGGCGTATGTTGGGCGAGCGGGTTTTGAGCATATACATACCATATACATGTACACGATCTCACAAGAGACATATAATACACGAATCTTCTACGTTCCTCGTCTTGACGAATCGCTCCTGCTCCTATCATATCACCGCCAAATTTCCGCCCCTTCATCTTCTCTTTACCTCCGACTCTCCCCTTCCCTATATATCACATATCATTAGACAAGTGTCTCCTCGCCCACCAAACACAAAATGTGGTTCACATGTTCCAATTGTAGGAGCCATGTTGGGTCAGCTGTACCTATCTTCTACAGCAGTGTTGGTCACGTCCTCAATTCCTGAAGGAATTGACAGAAATCATGATAGAGCAACGCGGGCTTGAGTGAATATGTCTGTGAGAGATCTTGACAGCAACCTTCCGCCCAACAGCAAAGGATATATGACAACATCTCCCCTCCTCCCTCCCTTAAACGACCAAGATCTTATCAAGAGGTCTCACCCCTTACACAAGAATCTAATTCTCAAGAACGTGAAGAGTCAACTTACCTTCTTCTCCGTTCTGGCCCAATCCATGGAGTCGATCTCTGAGTTTTTTTGCTTTGTGGTGCTCGTGTTGATTTTGCGTGGCGGAAGGTTTATATCCACAGTTAGTTATTGCTTGTATGAAGCAATCGATAGCCTCGTAGTGGTGCATGTGCGTGTTACCTAGGTAGTTGTGTTCTGGCTGGCGCTCAGATGGGTGAGAGTCATACCTGCCCCTTGTTTATACCGATCTTTGAGGTAGTATTTAGTTCCAATTCGTGCTTTCTGTCGCAGTAAGTAGAGTAAACTACAATATCGATACGAAAACTGATGTGCAGTGAGAACCTGATAGCGATGGCTCCAGTCCCTTTAGAAGGAATTGGGTAGTCTTAGAAAGAATGCGAGGTTCGGGCGTGGCATGAGGTGGTGTCGGGTGAATTCGGCTATGGGAACTTGGGGAAGTCGACAGCAACTTTCCCAACGACTGAATAACAATACCTACCAAATCCTCTTATATCCAAACACATAATTTATCAATACGTCCTACCTTTCCAACCAAGCAAGGAACGAAATTCCAAAAAGAAGAGGTCTTGACGCCCAGTCTTTTTCTCTTTGGACACCCGTACTCATGGCCAAGTTCATTGCAAAAACCTTTTGCTTGCAAGAACAGGTTTCTTTCTCGAACGGGATACTTATATTTACCTAGGCCTCGCTATTCAGAGTAGAAATGCTGAGTTTGGCAAGTACTGTACATTACTTTCCTCTTTCCAAGCTCCAGTTTTTAAAGCAGTGGAGAGGAGTCACAGTGCTGGCTATATATATACCTCATATCCTTCTTTGACCTTTTGCTTCAAGGTCGAGCAAAATCATCACAGAGAGGAAAATAAGATTTCGCCCCTAGTCTACTTTTACGCCCTGTTGCGGGGTATTTTTCAGCGTGGACAATGAAGTCTAGCAGGATGAAAATATGCTGTGATAGAGTGAGATTTTCGTAGTAGGAGTGGGGAATGATAGCAAGTTCGTCGCCGACTGAAAGAGGGGTTTGACAGCAATTTCTCTTCCCTTTCGTAGGGGATTCACTGTCTAGTTTCGTATTGTGGAACTTTGATCGAATGCGAATGAGATTGGGCTTGAAATGGCGACACAATGCGGTGTCGTTTCGACACAGTTCCGACCTGCCTTCTCTCCTTGTATCGTATGCCTACGTTGTAGACCCGCTTTTCGCACACTGAATAATATATACCTAGATACGCTGTTCCTGCTGAAGACACTGGATTAGTTTCTGTTAGGCAAGTGCCATTGACACGCCGAATAGAACTTCCTTGAGCAATGTGCATGGTCTCGAGGTGGGGTTGTATATATCTCTGCGCCCCTTTCCTCGTCCCAGTCAACATTTTGCATTGCAATTTATACCAAGAAGGACTAATGGGATAGTTTAGAATTCCTCCTACCTTCCACTAGGCTCGCACTTGGAAAAGTGCTTCGTTCAAGTTTCCTGGGAGAGGTTGGATGCTTTAGGGGGGAAGAGTGTTCAGGCGACAGCAATTCCAAACGACAGAAAGGAGACCTTGACAGCAAGATATCCACCCCATACATTTCTTTCTCGGTATTCACTTAAGCACAGTCCCCAGAACAAATATGATTCAATAGTTGGGAATAGCCGGGCTCTCAGACCTCACTTCTACATGGACCTCCCCATGCCACACGAATCTCTACCAATTTAGTCTTGTTCAATAAATTCTTTGACACGCTTGGTCTTATATCTATAAGCCATCATACTAGGCTCAAAATCTGCGCTTAGCTTGAAATATTCCCTTTTAGCTCGTCATACTTTGATTGATTCCCACCCTGTTTCTTAATTCGGGAACTATAAATTTCTCAAGTCTACCTCAGACATAACACGATGCTGAACTAACAACCGATACCCCATAATCACTCTTGTTTTGAAGTTCACTTCGTGCTAGCTTGTCTTCTGGGTCAGAGTTGGAAGTAGCTCCGAGGGGGAGGAGGGGTTGGCGCGAACGGTACGATCTCATCGGCATGTGATGTCTGGAAGCTCTTGACAGCAAATTTTCACTTTCATTTAAGCCAGAATTCATTAGAGAAGGTTGAAATTTGGAGAACGGGCTGCGGACAGTGGACTTGCGAAGTCACGGGGTTGACGTATTTGTTTACCGGCCGCAACTCCATGCGCGCGCCACACGAAAGACTTATCCTCTTGTTGCTGCAGAAGTTCCAGTGGCAACGAAGACCGATTGCGAGATTGCTGCTTGGGCTGAATTGAAGTACGCCAGGAATACCCTGTCTCTTTTCACCTTCTCACCCCTACGTTCCGACACCTATATATTCACTCCCTTACCAGACTTTTTCTGTGACCAAAGAGATTGTTTCAAAGATAGTCCAGATTTATGGTGGGGATAGGACTTTGCTCAAAATCGTTCCATCTCTTGAAGCAAGGTAGAGCGCAAGTCGCTGAGTAGTTACGGCCAGGCAGGGTACTGAAAATGATTACCGAGAATTGTTTGATTGTGTATTGACAGCAAACCTCGAATCGGGGGAACGAGATGCTGACAGCAACTTCGGTACTCTTCTTGATAAATTCTGGATATGCATTTCCCAAGCTCGAACAATATTTAAGTTTGAAAAGAACCGCAGCTCTCACGTTGAAACCTTTTCGCGGCATCAATAGGGTCTCGAGGATTTGCTGAATTGCTGTTTGGAGTTACCGAATTACTCTCTTTAGGAGCTTTTATACTTACGAACCAGAGGGCGAATTATTCCCTAGTCGCTTCCCCTGAGATTATCCTCCGGCTTGGGATGTTCTCTCGATCCCTTTTCTGAGAAATATAACTTTTCTTTCCTGCCACCATCTTCATTCTCTAAAGACTATTACCAGTTCTACCGAAATAATATATTGTCTCAGGGGCTTTTACTCTCTTAATATAATTTTTTGAATTGAACCTGCTGGAAGAAAACTTGACAAAGATGAGTCTGCGGTGCAGGCTGAGTGGAGGATGGCAATTGTTTGACAGCACGTTGACAGCAAATCTAAATCAAACTCAAGTAGCCTTTGACAGCAACTGCCTTAGCTAATCTGAATAACTCACCAGATAAATTTTGATTGTGAGGTTGAGGCAAAGATTGTGTTGAAGGGTGTTTGAGATGCGAGAGGTTTCTTTCCTCTCAGAAATGATCCAGCCACCGAGCAAGTCCCAGTAGGGCATTGGACGATTGGGGTTCAATTTTATGTGATAATTAGCAGCAATGAGGTGGCGAGCTATATATACTTGAGTTCAAGGAAGTGACTGGGGACAACATTGCTCGAGTCTAACAATCGAATGAGTTGAAGGTCAGATCGTCAGGCTCAGCAGTCTACTTGACTGTTTCTCCCGATCGGTGGGTGTTTGAGAGGGCTGAGATGCTTAGATTTCCGGGATTTGATACGCCTTGATCTTTCTGGTATCTTAGAATACAATAAGTCTTTCATAGCTTGATGCAGGGAGTTACATTGAAATGTTCCAAGTCTAAAACGTAGCTTTTGGCCACCGAGATTGGTCCTCGGAATTTTATGTAGGCTACAGCTGCCACATTCCCGGGGTCAAATTATATTCGGAATCAAAACGAAGTTTATATAAAGGGAGAATCGAAGACAAAGGCACTAGAAATTCGAGCTGAACCCCTGAGAGATGAGGACGTTCAGAAACTTCCGCCATATTCTCTTCCATACTTGACCATGAATAAGAAACAACAGAATTAACGACGAATGCGACGTGGTATATCAGAAATCAACGTATACAGGTGTTTTTGTTTATGGCATATCTTAAAAAGAATTGAAGCTCGAGATTCTCCGGTTTCGGTTCAGGTGGGCTGATGGCGGGGTTGGCGGGGTCCTTCCCAATCGGGTTTAAAGTGGGAACGCCAAAAGCCGAGACCCTTCACCTGACAAAAGGGAAGGTGATGTGTGGCGTGTTGACATTCATAACTGTATATAAATTTTGATACTCTCAATTTCCACGATTCATGGCTATTCTTCAAAGCATCATGACAGTCGCAAAAGAACCAATTGACGAAGCAGCTCACCTCCTCGCCAAAACCATCACATTTCCCGATGGCTCCTCCTTCACCCGTCATCAACCCCTGACGGGCCTTCGCAAGGACGATGAGGAAGCGCGGGTCCTATATCTCTGCAGAAAAGATGGTGTAGATGATGTTGAATACGTGATGAAGATCAAGATACAGTCCGAACTCCCAAATTCTCACTTTCCCTTCGTCCGAGATGCGGGATTCAAGTTCTAATTTCTCGCAGAGTGCCACTGGCAAACAAGAAAACAGAGCTTTTACCTGGCCCTAGCGATCCCACAGCAGCAGAGCTAGAAGCACTGGAGCGGTTCAAGAAAGCAGACATCCAATCCGTGCCCCATTTGGTCACTTGGACGCGTCAGGTTCAGGGGCCAGAAGGGTTGTTGCCGGGCGGCTATATAATTTTCACAGTAAGCAAAGACTTACAATCAAATACCTCGGTATAACTAAAAGAATTTCATCGGATAGGTCATGACAAAGATGCCAGGTCCGTCGCTCTTGGATCTAGCATTTTGGACGTTGCCAGAACCAGAGCGGGATGAGATACGTGCATTATTCCTGCAAGAGCTACAGTAAGCAGATATGTTCACCTTTTGCTCTCCAGTATTGACGTGTATTTCTTCCAATTAGAGCATTGTGGCAACTTGGAATAGCCCCATATGATTGTGCGCTACGGAACATCCTTTGGGATCGAGAAACTCGAAAATGGTACGATACTGGTAGACTTCTGAAAAAATCATTTAATTGACTTGAGAATCACAGTTCCATCATAGATTTTGAGTATTGGAAACCAATTGAAGGACTCAACATCCCTGCGAGCCCGCCAGAGATCCAGAGAGAACTTCAGCGGTGGGGCGTTGTAAGGCGACCTCCCGCTACGACTTGGGCCGCGGAATGGGGATTTTGTCAATGAGACCACAATTTTCGAAGTATCCGTGTATTAGGGATCCCAATTAATGATAGAGGTAAAGAAAACATGGGTAAATAGAGCAAAATAACATTTCCGTGTTCCTTCCTACGAAACTAATCTACCACAAATCATGGTAGATCCACCCGTAATTTATAACAGGCCATGATAATCTACTTCATATACTGTAGAATATAACAATTTGACAAAAATGCCCTGAAACTGAACTGCAGCAAAGGTAATCTACTTTCCACAGCGGAAAGAAAGCGCAGTGCCTTGGAAATTATCATAATTGGGAAATGAAGCCCCAAGACCCCTGAACAAAGCTAGAGGTTCAAGCACGAGCTAAAATTTACCTTGGAATAATTTCTTTTCTTTCTCACTTCTCTCTTCTCTCTTTTCTCTTCAGAACATCGTTCCTCAATACTTATTGTCTCTTCTGGAATAGACCCTGGATACTACTGGGCTACTGGAAAGAAACAAGAGGCAGGAAATAGAAGGCAGGAGGTAGGAATCAGGAAGCAGGAAGCAAGATAAACTGAGTAGGGCAATGGATATTGTAGCAATGTAGGTAATAGTAGAATAAGAAAAGAAATGGCAATTTCTTAACCAGTTCCACAGTCCACCTGGGGGGTCTGTGCCTCCTGAATCCTGCCCGAAGACTTCCCGAGGTGGTACTACCCTGTTCTGACCAGTCGTTTGGACCCACTATACCTACCATAAGATGGTTTCGTAAGGCCTGGTCCAGACCCAGAAGGTGAATTTCCCTACCTAAGTAAATATGTAAGTGTCCCGATTCTACAAAGGTATAGGATTGAAACCAGATTTGTTTCGTCGAACGAAGTACGCACTGTACAGTCTGATTGGTAGCTTATTGTTAGTGCTTACTTGAAGTTACGGGTTAGTAGGGGCCGTGCTCATATATAATGCTAGGGACAGTCCCGTAACCGTTCTCAACTTCGCAACTTCCACTTTTCTACATTTATTTCAATTTCCGTATTTCGACACCATCATCAGTTCAACATTTCAATAAACAGATCTCTATCAATCATCTGGAAAGGTTTAGCATCCAGTTCGTATCAACTTCGCGCTGTTCGCAGCTCTTCATTAAGCGGGGTACTTTTGGCCAGAAATATGGCTACTACTGCACGCCCATTGGAGAACAAAGCCGCATGGCTTCTCTCCGAGAACGGTTCATTTGAAGTCCGGCCTGCTCCCATGTGGAAGCCAGGACAGAATCAAGTTCTCCTCCAAGTAAGTCCACCCTCTGATTTGCAATTCCATTCTCTGACGCAGATTAGGTCGAGGCAGCAGCTATTACCCCCGCAGACTTTTTTTTCTCCAGAAAGGCTATGATAAAATTGAATCATTATCCTACCGTAATCTCTTCCGTCCCTGCCGGAATTGTCCGTGAACTTGGTCCTGGAATCACCAAGGTGAAAGTCGGAGATCGTGTTGTGACCAGCACCAATATCTGGCCGAACAAGGGAGATCCGAAGTACGGCAGCCAGCAGAGATATGTCGTCGCCGACGAGCTGGAGATTACGCTCGTAAGACCTACCCAGACTTGCTACCAAGTCAATATGTCTCTGACCCTATCGCTAGATTGGAGACACTCTTGAGTTCCCCACCGCCGTTGTTGGCAGCTTTACCACGCCCATCCAAGCCCTTTTTCACTCCAGTATGCTGAATATGACACGACCACCTTCAACTCCGACACCAGCACCTTCAAATGGCGAGACGATCCTCATCTGGGCCGGGTCATCCACGATCGGCTCTCTCGCCATATCCCATGCGAAACATGCCGGTTACACCGTCATCACCGCCTGTTCCCCTCACAACTTCCCTCTCGTAAAATCACTAGGGGCAGATCACGTTTTTGACCGCAATGAGAAGGAGACTGTGCAGAAGATTAAGGAGCTTGGAGGCATTCATTATTTCTTTGACCCTGTCTCCAAGCTCGACTCTCTTCACATGATCTCGCAAGTTCTATCTGACAGTGATGGGATGTCGAGTAGAAAGGCGGAGATTGTTACGGTGGTGCCAGATCGGATGATTCAAGGTCTTGAATTACCGGAGGGAATCACCACGAAGTTTCTGATGTTCCGCAACAAGGCGGAAGAAAATAAAGAGTTCGTGCAGTGGTATGTGAGCAAAGGTGGGTATCTGGAGAGCGGATTGAAGGGGGGTTGGATTAGAGGGGTACCTGGTGACGTGATTGGAGGATTGGACAAGGTTTCAGAGGGAGTGGAAATGCTGGGAAAGGGGGTCAGTGGGAGGAGAATAATTGTTGAACCGTGGAGGGACTGAGGGATTTCGCTCACCGTACTTGAATAAGATTGAGGTCACGGACAGCTATGAGTGGAAGTTTCGAATTAGGGATGCAAGATATATTTAAGTCTATAGGACCCATTCGTCCCTAGATAGCTACACCAAATGCCAAAGAACGATAACTTCAAACTAGTAGCAGGGTAATTTTTTTCATTGAGCGTGTGTGCGACTGATATCGTAGAATGCTGTGGTGGTGAGCCCTGAAATGGCAGTCCTAACTTAAATGCCCCAGATTTCAAAATGGACGTATAAATAGGAGTACTCATAGGCCATCTCTCATTCATTTGAGACAATTTTTGTTTTATGGCTCCATTTACTTGAACACTTGGACCCTGCTGGATTATCTGGTCGTTCAATTCGTCGGGTAGCAAGGGGGGTGCATCACGTGGGGTGAACTTTTTAATATCCTAGTCCCTGTATTCCGTAGAGGTCCTAATTCAACTTTTATTGGCCTTTTACCGCATTATCTACGCCGCATGCTTTTTTCTCAACTCAGAAGAGTACTTAACGTACATTTTACGTACTTTTTGATCCATTGGGAGAGTCACGTGCTGAATATTTTAATATGTAGCCAAAGTAGGGCTACTCCTAATTAAACGTACAACAATACGGAAGATACGTAGCACGTACAGCATTGATGTGGCATTGCACTAATTCACGGGCCGTACCTTAAATTTGGCGCACATTGATGACAACGCGGTCGTCTGGCATACTCGTCGAGAGCACGGCGCACATTTGGCGCGTCCTCGCTGGATAAGGCGCGTCAAAGTCTCGCAATCTCAGAGACACTCGTGAGGCTCGAGGATCTTTATATAAAAATTTAAGTAAGGCAGCGTCGCCGTGGTACTAAGCGCAGTTGAAGCGACAAACATGAGTCTCCATGCGGCTCAGCCATAGATGGGGAGAGAGCTTTACTCTGATGGTAACATTATCAAAGCAGACTAAGCAGCGTAGGAGAATACACGTTAGATGCCACAAAGCCGAGAAAGACTGCTACTGACTGGCTTCAGCCTAGGGTGCTCCAGATGGTATTTCGGCTATTTCCCCCCTATCCTGAATACTCAAAACTCTGCATCATACAAAGATGATAAATTGGTCTGGCAACACTGGCGAGTCTCAATTATACGCAGCTAGAATACCTTAGAAGCTTCTAGTTTCAGAGTAAAAAGAAGAAAAAGTCTTGGAAAACACGATTACATGGAAATTATATATATCCTAGAATATTCCTGCAAAGAAGTCTTAATCAACCAAGAATATTTCTGTCTGACTAACAGTTGGTATTGATGCTTTGAATGGTACAGTTGCGAGATCTAGACCCCATCGATCATTGGATTTAATATGCCACTAAGCAATATCCATTCGGCGTCTTGGTTCTTTCCATCTCGAGACGGAAGTCTCCAGAATTTCAGTAGCTACTTCGAACTGTAATCGGGATTGTAGCCGTGAACTATCCGTAATTGTTCTCCTCGAATGGGTCTTTGCAGGCCCAGAGCTACTTACACAGCAAAATAAAGTTTAATGG
>Ga0247778_1000355_pt1 | contig 69026 bp, 72 predicted proteins | sample UWRJL049202B5_FD_179939 | JGI IMG/M metagenome (GOLD analysis project Ga0247778, IMG submission 179939) | Plant litter microbial communities from Arlington Agricultural Research Station in Wisconsin, United States - UWRJ-L049-202B-5 | ecosystem: Environmental > Terrestrial > Plant litter >... | reverse complement strand
AAGCAAATGTCTACCAACCCACAAAAATCCCACCAAACCCCCACCTCACACCACTCACTCACAACCCACCCGCCTTACAAATACTCTCCGCATCCCCCACCCTCTCCGCATACCGATCCGGATACGCACTCCCCTGCACCTTCTGACACAGCGCCCCAACCTCCATCGTCTTCCACCCACTAACCCCCTGCATCTTCTTGAAAAACTGCGCCGCCGACCCAGCAGCATCCATATCAGCCGCTATATCGGGATAATACATTGCGCGCTGCTGGAAAATGCCTACGCTGTCGTGGTCGGAGCCTACTTTGTCGTGTGGGTAGTTAAGCGAGGAGGGCACGGCGTTGTTGGCGTAGATTAGGATGCTTGACTGGTGGGGTTGTTAGTTGGTAAATGGGGGAAAGGGGGAAAAGTGGGTAAAGGGGGGGAGGAAGGGAAAGGGGAAAGGGGAAAAAGGACGTACTTCGACTAGTGCGGTTGCTATGCCGGCTAGACAGCCTTGGTGGCCTAGATCTTCTTTTTTTGCTTCGCCGATGATGGCTTGGGCGTGCTTGGATTGGGTGGCGCTAAGACCGGGGAGGTTGCCCGTGCTGGGGGGATCGCTGCTGCCGGCATCGCAGTGTTTTGTTACGTAGTCTGATGTTCCGGTTTTCCTGGTTGATGAATTAGTATTTGGTTTCCTAATTTCATTGGCAGGGTTTGAAGAAATGATGAGAGAAACCGAGCTTCGGCCCGAAAAGAAATCCCGAGGACATCGGCTCTTTGGGGACAGGGGAAAAGAGTGACTTACACGTAGTAATCGGAAACATAGCAGCCATCCGATGTTTTGTCCCAAAGCTCGTCACCGTTGATGTTCGTACCAGCTGCCTGGCAAGTAATCGAAACGTCAACACCCTGGTTATACGATTTGACCACGGGAAAGTTGGTCCCAGGACCAGAGCGGCAGTTCACAGCATCAGATTTGATAGGGTAGGCTCTAACAATAGAGACCAAAGCCGTAAAGGAGAGAACGATGTTTGAAGTATACATGATGAAAGAATTGTCGATATCAATTGTCTTTGAGAATGAATAATGTGATGATGATAGAGATAGGAAATCAAGGAGATGGATGCAGTCAATATATACATACCACCTACCGTATATCATCCCCTTTCTTCGGCATCCATCACAACATATTTTAAGGTTATTCCTGACCTGCGTCATGATCATCAGCCGCCAGCCTCCACCGTACAACCCTCATTCTCCAGCCGCACCGCCCTACCCTACACAACCAAACAAACATCCCGATCTTACATCTGATCTTTCCCTAGCAAAATTGCACATCATCATCGTATCCGGAAATTAGCCTCGTGGAATGTTGATCCCTATGCACAAAAAATCCTAATCATGAAACCAACAAAATCCTTCTTCAGCTGCAAAGCATAAGCGAATCTGCAGGCTCGCTAATTCAGGGGTGATGATTGGGCGCGCTGCAAGGTACACAGCCATGATCTGCAGGGCCCCGCAGTTTAAGGGCGATAGGGATTCAAGCCACACACGCACGGCGGAGATTCTCCATTCCTTCCATGGGATGATCCCTTTAAACTTTGTCACTCGGGACCCTTTTTTTGCCAACTTGGCCTTCGGGAGCATCAGCTAGGATCTCGGTATGTATAACGGGATGCTGCTCTTGAGCTTGGCAGCTGGGAGGTGGTGTAATTGTTACGCCGACTTTGGGTAAGGAGAGCTAAAATTAGGGGAGAAGGACGGCTTGTGTTGTGCAAGGCTTTCTGAGCCTGCGGAGATGATAAACGTGTTGGAATAAGACGGGTGAAGTGGTACGTTGGGACACTGTTGGTTGTGACATTTAAGAGTGGACATTCCATCTTCAATTTCTCATCCTCTTCCCCCTCATCCAAAAACTACCTAAAGCTTAAGCTTAAATTTCTCTTCCTCCATCCATTCATCACATACTACCAAATAACCTTAACCTCGCCGCAATGCATTATACCACCCTAACCATCTCCCTTCTCACCCTCCCCCTCCTCACAACAGCCTACCCCATCAAAGGCGACGTCGTAAACTGTCGTTCGGGCCCGGGAACGGATCATTCAATCGTCCAAACCTACAAAAAAGACCAAGATGTATCGATAGTATGTCAAGCGCCCGGGACGAGCGTCGAGGGAGATGTGTTGTGGGACAAGACGAGTGATGGTTGTTTTGTTGCTGATTATTATGTGTATGTTCCCAAATCCTCCTCTACTTAAAGAAGGAGAAGAAAAAGAAAAACAGGAAGAAAATATGTATAATGATCTTATACTTACACATGTACAGGAGAACGGGGACGTCAGACTACGTAACAAAACACTGCGATGACTCTACCCCCGCCCCACCATCCTCACCACCCAGCAGCGGTGGCTCAGGAGCATCCATCGTCGACGCCGCCGAAAAGGAAAAAGGCCTCCCCTACGTCTGGGGCGGCGGCGGCTGCAAGGGTCCCTCATCCGGAGGCTTCGACTGCTCAGGTCTAACCCAATACGCCATATGCCAGGCCCTAAACAAAGAAATCCCCCGCACAGCACAAACACAATATCACTCTAGCATGGGGAAACACATTCCTCGCGCACAAGCCCAAGAAGGTGACCTTATATTCTGGGGCAAGGACGGAGACTGTGTCAATAATGTGGCGCACGTGGGGATTTTTATCAAAGATGGATTGATGATTAATGCGGCGCATACGGGGACTCCTGTGAGGGAACAGAGTATTTGGACGAGTTCCGGGGGTGAGAGTATTTGTGATGATGCTGTTAGGTTTGTGTTCTAGCTCTGCTTGAAGTTTTGGGGATGGGAAGCTAACGTGTATGTAGGTTTTATTGATGAGCTGAGATATGCAGCTAGAAATGATTCTTGGATGTTGAAAATATTTGTGCGAAAGGGTTTGGTTTGGGATATGAGAATGTGCTGGGTTTGATGATTGCTTTGTATTTTATTCTTTCACTTCGAAATTTGTATTTTAATGTTTTACAGAGGGCCCGTGTGGAACCAAGTCGGGGTCCTTCAGTGTGGAAATGATTTACGAAAGTTTACAATTTAAGAATTTCGAAATATGAGATATGGCGAAGTGCAGTATTCTTTCATCATCAAGCGTTGTGCAAGCAGAGTCTCATTTTGACTTGCTGGATGCGATCATCCCGTCACTTCCACTACGCCTATCCTTGCGCTCTGCTTCGGGTTGTGCTTTTTCTAAGGAATTTAGCTCATATTCTCAAATTTGTTTGAGCAAAATTTCCTATTCCTCGAAAGGAAATTCGCCAGGTTTTAAGCCTGCTCTTACTGCCAAATTAGTGTACCAAATATCTTGTGTCTAGTACGCGAATGAGAAAAATGGAAAATTCCTAGTCTGTCTATAACGTTATAAGAATGAGTCATACCCCAAATACTTCTACTTCATATTTCTTATACTTGTGATTTGATCGAACAAGAAACAGAAAAAGAGAGCTCACAATATCGAACTATCCCCATTCTTTCAGAAAACTATACCCACAAATCTATTTTCATAATCTCTAGGCACTGCACTCAAAAAGAGATCCATACCTGTGTTACAGACATATACACACATCTACAAGCTTCAAAAGAAGTCTAAATGGCTTCCATCTACGATCTGCCGACCGAAATCCTCCAAATAATCTACTCCTACGCCACCCTCCACGCCGCTCTCGCCCTCTCCCAAACGAGCAAAGAAAACTACCTAACATTCCAAGCCCACCGGTTTCCCATCCTCGACCGCGCAACACGCAACACATACAGCCCCATCCCCGAAGTCTTCCAACTGGCCTTTTGCGACCTCCACGCCGGGCTGGACGATGACCCCAACACGTACGGGCGACAACGCGCAATCATCAGTTGCAACCCACTCAAATACTACATGAACAATCTTCTGGGGCATCTCCTAGAATTAAACCTCATAAAAATAATAGCAGGATACGGCAACGTCGCAAACCGCTGGGTAGAACTTTACCCCCAAATGCGCTGGCGTTTTCAGCCCGACAAGAGAAGAAAGTTGTGCGTGCATGAGGCGGAGCGCCTCAGACGCGCTATTTATATTTCTTGGACTTATCAAACTATTTTTCATAAGTCCCCAAGGGAGGAATCTACCTATGGAAATAATGTCCCTCGCGCATTCGTCGCGGGTGATCTGCGCACTGACTTCCTACGGCAGTGGGGTGACAGCGAACTGTCGCAGATCAGTGATTGGCTTTTCCATTTGCGGGACTTTGTGAAGACGGAGATTTTCCCGTATAACGAGGTAGCGGCGCCAGTGGGGTATATTGAGTATTATGACGATGGAGATATCTGGGATGGGTTCTTGAGGGTGGGGAATGGGTTTCAGTATGGGTTGCTGCTGGACCGGGTGATGAAGCTTGATCCGAGGGAGATATTATTGGGGTTTTGGGAGGACAAGTCGTTTGTGGTGAGGCAGCAGTTAGAGGGTTTTGAGGAAAGGGGAAGGGAGTTCGGATGGGTGGGGGAAAGTTTGGATAAAACTTTGCTAGCTGTGGCGACGGAGAGGATGGGAAGTCGAGGGGAGGAGTCGTTTTATCCTTCGCTGCTGAAGTGGAAAGGGATGTTAAGTGGTGATATGGAGAAATGGTGTGATGGTAACCAGTGCCCGATTGTGGGAGGACGGGGAAACGGACCTGATCTTCGATGTCGATGTACAAAGAACGTTCGCTGCTCTTATCTGCGGTAATAGTACGAATCCACGAGTCGTACAGATCATCCCCAGAAGGGTATTTGGTGAAACGAGATCTCCAGAGATTGAAACCCGCTGCTTCCGTCGACCATGAGAAAAAGTCTAGTCTGGTCTAAGGCACGGTGATTTCCATCCTGTCAGAGATTGTGTCAACGCAAATGCCTGCCAATTTCAAGATAGGTGAATCCTGCTCGAAAGAGAAGATGGCTCGGCCCGTTTTCGGCGAAGACCGGCACAACTTGTACTTAAACCGATATGGGAGCTCGGGGTCGCGGAAGCTTGCCCTCCAATCAGCTACCCAACATGGCAGGGAATCGTTTGTAAGTCCGTTCTTATTTATACCTGCAATGCATATAGCTCTCAGGCAAATACGACCCTCGATGATTGCCTGGGTAACTTTAGAATAGAGTTTCGCCATTGTCCAGTTATAGTTAGGGCTGATCTGCCGTATTTTCTCTTCTCCGATAAGAGCAAGAATTCCAAAAATGCGATCCTTCGGGTCCGAACATTTGAACTGCCGTAACATTCTCAGTATTTTATCAAGGTCCATTTTCTCAAGTGTTTTGGTATCTCGATGATACGCGCTCTGGAGCCTCCTCGAAGTTTGAAACAATGCGCTACAGAAATGATCGAGATTTAACTAAATCAGATCTCTAAAAGCAGGATCGCGTTGGTAATAAGACAACACTTTCTGAGCAGCGGCCTGAATCCTATTGAATGACACATCTTCAAATTGGAACAGCGCCCTAGATGTCTTGGCTACCACGGTCTCCTGAAGCACCCACAGGCGTTCAAACCAGCCATGTTTAGTGAGTGAGGAGAACGCAAGCCATTGATCCTGAACATCAGTCGTACCTTCCGTCACTTGAAGATAGTGCTCGAATGAATGATTCTTCCTCTCAGTTTCCAGTTGAAACAAGCAATCGATAAGACGGATAGCCAGCCTCTCGTTCTCCTTTTGATCGGGCTTCCGGTCCGCTTCGCTCACGCCTAGCCATATTATGACTTCGGACGCGAAATAATAGACATCGGCCATCATGCCTATCTGAATCGTTTTCTCGTCCTCGTCCCGCTGGTTGATACAAATGGCGTCGATCCATAGTATGAACTCCTGGACTTCTCTCAGCCGCAGGAGGGCTGCATGACAATTTGCTGTCACATGGTAAGGCTTGTCGTCCACAAATATAGGTAGTGTAATGCTTGGATCACCCCAGACATATGAGAGAGCTTTAAACTGTAGGTTGGGACTGAGATCAACGTGTTCGAGTGTGCACCTGATAGGAGCGTAATAACCTGTGGCAGGCTGCAGATGCAGCAGCCGGATTGGATGGGTATCAGGTGTGTTCGGCTTCAATGGGAAATGTACAAAGTCGCTGGTAGGAATTCCAGGCAGGGCTTGGATTGGTAATTGCTCTTCCATGTCTGGAATATCGTAAAATTTAAAATGTCGACGACGTAATGGGTGAGTTCATGTGATGTGGTGTGAGGAAGGCGCAGTAAGCAACGTGACGCAGTCATGTGCCGCCCTTTGCAGAAAAGACAACGCAGCACATGTAAATCCAAAATATATTCATGAATAAACAAATAAAATGGCATTCAGATCACTATTCAACTCTGGGATGAGTTTAAATAAATCATGATCATTGCATTACCTATTTTGCTCAACGCTAAGGGGCTGATTCACAAGACCAGCCGTCCAGAGAGCTCTCTTGAAGACTGGCCACTCACCTCAACTTATTCAATCACTGATATCCAGCACTTCAAATATTGCGTCAGTCCTCACAACCTTGACATATCCTTCCAACATTTTCATCGCTGCCTTATGCGTCATCTCTGCGTCAAATTCTCCACCTAGTCCGTAGCTCGCACATGCATCCCCCACGACCACCAAATCATAACCCAAATCGCTTCCATGCCTCGTTGTACTGTTGATACACTGAGCGCCGTCCATTCCAATAACCACTACTCTCCTCTTCTTCCCAAGCTTATCAATCTCTTTCCCTAGATCTGGAGCAACAAAAGCGCTGCCCACGTGCTTGACAAAAATAGGTTCATCATTTTCTGGCGCTGAACAAGCGTGAGCTTTGAACGTCTCCGGATATCTTGAGTTGATTATGTTCGTCGGATCTGCGACATCGTCGTGCTGTACGTGTAGGATTGGCCATTTCTTCTCGCGCCATGTCTTGAGGAGATGTTCCACATTTGGAATGAGTGAGGGCGTAGAGCGGGGTCCCCAGTCTTCGGGCCCTTCGACCACTGCGAGTTTTTGGAGTCAGTTTTGCTTCATCGGGAAATATCTGACGATTTGAGAGTTTCGATGCCTTCCTTAAGCCAGGCAGAAGCTCGAGAAATTTATAGCAGACATTGAAAATCGAGAAACGTCTGAGAAAGGAAGTAAAATGCTCTGGGTATTTACATACTGCCTTGTTGCAGGTCTACCGAAAGAAGAATCGGTGACGTGTCGGAAGTTGTCATTTTGGCTGCTTCACGATGGAAGGAGGATCAGAGAAAGATGGACGAGGTTGGGGGAAGCGAGGAAGGTATATAAAGGGGAGAGTGATCAGGTGACGGGGTGGCGTCATGTAAAAGTGCGGGGCAAGATTACTTAGTTACAGTACCTAAGTACGTCCTTCTACAACTTCGCAAGAAATTAAATGAATCGATGCTTCAACAGACGTCAATAATAATGATTATAACTAGCATTATCGCGGCCAAACGTGATGCTGGTCACGTTGCTGCCTAGTGATGCGGGGTAACTTTACCCCGCGATGTCACGCTGTTTATCTTTCAAGGATCTCAGCACGAGACTGAAAATGTATGCGTGAAGCAGAAAACAATTAGTCTCATTGGCTTTCACAAAGCCTTCAGCGCTTAAACTTAGTGGAGCCCACCGAGCGGGAGGCCCAATTGGAGAAACTAATCCCTGAAAATGCATTACAGTCATGCATGCGCCTCGTCTACACTGCACGTTCAACTTCATGTCTCCCAAAGTTTGGAAGGAAAACCTAGAATTTAACAAGCTTTTTTGACAATTCTCTTTTTCATTGGTATCCATACCCTACATGTCTTGGAACCGAGAGATGGCATCACTTCCTATGGAAGCATTGGTGATTGATAAGAACCCTGACGAAGCCGAGTCTACATCCTCAGATAACGATGAGTTCGATAAGAGGGATAAACTTGTAGTTAGTTGTTTCTTTAGGTATGGAATGTCTGCGTACTAACAAGTGATAGATAGACCATGGAAACGAGGGTGACGGAGGTCCAATTGAAGTCTCGACGTGAGTTTTCTTGAGCGCTCTAGCCCGATAAACTTTCGCGCTGATACTGCTTCACGAAGATCTGAAACCGCGTCGGTATCTTCCAGTCTTTATGAGCATGTTGAAGAAAATGGACGCACGTATCACAAGTATAAGGAGGGTAGTGAGTTTAACATCTTCTTCCATGATGAGGATAAATACTAAACAAGATCGAAGAATACTATTTACCGAATGACAAGGTGAGCCATACCTATTCTGTCCCTTTATTTCCTGCTGCTGAAAGTCTCCAAAATTTCAGATTGAGCAAAATAGACTCGGTAAGCGAGCCCCTATTTTGGTATTGGTGCAACCAAGTCTGACGTGACCAGATCTACAACACCACTTATGCAAGATTGCTTTGTACGGAAGACTTCACTTGGCGCCTCTCAAAGAATCAAATTTGAAGCATGCCCTAGATTTTGGAACTGGGACTGGCATCTGGGCAATTGAGTTTGGTATGAATATACTTCAATAAAATAATATCTGCTGACATGATCAAGCGGAGAAATATCCCAAAACCAAAGTCATAGGTACCGATCTGAGTCCAATACAGCCAGAGTTGTGAGTCTCCAATCCATCTTGCTGGTCGTTTTTTAATGTGGCAAAGCGTCCCAGCCAATCTCAGCTTCGAAGTGGACGACGCAGAAGACGACTGGGTCTATCCCAAGCCCTTTAGCTACATCCACGGCCGGCTCATGGCCTTCGCTTTTGCAGACCCACTCTCCATATTCCGCAAAGCATTTGCGGCACTCCAACCTGGCGGGTACTTTGAGATGCAAGACCTCTGCACGCCCATCCGCTCCTTTGACGACTCGCTCTCCGGTTCTGCTATGATCAGGTGCTCAAATCTCATCGTCGAGGCTTGTCAAAAACGCGGCATTGACCTCACTGTTCCTAGTAGGTACAAGGCAATGATGGAGAATGTGGGATTTGTAGATGTCAAGGAGGTGGTATTTGAATGGCCGATTGGGACTTGGGCGAAGAGTGAGTACCACAAGAAAATCGGAGCTTGGTTCAAGCGGGATATGGAAGTTGGGGTTGAGGGTATTGTGATGGGACTTTTCACGAGGCTACTAGGGATGAGTAAGGAGGATGTGGCGGTCATGGTCGAGGAGGTGAAGAGGGACATGGATGATAAGCGCATTCACGCGTATGAGCCTTTGTGGGTACTCTTGCTCCGAGAATTTGCATCCTTTCACTAACGCCAGCCTAGCTATGTTGTATATGGACGGAAGCCGGAATAAGTCTCGCAGTCTTGAGACGGTATTAATGGTCATGTATGTCGAGCAAATACACGCTTCATTATTATAACCACATAAAGATCAAATATATATACAAATGATTCCTGACTTCAAGTAGCTCTTCGTATGACAACAGAGATTATTAAAACTACTCATACTGAATAGATTCCCGAGGCTGAAGCTGTTGGTTTCGGGGGCATGGTTTGGGAAATGCTGACACCACCGCTGTACTTGGCTGGGCCAGGAATGGTGTATGATGTGAAGGCCCCGTACAGATCGAACAAAATACCCGGATCGGTCGCCGTGTAGAATGTCGTTGCCAAAACCCCAGCTGGCTTGTCCGTGCCCGAGCTTGATACAGCAATATTGACACACTGTGGGTAATTTTGGGCTCCATTTGCTGAACCTGCCGCATGCAAGGCGATGATTTCATGGCGTAGAACATAGTTGCCAGGAGCAATGGTTGGAGGGATGACGACTGTCCAGCTGTTGTTATTGGCGATAAGCTGATCCGTACCCCAGTATCCGTTTGTAATGCTCTTGTCCAACAAGCCCACTGCGTCAATTTTGAACCATTTCAGGGTGGTTTTGTCAACTGTCTCACATGGTCCATTGCAGTTGGCTAAGTAGTCGATCACAGGGCCCTTGTGAGTTGTGGGCCAAGGTGTCCACTGAAGTTCGACGCTCTGGCCAGCTTTGATGGGTGCAGCGGTCATTGCATTTGTGGCAGCCAGATGGCAGATGATGTCTGAGGATGCATAGCTGTTGGGTGGAATAAATGTGTTGCTGAGGTCGGTGGGGATTTTCCAGCCCACAGTCACTGGAGCAGGGGTGATATACTGATAGGATGGGTTGTAGCCTTCGTAGCTGCAACAGCATCAGCAGTGATTCTAGAATTGACAACAGACATTACTTACAAGATGCCATTGGCAACAATAGCGCTGACAGTCCCGTGGGCGGTGGCGGCTGAAATGAAGCCCAGCAAGGCAAACGCGAAATACATGATTCGTAGGAGCTAGGTATAGTAAGTGAAACAAAGGATCTTCAAATTTCTCTTTAAGCTTTCGGAAGATTACAAATTAATCAAATGCTAAGACAACTGCAAGAACCAGGAGAGAGGAAGCAATTTATACTTAAATTGCCAAGATCTCGGATCTACTTCCAGTTTCTGGTTGACGGAAGAATAGAACGACGTCCTCCTTGACAACTTGTTATTCTTGCACCCTCTCGTGGTATTTGGGTTACAAATGACCAGAACAGAATCCACGTCCAATCGTTGGTCAGAGATACAGGATTAAAAACGTCTCCTGACCTTGTAGTACGGGGTCATGCCAATCCGTTATTCATATATTCGGGCCCAGGAATTGTTTCGCTCCGCCTATAGTATAAACTTTCGGCGTGTTTCCGTCCGAAAGAATATTTGTGTAATATAAGTATCGGAAGCGGAAAGCCAAGGAGGGGTTCGAAAGCGTGGTGACCGGGATTGACCCCAGCTTTGAGAATACCCCGTCTAGCCGAAGGCTTCTAGACGGACTCATTTAGCCGCAAATGAGTATACTGGATGCAAGCGCAAGGGATTTGCAGACAGATGATGCACCCCACACAATACATGTGATCGCGTCTGGCCGTGCCTGCTCTCATGGAGCAAGCCACACAGGACCCATAGCTCGAAAACCAACCCAAATTGCCTTCAGAGGCATATAAAACAATAGAATATACGCGACCTGGATAGCGACTGTGGTCTGACACTTAATCGGGGTGAGAAACGAATAAAGAGGCTCAGAAACTCAGAATGCGCGACTCGCAAAGTTGATATTGAAATTCCAAGTGGAGAATGGAGCAAAGAAGTTTGTATTCTTGCAATACTACAGTACAGAATGGGTCCTTCACAGCTTGGTAGTTTGAGCTTTCGAACAAACTGAGCATTCGAATTTATCTGGAAGTTTGGTTGAGAGAAGGGAAGAAGACGATCCAGCTCGGCTTGTACTTGTAAATCTTGACTCCCCGCTGCTGGTATGGACGATGATAATACCTGGAGTGCATCAAGGTCTCTTGTCAATTGCTCCTTGTCTAATTCCAAATTACCATTCTCCGTCTCCGGCTTTCGAATCTTCACCGTCTCGGCTCTTCCCGCATTCTTGAGCTGATCTCGCAATCCCTGCAGTTGACCCTCTAAAGAGGCCTTCTCGGCTTGCAGCAGTCGAACTTTTGGCGCTGACTCAGATGTCCAGTTCCCTTTGTTCTTGGCGCGATCCTTCAGTTTTTGATTCTGCTCTTGTAGGGACTGAATTGGCGCCTCCAAAATAGGATCAGCTTTATTGTTCTCCCTATTTTCATCCCGGCATTGTTGCAATTCGTCTTCCAAGTGTGTGATCTGTGTAGCAAAGTCGTGAGGGTCTCGTCCAGACCGTCTGTCCTGTTCTAGCTGTATATCTAGATCGGCTTTGAGGCTGCGGAATCCGTCGTCAATCCGGTCTTTCAGACTTGCTATGCCTTCGCGGACGATGCCCTTTACGTCTTTCGGTGGTTGGGCCATAGTTTACTTCCACGACTTGAAATTTGGTACTTTGGAAGTTGCAGGTGCGTACGAAGCATGATTAGATACCTGATAGACCTGTCCCAAGAACCCTTACATCGAGCCTGGAATGAAGTAACATTCCAACGGCAAAGATAATGGAATGCTAGACCTTTCGATAATAATGACCTTCGAGACAAAATTTATTGAAGTTTTGGTACAAGCAATAATTTCTTGCACTTTGGAGACAACACCGAGCAAAGCATAGAGTGTTTAATGGTTGACAGCTAAATCCACGCGCCCTAAAATCATCCAATTGTGTTTGTTGTGGGCATCTTTTCCTCGGTTTCTTTGTTTTGGAGACTTCACAAAGAAGATTTATGTACATTTCCTGCTCTAGATGAAATGAATTCTACAGCAACGCAACAAGAAATTATTTGAACCTATAATGGCAATATGTCTGGTCTATTATTACTGCTTTTGTTGTTGACATTGGCCTTCGTCTTTGCTCCGGTGAAAATGCGGGGCTTGCTTGATTACCTTTGGAAGTTCTGGAGAAAGAGTGACGTAGTATCTACTAACGAGGTAATTACTTCCTATGTTCCCGACTATATTTAATAACCATACTTGAATTACAGGATTATAAGCAGCGCTTCCGAGCATCCCAACGTGCAAATGCAGCCATGAAGCAACGTATTAGAGAGCTTGAAGAGAGTTCCGGTGGCCAAAAACTCGAGCTGGAGAGTAATTCTTTAACCGCTTGCAAGCAAGCGTTGAAAAAGGAAAAAGAAGAGAAGGAAAGTGCATTCATAGAACTTGGAAAAATGCAAGACAACAACCGTTCACTTGGTGCACAAAATAAACAAAACTACGGAGCTTGATCGTCAAAGAAACTCATGAACCCATTAACGATAATATTGTCATTACTGATTTCCTTGACCTCCGGGACCAAGTCCACAGAATCGTTTTCAAATTTTACTCCACGGGCCCTCTATTACGGCAGAACACCTGATATATGACTCGGGAACAGCAAATGTTTTTTGCTGCCTGGAAGGATGGACTGAGCATATCAGAACTACAGTATCGCGCCAGATCCATGCTTTTCTTAATTTTGCACAAGAGCATATTATCCCCGCCAGTCTATGGACTTGAGGGACTCGGCGAAGGGGAGTTGGAGCTGGAGACTTCATTAGGCCGATTTGAGCAGGCCCTGCAGAGCGTCAACAATGGTAAACGCAATTTATAGATATCCCAGAGAAACAGCGCTGACACGTTTAGGACATGAGACCGACATATTGGAATGGAGAATCCAGACCCTCAAATGCGCTTCCTTCTTGGAAGTGAGGCACGAGACTGCCACGCGGACTGCACAAGCTATCGAAGACTTTATGGCCCCACTACGGTTCCCTCCTCAAGATAGGCTTACACAAAAGGCTGCCGGTGCTCCCCGAGATTCAGTTAACAGGCTTTGCAATGATGCCTACAACCTCATACTTACACTTCGAAGATGCGACGACACTTACAGATGCGAGGTGCCAAAGCCTGGAGCGAAGGTTGATACGGATGTAGAACCCTTGGCTCAAGAATATCACCACAGCACCACTGAAGCTTCGCACGGCCGGGTCGCCTCAGAGAAAGCAGTTATATTGTTCACGATATTCGGGAGCTTGGTGAAATACCCTGAAAATAACATGGCAAAGCGCCTGGTCCTCGAAAAAGCTCACGTTGTGATCAAGTAATTAAGATACAATGGAGGAAAGAGATTGCAGTCAAGATGACAGAGTAGGTGGGGACTGACCCTATATCCACCTAGTTTTTCATTTCAATTTTGAGAATCGTGCATACAATTTCTTTTGATACAAGTGTGCTTGCAGTGACGGAGGAAAACCCGACTATCTTAGCTCATCTCATTATGAAACAACGATGATGGATGGAAGCATGCCTCACGGCTAAGTGGAATGACGTTCTATCTGCGGGGAATGGAGTCTAAAGAAATATGAATGATGACCCCCACCCCGGGACAGTGCCGCCGATGAGCAAAATAATTAGCAGTTTTGAACCTCGCCACCTCCAAGGCTTGCCATTAACTGGGTACGATCCATGCTGCCAAGATGTGCATTCCATTTTGGAACTTTTGGAACAAGAAGGCAGCTGACCGAGAACGCGCCCTTGTAAGGATTCCTCACACATCTTGCATTCTCAAGTCTAATTTGCCCTCAGGTCAAAGCTTTTCAACATAGAATAGACGATCTCGAGCAGGAAATCGCAAAGGCGAACAAAAACTTGAAGCAAACGCGAAAGCGTACAGAAACGGCCGAAGCAGCAAGCCAGAGGCATCAGAATGAATTAGAACGGCTGCGGGAACGCGACCAACAGGATCGAAACGGAACTCGAAATTCGACGATAGAACTGCAAACCGCAAAAACCGAGACCAAAAAACTGGCCGACCGCGTCAAGCATTTTCGAAATGAAAATGCCGGTTTACGCGACCAGATGAGAGAGATGGGGAAGCAAAAAGTCAGAGACCAGAAGGCATCTACCGCCGAATTAGAAGCCACAAGAGCAGAGTCACGTAAGCTGACAGCTCGACTGAAGAAATTTGAAGAGGAGAATACAAGTCTGCGTAACTTGACGAAAGAAACGAAGATTCCTGAACTTAGACGTCAACAAACACCGCCACACTCAAAGCACACCTTTATGGCGGAACTGGAAGCTGCACAAGCAAAGATTCGCGAAATGACACAAATGATCAAAGACCTCGAAGATGAATGCTCCAACCTACGCGCTGCCATTAAAATGGGCATGCGAGCAAATGACGTAGTTCTAGATGGCGAGGCTGTCCAAAAGTTTTTTCGATCTAAACCAACGAATCCACCAAATGGCAAGACGATTACTACAACAAGAACCCAGGATGGGGATACTATCCTGAAGGCTTGAGATCCCTTGTAAACGAGTTACTGAATTAGCCCAAGGAGTCTGATGGGGCATCACGAATCGCTCGAGTTAGAGGCATCATCTCCAAGCTACTTGACCAGAAGATCTTTTCGAAAAGAACATTCGGCTTGGAAGGCTTCACATGTGAGGGGAAAGCTGGAACCAGGGGGCTTGGATTCAGCACTGTCAGTCCTTGAAGAGAGATTCATGGCAGCGGCGGGGAGTCAAGGTATGTTGATTGGCCAGATGCCGAAAAACCCTTGCTCACTTGACATTATCAGGGGAAAAGCACGGCATGTTAGAGTGGAAAATGCGAACCATCAGTTGCGCTCATTTACTTGGAGAACGTGGCGCAGATGTGACTCCGGCTAAAGTGGCAAGAGATATGGAAGTTTTCCTGCGCCCATTTCTATCCAGCGCAGGAGATGATGACGATGGCACAGAGGACATCGAAAAGCTCCGTAATATCTGGTATCAACTCTGCAAGAACGCTTTCGATTTGGCACTCATGCTTCGGAGAAGTAGGGACTTATTCACATGGGAATTTCTAGAACCAGGACAAGAAGTAGACACGCGAGAAGCTACCATTCTTGCTCGAGAATCATTGCCGAACACTGCGAAGGGCGCGAAGGGCCCTGGTGCCGGTCCTGGCAATGTCTTGTACACTGTCTCCGGCGCTTTGGTCAGATATCCGGATCATAGCACAACACGACGTACCGTTATGGAGAAAGCGCAGGTGGTGGTGCGGCCTGCATGAAATGGAATGATTCAAATGAGGGTGGAAAGACCTAAAACGAAGAGAATTTGAAATGCAGTCGGATTTGGAAGTGATCCTATTTAGTAAAGCTTATTAAACGCCTTTTAGCTCAGCAAATCATGCGGTCTTCTTCTTCAAGCCAGCCTCAGACGCCTGTTCGATAACCTCAAGGAGCTGATCTGGAACGCTCAAGAATGGACAGTGTCCAGCCTTTACACTGAATGTAGTGGGATCTGGGCCCAATTGCGCAGCCATTTGTTGCTGAACTGGGTAGGGCAGCGCATTGTCCTCCGTGCAGAAGATGTACGCGCAAGGTAGACCACTGGCCCATGGCTCATATGATGTCGGAGTAGCAAAGACTACTGCTGAAGAATGAGTGACTTGAGAGCTACAAAACTCTGCTACCTCTGGCGAGACGTCATTGAATGCTACTTGAGGCAGCATAGAGGTGACTGCGCTGCATTTATCACCCTGTTTCTTGTGTTAGTGCGGTTCCGAATGATCTCATGGGGAGGAAGTACTCACCTCAACATTCATCCACGGTAGGGGTTGTCCACCCAACATGTCCAAAAGGCTCTTTCCTTTCGGTACCATGAAGGCGCTCATGTAAACTGTCAAGATGACACCACCTTTCTTTCCAGCCGCTTTCCGTGATGAAAAGTCAAAGCCTTCGACAGCATTGCTCCCTACGAGTCCGCCATAAGAATGACATAACAAAATTATATCTTTGCCCTCATCAGCATATTTAGTAAGAGCTTTTCGGACAGCTGCTATGTCTTCAGGTACGCCCGGGAGGGGAGATGTGGTCCCGCCAACGGAAGGTAGAGCCACGACCTCGGTTGGATGACCCGCTTCATTGATCTTCTGAGCGAATGGCTCATACCCCGCGGCTGGCTGCCACGCTCCATGGGAGAAAACGATTGTGGGCTTGGTTGTTGACATGGTTTAAAGTTTTCGAATTGCTCAATTTTTGCAGCAAAATAACGTGGGGTGGTTCTGGAGAGATCTGGTCTGAAAGACCAGAAGCTTTCAAACGGTGGCCTCGCCATCTTCTAATGGCTTACCGCGGTATTTCACCGGAGGTCCTTTGACCCTTTCAGGAATATGTGGAGCGATTCAGGAGTTCCAGACTTACAGGGTGCGGGGATCGTCTTGACACTTGCTTGGGGCTTTGTTCCTGAATTAGTGTCTTGGAAAACCCGAACTCCACTCAATCCACCTTTTCTGACTTTTCTAGTGCTAAAACTAGTAGATCCTGCACCTCCTGTTAAACTCGGAAGCTAAGTTAGCCTTCTGGATATAAGTGTTCAGGGTTTTTTACTTCACTTCAAAAAGGTTCCCATCAATTTCCTTCTCCCTTTCCCAAAGGGATCATCATGTTTGCAGTCCATGTCCCAGTAGCCGTGAACTCTGCCAACGCGATTTGCTTTGAGTCGGATAGGGCATCGCATCCTAATACTCGGCATCCACCTGGGCAATTATAGGAACCGGCAAGGTGCCCCCCAGGAAGGGGATAAACACGAATCAACGTTCTCGCTTCGTCTGTCTGATACGAGTCAGAGTTGACGAAGCTTCTTAATTCATGGTTATGGCGCTAGAAGAGAGAAGCAAAGAGCATTCTGTGATCCGTGCTACTGGCCACAAATCCGGGTGGCTTCGGCTCCTACTGGACCACAAAAATGAGACGGGAATTTTCGCGACGGTTTTAATACAACGCAATAATACCTACAAATACATGAGTCTGAAATGTTGCTCTTAAAAAGTATCACATTCTTTTGCTTCACAATCAATTTTCAGATTAATTTTATGAAATCTCTGCGATTTTGGCGGAGGTGCTAGCAGGGTTCTCGCCCAGTTAGTCCACCTTTTTTGTACACCGCCGCGAGAGTATCAGGATACGGCGGGACAATAATTGGGATCGCATTATCCTTCTAACCTGAAAAGGTATATTTGAATATAAATACATTGTGCCAGAGGGTTTAGTGCCGTCTACGCCAGGGCAATATTACTAGATTTAACTCCTATCGACTCAGCGAGTTTCGGGGTCACTTTGCCATTTGACGAGAGAATATCTGCCAATTATCTCGCCTAGCCCGATCGTCGGTTCACATCCCTTGCAAATCGCGGTGTCTAGCTTTGCGCTTGCGAAGTGGCCCCGATAAACTATAGGAATTAATGGTGGCGCCAAGTGCTGACGTCGTGGCTAATTCCAGTAGACATAATAATCACATATCCACATGAAGGAGATCCACAATCCTTCTCACGAGCTGGAACATTCTCAAGAGGGATCCCTAGCCTTTGACAGCGGGTACTCCCCGAGCCGTCGCCCGTTGTACTTCGTAATAGTTTCGAACCAGCCGTTTGGGATGGCTGGTTTGTAGTCAGACCCAGATCAGGTATGGACGTTGTTACGTGCAACCCAATCAATTACTTGTAAAGAGTTAGTCCGCAAACCCTAGAATAAATTCATGGCATTTTCAGTCTGCATAATACTATAAACATAAGCCTATTGTGACATGGCATTCAAAACATTATCTCACGTGGACCCTGGTCAGGACTGCCCGCGTCGGCTGCATTGCCCAAAGGGGAGCTCGCCTAGACGTAGAGCTGATTTTTTTGTGCGGGATCTACGTCCAGTATTGCATGGGATAATTTTTGTAGGATCAGAAATAGGGATATGTTTCATAGATCACCTCATGTTTTTATGGGGATTTGCGGAGGGGATTCTCTCCGACGGTCCGACCCAGCTTGGGAGGTATAACCCTTCGTTTTGTCCTTCTCACCGTTCTTGACTTGTCCTGCCTTTGCTCCCTAAAAGTGCACGTTATGGATCCCACTATGGACCCACGCCTCGCGGCGTACCTGGAGGGTGCTATGAAGGTGGCAGCAACTCAAAATCTCAAGGAAGATCAACGTTCCAACACGCGAGTTCTGAGTGTCGTCTTTTCGGTTTTGGCTGCTGTGTTTGTGGGATTAAGATTTTTGGCAAGACACAGGCAAGGTGCGAAGTATGATATCGACGATTGGTTGATGGTAGTTTCTCTTCTCTTTCTGGCTGGCAACTTAGTTTGCGTTCTTGTTAGTGAGTACACCTAGCTCCAACTCATCGACGGTGCTGATAGAAGCAGTGGTGGATAATGGCCTAGGACTCCATTCTGGTGCCTTGTCGCTCCCCCAAGCTCAAACTTTGGCCAAAGTAGGTAGTGACCGATTCTGACAGACTCGATAGAGTCTCTCTAATGGTGCGGTAGATTCTCCTCATAAACGAACCGCTTTATGTCACCAATATCAACCTCATCAAGATTTCTTTGCTTGTAATGTACTACAGGATCTTTCCCGTTCGAGGTGTCAAGATTGGGGCTTTGATCCTAGGAATGATCTCAATATGCTGGAACCTGTCGCTCATAGGCCTCGCAGAAGGTCAATGTACTCCCTTTAGAAAGAACTGGATGCCGTGGATTGAGGGGAAATGTATCGACCTTCATGCGACATTTCTGGCAATTTCGGTTCCAAGTATTCTCACGGACGTCGCCATTCTTGCGCTTCCACTACCGCAGGTATGGAAGCTGCAGACCAACACTACTCAGAAAGTGTCTTTATCCTTCATCTTCCTGCTAGGTAGTTTTGTGGTCTTTACCAGCATCTATCGCTTTACCGTCTATCTCAATTACGACCCCAACGACCTTCCATACACGTTAGCTCCAGGTACGAAACATTGATAAAGTTCTTAGTATAGACCTAAGGAATCAAGGCTGACACTCCGTTAGGTTGCGCTTGGAATATCGTCGAACTGAGCAGTGGGATTATATCAGCCTGTTTACCAACTCTAGTAAGTTTCATTTCCCAAGCTAAGGGAAGGCAATCTAACCAGTCCCCAGGGACCACTCGTAAGAACCGTTTTCAAAACGCTTGGCGGCTCTTCAAAGGGCACGGGAAACAGCACGCCAGCCAGCAAATCGGGTCTCGTTACAATTGGTGGCGGAGGAGGTGTCCATTCGAAGCAAAGATCGCAGAACTTTCAGAAGCTGCAGGACGACCACAAATATGGCCTTTCAGACTCGGATCTGAGGCCGGAGCATGGAGACAAAATCAACATTACTGTGACGGGAAAAACAGCAGGAAGTGATAATGAGAGCGGAAGCGGGGATGACATTCCGTTGAGGGCTATCCGGCGACAGACGGATGTGCAATGGACCGAGGAGAGAATAGATACGGAGAATAAAGCTGGGTCAGCTAGAAGGGGATTTTAAAATATGGGAATTGGAAAACTGGCGAACATACGGGTGTATATTAAAAAGCATTGTGGATATGTACTGTATGACTGAATGTATGATGAGCAAGACTTGCGTTTGGTAGAAATGGTATTGAAATGAACAGAATAATGTCAGTAGTTGGTATCCTCGCGGTGGACAAAGAAAAGGGGTACTGAATATTGCGGATTTTGAATATCCCACTCGGCGTGGCACATTCAAAACTAGTGCCTAGGCATGACAATAGAAGCAAAATAAAAGTTGCGGGATCCAAAAGCAAATACCTTCGCCTTCGGAACAAAGCATTTCATTTGGACTCCAAATGTAAGAGCGTATGCGGCCGCGAGATGATGCTACTAGAATGGCTTTGACAGAATGATAACAAAGAACTACCTCGAGAGTACATTCCCTTTCTTTAATTTTAGGCGGAGAGAAACGCAATCCTCAGCATGGACGGAAATTCGAGGACCATCAAATTCAGGTGAAAGTAAGAGTCAAAATCCTCAAATCGGCATTGAAGCCGTCGCAACTGAATTGATTCGCAATGGCACAAGCTCGCCAGGAGTATGCAACAGCTCCAGCACATGCCACTGTAGGGCCCGGCGACAGAGCGAAGGACTGCTGCCTGGGCTGGTTTTGCGAAGTAAACAAATATGTATCTACCATGATCTAAAATTTCTAACAATGTCATAGTTATGCCGAGTTCTCAACGTCTTTTGTCCCATAAAGGAAGAGCCGCCCCTGCAGTTCAGGGCGGAGATCAGACGATTGGAAATAATCCGCTTGCAGGAAGCTGCGGAGCAACTTGAAGAAGAAAAGAATGCGGAGCAGATCAAAGCGGGTAAGGCAATACGTACTATAGAATTCGAATTACGACAGGCCAATAATGATAAACGGCATATGGAAATTGAGGCAGAGTCTGCTTTGCGAAAATTCAGAGAAAGGAGTCACAAATCAGACCAGAAGATACAAGAGCTTGTAAAGTACAGCAAAGATTTAGAGATTCAAAATAAAGACCTTTCACGCACAGTCAGTCGCCTGAGAAAAGCCCAAGGGAATGATGAGAAGGGAGATACCCTTAAAGAACTTCGGATATCTAAAGAAATTATCCGAGACTTGCAAAAGGACAACGAAAATCTTCAGCGCTTCATCACAGATGGTAGCAGCGACCAGGAACCGTTGAGCGACCCCCAAATTATTACTCTCTTCACTGCTCTCCAAGCTACAGTCCAGCGCATTGTGCTGAACTTCTATCACACAGATGAGAGCTATCGACCCGATACATCAGGCCTCTCCGCTCACGACGTGGACCGCCTGTCGTGCTGGACGGGTGGAGTCCCGGGCCCTGTAATTAAGAGCAAGCTCGAAGGGATTTTGTTCCAGCTCCTGTTCAAACATATACTTTCCCAGCCTGTTTTCGGGCTCGAAGGTTTGGGGACCACAGGGCACTTAGAAAAAGAGTTGGCTGGATTTGAGCAGGCTGTGAGAAGTCTTACAAATGGTATGCTCCCCTGCAAACACGAGATATGTTACTGACCTAAGCGCGATAGTTCGAGAATCTGGTGTTGCGAAGTGGAGGACATCGACGATAAAACTTGCCACCTTCCTCAATGCCCTAGGATCGAGTCCACCAGGTCCAAAGGGAGTAGCGGAAGTAATCCAAACAGCCTTGCGCCCGTTAGAGAAAACCGCGAAAACGGTCGAAGCTCGCGAGGCACTCTTGGACTTATGTAAAGACGCTCTCGAGTTCGCCCTAGCTCTTCGAGGACTGAAGGACAAATATGTCATTCACATACCTGAAGCCCAGACAGATTTAATCCCCGCGGAAGCCAACCGTCGGCTCTCCTTCAAAGGTGAGACCAGGGACCACGACCCTGAAAGCCAGACAATTGCCTTCACTATCTATGGAGGGCTGTTCAAATACCCCGAATCGAATCCTGAAAAATGCGTGGTCTTAGAGAAAGCGCAAGTGGTAGTACTCTGAATTCAATATGAATGAAAAGAAGGATTGCAAGGACCTGGCGCTCACCAAGGGAGGGGATATGGCAGGCAAAACACCCACTTATCAATTCCACAATAGTTAAAACGTCAGTCTTGGAGAAATTGTGCAGGGATCCAGTGCTTGTTTCTGCTCGAAAGAATGGCGTTTTCTTTTTATGGCTAATTGCCAACGGGCGCCATCTCTGACCCCGACCCATGAGCCATTATAAAGTCGCCGCGGAATGCCCATGACTGCAAGACCGTAATTTCAGATAGATAAGACCAGATAGATAAGACCAAATTTAATCACCGAACATATTTTGAAGTAGAGAGAGATGCTGGTATCTCGAAGTCAGACTTGAATGAGATCGGAGATGGCAAGACGTGTACGAGCGAAAACACCATTGCTTCTTTAGATGGCGACTGCTAATTGAAAGTATAATCATTGAGTGAAAGCGATATGAAAAACAATGTTCGACTTGAACTGGGACAATAAACAGAAGGAAATGGTAAATACATGAAAGTTTGAAAAGGATCACCGCTTAAAAAGGAGGCTGCAGTCGCACGGACCACCACTTTACGCGACTTGAAGAGAACGCGTCTTCCATCATCATCATTTTTTACAATCAACTCATTCACGACAACTCGAGCCTGGGATACGAAAAAGCCGCAGAAATGTCTGACTACGAAGATGAAATGGATGTTGACGCGCCTGCGGTGCAAGATGCTGTCATGTTCAGCTCAGACAACACCAATTCGAAAGGCAAGAGAAGTGCTGCAAATCTGCCAGTCGAGGCGGAAGATAGTCTTCCATGGTCAGGTTCCTCGTCCATTTTGTCATGGAGCTCTGCTAACTGATAGAAGGGTCGAAAAATACCGCCCAGATACGCTCGAAGACGTCTCCGGCCACCAAGACATTCTCGCGACTATCAACAAGTTTGTAGACACAAACGTGCGTGATTCTCCCAGCTCTGGCGAAGACTGAACTGACCACGACTGCAGAGACTCCCCCATCTTCTCCTGTACGGTCCCCCAGGAACCGGAAAAACCTCCACTATCCTCGCCCTTGCACGACGTATATATGGAGCAAAGAACATGCGGCAGATGGTCCTCGAACTCAACGCATCTGACGACCGTGGTATCGATGTGGTACGCGAACAGATCAAGACATTTGCTAGTACGAAGCAGATATTCACAATGAACCCGACTTCCTCTTCTTCGGCATCGATTGCGGCATACAAGCTTATTATTTTGGACGAGGCTGATGCGATGACATCCACGGCACAAATGGCACTGAGACGGATCATGGAGAAATACACAGCGAATACAAGGTTCTGCATCATTGCCAACTACACGCACAAGCTCAGTCCGGCGCTGTTGAGTAGATGTACGAGATTTAGGTTCAGCCCATTAAAAGAGAGAGATATTCGAGTGTTGGTAGATAAGGTGATCACAGAGGAGACTGTCAATATTAGTCCTGATGCTACGGACGCCCTCGTAAGATTGAGCAAGGGTGACATGAGAAGGGCTTTGAACGTATTACAAGCATGCCATGCAAGCAGTAAGTCTACTTCACCCAGAAAAACACGGCATAGCTGACATTGCCCTCTCTCAGGTACGCCTATCCACCTCAAAGGCACTCCCAAACTCGCTGAGAAGGACATCAAACGAGACCTCATTACCGAAACCACCATCTACGAATGCATCGCCTCCCCACACCCCGAAGACATCACCAAAATCCTCAACACCCTCCTCAAAACCACAGACGTTACATCCTGCCTCCAAACGATAAATTCCCTCAAAGCCACACAAGGATTGGCACTAGCAGACATCATCACAGCACTCAGCGAGGAACTCACCAAACTCGACGTGCCAGCTCCAGTGATGATCACATGGCTAGACGGACTAGCGGAGGTCGAATACAGACTGAGCGGCGGAGGAGGGGAGGCTGTGCAGACGGGAGCAGTGGTCGGTGTTGTACGAAATGGTGCGGAGCTTATGGGTGAGGTGAAATGATGATTTGTGGGTACAGAATGATGTTGCATAATACCTTTGGCGTTTGGGATTGTACGGACGTATTATGAAGGCGTGATTTATGTGTGGAGTTGCACATCTCGATCATCGTTTTCAGCTAGCTGGCTTCCATAGCATAAAAGCTTCAACAACGGCCGGGAGTATTCCGTGTTCTTCATGTCTTGAAACATAGTCCACATGATGAGTAGAATCCTACTTGCTAAACCCAACCCAAAAAAGGCCAATGCCCCAAACCCTCCATGCAATTCTATTTCGAATGCACACATTCCAACCACTGCTTCCTAGAAATCATCCACTCCCAGTCATTCTCAAACTTCAAATCCTTAATCGCCTCCCCTTCAAACCCAAACTTCCCATCCATCAAGCCTCTCATCGCCAAATTCTCATCCCTCGTAGCAATCTCCATAACGTCCAACCCCAATTCTCGAAACCCATAATCAAAAGTGATTCTCAGCGCCTCATACGCATAACCTTTCCCACGAGCCGAGGAATTGAGCATTATACCAGCATTTCTAATCCTAGTCCCGTCTACTCGAGTTCCAATCAATCCTATTCCGCCACTACCAATGAAAACGCCACCTTCCAGGATGACAGCGCTGACTTGCGTCAGAGGATCGGTGAAAGTTGACAGTTTTTGGATCCAGTTTTGAATAGCGGGGAGTGTCTTGAGATTTTCGACTGATTTGTCGTGTTTGATGTTTCGCTCATCGCTGTAATGTTCGAGTAGAGCTGGGGCATCTTCGGGACGGAGATTTCGGAGTTCAAGTGGGTATTTCTTGGAGATGAGTGAGAATCCGTGGTTTGATTTGTCGTATAGATTGGTGCTGTGGCTATAGAAACTGGAGCTCTCTACTGGAGCTGAGGACGAAAATACTGCCTGGGTCGGCATAGCCAAAGATAAAATCACGAGTATTGAAACTGCAGGGAAGGGGTCAAATTCAGATCTTAGCTTGATACGTGGTCGCTGAGAGAACTTTGAAAATATATGTCATTGAAAATAAGTTACAAGCAAAATGAAGTGTTCTATTTAGGTGGCGAGCATTGGATCAACCCAATAACCAATGCGGGGTTGAAATGAGTCACATCGTCCGCACCATAACTGATCTGCTTTGTATCTGCCGGGCCAAATCCACACCACACATTATCGAAGTCCTTCCATTTACCAACTGTTGAGATTGCCGGGAGATTTTTTAAAGCAGGTAGATTGGCTGTGAAGTTTATTGGAAAGGGCCAGAAAGGGGTAAGGATGGAAACTTACAGGGTTCGTAAGTCTTGCCATCTAAGGGAACGTCGACGGGATAGGTCTTGCCGTTGGTGCCGTGCAATGTGAGGCGTATGGTTGAGTCGGCCCTTGGGAGGACGGGAGTTGCGAGGACTGTCGATGCGGACAGAAGTCCGGCGAGGAAAATTGGGATCGTGAACTGCATGACGAATATCGGTAAATGTTCTCAGATGGAAATTGCAGACTCTTGAGGTACTAAGTTTCTTGGTTGTTGGGAAGGAATGAAGTGATAGACTTATTACTGTCTTTCCCTATAAATGGGGAAGCAGAAATCGGTTTATATACATGTCAATATACGACACTAGACTGTTCCGAAGTCCATCGTGCGTCTATTTTCGACTTCATCCTCCTGCAAGATAATCTGACAGCTTCTCCACTGCCAGTCCCCACAATTCATTCCATGGCCGCCTCATCTGTGGCTTAATAACTCTATTTCGACTTCACGAAAGTGCACCATGGAGTTGGTAGCCCTAATTGGGCACCGCATGGCGAGATTCAGGGGGTCGCTATGTTTAGCGAGACTAAACCTCGTAAGTTGATCCTTGGGGCTGTGCGACGCCTCAATAAGACACGCGACATGTGGAGACACTAAATCCCGCTTGACATAAAGATGACTTGCGGGATGCACATAAGATGGGTAGTCTGTTTCATCGCGCTGTTTATTTCGAAGCCGCAAGATCCGCAAATTAACGGGTTGGGAGCTTGAGGGGGCGTTTCAATTGGTTAGAGGTAGCGAGCCCTTGGAAAATCTAGCAATGCCTGATATCACATTTACATTCATGTGCAATTCGTGGAAGACGTTCCGGAGGAAAGGGGGTTGCTTTATATGTTCATGTCCGATTCACCTATGTTCTCCCCCTCATTTCTATCGGATGTTGCTGTCAAGAACCCACTCGTTACAGTTCATGTTCTCTCCTGCCCAACCCATCCCACTACGTAATATAGATTAGGTAGCTCCTAGTAGACAGAAAAAGGGGCACTAATTACTGCCCAGTTTAATGACCCACTCGGTGTGGTACATTCAGAATCAGTGCCGCGTTTTCTGTCCATCGCGAGGGTAGGTAGCCTCACTTCCCAGCCCAACCCAAACTAAAAGTCACACCAAGTTCGCCAACATTTATCTTCCTATTCAACCTTTTTCGCCGCAGACGAATTCTTCCACCATATTTCCAGAGCAGAAACGGTCCGGGGACTGCAAAAACGACGAATAAGAACGCCAACAAACTGTTTCCCCATCCATAATCCAGGCGCTCGTATAGTTTTGGCGCGAACAGAGGAAACGCAAACCCAAAGATGTTACTTAGAAATCGAACAGCGGCAACGGCTGACGCCGACTGGTCACCGAACGCCTCTACTGTATATTGTATAGCGGCTTGTGAGGCAATGGTGCCTCCGCCGGAGAATATCGCAACTCCGATGTCTGGCATAATCCAGAATAGATGCCTTTGGACTGACCACCCATACCCTGAGAAAGTACAATGTCAGTCTTTATTCATCCAATATTGAGTAGGAACTGACACAAATTAGAGCATTAAATGGAACTTGCGCCTACAAAAAAGCCCGATGGGCATCGCAATAGCACCTGGTATCATCAAAGGAACGCGATATTCGGGAGTGGTGGATCCGCCAGCCTTGGTCGTTAGATGTTTCCAAACTCTGTCTGTAGTCCACCCTCCCACCTGTGACCCTATTGTGTTCCCGACTGCAATTGCAATGTAGTGCAGACCACTAACGGAGGTGGACTGATGATAAAGCTGCTCAAAAATGTCCGCAAAGGTTGTGATTGCGAGGCAATAAACACCGAATTCGTACGCCAGAAAGATGGATATCAGTGGAACTAAGGGTTGGCTGAAAAGCATTCGGAATGGCCGAACCATGGCTATTTTGAGCTTCTGAGATAGCTTAGGATGCCCTAGCTCATTTTCTGTGAAATTTATCTGTCGTTCTTTATTACGCAGATTCTCAGCTCTTTTTGCAAGTAAAGTTGGTACATAGCTCTCGTGGATTAGAAAGGAGCCCAGAACCACAAGGACGCCATCGCCAGCCGATACAATCCAAAAGATCCAAGGCCATCCAATGTTTTCGGCGACAATTCCACCAATTACTGGTCCTACAGCCACACCAAGAAGAGGTGTGAACGTCACCAAACCGTATGTTTTTCCTCGCTGAGCTGGTTTCCAGATGTCCGCCATCATAGGCCCGGGTAGCTATTGTCATTAATACTGACCAAAATTGTTTCAGGGTGTAGGCTGCTCACCGCCAATGCAACACTTGCTCCCAGTCCTGACAGAAAGCGCCCAACGATTAGCAAGGCTTTGGTTTTACCCACGGGAGCTACTGCATTCCATAGGATATACCAGACATGGCAAAGAAGATATACTTTTCTGCGGCCGAAGACCTCCGACAGTGGTGAGATAAAGAGGGGTCCGAAAGCCAGAGCCAGGACATATATTGATAAAATTAGATTCGTCTCAAAATCTGCTGTATGGAGATCGGATCCGATGTCCAAAAGTGCTGGAGCCAGCATACTGGTACTCATCAAAGAAACAAGGCCACCAAATGATACAATTATGGTCATGGTCAGTTTCCGGCGTAATTTCCAATTTATGAGATCCTGCGGATCATCGTCGCTGGCCCAGGTGACCTGGAACCCGTTAGAAGACGAATAGTGATCGTCAAGTTTGAAAGCGTTGAGAGCTGAGCCTTACTTTGTGTATATCGCTTGAGCCGCCAACAAAATTTTCTGGATCTACAGAACTACTGACCCGGAAGTCTTTGTCACTCGAAGATTTTTCGTTCCTCGCAGTCATAGCCATTGACTGGTTTGAAATGGATGTCGCGTCTAAAAGTGGTTATTTGCTTGTCTGGCTCTAAGAAAGGTGTTCAAGTAATGCGGAGATATAATAATGATACTGGTTTTATCATATGAAGATAATTACTCTCCAGCAGATTTCTGCTACGTGCTCCTGATGAGTAGTTGAAATAGAAGCTGGATGGCTGGCGGAGAGGCAAAGCCGGGAAGGGTGGCCCGATCGTAGTTTGGGCGGAGTCCAACCGTAGTAGAAGTCCGGTGTTGGAACTATCTCATCAGGTGTGAGATTCCGAGAGGAATTACCCTGAATTGCCCATACCCTCTTTAAAGCGTAGGAACCAGACAAAGAAGGTGACATTGGGCTCCTAGGTACCAAACAGTCAGATAAGAACCCTCGTTCATGCACGTTATAATTAATCACAGTGAGCCTCAGCCTCCCATTGGGTATAAATATCAACAATCACGAGAAGAGTACCCAGAACGTCAACTGTATTCCGTTGGTGTTTTCTCGCTTAACAGAAAGGGGCTCCCCAACTCCGTATGCGAGCTCCGTATCCGACCTGAATATGTGAAGGACTCCTTATATTTTACATTATAGCGAGCCCTTGTAATATCTAGCAAGGCCTTATATCATATTGATACATTCACGTGCGATTGGTGAAAGTGTTTCTGGAGAAAAATCAATTGCTTTTACGGTGCCCGAGACTTTGTCTCACTCATGCATCGCACTTTCCTCGTGTTTCCCCTTACAGTTCCCGAGAATATGCCGCAAACCAAATAACGAGAGTCCGTGAAAAGACCTTAGTTGTAGCTTGCAGGCAGAATTTCACTTACCAAAACTTCTCCAACACGCATCAGCGTTCTTCCTAGCAATATTGTTTTTCGTCGTAAAGGGAACGGTTCCCATCCTGCACGCTGTCTCCAAAACCATTACTGCGTATGTTTTCTCCAGGAAAATATCCGCAGATTTACCAAATGCCCGCGGTCACATCCAAGAAGAAAATTGAAAAGAGCCGCCCAACTTAATCTTTAGGCCACGGTTGAGTGGCATTCCAGAATCCAGCAAAATCAGCTGGAATTGTCCAGGGAGTCTTGGTGGCGACAGTAAAGTTCAGAAGGGTAACCGGTACTAAGGCCACAAAGGTTAGTTTCGATATTCGCAATCAAGTTTATAGAGAATGAGAACTAAAATCAGAAAAATTTCATGGTTCATAGTGATCTGATTACAACTTAGGTGAACAATGTTTTTCTTCGCGCTCAGAATTGAAACCGTGGTCGAAGATTAAGAAAGTGGGGTAACAAATAACTTGAATATACTCACGCTTATTTGTAAAGGTTGAGTTCTCCGCAAAGCCCATTAATTGATGAATTGGCCCAAAATCCGGAACTGTCGGGCTGCGTGGGGGAAGGTAGCAGTAATTAACGGTGATTGCAGCCACATCAGATGCCGCGCTCGTCGCCGCGGGAAGTACCTTCTCAAGACACTGGGCACACTGGTAAGGAAGGCCCATACCCGCACCACCAAGCCATTCTGTGCGGAAGTTAAGAGGGACTGTGGAGACGGAGCCTCCAATTCCACCACAAAAACATTGGAAGCTGTTGTAGGAACTATCATGGCCAGGCATGCAGTTGAGGCATCTATAGACAAATCAGTATGCGATTTTGACGAGGATTTCAGATTGTTCGGGAGCTGAACTCCCGAAGACGACTCCCGGAGAACTCGACTACTAAAGTTCCATGAGAACAAGCGCAAAGTTTCACGTACTGTTCCCAGATGTAGGCGGATCTGGTACACGGTTGAGAATCTAAGTGTGTTAGCCTTTGTGGAACAATAAATTAAATTGACTGATGGTGGTGGAATTTAAATGATGGATGGGCATACCAAGGCAAGCCTGTAAAGATGGAGTGATTGGGCCAACCCAGCTCTCGACGGACTTCTGGCGTGGCGTGATCACCGCCGAGGCAGATGCGAGTGGGAGAGAAAGGGCCACCGCGATACATGGGCCGATAAGATTCGAGAACTTCATGTTGACGGTGGGGTGTTTGACTTGATAGTTTTGAGAATAGGCTTGATGAAAGTTGCGGGGCACATGTATTGTTGTGCAAGAAGGTGTGTATGGCTTGGTCAAAATCAGCAGGATGGTCGAGTTGTAAGAATGGAGATTGGAAAGACTCCCTGGGCAGCTTCTATAGCCATCGGTCCCGTCATCAGCAGCTTCACGAGCAGGTTTAGGCGACGAGACTGTGAACTACTCATCAGGTAATGACGAAACATGGCCTGTTCAATTCACATATACGACAAAAGTATATTCATTGGTTCGCGTTATTATGTTCCAGAGAAGGTACCCGTATTACGACATCCCTATACGGGAACCTTGGTTTGGTATTATGTAGCCTACTGTCACAAGTACAAATATTCTGACAATTAGTTTGCAGAGAACAGTGACTGCATTTCTAGACTACCTAGGTGAAACCCATAGTCTTGAAGGCCAAAAGCCCCAAAAGCTGTCAACACACAGCCGAAACCTTTCCCCAAATAAGTCCCCAATTCAAGAAATTTCAATGCGTTTGTCTTTATCCCGAAAGAACAAACCTCCTTACACCCAAGAGAACCCCTAAATAGATCCAAACCCCAGGAATTCAAGAAGACCGTGTGCTCATCAGATAACAGTCGGAAGATGCTGAGAGCCAAGTAGTTTCAGAGGCGCAAGTTGGATTTAAAGTGACGGCGGAGGCAAAGTCGCCATCGGCAACAAAATCGGAAACTTGAAATCATCCCTAAGCTTAGCGGAAGCCTGACGGAACGCGTATTCATCAGGGTAAAAGCAGAATCCTGCCTTTGGAGGGGGAGATGCGGTATCAATGAGGTGCTGCATCTTATCCTTGACTTGGCAATCGCCCGAGGCCACGACGTTCTCGACACATTGGATACACTTCAACAAGTCGCCCTCCCATTCAGTTCGACGGAGTCGACCGGCGGGAAGAGGGGTGGGGAGCCAAGGGGTGATGGGGACGTTTTGGCAGAGACATTCGGCGAGGCCGGCGCCTGGGAGTTCGTTGAGACTGGGGACGGAGCGGGCGTTTTGGTGGCATTGGGTCCATGCATCTGCTGCATCCTTGCACTCAACCGAATCTGTAATAAGTCAGTTTGTGTTCAAGTGAAGTCTTCTGGGGTGATTTGATCTGCAGAAAGAATCTCAAATCTCCAAATCTTGTGAATCCTTGAGAAGCCATTCATCCGCTGAAGTAGCAAGTTCGGTGATAACACATTGCCTTGGAAAGAAATCATAAGAAAATAAGAAGGGGCAATGAAACTTACTTGCGCAATCAACGACGCTCAGAGGAGTATCATCCAAGTTCTGACGGCCGAGGACTGCAGATGCGGAGGCAAGTGAGAGTGATAGAACAACCGCGACGCACGGGGCGAGAATACTGGAGAACTTCATTTCGATGAAATTTCGGTAGGCTTGGTAGTTCTGGGTAGGCTTTTCGGTTTTGGAAGAGCTTGATGTTCTTCGAGATCGAATATGTTGAAGATTTGGGTCGAGGTCGAAAGGGATCGATGACTTAATGTGGTTGAATTGGAAGTGGAACCAGAACTTGCTTTTATAGTCGTATGTTTTCATGGATTGAATTGAATGATGAAATTGCGAATAATGAGTGTTTACTCTGGCGGCAGTAAGATTGACTAATTCACAAGTAAGTCACCTATTCACTCAAAGTGTCTTGCGCATGTGGTTCCGTAATTCACCTCCAGGACCTCTATCGCAACTCTTCCTTGCTTCTCCTTCCTTAGTCACAAGACTTCGGTATGCTCTGAGGCAGTACTTCTATGCAGCTCTGAATTAAAATTCCACCATCAAATCTTGTAGCATGGGAAGTATCTACCGTAAATACCAGTGGGGATTCTGACTGCGGGGAAGCCACCCAAATCCTGGCGATATTTGCTAGATCAATGCAATATTTCCATGCAACCGTTGGCTGATTACGAGTTTTAAGGTAATAAATAACTGTATTTTTAACATCACTGGAACAATAAACTTCGTTACACTGAAGAATATTTGCTGTGGAACTCAGGAATGCACCCCATAGTTCGGAAGAAAACCCCGCCTCCATCGCTCGCTTACCAGAAAAGGGGCTTGCAAGGTCCAAGCTCTACCTGAATACCTGCACTTCCATCGCAGCATCAAGTCGGGGAAATTTCCCAAGTCCATGCTAGATCATTGGTCGTTGAACTTTATTGGTCTCTCGTCTGTTGGGCTCATGTTGGGCTCATGTTGGTGTGTTCGGTCGGTGCAATAGACACCCCATGTTGGTGATACATGAGGGAATAACAACACGGATAAATAAAACCCAACAGTTCTGACATAGACCCCAAGAAATTACTTCATTCTACAAGACCCCTTGAGAATCTTTCAAACTTCATCTCTAGACCAAAATCCCTCTCAACGAACGCCTCATCACCAAAACACCCACACAACCCTTCCAACACCATGACCGAACCCCTCCCACCCCTCCTCAAAATCTCCGTCCTCCACTTCCGCCACCCCTCAAAAGACGAAGAAACCTGGACAAAATGGTACACCACAGAGCAAATCCCCCGCTTCATAACAGTAGCCCACAAACACGGCATCGACCGCTGCGAAGTCGTACTTACCCCCTCCCCTTTTCCCCTTTCTCCTTCCCCTCCTTCAAATCCCCTAACCCCTAACCCCTAACCTCAACTCAGCTTACCACCCACCCCAGTATTTCACACCCTCAACCTTCAAAACCGCCTTCCAAGCCGACCTCGACACTCTCAAAGGCGGCTGCTCCTCTGGCTGGAACATGGCGCCCTACGATGCGGTAGTTACATACTGGGTTTCTGATCCGCAGAAAGTGAGGAATATGTTGCAGGATCCGGATTGGAATGAGAAGGTGGTGAGGTTTGAGGAGGGGTGGAATGATCAGGGGAGGGTGGATGTGCAGATTGGGACGCAGACGGCTTATATTGAGGGTGGGGAGATTGTTAATACTGGGACTAAGGAGTATGATTCTTAGAGGGGTTTGGTGAGGGGGTTTGAGGGAGAGAGAAGGGGATTGTGAGGATTGATGCGGATTCTAGTTCATCACGAGATATACCCACACCCAAATTGTCAAGAGAATATTTATACCATATCAATTCCCTACTTATTCCCCACCCATATCAACGCCACACAAAAATGCAGGGTATCACGCCTAGCGTCCATCCACACAATCCCCATTCCATCCCATTCATAACCCTCCCAACAACGCCCTCCCAATTAACCCATCCACCCATTCCATTTCGCTTTCTACTTATTCATACAATAAATACGATCGTACAATTTACAAAGGGTCTATTCACAACCCGTTCCAGTCCTTCAGATATATACCATGCATCAACGACGTTCATCCATACTCCGCCGATAATGATCTTCTTGGATACGTCGTTCCCTGTCTTCAATTATACGCCTATCTTCCATACGCCTCTCATCTATGAGACGCCGCTCTTCAATGATGCGTCGCTCGCGTTCGTAACTACTTTCTCCAAAACGTTCCTGACTGGGATGCGTCGGCGGATATTGCATCTGTGGAGGTGCAGGCTGGTGATGAGGAGGCTGGGCGTAGCCTGGGTGCGAAGGCGTTGAGCCAGCTGACCCAGTTGTTGGAAACCGGCCATCAAAACTATTGTGTCGAGAGCGCTGCATATGCTGGGTAGCATAATGCGATGGAGGTGATGCAACATGGGATTGAGTTTGGCCGAACGCCAGTTGGCGATGGTTTGATGGCGGTGGTGCCTGTGGTTGGGAGTATTGAGATGGACCAAGTTGAGGCGAGCCAGCTGCACTTCCCTGCTGTTGCATCATGAACTGAGATTGGCGGGAGTAATAGTCGCGTTCATTTGGTGGAGCATGGTCAAGGGGCGAAGCTATCTGCTGACGACCTGCTTGTGTGGGAGCTGGCGATGAGGTCGACGAATATGGAGACTCTTGTAACCTCATTGACTGGCTTGGACCAGAACGCGAGTACCCACCGCTAAGACCGCCTGCGTGCACAGACTCCCCGAGAGAGGGCTCACGACGGATGGCAGAAGGCTGAGGAGCCATTGATTGACGAGACTGCTGCTGAGGATACATGGGCTGGGGTGGCACGGATGGTTTAGCGCTGTAGCCACGACTATCGAAACTATTAGGTGTATAACTGCGAGGGTGTCCAATTGAAGAAGAGTGCTGATGCACAGAATGCGGGGCAGCTTTGGCATAGGGATCAGGCTGAGCATAAGGATTTTGGCTGTGCGAAGGGTGCTGCTGGGGGGCTTGTGGAGGAAGTGGCTGTTGCGGCATTTGATGTTTTTGGGCAGTATGCTGGGGGGGCTGAGGAGGTTGCGATGAATGCGCAGCGAATCGATTTGTGTGAAGTGGATGTTGAGGGAGTGGTGGAGGGGTGCGTGATGTTGGCTGAGGCGTGGAGACATTGGCAACGCGTTTAGGCGGCTCAGGACGAGGGTCGCTTGGTTCGTCGTTGAGCAATGACATGATATTCGATGTCTTACGTACGGTCTCTTGTTGACGTGCAGCAGCAGCTTGGGGGATTTGAGGCTTTGGTTGAGGAGGCACTTGATATTGCTCCCTGGCGACAGGTGGCGCGCTCACAGGAGCGCGCGGCGTGGGCATTGGTGGTGGTGCGTGGGAGGAACCATGAGAAGGCGAAGGACTGGGCTTCATCTCTCTTGGGACACCAGGACTATCACTGAGCAAATTGCGAACAGCAGCATGCGAGGGGCGAGGCTGGTATTGTTGCGGAGGTTGTGGGGGCACAGTGCTGCGTCGGACTTCAGGGTGAGGAGATTGATAAGTTGCTTCGGGTCTAGAGTGCGCTGACATATTAGAATGCATAGGTGGCGTAGAATAGGCCTCGACTTGATTAAGATTTGTGACATCGTTTTCTTGCTTCAGGTGTGGGTACTGGCGCTCGCGCTGTAGAGCTTGCTGTTGTTGTTGCTGCTCAGCTACCCGGTGATGATGAAGTTGCTCCATTTGCTGCTTCTGTTCTTGCTCGACTCGTAGAGCGTTTTCCCTTTCAATCTTGGCCTCTTGAGCAACTTGGCGAGAGCGTTGAGATATAATTGGATCGCTTTGCTGGGCTTGCAAGATGGGACGAGGCGACTCTGTGTTAAAGTAGCCTAATTGAGGCCCACGTGGCCGGCCTTGTTGAGCTTGCGGTGCTTGCTGCTGAGCTTGAGGTGGCAGAGACTTGTTAAGAACGGAGGCGGATGCTGCAGGTTGAATATGAGGAACAGGCCCCGCCTGAGCCAGTGCAGGAAAGCGTGTGCTCACAATTCCCTGAGGTGGGGAAGCGTGTGTCATGACAGCATTCATGCCTGGAGAAGACATGTCCTCAATGCCTTCCATGGCAGATCCAGAACGTGGGACAGAGCCTTGCGCATTGTCGAACCGTTTCTTTGACGGAATAGGTGTAGCAGCAGGCAATGGCCCTGTGGGCTCCCCTCGGTCACGTTTTGCATCTGCATCCCTGGCGATATCCTCCCATTCCCTATTCTTTCCAGAATCAACGGAGCGTTGATAGTAATTCTTAACCTGTGTCTGGATGTTAGCGACACGTCGACTCTTGTTGGTATCGAGCGGCACTATAAGCCATTGGTGAAAAAGGTTTTGATATACCATAATATGGGTCTTCGTAGTCATATGCTTTGCAATCCCCTGCCAATCCGTACCAAAATGCCTCAGCAGCGCTGGAAAGTCGTTGACCTCAGGTACACTCCAATAACTACTAGTTTGTGGGACATTTCGGCGATCTTGTTGCGGATCGAAACCCATAGGAGTATTAGAGTCGACTCGCTCCTGGCTGGGGTATGGCTGAGGCATAACTTCGAAGCTAGGTGCCATAGATGGCCCTGGCTTTTCGGCACCAACAAATGGAGGAGCAAAAGTGGTAGTTGGAGGTCCCTGTGGCGCACCATCGAATTGAGAAGGGAAACGATTCGAGCCCGAAGGCTCTTTCCGATTTTTCCACTCCACTGGTGCGGCAGGCGCCGGAGATTCTACTTGCCGATTGGCAGCAGCTATAGGAGCAGCAGCAAGTGGCTGACTGTTCTTCGCTTGCTTAGCGGTCTTCTGGGGAGCGATCTTGACCTTCTTCCTAGGACCGGATTCGTTTCCAGTGTCCGTTTTGGGAGCATTTGTGCTCTTGCGACCAGGCGTGGGAGCAGGGCTGGCTACCTCATTTTCGCTCACAGGGGCGTCGATTGGGAAGACTGGTGCCGCAGCTCTTCTGGGCCGTCGTCTACCATCTACAGGATTTTCGTTTTCTTGTCCATCTTCATTGTCATCAGCAGTCCCAAGGCTAGCCGTAAGCGCATTTGCTTTAGGCTTAGATCCCTTCGCTGGGCCTCGTCGGCCTTTCTTCTTCTTTTCCCTCTCCTTGGCTTTTGGCTTCAAGTCAAGCTCATGCTTCACGAGGTAATAATGCTGTATACAAGCCTTGAAGTCACGCTTGGGGAGTTCGGCAGCAATCTTGTCGAACTGTTTGGGGAACTCCAAGTAGACCTTTTCAAAGGTTGCTGCTTCCTCCTCCGAGAAATTGTCAATTGGTTCTCCGTATTCAAGTACGGCAAAAGATCTCTCAAAAGAAACAGCATGTGTCTTGTCCTTGAAAACCATGGCGTCCCACTCCTCGTCGTCCCAGTACATGGGTGGAATTATTGCTTCCTTTGTGCTGGCAGTCTTGGCCCGGGCGGCACGCTCATCTTGCTCTTTCTTCTCTCTGGCCTCTTGTTCCGATTCGCGCAGAACTCGTTCGAAGTCGCGTTCCGTGGCCCACCTATTCCCAGGTCTACGCCCTTCTGGCTTCGTACTAGCAGAAGCCACCGATGAAGCGGCTGGCGCAGCGGCTTCAGCAGCAGCTCTCGCCCGAGATTCCGCGAAGGTTTCTCGACTCCTGATTGCAATTTCATCATCAGAAAAGTCTGTCCATTTTCTATAGTCACGGTAACGTTGTGCCCACTGCTGGCCCTCTTCGTATTGTTGTTCTCTTGTCTTGATCGCCTGGTCCCTCAATTTCCTCCGGATCTTCTCGTCTAAGATGGGGTTGCGTATTTCCAAAGACGTCAAGAACCCTGGGTCATCCCAGCATGACCCAACATTGAATTTTGGCAGTCGGGAAATTGGAGGTGTTTTCATCATCTTACGGACGGCAGCCAGATCCTCTTGGCTATGTCCGTTGATATTCGGGTCGTGGGTTTGAGCAAAGGGTCCTTTGTACATGGCCGCCCTACCACTGGGAACAGGTTTGACGACACGAATGGCTTGATAGAGAGCAGCGTCACGCTCTTCTTCTCGTTCACGCACATTCTGCTCGTCCTCACTCTCGGGGAGCTGTTCCATCCTCGGTCTTGCAGGTATGAGGGCAATGTTGCCAACTTCCGACTGGGATGGACGAGAAACTTGAAGCTCTGCAACATGGCTAGCATCAGGTCGAGCATCTGATACTGCCATTCCATCTGGAACGGTGGTACCATCTTCCATATGAGTGTCTTCATTTTGCGCAGTCTGTTCCTCCTCATTTCCATTGACTTTAGAGGGACGACCATTTATCATTGTTCTGGCAGGACTTCGGGGTTGCGGGGAAGTTCTCCCCTCCGATGCATCTATCCGCGTGCTTGGATTCTCCACAAGAGAAATCGATGACACTGGTGCCGTGGAATGTGAAGAAGCGCCAGCATTGCTATTTTCGAAATTCATAAAATCCGAGGACTCAGAATGTGACGAAGTATCCTTACCATTGACTCTTGGGATAGCAAGTGACTCGGCGTCCTGTGTTGTTGAGGGACGGCTCATGCTCTTCGGTTTCGGCTCTGGAGCCAAAGTGGGCGGTGGTTGAGGGGAAGATTCCGGTTTTACGATAGGAGCTTCGCAAGGTTCAGCTATATTGAGTGGCTTGGTAGCGATAATATCGTCAATGGATAGACTAAGTGGCTTGACAATACCGATATCGATATCATTGAGCTCGGACCTTGGATTCAATGGGTTTTGTTCTTCCGCCTCGAGAAGCTGCTTTTCAATAAGTTCAATCTCTCTCTCAAAGTAGTTGTCGTCAAGAACATCATCTTCAGAATCCTCTTCCTCAGATGACATGTACATAGAGGATCTCTCCGGCGATGGCGGTTTCGCAAGGTGTTTGCCAATAGCGACACGCCGCTTGCTGGGCTGTTTTCGACGTTGGATCGGCGGCTCTTTCTCTTCCGGGGCTTTCTCCGACGCTTGTCCGATTTCTTTCTCTCTATCATCAACTTTGGGAGACGAGCTGTCCTTTTCCAGTGGATGTTCAATATTTGGGCCGCTATCACGGGGAGAAAATCTGTCCCCTGTAGATATAGCATCCCGAGAAAAGACACTTTCTCGAGGTGAATTGTCGTCTCGATTCGCGACATTTTGTGCATCTGTGACAATGTGGGGAGCATGTCCAACACTCCTGGGCGACTCAGGCTGATTGACATCTTGGAATCGACTCTCGGAAGGCTCTTTATCTGGAGGTTTCGTCCATTTGTATGATGATGATGGTATCCTATTTGGGTTTACATTTCGAGCAATAGGCGCAGCAATCTTCTGATGGGAACGGGGAGCTGTTGGGACGGAGGGAGGTAATGAGCTAGTAGCGGTAGGAGCCTGCACAGAGGTTGAACCGAAAGCTGGGACTTGGGGAGGTGGGGTAGCAGAAGGTTGTGTACGCCGAGCCCAATTAGAGTTTGGTTCTGGTGATCGACTTCGATGTGGTTGTTGCCTTGGATATTCATCGTAATAGCCCCCTCTCCCACGCCCACGATTGCCCCGGCCCCCTCTGTATCCCCCGCGCCCAAATGGTTGAAGACCTTCCGACGAAGGAGACCCTGCAGATAATGGACCATCCCTCGATCCGCGACGGGCACGATCCAAATCTAAATTCAGTGGTCCATCCCGACTGTCTCGTGGCCCATCACGATGAGGATAATTAGGCGAGCGACCTCTTCCTTGTGGAGAAGAGGGTCTTCGGCCTCGGAAGCTGTCGCGGTTGTCACGAGCGTCTCGGTCCCATCTATCTCGATCCCGGCTTCGATCATCGCGGAAGTTGTTATTGGGCAGAGAAAATCTTTCATCTCTCCGGTCCCTATCCCTATTATTGAAATCGCGGTCAGAATCTCGACCTCGGTCCCGGCTCTCGTCTCGTGCCCATCCTCTGCCTCGCGGCCCACGCCCACGGCCTCCCCGAAAACTGAGATCGCCTCGAAAAGGGCCTCCATACCCCGATGCCCGCGGACCAGTAGGGGCGTCAATTAGTTCCTTTGGGCCTCTTGGAGGTTCGCGGGAAGGAAAATCTCGAGAATCGCGGCCCCCAAAACTATCTCTATTCGATGCAAATGCGCCGTGGTTGGACCTTGAATCGGGAATTGATCTTCGTCTCTCACCACGTGTTGGTCCTCCACGGTCTCTGTATTGATCTGAATCGCGGGAATCATTGTATCGGCCGGGGGATCGATCTCGAGGAGAGCGACGAGACTCGCCCGAGTCATATCCTTGAGTTCGCGACGACCTGGAAGGAGCATGTCAGCTTGAGATAGGGGGAAAGAGGGGGGCTGAGACAGACATTCATGATGCTGGGCAACGGCCCCAGATCAACAGCAGCCCGAGGACACTTCAGCTTAATGTCAATCCGAGGTCTGTGAAGACTTTGCAGAATAGAGCCCCACGTAGGAGTCTATGATGCGGCCGGCAGTCGAGGCGCGAAGGCTGCAGCGGGATGGGCCAGACGTCCGGTAAATGTGTACAAAATCCTGTTTAATTAATCATGAATTCGTAAAGAGTGCGCAGTCTTGAGCAGTCTTGAGCAGTCTTGAGCAGGCGTGTATGTATGCTCAAGATGAAGGGATTCGTAGACGTCGAGATGTGTGAGTAATCGAGGCGAGAGGCCTAGATTGTGCAGGCTGTTGAAGGTCGAAGGAAACCTCGAAATGCATGCCTAGCCTAGTATGCCATCTCGCCCTAGCATTGGGGCTTGGCTAGCTAGACCCGATCCGGCCGGTGCCGGTGTCTGAATTTAAGCTCATGACAGGGATTCGGCGCCTGCATCGCCTGCAGCGCCATGCGGCAACTTCAGAGGCAGACGCGGCAAAACTTTTGCCGGCCATCAGAAACCTCGTTTGTACATCCATCAACCTTGAAGATTGAAGAAAAATTGCAGAAAAATTTGCAGAAAAATTGAAGGAAATTTGGTGTTCGCGACGAGGATCTGGTATCTGTTTATATTCGAAGCCGGCAACGCTACTTTAATCTCGCCACCGAAGAATTTGGAAGTGCGCGACCGGAGCTCGAGGGCTAGGGCACTTCTGACGTTGAGGTCGTGATCCTAATACTACGAGACCGCTGGGCTAACCTTCTACCCGTACTTAGCGGGTCTCAGAGACATTGGAGTTGATCTGACCGAGATACCGCGACTTTCTAAGATGGTTTGCAGTAATTGAAGCCGACTCTTTTCTTTCTTTCAAGCTTGGCGTTTGGCATTTCTGGAAGCAGTCACAGCTGTACCTCTGAAATCATAAAATTTCGACATCCAACGTTCATTTTGAAGTTAGAATACTTTCATCATGTCTTCAGAATCAGCACTCCCCTCGTCCGTCACGGATGCAGTACTAGTCCCTTCAGAGGAAGTGCCGGCCGGATCTCAAAAAGTCGAAGAGTTGGATTTCAACAAATTTCATGGAAGGGCAATTACAGTCGATGATTTGATGAGTGGGATGAACAATATGGGGTTTCAAGCAACTTCGATAGGGGAAGCTGTGAGGATTATCAACGATATGGTAAGCCCTCTTTCTCACATGACTTTTATTCGCAAAAGCTCTTTCGTATCACCGCTGTTATTGCATTTTCTCTCATTTTATTGCTGGAAAACTTCACCTCCCTTAGAATTACTCAATAAATCAAAAAGTCGTCTCCTTGTTACTATGCACGCTTCCCGCACTCGCTTCTTACTCTCATATCCACGATCCCCTTCCCCCTCACCCAAACCTCAACTCACTAACACACACCCCAGCGCGCCTGGCGAGACCCAGAAACCTCCGCCAAAACAACAATCTTCCTCGGCTACACCAGCAACCTAATCAGTTCCGGCCTGCGCGGCACCCTCCGCTACCTAGTCCAACACTCACACGTCTCCGCCATCGTCACCACAGCCGGCGGCATAGAAGAAGACCTCATAAAATGTCTCGGACCAACCTACATCGGTTCCTTCTCCACCCCGGGTGCTTCCCTACGAGCAAAAGGGTTCGTAAAAAGCCCCCCATACATCCCCCCTTCCCCTTTCCCAACATCGCTAATAAACTAAACGAAAAACAGAATGAACCGCATCGGCAACCTCATAGTGCCCAACAACAACTACTGCCTCTTCGAAGACTGGCTCATCCCCATCCTAGACACCATGCTTAAAGAGCAAGAAGCTAGCAAAAATGACGAAGAGCCGATCAATTGGACGCCCAGCAAGATTATAAGTAGACTAGGAAAAGAAATCAACAACGAAAACTCCCTCCTCTACTGGGCCCACATCAACCAAATCCCAATCTTCTGCCCCGCCCTCACCGACGGCTCCTTAGGCGACATGTTGTACTTCCACACCTTCAAGACCTCCCCCTTACAATTAAAAATCGACATTGTGGAGGATATCAGGAAAATTAATACGATGGCTGTTAGGGCGAAAAGAGCAGGGATGATTATTCTGGGGGGAGGAGTAGTGAAGCATCATATTGCTAATGCGTGTTTGATGCGGAATGGGGCCGAGTCAGCGGTGTATGTTAATACGGCGCAGGAGTTTGATGGGAGTGATGCGGGGGCGAGGCCGGATGAGGCGGTTAGTTGGGGTAAGATATGGGTGGGGGGGGATAGTGTTAAGGTATTTTTGTCCTTCCTATTATTTTCCCAAAACCTTTTTGGCTTTAGTTTCTTTTTTGAGAATGGGGCGAAAAGTTGGGTTGATGGGTTTGAAAGAGGCTAATGATACACAGGTCTACGTAGAAGCAACAGCCTGCTTTCCCCTCATCGTCGCTGCAACGTTCGCAAAGGACGCTTGTAGCGAGCAGAGCGAGAAGCCTGACGAAGCCAAGGGAAAAGATACAGCAGAGTGAAGGAACCAAGGATACCCAGATACCATACACACCCCAATAATGTATGGACATGAGATATGAATAAAACAAAAGCAAAAGCACGTTTCCCCATCTCCTTAATTCCCATGCCGTAGTGACACTCTTGAAGCCCCCAAAAATCCACCGCTACTTCTCTCAAGGCACTCACCCCCCTCGAAAATACTCGTCCAATATCGGCGTCTCAGCATCAGACTCGTACTCCTCATCTGTCACGGTCGCCTGGGTTCCTTGCACGATACTCGCTGGGGCAGAGCGGCCGGCCGCTATAGCGGGCCGATGAACGTTTTTGGGAGCAAATAACGGATCATCCAAAAGACTGGGGTCCGCTCCGTCCGGTGCGTTGGCGCCTCTGTCTACGACTCTCGGTGGGGACGGACTTCGAATGCGTCTGCGTTTTGGAATAGGTAGTCCTGCCACTGCATTCTTATAGCGCCTGGGATCCGCGCCGCCGTATTTAGGTGGGTTGACGGGAAGGTATCTGTGGTTGGGCCTAACCTTGGGAGCTTGCGGTGATGGTGACCTCTGAAGGGAGTCATCGTTTTCTCTGATGCCAGAACATGAGCCTGACTGTTTGGGGTCGTGTGGTACCTTGCGTGATGGTGCTTTCTGTGCTGCCGTCTTTGCTGATTTCTTCGCGGGTCCGTAATCGCCAACCATAGATCGAACCGTCCCATCATCCTCTACTTTCACCATCGCCGGGTCCGCAAACGCATCTCTCCTATTCGGATCCAGCAAGTAATCCGGTGGCCCCTTGAACGCAAATGGCTCCGTCTTGGCCGTCTTCCTCTTCTTCGGTGCAGGTGCCACCAGTACCCCGTCAGTAGCAGAGCGGACTTTGGGAGGCCGACCGCGCTTTTTCTTGGGTGGTGTTTCTTTGGTTCCGTCGGCGAGAAGATCTGGTTTGATCTGGGATTTTTTGGGCTTTGGCGTTGCGGGAGCGGCAGTGACCTTTTCTGAGGAGGGCTGAGTAGGGGTGGGTGGCTGGGGAGTTGGACGGGGAGTCAGAGGTGATGTGTCTACTACGATGAAGTCTCCTGTGCTTCTTCGGCGATACATGTTGAAAAACGCGAAATGGGAGGACTTTCAGAATCCCAAGCCTCTGGTGTTGAGACGTCGACGTCGAGCCGTTGTGCAGATGTCGATGACTTGTATTATTCTTTTCCTGTGAGAAATGGGGTAGATATGCAATGATGATTGACCGTCCATGTCGAAGGTGCGTCAAAATTTCCATTTCTTATTTCGTAGTTGTTGTTGAGGAAGGAAGGCGCGTTTGTGTCGAGGGTTCGTTCCCTCGACCTCTACATCTGACACACCTCCACATCTGACAACACCAATACATCTAACAAAACCAATACGAAAAACATCAACGCAAAACTACATACATTTATTATTACTAACATCGCTAGAATATAAAAATACTCCGGGGTATAACTTCCTGGGTATCCGCCACGTCGCTTTTATATCCTAACGTCTCCTTCATATCATCATCTCCTTGCTTCGTCACCTTTGGCCTTACTTTGTCGACTGCTTTGCATTACCTTGACGCCGCTTCTTTGCCTTGGGCCCTTTTTTCTTCTCCGAATCGTCGTCGTTCTTCCGATTCTTTCGCCTCCGCTTCCCAGGCGTGCACTTCTCCGGTCTCTTCGGGTCATAGTCCCCATCCTCCTTATCTCTCGAATCTTCAGCCTCTGGCTCTTCTTCCGCGTCGCTCGACTGTTCTGCACCGGAGCCTATATCTGTATCTCTATCCTCTGGTTCAACGACTTCCCGACCACTCACACGTCCATGAATAGCGCCAGGAACAAGGAATCCGTATCTATCGACAGCTGCCTCGGCGGTATACGTCAGACCCGCAACTGGAATTTCAGGGCCGTGAGTGATGCCTTGGCTGAACATCACTAAATTCAACGCTCCCTGGATATCATCCTCATTCACAATCCGCTGCGGATCCGCCAGGTGTTCGACAGGAGGAGGAGGGATATTTGCCTGCGGAGTATCGTCTTGGTCTAATGGGAGAGTGTTTTCGGATGAGGTTAGAGATGGACTGATTAGGCCGCCCTCGACTGCCAGCCTATCTACCGCAGCCGTCTGTGCGAACAGTAACGCGATAGCATCCGCTGGGTGACTGGCAACTACCTCTGATTGCTGTACTGATGGTGCTGGGTGATAGACTTGGCCTAAAGCAGGATCCGCAAAAATATTAGCCGGGGGAGCTGGAATTGAGTCCATGTGGACACCAACATCGTTCTGCCCAGGTTGCTGCTCGGGTACCGGGTTTTGAGGATGAACCGGTGGTCCATCTGCGCTTGGATATACAGTCGGCGGGCCTGGTGACTGGAATGATGATGGGCGTCCTTGTCCGTCCGACATATACCCCGAGTCAGGGAGAGGGGCATCATTACCACGCTCCGTTGTATGGTGAGCCAGCCTTTGGTCTGGCTGCTCAGATGGCTCTTGTTGTTCGGACAGTCGTTGAATTGCTGCTTCAGCAAGCACAACCATTCCTCGATGTCCTTGCGCGTGATGTGAGGGCCCATGTTGGCTGGTGTTGTGTTCTTGGGATGGGCGCTGAATCGATTCTGGAACGGCATATGCTTGGTGAATACCTCGCTCATGCTGTCGATGTTGGTGTTGATTTGAATCGTTGTACCGATCACGATAATCCTCTTGAAGCCTCTCAGCTTGGAACTGAGGCTGATGTGGGTATCCATTCGCGTCGTTCCTTGCGGATGAGTACTGAGCTCGGGGTTGAGTGGAGCCAGGATATCGGTCCTGATAGCTCTCTTCACACCCTTGAGCTTGAAACTGGGGCAAATGTGGCCGTCCGTTCCATTGGCTTCGATCAACAAATCTCTGCTCTGGCTTTTGATATGTACCAAACCATCCACCTTGAGGTGGAGGCAATCGACGAGCTGGGTCCCATTGAGGTGCAATCCGGTCTCTCAATTGCGCCTCGGCCTCACCAGCACCTTGTCCCTCTGGCACCACGGAACCATCAAAATTAATTGGCATAGCCGACCGCATGGGACCAGCTGGTGCTGAAGGTGCCGGGCCTGCATAATTTAATGTAGCGAAGCCATACTCGTGTCCCACAATGATCCTCTCTCCATGGAGGACTTGAGCTTCATGCTGTCGGATAAGACGGAGGCGGCGCTGCCGCTCATGATGTTGCAGGCTGCTAGCAGTTTCGAGGGAACTTCCGTTCTGTGTTGGGTCTTGGACTTCCAGCGTATCTTGCTTAGGGCGATACACATGAGGCCAAGTTCCAACCCGTGATTCCTGTTGAGTCGGCTCCACTGTATTCAACAATATCTGGGTCCTGTAACACTCATGTGCCCGCGATTCGAAGGTAGAGAATAGCCGAGCTACATTTGCCTCGTGTGGCCCGATCATATACGGCCCCACGCCAGTGTCTCTGAAGTCCCTTTCTTCAAGGCATGAAGGTCTGAATGGTAACCGCGGTGCTCCTTGCATATCTGCACTTCCATTATCCTGAGCAGTAGCAACACTGGCTCCATTCGCATGAGTAGAGGACTCGCCGTTAGTTGCAGCTGCGCCTACACCACTCAATCCATCGGGAAGGGTTTGCGTGCTTCTCTGGTCTGCTACTTGTCCCATTGATGGCTCGGATTCTTCTGGATGGTCAGGATTGGTCGTTGCTTCAGTACCAGCTTGAGCTGCAGGAATCGGACTATTGTTCTCCTGGTCTGGTGCTTGTGCTGTTACAGACTCTTCTGGATGATCAGGAGCGGTGGTTGCTTCAGCACCGGCTTCAGTCGCAGGAATTGGACCACTGTCTTGCTGGCCCTGTTCCTCCTCTTCAACAGGTACTTTCTCTTTTCCTTTCTTAGAAGGAGACGGAGTGACATTGGGCGTGATTGATGAGTCCGAAGGGTTGTATTCACCCGCCATCCTAGTCGTTTTTTACTACTTTGACGAATTCGAGTTTCTGAAACTTGACTTAGTTGTGAGATGAGAATCTGTCCGGTTGTGGAAGATTCTCGAGCAGAAGTATGGCTTCTGGTTTCTGCTTTAAGTCAGTTTGAGTTTCTTTCACTTGGCGCCGGCGAGCTTACTTGATATGTCTCTGTGAGACTATGATGTTTGGAGCCGGTGAGCTAGACCTAGCGCCTTGGATATATGGTATATAGAAGAGGAACTCTTCGCTTCCGAGGGATTGTCGAGCGGAAGTGTGTCTTCTGGTTCCTGGTCTAAGTCAGTGAAATTCTCTCGGACTTGGAACCAGTGAGTTTACTTGATAAGTCTCCGTGAGACTATGCTACTGGAGCCGGTGAGCTAGACCTAGTTCCTTGTATATGTAGAAGAGGAACTCTTCGCTTCCGAGGGGTTGTCTAGCGAAAGTATGTCTTCTGGTACCCGGGCTAAGTCAGTGGGATTTTGTCGGACTTGGAACCGGTGAGCTCACTTGATGTGTCTCTCTGAGACTATGATATTTGGCACCGGGGAGCTCGACCTAGCGCTTTGGGTATGTAGAAGAGGAACTCTTCGTTTCCGAGTGATTGTCTGCCGGAATTATATCTACTGATACCTGAGTTAAGTCAGTCAAAGCCCCTCGGACATGGAACCGGTGAGCCCACTTGATGTGTCCACGTATCAGACGAGGAACTGTGGTCCACTTCCCTCGATTAAGTGAAGCTCTCTGTGGGGTGACGGCACGAGTCGAGACGGCGCCTCGGGCACGACCGTATGTTTTGTTATTGCTGTTTGTTGATCAGGTCTAATTTTTTTTTGGGACGACGAGCTTTACCTACAGAATATGTATTGAGATGCGAGGATATGTTATATGCTGCGTTCGCAGCGGTGGAAGTTGTGGTGGTGGTTGCGATTTGGACTGATGAGTGCGAGGACGTTGCGCGTGTCGCGACACACCTGGGATGCAAATATTTTTTTTCTGCTGTGCGTTTCCTCTCGAAAAACTTCTGTTGGAATGATTTCGAGCCGGAGAGCAGTAGAGCTGGTTGCTGAGTGTTCAGGAGGGTTGAAATCTGTGCTGGGAGCTCAGACGGGGGTTCGAAGTGATTTTTGGTCGATACGATGAAGATTCGAGGTTGTGTGGGACAAGGTGTATTTCCTCTTGTCCTCAAGAGGAAATACACAGAGGTAGGTAGGCAAATGGGTCCTACTATACTGGTCTTACCACGTTGGGTTGGTGTTGGGAAATGGACTAACTGCTCAAAGAAGGGGACGGTCAAGTCGGATTATACCTATTTCAGGCAAGATTTCGAGTCAAATGGTGGTAATTGAGGACATGTGACACTAAAGAGACTGTTGGAGCCAATAATCTTTGCTGATTACCGAATAGCCCTCATATAAGCACTGATCTATCTTCATTCTGACGACAGGGGAGAGTTTAGGTAGTTTAAGCGTCACTTTTTCAGCACCGTTCTATTCTGTTCTTTTCGGACTTAAGTCTATGATATTTCGATGCTCGTTTCTACGATGTGGTTGCGCAAAGTTTCAAAATGTTTTTGTGATTATAAATTTTATATTGGGCGGGGCCGCCTAGTGTTTTGTGGAGGAGATCGTACCTGAACAAAAATAGATACTGAATTTCACTTCACAATAATTCTACAACCGCACATCAAATACATCTCAAACTCACAGTGCGCCCTAAGCAAAGTCTGAAACACCGGGCCCCAGAATTTGAATTAAATCAAACGTCAGAAAGCCCTTCCCGCTACCAACCCCTAAATGCAGCCCTATGCACGTGACGCGGGACCCCGCAAAAAAAGCCTTTCAGCCTCAACTTTTTCCAAACGTCAAGCTATCAGTATCAGCACCCAAACCCAAACCAAGGCTTCACAGCCACGCACCCCCCTTTTTCCTCCCCCTCTCTCAAACACACACGCCGAGACAAAAAGAAAAATGTCAGCCCTCTACAACCTCGAACCCCAGCCCACTGCCTCCCTAATCCTCCACACCACATCCGGCGAAATCTCCCTCTCCCTCTGGGCCGCCCAACTGCCCCTAACATGCCGCAATTTCCTACAACACTGTCTAGACGGCTACTACGATAACACGATCTTCCACCGTCTTGTCCCGGGTTTTATTATTCAAGGCGGGGATCCGACGGGAAGTGGGCATGGCGGCGAGAGTATTTATGATGGAGGGGCTTTTGCTGATGTATGGCCGTTGGAGGAGAGGAAGGGTGTTAATGCTGTAGAAAAGGGGGGGAGAGGCTTTATGGATGAGTGGCATAGTAGGATTAAATATAATCGGCGCGGGTTGTTGGGGATGGCTAATGAGGGCGGGAAAGATGAGAATGCGAGTCAGTTTTTTATTACGCTTGATAATACGCCGGAATTGCAGGGCAGGAATACGCTTTTTGGACGGGTGGAGGGGGAGACTATTTATAATGTTGCGAAGATGGGGGAGGCAGAGGTTGGGGAGGCGGAGAGACCACTTTATCCGACAAGGATTGAGAGGGTGGAGGTGTTGGTTAATCCGTTTACGGATATGGTTGCTAGGAAGCGGACGGCGACGGTGCAGGTTGTGAGGGAAAAGGAAAAGGAGGGGAAGAAGAAGAAGAGGAAGGTTGGAGGGAAACAGTTGCTGAGTTTTGGGGATGAGGGGGATGGGGATGTGGCTGAGCCGGTGGTGAAGAAGGCCAAGTTTGATACGAGGATTGTGGTTGATGATGAGGAGCCTGTGGAGGTGAAGCCGAAGGATGCTAAGAAGAAAGCTCCAAAACCGGCTCCGAAACCAGTTTCTGTCAATTCTTCGCCGGAACCTACGCCACCACCGAAACAAATTCCAAGTCGGCCTGCAAAAGTGGAGAGAGATATCTCGTCTTCTCCAGAACCGGTACAGAAGGTTTCTTCACTGCTGGATCGCACGAATGCGCAGATTGCAGAGCTTAAGGCATCTATGAAACGAAACGTCCAGACAGCACCTGTTCAAGAGAAAAAGAAATCAGCTCTCGAGCAAATGATACCCAGCACTTCCGTCCGCGGCCGCAAACGCCACGGAGGTGGAAACAGCGCTCCTACAAAAGAGGAACAGCGAACTATAGACCTCCTCAACGCCTTCAAATCAAAACTAGACGCCGCACCTCCCACCACCACCCCTTCCAAAGCCACACCACCCCCAGAATCCACCACCAAACCCACCTCCAACGACGACGAAGAAGCAGCACTCTGTGACCTGCATTTCATCGCCGATTGCCAATCCTGCAAAAAATGGGACGACCAAGCCGAAGAAGACGAGGAAGATGTCAGTGGCACGGCATGGATGAGCCACGCGCTTAGTTTTAAAGAGGATAAGCTGGGCAAGGATCTGAGTTATAGGAAGAAAGCGGAGGATGAGCTGGTGGTTATTGATCCGAGGGAGAAAGCGCGCACGTTGAAGGAGGAGATGAAGGCTAAGAGGGAAGCGAGGGCTGGGGGGACGGGGAGGGAGTGGGATGCGGTTAGGAATGAGAAGATGGCTCGGAGTTCGGCGTTGGCGGGGAGGGGGGCTAAATAGAAAAGGAGAGCAAGTAGAACAATGAAGTGAGATATTGACGTGGGATTTATTTTCGATTCCCTAGCTTATCCATGTTTCATCGTATCGATTTGCGGTTAAGTACCCCGCCATCATAAGACATAAACCCCCAACGCACGCCGCATGTTTATCCCCGCCATTGCAAAGATTTGAAAGAAATGTCATCCTGTCCTGTAAGAAGTAGCTCACCTTTCTCATTCAACCAATTGTGACATCTTGAACAATCTGTTGAATAATCTTGTTTTTTTTTTTGATTAGTAACCCCTGCCAGAATTCCTTGTCATCGACCCGCCTACAATAATCACAAGTAGCATCTATCCCGGTCAATAACTTCGAAATTATGCCAACTCAGGTGCAGCCAAGAAGTATATATATATTCAAGTAAATGAAAGGTGTCCTTAGTGAAGAGTCATAAATTACGCAAGGCTGCAGCCTTCGCCTCAGACTGACAGCCTTGTTTTTATCTCAGACGTTCCCCCTATTGGCTCGGCTAGTGCTGACTAGATTCCAAACCTCGATATCTGGGTCGCTGCCGCTCTGACGTTCTGAAAATTATAGGAACTGTAAACATTTCACTACTCCAACATCACACCACCGCAATTGATATCAACAGAATATTCCCCCACAAGACCACAATCGCTGCGAAACTGCATCACAATGAACCCATCCTCAATCACTTGATGGACTTTACTCAATCCTGAAACGTCCGCCCTGCCCGCGTTACCAAAGGAAAAAAGAGGCTCCCTGTTGCTCCCAAATCCAAAATCTGCGAAACGGCCTCACAACCCTCCACAATCAACCAGCCTCTGCAGCATCCCGAACCCCCCCCGCATTGACTCATCAACCACCATTCTTTCGTCCCCCAAGTCTCACACCTTTGTCTACGCACAATAGAATCACCGTTAGAAGCTCCTTCAGCCCGCCAGCACCGGCCGCCGCCTTCCCTTTGATAGCCGTATAGGTAGAACAGCAATCTTGTACAACGTCAGAGATTTATACATCCACTTCCATCCCGCCTCCTCATCTCCGGCGCACCCCAGAACACCCGCGATCGGCACGCAATCAAACAACAGACGCGCACGGAAAAAATCAGAGGTTGGTCCAAGGCTATTGGCGCAAAAGGGAGCGTGAAGCGGCTACTAAGGCAGCCTGCAGCCAGCCTCGACCGGATCCCGAGATATCATCATATTGCAACCAGAAGAAGCCCACGAATATTACAAGCAAACCTCATCACTGACCGCTGCCCTGCGGTTCAAGTTAGCCCAGATGGCGACACCCAACCCCCGAAAGCGCGCCGCCCCGGGCTCCTCGCCAGCGGTGCAGAATCTCCAGATGCCTCACCAACAATTTTCACAGCCTGCGCCCGCCATGTCCCCCGCGGATGCCGACTTCCTATACCGCAGCCAGGGAGGAGGTAAAAACGGAGCATATCAGGACCCAGCGTACAATATGGCTATGTATGGCGGGAACGATGGCCTGTCGGCTCCCCCGTATGATCAGTCTGTTCCTGCTCCTTCAACGCAGCTTGCGCGCAGACCTATCAATAGACAACTTGTGCAGACTGGACAAAGACCGGCTTTTGACGTTACGGGCGTCCCGAATGATCCGTGGATTCCGTTTGGTGATGATGCTTTGATGGACCCTCAGCAGGCGCAAATGGAGGAGAATGATAACATTGAACTCCTGGAGGAAAAGGCTGCTGTTGCGAAAAGGGATGCACAGGCGAAGCGGAAACAAATACCTCCGTTTGTGCAAAAGTTAAGCAGGTAAGCATCCTCTTGTCTTTATTCTGATAGCGCTAACTTTTTTATAACAGTTTTCTTGATGAATCGAAAAATACGGAACTCATACGATGGTCGGATCGAGGCGATTCGTTTGTCGTGGTAGACGAGGACGAGTTTGCTAAAACACTGATACCCGAACTTTTCAAGCACAACAACTACGCATCTTTCGTGCGACAGCTTAACATGTATGGATTCCACAAGCGGGTGGGATTATCGGATAACTCGATGAAGGCGAGTGAGAGGAAGAATAAGAGTCCTAGTGAATACTACAATCCATATTTCAAGCGGGGTCATCCGAATCTGCTGTGGCTTATCAACAAGCCGAAGAATGGGTCTTCGAAAACCAAGGCTCCGAGCAAGAGGCTCAAGACTGAAGAGGGAGACGCGGAAAGTGACGATGATGGAAGAAATGACGTTGAGGAAATTTATAGAGAGAATGTGCCTGGTGCCTCTCGAGCCCTGTCACAAGCACCTGAAGCTGGACCACTGCAACGACGAGAACTGGCGGTTGTTCACAATCAACTCAACCAAATTCAGAAGCAGCAAGGCGCCATCACAGAGGCATTGGGTCGGTTACGGAAAGATCACCAACATCTGCTCAACCAAGCTGTGGGATTTCAGAGTCAACATGACCGACATGAGAACTCTATCAACGCGATCTTGACATTTCTTGCCACCGTCTACAACAGGAGTCTGGATGGGAATGTACCTCAGAACTTTGCTCAAATGTTTGCTAATGGTATTCCTCCCCACGACCAACAGCAAGGGAATGTCGTCGAGCTCAACGACCCAACGAACCAACAACAAAACACAGGGAACATGAGTCCTCAACGCCGGCAACAACGTCTTCTTATGGCCCCTCCAACAGCCGGACAAGGCAGAGCCAGCACCCTTTCCCCGCGTTCTACCACTGCAACTCCACAAGCCGCAAACCGAGGTACACCTAAATCCGGCACCGTCGAAGAACTCTTTGAGCAATCCCAATCCCCTCAAGACAGCACCCAAGTAAAAGCCGAACCCCCTAACGCCACACAACCCCAACGCATGCTCAACCTCATAAACAACAGCAACTCCTCGCGCCCCATCAGCGACGTCACCCAATTCGACGACATGCTAACCCAATACGAAAACGCCAACGGCCACTCCCCCCTAACCGACGAACAACGCTCCAACATGCTAAACATGATGGCCTCCTCCTCCGCCCCAGGCACAAACAACGCTCTCGTGTCCCCTACTCCTACTCCTCCGCCCCCTGCGCCCATGATTGATGATCTGGGTCTCACGCAGCAGGAAATCGATAATCTGCTACAGTTGCAGAGTGAACAAGATCATAAAATCGCCTCGGTGAAAAATACACTGCAGCCGCTTTCTCCTGATGGTGGTGCTGGGATCCTGGATCCGAATACTTACTACCACACCGATCTCAATGATCCTAATAACGCCAATCTGGACTTAGACCAATATCTCGACCCCGGCGCTTTTTACACTGGCTCGGATCCTGGGGCGGGCAATGGAGAGTACGGCCATTTTGATGGCTTTGGAAGTGGGGACGGCAATGTTACGATGAGTGATGGGTTGGATTTTGGGATGGATGGTGTGGGGAATGGGAATGATGGGGGGAGGATTACGGAAGCGAGTGAGGTTACTACGCCGGAAAATGTGACGGGGGAGGGGATGGGGACGTATGAAGGGAATAGTCCTAGCAAGAAACGGAGGAAAAATTAAGGGTGGATGGGTGGAGGGTGAAAGAGGGAAGGGAAAAGGGGGAAGTGACGAATTTATGACAACAGATGGCTTGGCTTGACTTGGCTTGGGCATGGTGTTAGATGGTATATTTTGCTGGGATGCGATGGGAGGCCGCTAGCGGGGCGTTTCTTGATGATATGGGAATGGGGCGTTGGACTTGGACTTGTGTATGAGTCTTTGTGGCTGTCTACCAGATAATCAGATTGCGCTGCGAAAGTCTGGTGAAATGAAGTGAAATAGAGAGTATACCCGTTCCAATTTCCCCCCTTCAAGACTCTGGTATAGTTCGAGTTGGCAAGTCTATGATGATTTACGAAGAAAGCTCTCTATACCAGGGGATATTAAAAGACACTTGCTATAAGTCAGACTCGGCACCGAGCTTGATCTCTCTCCGCCTTTGCAATTGAGTTATTTTGTGGTAGCCCGAACGTGGACCGAGCTCACCCCTGGATTTTGGCGAGAGTTCGCTGAATTGTTTAATTACCCCGCCCCCGCACCCGCACCCGATGCTTGAGAAATTGTTTCCTTCATCTTGATTGCTGTTTGGTTAGAATAGATTACCAACGAGATGCTTGCCTTCACACCTCCATACTCTATTGAAGCGGTACCCGCTAAAAGAACGATGTATGAAACAATTCTGGATTGGAGCAATTAATCAGACTGCCCCAGCCAATCCAGCACGAGAGGCTTACTCGGCGGCTGTGCACGAGGCTGGGATGGGCGGTACGGGGAAAATCTCAGCTCTTACCAGCCTTCTTCATTATTTTTGTCTTCAGCAAGATATACACCTTGATAACAAACAAGCAATATGACGGACAAATGCTGGTTCGTTCTCCGCCAAACGCACTATCCACCCCCCTCTATTCCGGCTACCGGCACGAAAGCAAGTGCCAGCGGTGCAATATGTCTCGGCCACTTGATTCCAGATCTCAAGCACCTAGATCAAGTCATTAACAGCGAGTCCGGTCCTAAACCATACCCTGCAACGATGTCTGTCCTCGAAACTTCCAAGTGGGAACTGAAATGGAACATCAATTCAAGCTCCAGCACATCTGCGAGCGTCAGTGTCAACGTGCCGGCCGCACTGCTTCCTGTTGGCACCAACACCAGCGTGGGCGCTGCGTTCAAGAAGAGTGTGTGCAATTACTGGGAGTTCGAGCGCCTGGACACCGCTATTGTGCAGCTCCGTCGATCTTATATTGATGACTCGCTCGAGGATAAAGATGTGCAAAGGTTTCTTGAGGGTAAAAAGGTGCTGGGGATGAAAAGCTGGACTTTATATATGATTTCGGGCATAGTCATTGCAAGGGGTGCTCAAATCGTGAGTGCCGAGGAGAACGAGAGCAGTGGCGCGCATGCCGCTGGTGGTGTAAATGTCCAAGGAGCGGCGGATATCAGTGCTTCTGCAGAGAGGGCTAAGGATACAAGTACCAAACAAAGCTGGACGAAGGCCTCGGATTTTGTTTGGGCCGTGAGGTTGACTAAAATCAAGAAAGGCTTGTTCGAAGATGATGACAATTGGAAGATGGAGACGGCGGCCAAAGGGGCAACATTCAGCAAAGGTAGTGGGAATGACACCGAAGCAAAAGTGGAAGGTGATCTAGTTGCGGAGGGGTTGGACTTGGCCCGCGATGTGACGGTGTTGAAAGACGAAGGGGGAGATTTCGTTATCATTCCAAACCTTGGATCACCAACATAGGAGTAGCTAGAGTCCTTGACGCTATTTGCTTAAAGATCCCATTTAACCTTTATTTGCTTTATCTAGATCTCTGCTTATTGTTTCCGCAATGTAAGCACGCCTGGCAGCAAGGCCGCGTTTCCTCACGTCCGGTTTTGAACACTCTAGTACTCTCTGTGGTACCAGACCATCATAGCCCCCATCATCACCCCCATCTGCCATCTCAGCAAATATCTCTTTCATTCCAGCCACGGTTTTCAATCTCTCTTGATCCACGATGATTTTCTTGCCCTCTTCCTGACGAGAAAAATCAATGACAAGCGCTGCGATTCCAGCAGCGATGAAAGTTGCAATGGAGGTTCCCGAATCGTATCCAGGGTGGCTTTCCAGATCAATTTGAACCTTTTCCACCTGCTCCCCCAGAACTGCGAAATTAGTGGTGGATTTTCGTGATCGAGGAGGATTGAAATTGGATCGCTTTCCGTCAGCCGTGGCAGAGAATATACACATTACATTTCCGTGCATCCGCGCGGGAAAAGCAATGTACTCTCGGTTACCCCAATTGGAAGCAGCGGCGAAAATAAGAGTATGAGCCGCGTTGGCTTCAAAAACAGCTTTCTGCAAGTCACTGTGGTCTTGCTCGAAGCCGGATGATATGGTGATGATGTCTACTTGCCACTCTGATATGGCATGCCTTATAGCCTATGGACAATGATCAATAACATCAAGACGTAACACAACTTTGACCACTTACTCTTGCCATGAGAGTTGGAGTATTCACTGTTGCATGCTCCCCTTCAAAGATTCGAGCAACAAAAATATCCACGTCGTCGTCCATGATTTTAGAAATGAGGTTAAACCCATTTGTTCCATGGCCTGTATTGTCAATTCCCCGCTGATTTTGGTTCCTAGCAAAGTCTTCGTATCCCTTTTTAACTGCCCAAAATGAAGAGTGTCTTTCGTCTAGACCCGTATCAAGGATGGCGATTTTAACACGCCCTTCCACCGTACGTTTCTTGCGTAAAGTTGAGCACATATCTTCAATGTTGATGAACCATGCTTTAGCAGCTTCAGCTTCAGCTTCACTACATAGTATCAGATACGGATACTGAAACTACTAAAAGTCGTACATACCGATTTACTCGCAACCTGCCAGGTCTTGATTGAATCTCAGACTTGACAGTGGGTTCCATTATAGGCATTACTTCTTCGGTGATTCCTTTTCTATTGCTTAATCTGATTGGAGTTTCATCTAAGCCTGACCAAGCGTTCTTAAATGTCCTTTCTAGTGGGATAACCACATTCTTGTGGAGAGCTTCGCGTTGGTCGTACGTGTTCGTCAGACGACGAAAATTCGAAGAGTCTAGACAATACCAAAGCACTTCCTTATGAGGAGTGTGTGTATCTCGACAACTCCAATTTTCATTTTTGAACAAAGTCGTGGCGGTATAGTAATCAGTGTTTAGAAGTAGTTGCCCATTAGGACCTAAATACTTCCCCAGTCGCTTTGTCTCGATTTTCACATCCAATTCGATTTCGAGGAGCAAGATACCAAGAGCAAGGATTTTCGGACATTTGTGAATCCTTCCTGTAGGTGGGTTTATATCCTGCTCAAGGGCGGCTCCTACTTTAGCAGAGAGAAAGGGCTTGTCGACGTAGATGTCCGGATCCATACTTTCGTTTGTTCGTAGGTATAGGGGAAAATGCAGCTGGTCTTTTGTCCAGTCACGGGGCATCCACTCCGAGTCGTAGAATTGCCAAACCGCCCTGGCAACTATCGTCGAGAGACAACATCTCATCCTATACGTCAGGCGTTCACCGGAAATAAGCGAAGCGAGAGATATACTCGGCTGGTTCACGATCGTGTCGATAAGGTCCGTGAAGTCTTCAAAAACAAGCCTTCCATTTTGGACTTTGATACAAAGCCTAGATTGCTGAGGGTTGCTGATCAGTTGACAGAAATCTGTGGCCTCGAGAGCCGGATCCTCTGATAGGGAAGGTGTATAATCTTGTATCTCATCATGAATTTCAAATCCAACACGTCTGGCAGCTTGAGTTAGTCGACAACTTTAATTTCGATACATTTTCGTACCTTTGGCTACGCGGTAACGACACAGACAGCTGAGTATCTTGCCACTCTATAGGACAATCCGTGCTGTCGGAGTGTGGGTGTGGTAGAAACAATAAATTGAACCTCAGAGCCTCTTCTTCTTCTTCGTAACCATTCAGACGCAACTTGATAGCTAGGCTTTCAGTATCAGAATCGATATTATTGCACGAGCGGTAAGCGTAAAGGGCACGATAAAGTGCATTTATGTGGTAAGAATAGTCCTTCGTCTCCACGGGCTCGAGGCTCATATGTCGAACCACCTCCAATACTTCGGACAACCCCGGGTCTTTCTCCTTGCAGAATGACTTTAGTGACCAGAGAAATTTCTTTCGGTGACATGTGGAAACTTCATGGGTCGAAGATGCCAGTCTAATGATGCCTTGTTGTGCGTTCTCCTTGGTAGCAAGGCCTTCTGAAGAAACTAGCATCTCAAGATTCTGATATTGCCCAGATGGAGACTTTGAAGGCCACTGAAAGGAAATAATTAGATCATGATTCCCCAAATATCCCCCAGCAGGCGTCTAATGACTCACAACACACAACATATCAAGGTACTCGAGCACTTTATTAATCTCTTTCTCAGATACATCAGATATTGAGAGATCGTTTAATCGACCATTTAGCAGCAATAGTTCTGCGCCGAGATGTCGGCAGAAGCATCGCTGCTTTTTGTCCCCGATGTTCTGGCATAATCGGGTACATTCGAACAATATTTCGGCCCCCTTGGCAGCCAGGGCTATACACCCAGAGACACTCATGGTATGCTTCACGTTGAGAGGATTTTGAGTATTGAGTCTTGTGCGATGACCGTACCGCTGTAAAATAAAAGTGGCTGGAAATTTGATCCGCGGGTGGGGTTGCCCGATTACAACCTATATTGTGGCTTACGGGCTGGCGCTTACATCACGGGAGCCTCGCATAGGATCTTCCTGTATTCGTGGGCTAGTCTCACAGTTTCTCAGGTTGCATATTTCTGTTCGTCCGTCTCCAAGGATATTATTGACTCGAGTATTTCACTCCAAAGGAAGTGAATGAAGCCTTGCAAGAATATTGGCAGGAGACCTTCGACCTTCCATGGCGGGTCAAGTGCTTGGGCCCACGAGAGCCTCTTGCGAGCTTCTGACGAAGGGTGCTACCAGCCAATTAATTCACACCAATATACCAACTGAATGGTTTGAAAATCGCCTTGCCGATCTGAATCTATGGGCCGCCGGTCTCGGGGTGTTCAAGACTGGCCATGCATCTCTGGAATATCGGCTGCGGCTTCGGCCGGATGTCTATGGTATAATATCTGAACTGCTGGAAGAATTGCAAGAAGCGCTTGCAGTTATAAGTGGCTACAGGACTGAAGATATCTCTAGCGATCTCGATTCGACTATAGAAGGGCTGCTGGACGAAGATCGGGGTGTCAGAACCTCGAGTTCAAGCTCTCCCTCTCCCATTCCACAGCTATCTCCCCTATCAGGCTCCGCAGGGGAAGAAGACGATGATCAATCTTTCCTCGTGGAATGCAAAAGAAACGTCGACCGGACTCTGGATCAGCTCACACGTATTTCAGTCTTAATTCGGAAGTCAGGATCCCGCCTTCGACATCAAAAGGCCGACATCGCCCTTGACTTCCAATCTCTTCCAGATGATTTACGGGCGTTGAGAGACGGCTTAACTGAAATAGTGCTTCTACCTGCGGATAGCTTCCAGGCAAAGTTGATTGATACTTTGAGGAAGGAGGTTTTTCGACAACGCATACCTGTTTCAGTCTTAATTGTCACCAGAGCTTGGTTTCTAAAACCAACACGATTGACGAGGGTACAAGATCGACTAATTCGTGCCAATATTAGACGACAAAATCGGTTCCTTAAGGCAAAAGAAATAAAAGAAGATAAGACAGGCTTCGAAGTGCGGCAAGAGCAGCAGCTTCTTACTACAGCAGATAAGCTGATTCCCGGGGAAGAAATGCCCAGGTCTCTCAAGGATCTGCCTACGACGATCAAATCTGTCTCAAATCGCAGACGGGGGCCCAGTGAGGAAGATCCTACCCCTTCAGTTCAGGAATACTCCCAAACAGCGACTGATCTCGGTTCACAATTTACACTGAAAAGCAATGCCGCCACAGCCACTATGTCTGTTGACACTCGAACGTCAGCCCCTTCGGCAACACTTGACTACCCACGGCCACCTCCAATTAGACATGGTCGTGTGACATTTCAGTGCCCATATTGCCAGCATACCCTCCCTCAAGATTATACTGAACGCGGTGGCCGAAAATGGAGGCAAGTAAAAAATCGAAGGGTTTCTTTTTCATGCTCGCATCTAGTTAGCTTTGGTTAGAAGCTTATCAACTCGAACAGAAATCATGTCAAGGAAGACCTAGAGCCATACATTTGTGTCTTTCCAGACTGCCCAACAGAGGACGTCATGTACGTTTCGTCTGAGGATTGGATCAAGCATACGAAGGACCATCACGCAAACCGAGAGTGGATTTGTCCAATCTGCGACCCAGAGGAGAGCTTTGAGGATATCACTGAGTTCTATCTCCATATGCGTTTGGTCAAAGGCCATGCCGACGAATTTCCGGAACACCAACTCTTGACTCTTGGCGAACTGAGTTGGAATCAAGCTCCACTGGGCTTCAAAGGCTGCCCGCTGTGCAGATACTCAGAGTATCAAGATTCCGCTGATGAAAACCTTCGAATTCACATTGCAGAACATATTCACGCATTTGCACTCATATCACTTCCATGGAAAGAAGGCTTCAACGAACAGTCGCTTGCCGTAAGCAGGTTTGTTGGAGGAAACACTAACTCGGAGCTTTTATCGCAGAATGACATTCATGAGTCGGTGACTCTAGATGCTAGAAGCATTCGCGTGCTAGGATCTCTGTTGCTAGCAGAGGGCGCTAAATTCCGTGAACTCAGCCAAATTGGAACGTTCAGCGAAGGAGCCGCGCGGCAGATTCAAAACATTATCGATTATTTTGTACCAGGGAGCGAGGATTCCGTGGGGCTTACTAGTCGAGCTGTCGTGGATGGGATCGAGAAGGCGGATTTGTCAAAGCGTATAGGCGCCATTCTCGAACGCACTCTGAACTTGCATGAGACTCTCAGGAAGGATGTCGAAAACGGACTCCCCTCCGCAATACTTCTTTGCATCTCAGATTTTGTTGCTGCTGAGCTCGACGAATTAGTCGAAGTACGGCAAATTCTGAAGTCATTGAATCCAAGCGGTCCAGAACAGACCAGTAAGTAAACCCGCAATCAAAAGGCTTGATACTTCAAGCTAACAGAAAAAAGAGGACCAGAACAGGGAATCCTTCAAAATAGTGGTAGCAATAGATTTAGGTAATAATTATTACCCTTTACTAGACTCCAGATGACTAAACTCGAAAGGAAACGCATATTCAAAGATTGCTTGGGGAACAACGGATCAGGTAAGCCAGAGCTCGTCTTCATAGCCACGGAAAGCAATTTCATATTTAGCTTACGTATTATTTGTTACTATCTAGCCCGACAACTATGAGCTTATCAAAGAATGGCCTGGCAACTCACTCGAATCAGAGGGGGTTCCTACGTAAGTAGACCACAGCCCATCCACCGTGTGACTCAAACTCTCAGTCCCATTTCGTATGCATACTATTCAGTGGTCTAATTGTGAGCGTAGAACATTGATATATGACCAAAATACATCCTACAGGTGGGGATATCAAATACGGCCGATCGAGCGCAAGCACGAATACTTTATGTTTCCCGACGTTGAGCCCTGGTGGCCTGAGGGTGTCGCCGAGTTCACTTCTAGGTTACGCATAGACGATGACTCTAGCCGTGAAACAATTGTGGTTGATTACGTCTCGGCTCTCAAGCGTCATTCAGAGAAAATATTGAAATCGGAGCTTGGAGATGTTATTGTGGACGCTGTCCCGATGGAGTACGTTCTCACCGTCCCAGTATGGTGGCACCCGATAATGAAACATATGGTGGGGGATGCTATGAAGATTGGGCTTGCTGATATGGCTACCCTTCGAACTGTTTCAGCTCAAACCGCAACGGCCAAGGATTTCTTTGGGTCTCACTCTGGAAAAGTGGGCCAAACATTTGTTTTTTGCGATGCCGGAGCGATGTAAGATTGCACTCTATGCCTCTGCCACTTTTGACCTGCTGATCACTCCGTGAAACAATTTAGAGCAGTACAAGTCTCCACGTACACCGTCTTGGCCATTGGTCCCGAAGTTCTCTTCGAAGAGACTGACTGGCTGGCTGGGGCTTGTGGGAGTGCTATCCTTAACTTCATGTTTGAGGAACATATAAAAAGTAGATTCAGCAAACACCCACTTTGGGAGGAGAAACATATGAAGGCCGCGGTGAGCAGGTTCGAGGAAATCAAGAAAAGGTTTTCGGTCGATACGGAAATCACTTATTCCTTTCCCGCCCCCGGCTTGCCAGATTCACCTGAATTTGGTATTTTTGAGGATGAATTTGAAATTGAAGAACGGATCATCCTTGACATTTTCGAACACGTTACGGGGAAGGTCGTGAAAATAATCGAGGACCAGGTTACGCAGATGATGAAAAACAAGAGGACCAAACGTATCACAGGTATTGTGTTGAGAGGTGGGTTCAGTGAAAGCCGGTACCTGCAGAAGAAATTACAAAAATACGCGGAGGCTTTAGGGGGTAATATCCAAATTCTGAAACCGTCTCATAAGTAAGTTGCAATTCGAACTTCGGAGAATATTCTATCCATATTGATTTTCTAGTTCGACCACTACCGTTAGGGGTGCTATCAAAGAGGGATTACGCATGGTTTCTTCTCCTACCAAACTAAGCACAGTCAGTATCAAATGCAATGACAACAAACATGCCTCAATACTAATATCATTAATAGCCGGAGCCAAAATTCAAATCCGACGATAAAGTTTGGGTTGCTCTGAAAACCTCGCTGGGTCATGTCAAGATGATCATTCAAGGACATGGAATTTGGGATCAGTATGAACAGGAGTGGAAATATCAACTTAGAACGCCTGAGGGAACGGTCTACAGGGATGGCAAGCTATTCGGAGAGGACCAGCTTGAACATGGGTAGGAATGATCAAGTATGTTCTCCTCATTAGTCAAGACCAAGAAATCAATTTCAGATGCATCGTGCGTTTCTGCCCGGTTTTATACACCGCAGTCATCAGCCTACATCTTGCCATGATACATTTCCAGCTCGAGGCAAGAACAACTGTGCATAAAATCTGGTCAAAGCGCTCGAATTCGAAGCCCACAATGAAGTAGGCAGCCATCGATGACCCTCAAACTCTAAGACCCCGTTGGTTTTCTGTCCCATTGCATCTAGAAACGTTGGAGCAATAGATAGACACAAGAAGCAGTATGAGCGCAAGGAGAGAAAGCGTCGCAGTTACAAGCTCTTAACGTCGATTTGGGCAAGTTTCTTGGTACCAAGATGCGGATTGAAAAGCGTAGATGTCAATGCCTGGCATCAACAGGCGTGGATCGCACTTGCGACATCAAAGGCACGGGAGCGGTGGAGGGGCGAGTCCGGACATTAAGGACAGATTTTGGCATCATATACACAAGCTACAAGTCACAGGGATATTTAAATACGCAGAGTTGTTTTCCGATGCAGTTGCAATTGCAAGGTATAGAGTACAGATATCGAGTAGACCACACCATCTCATCCGGCTAGCCCCCTCCCATCCCATCCCATGCCTTCCCTCCATCCATCCGCCCTAGAGACTCTGCCTCCATCCAAATCCGAACAGTGACATCTGCAGCTTCGTATCCAGAATCCCGCCAGCGAGCTGATAGAAAAAAGAGAAGTACGGACGGCCCACAGCAATGCAACTCAACAGCAACATAATGCAAGAAAACGAACAAGGTAGACAAGCAGCAACAAAAATTTTCAAAAACTCAATTCAGACCAATCCAACGACGACTCCCAACACGCCTCGTTACTTTTCTTCTCTTCGTTCGTTCTTTCGTGGCGGGTCCGCGAGCGGGCTGGAAGGGAAGTATCATGAAGGAAGGAGAGCTCGAGGTGTTATGTATGTATATATCGTGCTTTTCTCAAGCACGAGAGAGGAGAGCGGGCGGGGGTCAGTACCCTGATTAGGCGGATCGAGTCTCCTTCCATTCCTTCCGAATTCCAGTGGCGCGGGCCCCCTTTCAATCAATCAAATCCAAGGTTTCCCAGGGTAAAAAGTAATCCGGTATCCAGTGTGCAGCTCCAATCCAGGTGTATGAATGGTAATGTAGTGTAGTGGTATTGTAAAGCGGGTCATAGCAGCGTAAGTCGTTATGGTTGCCCAAGTCGCTGTAATGTTTTGGTAGTTCCACAGATGGTATCTTATATCGTTAGTTGCTGCGCGGTGTAAGCGAGTAACGGGTAGTATTTTTTTATTCGTTTCGTAAGGTCGAGGCTTCCGGTTGCCGCAAAGGCGATTATGCTCTCGGTGATGTTGTGGATTGCTTTTGAGGACTCATAGATGATCGGTGAAGGAAGCAAATTCGTCCATTCATTCGAGTGGGCGCATGGCGATCCTGCAATGCGCAAGCAGTCAAACATTCGATGCCTAAAAATATGTACTAACTCCGAGTAGGGCGGTAGCGAAGGTGGTCCAGGGATGGGTCGGAGGAGGCGACTAGGGATGTTGTAATTACAATAAATAAGGCAGACAAGCGCAATCAATCAGAACAGAACAGAACCAAAGCAAACGCCGACAATGCATAAGTCAGCTTTCATCTCCGACCGATGACAACTCCGGTACATATGGCAAATGTGAAGGACTTCGGATGATATTCGCTCACAAGTAGACGTAAGGTGTCGTGTCATAACTTCGTGAAAGTCGTTCCTCGGTCGGCGAGAAAGCGGCTTTACCAATTTCGATTATTCGCCGTGGGGACGCTGCGATCCGAGGAATCTTGAACTCTGTTATCATCCCAATTCGTCTCAATTCGAGGCAGATCAAGCTCACCACTGCCCTGATTGCGATGCCCATTTTGTCGAGATCTTTGGAACCCGGCCCCCCACGCCTCTCCTGGGCCACGAGGTTGTCTCTCCGGAGGGGCACGGACAGCCGCGCCATTACGGGGGTTCTCGTCGTAGTTGTTGCCATTCATGGGGCGTTGGCTTCCGATGGGTCCGGCACTCGGGGCCTCTCTGTTGGGTCTACCGGTATTCTGGCGGTCGAATCCGAGGGACAATCCGTTGATGCCGTTAAGGAGCGAATTCTCGTCGCGGTCGCGGGTGCTCAGGGGTCCTTGGGCATTTGCAGATGTGGGGGTGAGATTCGGCGTTCCAGAGGCTTGAGAAGAGTGTCCGTAGTCAGTATAACGGGCAATAGTTTGAGAAGCATTGGCAGGATAACTCGCGACGGATTGGGAGGGAGAGGGCGTGTATGAACGAAGATCGGCGAAAGATTTCGCCGCACGAAGGGGGTTATTATGGCCGATTCCCAGTCCTGGAGATCCCGGCGGAACATCGAGGAGACCTGAGCCTTGCCGGACAAGATGACCAGTATAGTATTCATCCTCCGCCCTTCGCTGGCTAAAGTCGATCGTTGCCGCACGATTCAAGAGACGCCGCTCTGACGTATTATAATTATAGCTTTGCGGCGCTTGCGGCACTGAAGGGCTAATCCCACCTTGTCGTTTGAAAATTTGCACGCATCTGCTGTCACCTTTACCTTCCGATTGATGCTCGAGGCCCATGTGGTGTGCCAAGATATGAATACACCGGCGGTCATCGGGTCTGATGGTAGTTGGGAAGACCATGGACATTCTGCTGTCGTCGTTCTTGAACATGGTTAGTTCGGTGTAGTACCCCAGGATGTGAGGTTCGTTTAAGTCGACGCCTTGTAATGTTAGAGATAAGACGCCGTCTATAGAGGTCAAATACATACCTAGGAACGGCTGTTGTCTACTGTTTGAGGGGGATGGCGATGATGCTTGGTGAGCGGAATTCAGAGAAGATGACGATGGTTGAGCGGTGAGAGCTTGCAGAGAAGAATTAGGAATCGGTCGATGCTGTTCTTCCAATTGGCCCCGCTTCTCTCTCTTGTCTCGCTCAATTTTCTCTCTCTCGAGAACCGGGAGCATCTTCTTGTATTCAACTCTCAGCTTTCTTCCTGCAAGCTCCATATGATTCATCGTGTTAATAACAGCTGATGTTTCTTCAGGAGTCGTGAAGTTTGCAAAGGCCAATCCTCTAAAAACGCCATTGTCAAAGTGGTAATTAAACGCGTACGGTAAGGGAAGATTCATTTCTGTCATGACTGCTACGAGCTGCTCTTTCTTGACTGCGAAGGGGATGTTCTTGATGACAATGGCGGTAGGGATGAGGTCCTCGCTGTTGTCGGGGCTACTCATTCGAGGATTGCCTCCTTGTAGTTGTTGGTTATAAGGGCCATTCTGATCGTTCATCTGGTGGTGGTGCTGGGGCATCATGCCTAGACCTTGCTGGGGCATCGGGGGAGGAGCCATTTGGGATTCCATCCAATTCTGGAGAACGTCAGTACATATAAAAGACGAGGTACAGCTTGGCCGTGGATTAGGAAGCGGGGAGCTTACAGTCGGCAGATTAGGTCTGCGGGATTGCTGCGGCCTGCGGTTTGTTCCACCCATAGTATTCGCGCCATTAATATTCATATTCCCATTTACGCCTGGGGCGGGGTAGTTCCAGGTCTGGCTGTCGTAGGAGTAGTTGGAATGGGCATTTGGGGCGTTGAATCTGTCAGACCGAGAGGAATCAAATCGCCCAGACGCGTGATCATCCTGTGTGTAGAGACCGTGCTGCATCTGCCCACCGCCATAGCTATCGAAATGCCGGGATGGCTGGCGCTGCAGGAGGTTGCTTGCGTACCTGTTCGAGCCCGGCGAGCGGTTGGAGGAGGGAAACTCCGATGCGTACATATCTTGGTACTGTTGAGACATGTTGTGCATATGAGGAGAAGAGCTCTCAGCCTGGATAGGAGGAGAGCGGTGGATTTGGCACTGCGGTGCCAGCAGTGGAGAGATATGCGTAGCTGTATGTGATGCTCGATGTATGCAAGGAGCCGGCAGTTGCACTGTCGTGGAAGCTCAGAACGCCTGCCCTGAACCTCACGAAGCTCTCGTGCAGCTGGAGAGAGGGCCTGCGAGTGCGTCAAGTGACGGCGCAGATATATATGCGTCGTACTGACGCCGCTGTGCAGAGTTGGAGCTGTGCTTTTCTTCGCGACGGTGGTGTTTCGTGGACGCGGGTGGACGGTAGGGTGCGGTACTTGTGGGAGGGAAACCTTTTTCTCCCTCTGTGCTTGACTGCGGGTTCAGGGGAAGTCGGCGGAGGTCGTGAAGCTCGTCAGGATAGGTATCTCGAGTTCTCGTGTCGCGCAGACGGACTGAATATCGTCGTCGAGGGTGGCCGGACGAGGGAGAGAGAGTTTGTCGGTGGGAATCAGGAAGATTGGGGGGAGCGAGGATTAGGACTTGTGATTCTTGTCTGAAGGTGAAGAACACGCGCTAAGCCACGACGGTGCTAGGCGGGCTTTTCGCCTGGGAGTGAAAGTGAAAGTGAAAGTGAAAGTGACCCTGCGAAGTGAACCTTGAGCGACCAACTGAACTAGTTATCCTAGAGACACCGACAAAATCATCATAAGAAGGTGACAACACCACGAAAAAGGACGCCGGCGGTCGATCAGGCCCAAGAATCGGCAGTCATTGACATCAGAAGTATATATTTCGAGTCAAGTGATGCTGATTTTCACAGAATACCAGCGTAATTGGAAATTCTAAGTGCGGTACTACGTGAAAACAATGAGACGTGGTGCCGGGCAAGAACCATGGGACGATCTGGCTGAAAAAAGCAACTATTCACGCTGACACTGACGGCGGGCGGCACTTGGCCTTGGTTGCTACGGACGGGGCCCGGCCAGCAAAGCGGCTGCAGATGTGAGGCTGGACTGGAATGCTTCTGCTTCGATGACCTTGACGTCGACTGTCAGAGAAGGCAAAGCGTGCAGTCTCTGTGCAGAGTGAGATCGCAAACAGGCTGAAAGTGAAAAAAATGTCACCGCGGGGCAGCAACACGCAGTATCTAGATCTCGAAAGGTAACACGAGCCGCTGATGACTTATGTCGGTCACTATTATAACGCAATCCTCGGCGGTTTCTAGTTCTACTCCAAGTACAGCATCAAAGCACATATATACTCTCTGTTAATCTGATATCGCTCGAGGATGGCCTGGCGATAGTCAGGGGGGAAGTGAAGAGGCGTAAATGTGGAGAAAGACCACCAAACAACGCCGCAAGATGCTGCAACACGCGCGCACTGGTCGACGGCACCTACACTACAATCAATATTTCACAGATTGCTCTTGCCTCCCCCTTTTCTACCATCCATCTCATCTCTAGTCTTTGCACGATACGAGTTCCTGGGCCCAGTCTCCAGCAGCGCCAATGGATGCAGTGTCGTCCAAACAGAGTCACAGTTGCAGCCCTCTGGCAGCCATTGGTTTGTGGCTCAGGAGCCTATGGGTGACAGCAGCTGGGTCTGCAGCATGCGGTTGGTCCATGACGCCTGGTGCGTGTTCTGCAGCTTGATAAAAAATATGACAGCGATATCGATGCGATGCGATGCGACCGGACGCCGAACATAATCTAGGTAAGGTTATGGGTCTGGAAATCCTCCAGCGTTCGTGCCACAAGTTTCTTCATGAATTGCTGGTAACGAGGCATTTAGTGAGGCTATGGTGTGGACCCCGACGTTAGAGAAAAGGGAAGCCGCTGAACAATAACACGGCTCAGGACATCTGCACCTAAGGATATAGGTGAACCTTATATGCCTCAAAGGAACTGCATCATCCGCATCCGCCTATAAAGTTGAGGCCTATTAATCTATTACTCTGCAGGTCTCCAACCGAGTTCTTCAACGCCGCGCTGGATTCAGTATGTAAGCCCAAATATCCTCGTCGGTTCGGTATGTATAATTGGTACTTGCATGTTATAAGGCGGAAGGAGCCCTAAAAAGGGGCTTCTGGCGCCGACAGAATAATAAATGAAATAGGGACCCGATCCGGATTTTTTTCTTTGCCGGTTGTCGATAGTGTCGTTCAGATGGAAAAACTAAAATCATGTTTCTGTGAGAAAAAGGGGTTGATGCCCCGCAAACAATCCCAGGCCCAAGGATCGTGAGGTTACAGCACGAAGCTTTCTGGCTTCGCACTCACCAACAAGTCGAGGTCAACAGCGCGCATTCAAAAAATCTTTCCATTTCCCAGGAAAGGGAATGTCCAGATTTTATCAAATTCTCCCGTATCTCCAAATCCACCTTTCTTTTTCCCTAGCTACAGTACCAATATGCATCAAAAAGGGGCCTCTTCCCGATCTATCACATTTCCAGCCCCAGGCAAAACCATCATCGGTTCGCCCCGCAGACGCAGGCCGATCCAAAACTACACTGCACTGCTACCTATACTCGCACAGATGCTTCAATAATACAGTAACAGAAAAAAGCTTTGGAGGCGAGATGGAATGTATATGCACGCAATGTAATATCAGATTCGGAATAAGGGGATCAGATGAGGCGGGGCGGGGTGGAAAAGTTTCCGAACGTTGGTTTTTGAGATTTTTTGTGCCGAGATGAGACACAAAATTATCGTACTCGGTATTGTACAAAATGACAATCAACCAAGCGGATTCCTTCCTTCCCTTTTTTGCAACCTTACGAAACGGCATTCTGTTCAGCTCTCTCACCACTAATGCAACTCCCGAACTCAAACCCATCCTGATCCGATTCCCCGGAACGCACGTTTGCTCACCAGTCCAGCTCAAGCCATCCAACATCCCGTGCAGTGCGACTCCAACAACTATCCCGCAGCCAGCGCTATACCTTCCTTCAAAGTGCAACTTACATCTACGAAGTATGACATACCATAAATTGGGGAGTCATCCTTATCACTACATGCTCATCCATTAATCATACCTCCTCACCGGCATTAATCATACTTCTCACCAGCAGCTGCATCCCACTCACTCCTCCACCTCTCTTTCCCAATAACCGCGAATCGGTATCCAGCCCAAAAGTACCGAAGACAAAGAGGCACAGGCACAGCAAACCCAGTGTAGCGCTCAGAACGCAATACCCGCCCGCGATCCTACTGTAAAAACTACTGCAGTCCCAGTGCCACACATCCGATAGGTTCGCGGAAGGCGCCC
>Ga0247778_1000354_pt1 | contig 69208 bp, 71 predicted proteins | sample UWRJL049202B5_FD_179939 | JGI IMG/M metagenome (GOLD analysis project Ga0247778, IMG submission 179939) | Plant litter microbial communities from Arlington Agricultural Research Station in Wisconsin, United States - UWRJ-L049-202B-5 | ecosystem: Environmental > Terrestrial > Plant litter >... | reverse complement strand
TGGGGGGTGGGGGTTGGTGGGGGGGGGGGGGGGGGAGAGTTTTTTTCATTGTAGATAAGTTTTAAGGATGGATGGGTTGCATGGTTTTGGAGGATGGATGGAGGATGGATGGAGGATGAAATAAATACCCCTTTTCTTTTGTTGGTTGGTTAGTTAGTCTTTTGAGGAGGTATATACGTATTACCCACGGACGGCTTTTGCCTCGCACTCTTAAATCTTCATATGGTGAGGCTATGTTCTTCCTCTTCTGCTTGTGCTTGCCGAGTGGCATCAAAACTCCTCGTTTCCTCTTAACGTCGATGGCTGGCACCTGGGCATCATCCTCACCTTATACTAAAAGGTGGAATGTTATTCTTTCATGTTGCATTCATTCTTGACTTGAGCTCATATCCGAGTTCAAATATGGCTTTGATCCAGTATCAAACTTCTAAAAATTAGGCCGGTAAAAGCACAGTTCTGTGATCTTTGCATGAGAATCCTGTTGGGGTGTTAGCTGTAGTTCGTCCCTGGAGCCAGTTAGAAGCAGGGTACTGTCGAAGTTCATGGTTCAAAGCCATACAGGACCCTAAATGCTTACGAGTTACCTCGTTATTCCAACGGACCCCGCCATTTATCCGCAGCGAGGCCAACAATATGTTAAACCATTGTTGTAGGTTTGAGTTCTTGATTCTTTCCTCTTTACCTCGTCTGCTTGAGTTTCGAGCCGTGGCCTGGACTTCCGTGGGCACAATTTTGGGTTTGGGACAATGGCTATCGTATCTGCATTCTCCACACTGTGGAACTGGGTTCCTACACTAGGAGTCCTAAGTCTGGTATTGGTACGGAAATTCCCTCCCTACATCACGCTTACTTCCATCTAACTAACGCCCACAGATATTTGCCCGCATAACCTACAACCTCCTCCTCCACCCCCTCTCAAAAGTCCCCGGCCCTTGGCTCCCTACCATCTCCTCCATCCCATCATGGTACCACGCCATCCTCGGTGACCGCCATATCTGGCTCTGGTAACTCCACCAAATCTACGGCTCTAAAGTCCGTATCGAGCCAAATGCACTCATTTTCTGTGATCCGGAGTCGTATGACGATATTTATAGCACCACGGCCAATGTGCAAAGAAGCTCGTTTTATACTGCGTTGTAGAGGAGTCGTAGTGAGAGGAATACTCTTACGAGTGTTGATCCGCAAGTTCATTCTCGGAAAAGAAAATTGCTGGATTTGTCGTTTACGGAGAAGAGTTTGAGGGAAAACCCGAAGCTCAGCAACGCCTCGATATGTTCCATTTCCTCATCTCAGCCAAACATCCCGACACCGGTGCTCCAGCATACACCAAAGAGGAGCTCTGGGCCGAAGCAAGTATGCTCATACTCGGCGGTGCAGACACTACGGCTGTTACACTGTCTGGGATCTTTTTCTACCTGGTTCGGGATGAACAACGATTGGGCAAGCTTGTCAAAGAGATACGCTCAACGTTCTCGTCAGCTGAAGATATTGTCCCTGGACCAGAACTGCAATCTTGCGTGTACCTTAAAGCAGTCATCGAAGAAACGATGCGTCTTGCCCCCGCGGGGACTAGCGAGATGAGTAGAGAAGTACTTGCTGGCGGGACGACGATAAATGGTGAGCACTACCCCGCGGGCGTCATCATCGGCGCAGCTAGCTGGGCTCAATCACGAAATTACGTTTACGGTGATCCATACATCTTCCGACCTGAACGCTGGATCGTGGATGAAGAGAATGGTGTGACGGCTGCAAGTATCGCCCTACTAAGATTAACTACAACTCTTTCTCCAAAGTACCGAGTTCGTGTCCGGGGAAGAACATGGCGTGGCTGGAGATGATGTTGACTACTGCGACGACGCTGTGGTGGTTTGATGTGAAGAAACCGGAGGGGATATATTGGGTGAAAGGGGGACAGAGGGATACTGGGATTTTGCAGATGAGGGATGCTTATATTTCGATTTTGGAAGGACCGATGATTCAATTTCGGAAGAGAAAGATGTGAGAATGTTTGGGATTTTGGAATGAGTTGTCTGTTGGCTAGGGAACGTACGCGGTAAATTTGGACAGTAATTTAACCATTCAAAGCCAAGCTACCTTTCTTTAATTGCCATCTATTGAGACTTTGCTGCAGTGAGTGTGATCCTACTTGGCTTCCTGAGATGTACTTCTTCCATCTGCTAAACCCCGATATGAGTTCAATCAGACATCATGTTATTACCAGGGAGGCTCGTTAGCCCTATTGAACTGTCAGCCATCTACCTCAAGCCCATGACATCTACCACAATAGTTAAGAAACATGACTTACATCCATCGATATTATCACCAGCAACTTGCGGCACCGTACACTTCATCGCCTCCTCCGTCTCCTGGTACTTCAGTTCCGAACATTTATCACCGGTACAACGGGCATCCATGGCCTTTTGAAGGGAATCCCCTTTCCAGCCAAACACGTAGTCACCATGCTGCGTGTATCCCTTCCTGTCTAAGAGTCAGAACCAAGGTCTTGCTGACAATTGTGTTAGAGATTATGTGAGACTCACTTATCGCCAGTACTCCAAAAGAACGGCTGCGAGCCATCCGTCGGCCACAAGTTCTTGTCGTTAAACGGTCTCGTATCCCACATAACTTCATACATAACCTGCGGCAACACTACCGGATGCGTCGAAGGACAAGTCCCCGTCGGTCCCACATCATTAGCACCAACGCCCTTCCCATACGCAATATGACTCTCATGATCCGGACTATCCAAATTCTTGCCATCCCAACAAGTAGGAAACGTAATCACCGATCTAATCCCGCCACCACAGAAACCCGTAGGAAGTGTCTGCGCGTCCGGCGATCCGCAATTGATATTGCTAGGTTCCCCTGAAGCAGGCATACACCGATGACAAACCTTATGCGCTGGCCCCGGTGACTGCAACGCCGCGTCCCCAACTAACATTCTAAACCCAGGCTTAAACGCCGTAACCTTCGTCTTATTATTCATCGACGGGATATAGTACGCCGTGATACCACCATTGCCCTTGAGGCCCTCACTCGGCATCTGCGGCACACGCTTAAACGTCCCGTTCCGGGCTCTGAAATACAGCACAGCAGTCCAGTAATTGGAGAAGTCTTCAGAAAAGGTACAGCTGGTGCAGGTTGACAGGCTGGGTAGATCGTGCGTGGAGGGCGGCATGGAGGCGTTGAAGGAGTTGCCGCCGACGATTTGGTGCAGGTGGGGGGAGGGGATTACGCCGGGGTTTACGAGGGGGTCCAGACGGTCGACGACGAGTTGCGAACATTGGAAGCGGAGCATGGGTGCTTGGGGGGATTGGCTGGAGACGTGCTCCGCTAGGAGGGCGAAGGCGAGGGCTTTCCACTGCATCTTGAAGGGAACGGCGGATACCGTTAGTTTGAAAAGATGTTCTGTAAGTGACAGTGAACTCGATTTGCTTGTGGATTTGGATTGAAGGTCTTCGAGATAGTCACTCTATATCTTCTCGAGGTGGGGCCGCCCTTGAGTAACACCGTCAGCAATGTCTTTTAATCTTCAAACTATATACTCACATATTAAATCATTAAACGTTTTCGGCAGCTGTCCCGGAGATAAAGGTGCATCGCCTCCCGGGATCATAGATGAACTGCCGGTAGAATACCCTTCGGCTGTAACAATGAGTATTTGTTTTCAATTTAGTTCATTCATCCCAATTCACCCGATTCACTATACCAACCCTGCATGGCTGCTCGGTGCGGCCCGAAGGAAGTCCCGAAGCGGTTCTGAGGCTTTGCTGTCCTCGAGCCAGGGTATTTCATGTGAAAATGAATTATAAGTTGTTACTCAATGGTCCAAGAAATCTGGGCTGTTTAGCGAATTTTGTTCCACTTGCTTGCTTTTGCATGAACTGTTTTGGCATTGCCCATTTCATGACTGGTTGACGGTGACTGTGCGACAACACATTGCGTCTGAATCATCACCAATGTTCCTAATCATCGTGGTATTCCTGTAGTTTAAAAACATGACCCCTTTCCTCAAATCTCTCTCAGAAGAATTGGTTTCACAACTCTTTCACTCCTGAACACACTTCACCATGCCAAACCCAACTCACCACTATGGATTCTGCTTTCCACCTGGTGGTGAGGCACCTCACATCTGTGAACCAAAGCAAATGGGCTCGGGTATTCCTCCGACTTGTCTTGTATGTGTGATGCTTCGCGCGTACACGAGCGTGAGACGCAGGGATTCAAAGAGTAGTCGGCCTGATGCGGATCGAGAGAAACGTGGAAGTGAGTCCTTGTCGCGGAGGTAGGAGGATGGTGTTCTATATTCGAATAGATGCGTAGAAAATGCGAGGCATTCCAAACACTGACTGGTCCAACCCCGTGCAGCCGCATTCGAATGCCCTCTTTTGACACTTGGAAGTTCTTCTGGAGAAGTGAACTTGAATGTGAACCAAATTTTCCCACGGCACCACGAAATCACTTTCCACACTGAACCACCATGCAATAGTCTGTATTAGTTAGAAAGGCAATTAAAGAGTAAAGCGGAATTGAAGCTTACTGTGCCCATGTCTTCCACAACAAAAGCATCCTGTTCCGGGTCCTCGATTGGTGTAAGCGGGCCTTCGCCAACAACCACTCGAACCTCTCTGCAAAATTCAGTTCTTCTATCGTGAATTTGTGGCGAAGCTGACCTTGTTGGAAAAACTTCTTCAAAATGGAAAGTGAGCCTTCGTAGTGCTCCCTGGCTCGTTTGATACGTCCCCAAAATTTCAAAACTGTTAGACGGGTCCCATTGTCCAAGTATCTCAACATTTCCATCACTATGTTCAATCCATAAACCTATGCATCTATCTCCACACTTCCGAGCATCGATCTTGGCGATATTGCGTGAAAGGCTAATGGAGCCACCATGAGAATCCATAGCGAAAGGAAGTAGCTCCTGATCGAGAATTAAGATCGAGGCGAGGGGGAAAAGTGACTGTCTCTTTCGGTTGTTGGTATTGGCGCAAAGGTGTTAAATGCAGACTGATGGCCCACAGCCACTACGGATACACATTTTTGCAATCGTAGTTGTTGCTTGGCGACTTGTCCTCCACCAGGAAACATTTGTCCTGGCCCGGTCTTCGGGACGGCTGTGGTTTCGGACAGATTTCAGACCACATCCGCCGGCCTTGTCCTCTGAACAGTTACATAGGGCTGTTTGTTGTGTCATTTCGCAAGTTTAGATGTTGTAATTTATATATTGGTCTCCATTGTCCCAGGAATCGAAATGTTGTTGATCCGAGAAATCGAACGCGCATGGCAGCTCCGCCGACTCGAAATCCATGTATTCGAGACCAAGAAGGGGGTCATTCGGTAGGTGATCTGCTATAGAAAAGAAGTCTTTTGAGGGGTAACGGGCCTCCTTTGGACACGGCGGCTGCTGATCCATAGACCAATTCCAATTTCCGGCATTGGTTTCCGAGAGTGGATCGAATTGAGGAGCCCCGGAAGCAGTGCCCTGCGTTGTGTCAGGTATGATGGGGGACTCTTTTGAAAATAAATCTAGACTCCTGGGTTTTATCTGATTTCTGTACTCTCCGATTGTGACACCCAAAACCTTCTTGAAAACTCTACAGAAATGACTTTCCGTCAGGCCAACCTCCTTCGCCAGCGCCTTGACACTCCACTTCTGTTCACCTTCCAACTCTTTCTCAATAAGCCCACAAGCCTTATTCACAAAGGCTACTTGTGGATCTTGATCCCCTGTTCCCGACTCAGGCCGGCACCTTTTACAGGCCCGAAACCCGTCGGCCTCCGCTTCGGCAGCACTGTCGTGGAACTTGATATTTGCGCGCCGTGCCAAGCGTGATGGACAAGTTGGGCGACAGTAGATTTTTGTTGTTGTAACACTGTATATAAAGGCACTTGACGCTAGTGGATTGCGGGTCTGGACTGCTGCCCAGCGACTGCTCGGTGTTGAGAATGGCGACATGCTTGGTGGCGCTGCGTGGGCTAGCTACGTGACCTTATTGAAGCTGTTGGTGGGGTTGAAATATCCGGAAATAAGGGCAATGTATCACCTTCGCCCTCTAACAAGAGTTTGGTAGACAAGAAGTGTTGTGGAAAGACGATAGGACAAGAAGTAAAGATCAAAAATGTTCTCGGAGGGCAATTCAGGGCGGGGGAATTACTAAGCAACACTTGCTCCAGAATTGACCAATCATATGAATCGTTTCCCCCTTTTTTATTCGTCTACCGCCAAACTCTCACGGTGGAAGAACAAACCCCGGGAATACACATTTGCAAAGGGCAATATTTCCATGAATGCCTCATAACAGTTTCTTGTCTTCGAGCTCAAGCGAATGATCCGACTTGCTCGTATAAAACTCCTCACTATAACCCTGCATCAAAGCGAACTGATCTTCAAGGAGAGCCCCCTATCTCATCTATAAATTGGCCAAGAGAAATTTACGAAGAATACCATCATTTGGAGGCTTAGTATTCAGAAATGTTTATTCGGGGTCGCGTACGAGCCCAAATCAGCACCGGCGATCCTATCAAAATACAGTAACCTAAGCTTCGTATTCACAATAATGTCTCGGCCAACGTCATTATTCCTTCCTTCACAGCCTCCGGATTAGGCTGCCACTTATTTCCTCTCCAATTGTATAGGAGGACTTTCAAATAATGTTATGGTAACCCCGTTAATAGCAGCACGCCTCCAAAATTCTGGATGCGATCAACAGCTGGGCGCGGATAATGTTACCGTATGTCTTCACCGTATCTCGGGCATAGCTTTACGGAAGGGCACGCTTCTCCTCTTACGGTGCTTTTTAAGCCTACTGGATACATTTGTTGGGAATAGATGCGTCTGTAGGTGTTCAGACCACGTTTCGAGGATCTTTACCCGAGTCAGCTATACGACTCGCTCTTGGCAGCCCTTTCTTTACGCTGAGATTTAAATGAGAATGGTCATAGAAGTCCCAAAAATACGAAGTCCCTCCCTTCTCCCACAGTAATATACGAGAGCATATGTATATAAGTACCTTCTGTTTCATTGCATTGTCTCTCATTCATCAATATCCACTTCTCCAGCAATCAATCAAACAGTCCCAAGAGTTTTCATTGCAGCCCACCAAGAATCTTACTTAAATTATAAAATCATCGAAATGCGACTTACTGCATCGTCACTCATCTTCTTTCTCTCCGCTACGGCGTTCGCCCTCCCGCAAACAGTTGTCCATCCTGGGCAAACATCGCCATGGTCTGTCACCCAGTACAACCCCGGTTGCTCGAGTCCAAGCGCCTGCACATTTTCCTTGAGCTTTGATATCGAAGGGCCCGATACCCCAGGCTTCGGCGGCGCCTTCAGCACCCACTGCGCTGGAACTGACGTTCAAAACACACAAATCAACTGTACCAACGCCCAATTCTCGGGAAGTTTCAAAAATGAACCTAATGGACAGGTTTTGTACGTCCAGAGAATTTTTCCTTACGGAAGTGAGACGGATATCGCGGGCGGGAATACCACGATAGCAAGCCCTGGGACTGCGCCGCCGTCGTCTTTCGTCATCGATGCTCGGGTTTACGGCCAGATAATCATAAACTAGATTCTTTGAGCAAATCTGCGAGATTGAAGACGTGTATGAATTTTACGAAAGAGACTATTGGACATGATCTTGGAGCGCTATAGCGGGAGGTTTTGATTTTGTTTTCCACTCCGTTTAAGAAACTCCTAAACCAATTTCAAGAGTTTGTCAAACATTTGCCTTCCACATATGCATATCGATCTACTAGCATTTCAAGTTGCAACAATTCAAACAGTATTTTGAGGACTATTTCGACCCCTTTTTAGAAACAGCGGAAGTTCCCCTGGCCCTCTCTCCTTCTTCACGCCAACTTGATCATAGTCAATCGCCACTTGAATCTCCCTGAATCTTGTCGTCCAGCAGGCGGCCTTAAGGCTGCTCTTCTAAACTGAATGGTAGGCAAGAAAGAGCCTTCAATTCAGATGAGGGAATTTCTTTGTAACTTGGTGAGACTGGAGGGGCTTCATGTTTCTTGTAAACTAGCATTGGCCGCATGATTAAGCAGCTAAGTTCATCAATAGGTAGAGGGGCTTCTTCCGCTGCGATCTCATAATATAAGAGAATTCATAATTGATTAATACGATGTTCTGTATTATGCCCAGCTACAACAAAGGCTGCATTAGGAGATTTTGCTGCCTGTTCAAGCGAGGCCGTAATGAATGCCGATGTAACCCGCGCTGGAAATTCGAGGTACTATTAGAGCCTAGATATTGTTGATTCTATGTTTGATAAAGCTAGATAGGTTAAGGAATACTCATTCGTGACGATACAGCTTTTTAATCGCTTACTGTGTCTATGTCCGTTCCTCCGATGGTCCGCAGTCCGAAGTACCTTTTCGGACGGTCCAAGTCCCAATCTCCAAAAATCAGATTCGATACATCCGCAGCTATGGCCAACTTTTTTGTTGAAAGCCTTACAATATGAGCACTCATCTGATCCGCGGTGGACCTTTGCTGATGGATGTGAAGGTTGAGAACCCGAAATCTATGAGCAAATCCGGTTCTATTAGTCAGCATCAGATTTATTTTTCTTTTGGGGTCATTGTCTTCTAATTTGATCCGTTATACATTTGCCACTAATATCAGAAAACTTCTGTGTGCGGTCCATAATATATGATTGTTATGAGAGAAATGACAATAGAAGTTTGTAAGCCAGATTTATGTCGTAAACTAATAGCAGCTGAGGTAACGTGATCGCGTCACACAATAGAAGCTCCTCAAATCTCGGCAATACTCACTGCATGCCTTATACGCCTGGCTTTATTCCTAAAAGATTATGCAGAGGCAATGATAAGTATGGGTGGATGAGGACTGCTCGTACATTCATCGCTCCAATGGTCCATACTTGTCTGAGATCTTCGCGTCTCGGGGTTGATAGCTTCTCCGGAGTTATGATCTAGAATATCTCAGCTCCGTCGAGTTTTATAGTTACCGGTCAGTTTATAGAACAGACCATGCAGATCTTAAACCGAAATGAACAGAGATGTCAGAGAAAGACCCGAAACTGCACTGCCGCCTAATAGCCTATTCAACGTAATAATCTTTTGCAGATCTTCAACCGAAATGGAAACGAATTCGACAAGTTTTGTCACTTGAGAAGAGTATTTGAAGTATGACAGCAATGGGAGAGTGAGAATATGGAGCGTACAGTGTACCATTTGTCTGACGATAGTCTCCGGTTACAAGGCTCTTCTAATCAAATATAGATCCCGTTTAGAGAATGGTCACGTAATAGCTAGTCTTTGAGCAGTATAAGAACTCGCAGCTGCGACCTTACTCGAATATATATTTTCTCCCGCACACATTGTTGCTCAATACTTCGAATTATATTCGCAATTGTTTTCGAATACTTCCGGCTCGTTCTAAGATCATATTTTTTCAAGACTACAGCGAAGCTCACTTCCTTTAGCAAGAAGGAGGGCAGCTATCATTAAATCTCTCGACGTGAGAAATTCATAATGCGGTACGCATATTTGATCTGTGCGACTGCATTGTTCGGTCTAGTGCTAGGCTTTGAAGAAGTCGATTTCGATTTTTTCGTCAACACAAATCACTGCGACAACACCCCCCAGCCCGATCATTTTGTCAGCGAGGGTTGTTTTCAAAACGATGGACCAACAGCACTGCGTATCAACACTGTGAATGGAAACTCTGCATCTGGAAATCCAACGGGAATAACCTGTCAGACCTTCACTTCTCAAGACTGCTCCGGAGCTGCTCTACAACCTATCATCGACGGCACCGTCCAAAACGATGTCAACTGGGGCACTCAGCTCGGGCAATGTGCTGGATTCATTGAATCAATGGGATCGTTTCATTGCCAAGGGTCTGGCCTCGAAAAGAGAGGCAATTTGACAAGTGACAATACTCTATTCACTAAGGTAGATATGGTGGTCACCGGAGGCCAAACTCTCCTTGCAGGCATCACAAATATTGTCGGTCAATGCCCAGATCATAAGGGGGCATGTGCTCAAGGTGCCTTGCAAACACTTGTTGGCAGTGTTTTAGGAGCAGTCGGTGCGGCTCAATTGATCTTTAGCTTCTGGAAGCGAAGCGACGATGAGAGAGTCCACTTCAATACAACAAGTAGCCCATTGGCACAGCCGATTAACCGACTATACCACTTACTACCCAACGATACCGCACATAAGATTTCACTCCACGACGAGCTTGGCGCCGAACTACAGTTCTCGTACTATTATAACGAGTCCGCACAGAGTCACCATCTCCACGCACCCTTTGCTAAGAACGACCTATCTCGTCGCCAGACCTGTAATGGAGGCGACTTCTGCGAAAACGGTGATGACGGTTATGGAGGAACCTTCTTCGACGGTGACAGTGCGGTATGGGGCTCTGTAACTTCAGATCAGGTTTCCGGATTTGGCCAGAAGATGCTAGAAGGACTCGAGTCTGATGGTTCAGACTCAGCCTGCGGGCAAATTAACGACGATAATGGCGAGATTGCCTCCCTCTGGTTCCAGCCTGCAAATGATGCCACGTTCAACCAAGATCAGAATGGATGTCCCAACTTTACTCCGGCAAAACGTTCGCCTGACCCACCCAAATGGGCGGCATCCCTCGCAGTTAGCTCAGGGGTAAATTTTCTAGGTGGTATTCCGAACGTGATAGATAACTGTAAGTAGTGCCTGTCCGAGGCAACCAGGAAACCTACGCTAACTACGAAACCTCAACGCAGGCCACGATGGAAAAAGCAACGGCAGGGCATGTGTAGCATCGGTCTTCAACACAATTTTGACAGGTATCACTGGATTACTCTCGTCGGCGATTCATTTCTTTGCAAAGCGGGATGGACAATCAACTTTGGCGTCGGATACCGTACATGACATCAGTGATATACTAGGCAGTCGGTCGAGAGTCTTGATCCATCGAAACTCAACAACTTCAGAGATACACCTGCATGCATCATTTGGCCAACCTAGTTCAGGTGTCCAAACAAGACAGTGTACCGACAATGGGCCATTCTGTCTCAGCAACGACGACGGTTATGTTGGGGTCTTCTTCGACAAGAATCCCAACGAATGGGCGGGTGCAGACGAGATGACTCCTGATCAGGTGCCCGCTGTTACTGATAAAGTCATCGATTTCATGCAGGCCAACAACGATGACGCTGCTTGTCTGGACTTCGTGGACTCGAACAGTGGGGATTCCGCTGCATCCTTATGGCTTCAGCCGTCTAATGGAGCAACCTTCAATAACGCTCGAAACGGTTGCCCCAACATTTAGGTTGCGAGCGACAACTTGGCAAAGGCATACAAAGGGCAGGAAAGCGGTCCTACTCACTCTTCTTTTCTTAGACCTTTCGTCATCTCTACCCTTGCTTCAATCCCTTCCCCCCCATAAACTTAGACTGCGTAAGACGGAAATTTCAACAAAAACGCTCGGTATAAAGTCCGTTATTATTCTTTCCTTACTATTTGTTGCGGTGTTTCAGAGGTGGAATCAATCGGTCACTACTTGCACTTGTACCATGTCTTTCTTTCCATTATCCATTTATGTCCTGCTTGTACGTAGATATAGACGAAACCACATTACGGTTCTCAGTTTGCCTGTTGCAATTGAGTTCTCGCTCAATGCTTTTTTTTTGGATGGCCCTCAACGCGGCTGACGATGAATAATTGAATGCCTTCGAGCCTTGCCATATTCCGCACACTTCGACTGCCACTCTCAATCTTTCCAAGGAGATATTACACAGAGCCAAACGCAATTGAATTATGACAATGTCAAGGATAAAATAGAAGGGAACAAAACCACATTTCCCGATCGTAATTTTAATGATTTCTGATTTCACACCCAAGGTGTTCCTGCAGCAGAGAGGGGAGAGGCGGGTAGAGTTAGATTGCGGTATCTAGATCGGAAGACGTGCATAATACCCTGGGGACATGATTGGCGGGGCAGTTGATCCTCACAGTTGGTGGCTTGACTCCTAAACAGACTCAGCCGCACGAAGGAATTGGGGGTAGTACTTGTTGATTTACCTTCACTTCCGTGTCGCCCACTTTTTTAAAACTTTTAGATCGGTTTTTGGATTGGAACAAATCAAACGCTTCCCAGTTTCGGGCACTTGGCCTGTCGAATACTTGTTTTTCCCGTTGTTTTTCCCGTCAAGTAAAATGGCAAACCCCGACGGTCTCGTTAAGAAAACCAAAGAAGCCGGCGAGGCTGTGTGGGATGATGGTGAAGGAGTACGCGGGGAAAGTAAGACGAAATGCGGTATCAGCTTGGTAGCAAGCGGGGTGGGAGTGTTCTATACTGTACTGCTACTATTGAGCGCCTGGTATATGCTGGAATTTGAAAGGAAGACAATAATGGAAGAGAAGCAAGACGAGAACGATATCAGCGCCAGCGAGGCTGCGCAATTGATAGAACAGGTTCCAAGATGTATGGTATGTCTCCTCCGTTCGGCAGCTTTTTGCAATTTTCGCCACTCGCAGAAAGCTGAATAGATGCATAATTGAGGGGTGGAAGAGTTGTGCTAATGACTTCAAAACAGATTAATTGCATATTTCCTCTTCTTCTCCCCGAGACTTGCACGCACACGGACTATCGATGTATTTGTACGAATCTACGTTCTCTCGACGATCCACCGTTACCTCCACAAAACGACACGGATAGAGGTGAAACGATCTCGCCGTCTCCATATACATCCCCATTCGCAACCTGTGTGAACGAGACATGCGGTCTGTTAGAACAAATACGCGCTCCTGGCCACATTCTCAACCTTTGCTGGACCTTTGGTGTCCCTGTCGACTTTCCTGAAGTAATGGTTCCGTTTTACCTGCGATCAGGTCTCTACGCGAGAGCAACCCCTGGCTCAGCTTTTTCGGGACGCTTTTCCACTCAACCTCCAGCTGTGTCGACTCTTAATATTGGACCTGGATCCGTTGTAGATTCGTCGACCCCAATCCCAACAAGTCTACCAGCGGCTACAACTAGCAATGCACCGACAACGGGCACTGGTAGTCGAACAAGCTCAGGCTCCACTTCGGCTGTGAACACTTTCAATTCTTTTCAAACCAGTGCAACTTCTACGGGAGCTACACCTCCGACAATTACTGGGAGTAACGACAACAAGAAGTCTGATGGTCTTTCATCAGGTGCAAAGATTGGTATCGGGGTTTCTATCCCTCTTGTCGTTATCCTTCTTCTTGCCGGTGCTTTTTGGTACTTCCGCGCACGAAGAACGATGAAAACGACCCCTGAAATATCCGACAATATCGACACAATCCCAGAGAAATACTCAGAGTCGAAGCAACTTGCTGAAGTAGGCGGCGTCCAGATCAATGAGATGGGACATACTTCTTCCGGAACCAGCGCCAATGTTTACGAAATGCCGAGTCAGACAATGGGTCATGCGTCGCCGCCGTCCTCTTCTACTTCTATGTCGAGGATTCCGATCTCCCCTCGTGCGGAATTGGCGGGAGACAAGAGTTCTAACCCCTCGATCGTTCCATCGCCTGGGAACAAAACTGGAGACTTAAATGACGCCTCTCTTTCAAGCCTGCATTTTCAACCATTTGGAAGTGCCCCACAGATTACTTCGGCGAGCAGTTCAAACTTGCCTCAACAGCAGACAGGAGCAGTCACAGATACAGACGGAGGCGCAGAAATAGTAAGATTGGAAAGGGAGATGGCTGAGGTGCAGAGAAAGAAAGAGAGATTACAAGAAGAGAAAGCGCTTGAGCGAAGAGAGGAAGAATTGCGGAGAATCATCGATGAGAGGAAGAAAGTAATGGGCGGGTCGCGTGACTTAGGTGCCGGGACAACTTGAAACGAACGCATAGAGATTTCACTTTGTACAATAAAAATGGGGATGGAGAGGTGCAAAGTCTAATATATGTAATAATTAGCGCTAATAAATCTGTCTGTTCCCGAAATTCTGTGAGTTATTCAGGTACCGGATTGAGCAGACCTATCAATAGTTGGCTATCTCGACGCGAAATCGTGTTCATTCACTGAAGCTCTTCGAGCTTATCTTTGAGCTTCTTCTGGGAAATCTTAAGTTTCGCCATCTCCTCCGTTGCTTTCTCTTTCTCAATCTTTAACTTGAGGACATCAGTATGGTCGTCGCCCGCGTGCTGTGTGCTGGTCGACGCTTTATGGGACAGAAATAGACTGACGATACTAATGAGAAGCGAGAGAACGATCGTGACCGCGGTGACTATACTAATCAAGTTTGAAGGCGCAGTGACTGGTGTGATGCTTGGCGGTGCGCTTGTAGGAGCTGCAGTTTGTGATGTTTGAGAAGTCTTGTCGGGAGTTGGCCCCGTTGTGAACACATAGACCGTGGTAGTAGCAACAGGGAGACTTGAGAAGCCCAGGATCGTATCCTCAGGAATCGCGTCACTACTAATCTTCATTGATCGACTTGTATCGGAGCCTATATTATGGAAATTGTTGAAACTCGGGAGCGCTTCTGGTAATGGCCGAAACGCTGTGGCGATACTTGTGTCAGTAACTCGAGGTTTATCTTTGGAGGCAAATATACCACCCATAACCACAGAAAATAGCAAGTAGAAGAGCATGAAATGAGCTAATGGGCGTTTGAATTTCAAGAACGGAAAGTGAAGACAGCTTGACAGAACAGGAAGGAGGGCAGAACGAAAGTACTAGTACAAATAATTTTGGTAGCGGCCCCTGAATGAATACAAAATAACATATTACTTGAAAAAAAAATCTCACTGACTGTAGGGATGATTCGGCCTCCAAATTTCCAGTCAAAAACACGTCGTGAGACAAGGCGGCAAGTGAGTCAAAACTATTGCTCCCGAATTGACCAATCAGCGCCTCGCTTCCCTAAAATTTCAAATCGTGACTTCCTTATAAAATCACCACGAAGTTCCGAACAGTTCAAGCAGCGCACTTGCATCTAATACAAAACTTCAAAAACCTCCCGAAAATGACAGTCACAGAATACCAAGAGGTACACGTCCTACGAGGCACCACCTCCGTGCCCCACCTACCCCACTTCGTCCACAACACTGACACAAAACCAGCGCGTCTACGACCTCCTTCGACAAATTCCAAAAGGAAAAGTCTCATCATACGCTGCACTCTCCAAAGCACTTGCCTCGTCACCGCGAGCTGTTGGTGGGGCACTGCGACGAAATCCGTTTGCGCCGGAAGTTCCGTGTCATCGCATTATTTGCGCTGATGGAGTGAGTCTTTCATCTTTTTTCTAAAGTTACACATTTTTAAATCTCACTTGAAATGAGTTATGAAATGTATTGAGTGGTGCTGATGAGTTATAAGGCAATTGGAGGGTTCAAGGGTGAGCCGCAAGATGCTCCTTCTGGAATTAACCAGAAGATGAAACGAGAGCTTTTGAAGAGTGAAGGAGTGACTTTTGATGAGAGGGGACAGCTAGTTGATGAAAATAGATGGTGGCATGATTTCAAGGTGTGAAGATAGGACGAAAGAGGAAATTTGATTTGTAGGAATGAAGTGGGGAAACGACAAAAGTGGGGTTTCAACGACCAGTGTAATGAGTGTCAAAGTTGTAAGAGGATCAGCAGTCCCAATAGAAGCAAGATTCAAATCAAGGCTGGATATTTACAGATTGTGACTCATGCATAAGACGGAATATAATTCGCCCGGTGGGGTTTGCGATTCCAACATATCAACCATGACTGCCAACTTTTCCAATCTGCAAACCTAAAGTCAGTCATGGCATCCCTCCCTTCAACACCCTTCATGCTCACCGGCGGTTGTTTCTGCAACGCCATCAGATACAAACTTTCGATCCCCGAACTCTCTTCACGACCCGAGATCCCAAAAGGCAAGACGCACCCTGTACTCGGCGCCCAAAACGAGATAACAGAACATCTCCCCATCATATCTCTGGACCACTGTACATCCTGCCGTCGAATCGCAGGTGCAATCGTAGAATGCTGGTTCATCTGTCCACAATCATGGATGGAATTCTCGCTTCTCCCAAAATCACCTGATGATTCGCCCGAACACAAACTCTCTCCCGATTCCGACGCAGCAATAAAGCCAGCTGTCATCGATGTATTGAAAGGCGACAATAAATTGCTGGAAACTACATATCTAAGCCATTTCTCGAGCTCAGAAAACGTGCATAGGACGTTTTGTGGCAGGTGTGGAACGCATCTTACGTTTCACTTTGCGAGAACGTCCAAGAGTGGGTATACGGGCTGGCCTCCTATTTTTGATGTCGCGGTCGGTACGATGGATAAGGAGAGCTTGGAGATGGAGGGGTTTGGACCGAGGAGACAGGGGTGGCATGAAGATGGGATTGGGTGGTTGCAGCGGCTTTTTAAGCATGGGGAGGAGAAATTTCGGGACTGAGAGGTTTATCAAGAAGGTGGAATTGAGGGGCTGGAGTAATGGAGGGAGCACCAGGAGCTTTGTTATGTGTTTTGATACTGCAGTTGGGTTAGATGAAACAGGAATGTTGGCATGGCTAACAGGGGTGAAGAAATCCTCGAGCATATTGGGAAGCTGCTCTGTACCGAAATCATTATTTTTGAATCGCCAACTCCTTTTGTCTTTAAATGAAGTCTCTCTCCTAAGAGAATGCTCCTTCCACTCTTCCGATTCCAAAGGCTTGTGGTCAGAAGTCGAATTAGTAGAGTTCAAGGATTGAGATATCAAGTTGCTGGAATCTCGAAACGGCAGCCGGATCCTCCTTTCCCAGAGCTTCCCTCAGAAGCCGTATAGTCTCAGCTATTCTCGTTGAATTCTCCGGTGGTTTCGTCAGCATGTCCTGGATTACTCGCAACCTTTTCAAGTTTTGGAATAAGGCGATACAGCTCAACGTCGATCTTAATCTTGCCATTTCTGTTTTAGATCGTGCTGGTAAGATTGAGTAGTCCCTCAGGCCAGGTTGGAACCACATAATCTCGATCGCGTGGACCTTTTGAAAACCAGCCGGGTCCCTTCGAAGCAACTCTCGACATACAAGATGATTTGGTGGGTCGTACGTGTCGAAATACGGAATATCGTGCCCAGGGCGAAAGCATAAGATCCCAGAACCTTCATGATTTGTCCAACAAGATCTCGTCACTTGTTGGGCAATATAATGGCGCAGAGTTTCCTGTTGGGATTCTTGGTTGATTTAAAGTGCTTTTGGAAGCTTTCTTTCATACCACAAGAAAGGATTTGAGATGTCCACTTTGCGACTTGGTGGAAAGTAAGATCGCCAAATCACGAGTCTGAGTTCGACGGGAAGTTTGGGGAAAGAATGGAACGTGTCTGGTGCAGCGCCAGGTTGTGGGGATAGGTCGCCTATGATGAGGATCTACAACATCATCAGCTCCGAAAGAAAGATCTTACGAAATAGAAATAAGTGCCGCGGGGTTCTAAATTGAGAAATCTGTGTTCCTGGGACTTTTGGAGAGGTACTCACTTTCCGATTGAGATCAGATCTTCTTCCAGGTGGACAGTTTGAGGGGTGGACGTACTCTAAGATGCCGGCCAGAGCTTGGGTTTTCTGACGTGAAGGAAGAAGATGATCGTCACGAGTTTCCCTAATTGGTGTGCTGTTGCGACATAGAAGTTTGGTACACTTAGGGCATACTAGTCCCAGCTCACGGTAATCACTTCCGAGGGCTAAATTTACCAACCTACCCCTCAAAAACAACAAGGTAAGTAAGCCGAAAACAGAGTGCAAAGGACCCCTGGAAATATGCAAGTTGTGTCAAGATTCAGATGCGGCGATTTTTGAGAAGCGACAGATGTGCACCGAAATCTCAAGTAGAGAAGAATAGAGAAGGACTTCTACCACGACCATCTAAATGCAGAGAAAGCCCCCTAGCTGTGGAACCAAAAACACTCCCCCATTTCTGACGTCGACACACAGGAGCTTCCTCCTCGCTCGTTACACAAGCCTCGGCACGACTCAAGGACTCGCTTTCTCCGACGCCGTCTCGCAACCCGGAGAATTTAAAAAACAAAATTAAAGGGGCGTCCCAACTCACGAAGCGCCCCTCGTTAATCGGTTTCGAGACAAGCGCAGGGTGAACCCTTCCGTCGATCCACACTAGCCCGGAAGCCCTCCGACCCAGATCTACAAACCTAGCTCCTCGCCAAGGAAAATCCCTCCCGCAGCAACGCTTAGTTCCCGTCTCCTTGACCAACACCAATCAACCGTTTGCCTATCACAAAGATAGTAGTTAAAAAAAAAAAGCCATCGAGGCTGCGTTTTTCGAAACGCCGTTTAATTTCCTTTGGCTTTTCTGTACGGAGATTGCGCTGGCACGCCAAGCTAAGGAGAGCGGGGCCAGAGTAAGAGACGGGTTCATGCCTCATGCGTTGGGATGGAGTTTGACAGCTCGGAGAATTAACGTCGACGTGCAACAAAACCCGTTTGTGGGCTCTGATCTTCGTGATGCGAGGCTATAGAGTTTAAGCTATATATGTTATGCGTTTCGTACCAGTGTGCCGGTGGGTTGGTTCTAGAAACGGAGCGGAGCGGAGACGCGGGATGATGGGATGGGGGGTTGGGGGCTTGATTTGATGTGCGTGGTTTGTTTGGATGTGATGAGTAATGGGGAAGCTTGTTTGAGTGGGCGTGGATTTCGTTGGATTTATTGACATATGTGTCTCTGATTTTGCTCTCTTGGTTTGATATTTTGGGACTATGCAGATATTCTGCTAGTCAATCTCAGCAACCATCCCTCGACCTCGACGTGATAGTTAAACACGACATTGGCATCAACGATGGCTGAAGTAGATTCAGGCCCCCCAAACTCATTGTTGGCGTCGAGCTTCGGGCAATTTTACTCCGAAAGGATACGCATGACAGACCAACTCACCACCCATTCATACCCTCCCAGTTGCTATCCGCCACACTCTCCCCGTCACCCAACCCCTCCTCCCCCCAAGCCATCTTATCTAGCTCCCTCACAAAAAAGTCATGCTCCTCCTCAAGCAACTTCGTATCCGCCCCCATCTGATCCGGATACCTCTTAATATTATGCCAATGTGTCAACGCGCGCAGGGCCTGCTCCAGCGGCAACGCCTCCTCAACCTCCGCATCCACATCACTCCCGGCCAACCAATCATCTCGCAATTCAGGCCGACAGTGTAGGTACACCTGTGTGATAATGCGCATGTTTCCCTGTCGCCATTTGCGACCGCAGTAAGGCACTTGATTTTTGAACAGTTTCAACGTGTACAGGCGGAGTTCAGATTGTGGCGGTTTCGTGACTTTTTTCAGGATGTTGGAGGATTTGTACTGCACGAGTAAGAGGTTGCGATGTGCTTTGTTCTTGCATATTTTCTGCATGATGCGCAAGAAATTAATCGAAGAGAAGAAATTCCGCCATGAGTAATCTGTGATGGGCTCCGTGGGCTGGTCGGTGGCAGCGTAGCCTAAATCGTCAGACTCGGAGGCCTCGCGCTTGCCTGCGAGCTGACCTTCTTGGAAGGCGAGAGCTGGAAGCTTATCGTCTGCTTGTGCGACGGGGAGTTCGCGGCGAGTTTTTATGGGTGGGGGTGCGGCGTCGTCTTCACTTTCTGAGTCGGGCGATAGTTGGAGGGCGACGGTTGCGTTTTTGCTATTCACGTTGCAGAAGGAGAAGAAGCTCATGTCTTCGCGGTCCGTTTTGCTGACGACTACTTTGTCCATCTCTTGGTGAGCGAACAGTTTTAGAACAAGTGGGAGGTAATTCGAATCGAGCAGGAGCTGCGTGAGATACTCAAATTTCAGGATATCTAGACACGTCAGTACTATGACTTGCGCAAAGTTTTCGGAACTCACTTGAAACTTTGAACCACTTCAAAAGGACCAGAAGGATCCCAGAAACCGCTTTTGCAGTTATTTCTCTGGATCTCAGGGCCTCGATCTCATCAATTGGCAATTCGACCTGGTCCGGATTGTTAGGGAGAGGGACATTAGCTGGATCCTGTGCTCTCTGCCCTTGGACGACTCCACTCGCACGGAGGTTTACTTCTGACCTGAAACCAGGGGCCAGACTGCTCTGAGGTTGACTGGGAGGTTGGGTGATAAGCGCCGTCACATTTGCCAACACTGCTTTTAAAAGCACTATGACAAGAGACTGGAGGTGTGGTATTGAGTTCCGCTGTAGGACCGTATTAGTAAAGCGTGGAGAAAAGACGAGACATAACTTGCGTATAATCCTTCTACGAGATCTAACTTCTTCTTCAGTCTAATATCAATGTCCTTGTTTGGTCCATAATCTACTTCGGGCTTGGGGGGTTTCGTCTCTTTCAGTAACAATTTCTGAGCAAGAATTGTTTCTAAATCAAGTTCTTCGATGTCATCGTCGGCGCCATCCCACCCTCGCTCGAATTTGAGGAAACGCTCTCGCTCGTCCCATAATTGGCGCATCGCTCTAGTCATTCGCATCCGCTTCGCGAAAAGGTCTCCAGCTTCTAATATGGATTTTGGGATGTCACTCCCTTCCCATTTGCGACCGACGAGCAACTCTTGCAGGCCGGCTGCACCCTTCCCTCCAGCACTATTACTCGTACTATCCAATGGGGGATACATGAAAGGGAAATTCTGGTTGGTCTGATAATTTTGCTTCTTTCCGGCCTTCCCGCCGACTGGTGGGGATGGTGGAGGCGACGGCGCCGGAGTCGCAATGTGTACAGGTTGGTGGAGGATTGATGCGCCACTGCTATTAACATTCATAGGAGGTGGAATAATGCCATTTGCACCATTCGCTCTGCTTGGGCGGTTTGGAAGTGGGGGTAGTATAGAATTGTTGTCGGGTTCGAGGGGTAGCAATGGCTGTGGTGGGGTATATGCGGGGTATTTTGAAGTAATTTCTTGTCGGAAGATATGATAGTCGAGGGGCGAAGCTGTGATGAGTTGGCCAGCATCACCATTCAAGTCTCTGGGCTCTCCGGTTGCCTTTTTCAGCTCATCGACTTCAGCTGTTCCTCCAAAGACCAGTAGTATGGATTTCCAGAAGAGAAGAAATATCTACATTCATTAGCTATTGTTTCGAAAAAGGGAGTACGGCGTGCCCTGGTCTGCGGTAATTCGTTTGCTTCGTCCCATCGCAGGCGAGCTGTAATTGTCACCAGATAGTCAACGATAGACGGGTTGAGTTCAACTAGAAATCCTATTAGCGGACGAAGGACACAAGGACGAGCTACATACGCAGCTTCATACGAGGTGACTCCAGAGTTACGGGATCGTTTCGAACACCCTCAATCACGAGGTACATGATAGTTGTGACATTGTCGAGTTCGTCTTGTATGAATGGTATGTCCTCATCCGTCAATTTCGTTTCCCGAAAGTCATCATCCCTACGCAAGGTCAGAAAGGTCATGGTCGGTTCAACGCGGGACATACCAGAGCCTCTTGAAAGCATTTTGCATAACCTCATACAAGAGCGGAATTCCACCAGCTCTTGCGACTAGAAGGATGCCAAACTTCATATGTTCTACCTGGTATTTCGTAGCCTTGGTTTTGCTCGGGGTGTTTGCCTCGTCCTCCGAAGGCTTCATCCCAGCTGTCTCGTCCCAGACCCCCAGAACTATATGTAAGATCGTCTGCAGACTTTTGCATCGCCGTCGAAGGTCCGTAGCCAGCAGGCCATTGATCTCTCGTTCCACAAAGTTCTCTCGTTGCCGCTGCTCTGCCTCCAGCCATGGTATGCCCGCAAACTTCTTCCATCTCCTTGCAAATGTATCTTTTGCCCGTTGCAACCGCTTGTATTCTGCCTCATTGTAGGAAAACCATTCGTCTATCTCTTCTTCGAATGTCGCAGTATCCGCATATGTAAAGGCGTATGATATTGCTTCTGCTTTGGGGAATTCGGTCACGATGCGCCGCAGCTGCATTAACGACAGGGAGTCATTTGGATTGCCAACTTGCTGGGGGGCAGGCGGGGGAGGAGGCTGATGGGGCGGAGGAGGTTGAGGCTGGTTTCGCTGTAGCTGTGGTCGTCCCATAGGAACGCTCGTTGGTGGTTGTGGTTGAGGGGCTGGGAGGCCAACATCTGCGAGACCAGTATCCGCGACGTCGGCCACATCCTTTTGGGGGTCTGCAGGTTTTGCAGACCAGAGGGAGGGGGTCGCCTCCTCCCCTGGTTCCCCTCCAGTGTCGCCCCTGAGATCTGGAGGAAGTGGTGGCATTATGGTAGGATATCGAAGCTTGAAAGTAGAAAGCTTCGACGCGACAGTATTGAATGTTTTGATAATGGGAAGCAGCTTGCTCGGCTGCCCGATAAGATAACGCCTTTAAGCATTTACCCCTGGTCAAGATTCAAGACGTTTCAATGCTGCAATCTGAATAGACCTGGGAAAGCCTGAATGCAGGACGCGTTTTAAAAGCGCGTTTTTGTTAAATGATGCTCTATACAAAAACAATATATTCTCGAGTTCTATTGTTACCTTCTCTGACTTTCTGTACTTCGTACTGTAGGCTTCAGGGGTTGTCGCTTAAAATTGTCACAAAGTAACTTCCAGGGACTTGAACTTCCAAAAATTAAAAATCTTGAATCAAGTCAGCAGCATATAAGTCAACCTTACAAGCGCTTTCCCATAAAATAAAAAAAAAAAGGCAAAAAGATATTTCCGGTACGGGGAATCTTGATGGTATGTTAGAATTGATACATTGGTGATTTTAAATTTTAGAGAACTTACTGAACCCCGGTCTCCCGCGAACAGGGCCTTCTTTCGAAGAGCACATGAGAGGCGGAAATGCTAGCCACTACACCATGCCGGATTTGTTTACTGTTGTAGAACAGGATTTGTCAGATTTTTCTTATTTCAATATATACCGTATGTAAATTCTTCCCCGACAATTCTCCGATGTTGAACCACAACCCCTCAATCCAACCGTGCACCATGGCGAATAAAGCAAATAAAATATGCGACCCACATTGCTCCGCATTGGACGTATCTGAGGGGCAGGCTCGTACTGACCAAGATCTCCTGCCCAAATCAATATTGATTGAGCAGATCACAGCTCCTAAGATTGTGGCTCTAGCTCCCCCTAAAATTTAGCGAGCCATGACCCTCACCTCATTTCTCCAAACAGTCAGAGGAGCCTCATCCTGAACCAGACAAACTCATATGCTCGTACAATTCGTTACCTGTTCTATATATGGGTAATGCGATGCGGCATTGATCATTCGTCTAGCAAATGCAAGTTCTACTTGGCATTCGGCCGCCAGCGGCTGAGGTGGTTAAGCTTACTGTGTTCTACCATCCAAATCTCAATAATCTCTCTGTATATCCTGGAAGGTGATACCAACATGGGATCCTGCAAACCGAGGAATATCACGATATTCTTTTCGGTAATCAATATTCAGATGTAACTTTACAACTTGGCGTTTGAATATTACGTCACGTTCTTTCAAGTCTCATTTAGCTCAAGTTATAAATTGACGCTGCTTTCCTGCCACCACGAATAACCATGCAATTATTTCAATTATCTTTAGAACAACTAGCTTCTACGAGATGAAAATGGCTCCAGAAAAAACTAGTGAGTTAGGATTCGATGTGACCATACCAGAAGTGCCTGTCACGGAGCAACGACGTCCATTCCTACAAAAAGAGGGCGATGAAAAATTGAAAGAACCAGGTAAGTGGCAAAAACTGCAGATATCTCTAAAATAACAAGCTAAAGGCACAATACTCAGGCATCGCCAGAGCAAACGAAGCTGCTTCGGTCGAAGCACCGAATGGAACCCAGCAAGACAACTGGGCCCATCGACACAAAAATATGACCGTAACTCCAACCCCCATTGATTATTAAAGAAAGGACACTAACCAACATATCTAGGTCCTTCAACAGCACCTCGCCTTCTTCGACCCCGACTCCGACGGCATAATCTGGCCCCTAGACACCTACCACGCGTTCCAGCGTCTCGGCTACAACACCCCCTTCACCATCCTCTCCACACTCATCATCCACTCTACCCTCAGCTACCCCACTCTCCCCTCCTTACTCCCAGACCCATTCTTCCGCATCCACGTATCAAATATCCACAAAGATAAACACGGCAGTGATTCTGGAACTTATGATAATGAAGGCCGTTTCATACCGCAGAAATTCGAGGAGATTTTTACGAAATATGCCGGGGGTGATAAGAGGGGTATTACGATTTGGGAGGTGGGAGCGTATTTGAGGGGTCAGATGATGGTTTTGGATCTGTTTGGGTGGAGTGCGGCGGTTTTTGAATGTGAGTTTGCCGTTTTTTAAGTTTTTGGTGTGAGATGGAAGGGGGCTAATGGAGTGAAGGGATTGCGACTTGGCTGTTGTTGTGGCCGGAAGATGGGAGGATGATGAAGGAGGATATCAGGAGGATATTTGATGGGAGTTTGTTTTTTGAGATTGCTGCGAGGAGAGAGAAGCAAAAGTGGTAATTTGGGCTTAGAATTTGGGGAGAGGAAGGAATTCGAAAATCGAGCCCGGGTTCCTAAAACGGCAAGGGGAATGTAGGCGTATTGGCAAAGATTTTTCCCGAAAGAAAACACTGGGGTCTCACAAATCAACCTTCTATTTCCCGTGTACTGTGTGGCCTGATCGAACATTAACATGCACTCTCCATAATGACTTCTATTAATAAACGCTCCAATCATATGACCATGGTTCACGACCCCCTCCAAAACCAACCCCAAACTGATAGTTTGATAGCAACTCCTCCTCCTCAACACCAAGATGTGTGTTGCCATCGCAACCTGTAAACCAGCCACACCCAAACGTCTTTCGCATTCCATAGAGCTTCTTCTGCAATTGCACTGTACTCAAAGTCTCAGTCTCAACCATATCGTACATGAATTTACTCTGGCTCATCGCGACCAGTGAGGCCGCAATTGTCCCCGGCACCTGTGCCATGATTGGATGTCTTCTTTTGAGACATACTATGGCAGTAGTCAGGACGAGAGAAACTATTATAAACAGAGACAGGACAAACGAAACCCAGAATGACGTGAACGTCTCGTCGTCGCTCCCCGCAGAAGCGATCTTGACATCAATCCGGTGTCTGAAGTTCGATGCTGGGGCTTTGAATGAAGATAGACAAACAGTCAAAACTTCAACGAGAATGTTGTTCAAACTGACGAGGAAGACCAACCAGTGGCCGTTTCTGAATGCTTGGAATGGGACTACTAGCGTTGAAGTTCCGGTGTAATCGAGGAACAAGATTTTGGGGGAGGCGTGTCCGCAGGCTTAAGGTGTAGAATGGTTCCATTAGTCGGACGGCACCGTCGAGCATCGTCCAGAATAGTTTTATTATCACAGCTTGTGCGGTCAAGAGCGGTATCTTTGGTAGGGCGCGATTTGCTTTGGTGAAGATGGTTATGGAGAAGAGCGCAATTGCAAAAATCAGAGACCCTTCTACTCTGGAGGGAGTAGGGGCTTAACATCGAGGGGTGTGGGTAGTGGTATCTTGATTTACTTTTCCGTCTTTGGTGCGGGGTTGGTTCTGACTATATAGCGTCTTTTCTAAGAAAATATCTCTCCCGTTCGAAAGTCGCGCGGATATCGGAAGGCGATGCTTGATCGAGATTCCGACCCAGAAGTATAATGCGGCTCCTGCTTGCCATTTTTGCTATTCCAATAATTCCGCGTGCTGTTGCGTGTGAAGGCCTGATCTGTTCCCTGAATTGCAGATCATTACGACGACGATGAAAGCAGTCATAGACACAATGTGCTCGTCAGAAGTCGTGACCATACATTATTGACTACAATATGTTGTTTGAATCTTCGGTCTGGTTGAGTGCCAAGTGAAGCATTCTGTAGTGTAGGTATATCTAGGGTAGCCAGTAAAACCATGGATTCTGAGGCAAATATCCGGAGCCCAACGAGTTTGGGGCTGGTGAAATATGTCTAGAGGCCGAGGGGCTCATGGAGGACTGACTCTTCGGCAGAAGCGCCTTCCGGTCGTGCCATTAAATAATACGGCTGTAACCTTTTCATTTATCTTGTGCTTAGCATCACGATGCTTGAGAGTCATGGTAAGTGTAACCTCGAAGTCTGTGGCCTCAACCATCATGCCAAATATAACTAGTTCTAGTGTCGGTGCGTAGCGCCATAGGAAATACTACGTATTATCATAAATAATAAGTTAGAGTAAGGGTAAGAAGCAGAGAGACTGACTTGGTTTATAGATAGATCACTTGCAGACTCAAATGTTAGCAAGCCATAATGCCTTTCTTAGTGGCGATACAGCAGCTCCTGCAAGACCGCAAGTGAGACAGAGATGAGGACCATGACACTCAAATACTGCCATCTCATAATCATCGGCTTCCAATTAGGCCCAGGATATCCTGATGAAATCAGCAGCCGTCATTAGAAAACCTAGGGAAACTCACGAGTCTCGTAATTAGTATGTTCATCACGAGTCTTGGTAGCGACTGGGCCTTCAGATCCAGAACCCTGGCATATTTGATCATCCGAGAACGCTTCAGAAGCTCTAAGATGCTCAACCGATTGTCATCTCCCATCAAGAGTCGCTCGCATTCCTTAAACGCACCGAGCTGAGTAGCGGGCGGGTCTTTCCATGGAAGTTCAGTCTCCGAGGGTATCATTTGTGTGCCCATTCTTTGGGATTCACATTTAAAATCGTTCAAACGACTGAGAATTGTGCTTTGAAGCTTACGTCTTTGGCACAAAGAAGAGAACAAAAATGAGGCAATACACGAGGGGCATCTCAGCTGAGCCTGAGTGTGGTTGTGTCGCGGTCCCAAGAGGGACGGGACAAGGCCATCAGTCATTATAGGCCAAAGAAGAAAGGTGAGACATTTCTATTTTGATTAGTGATTTTCGCGGCGGGCTTCGTGAATTATCATCATTTCCCCTTGGCCTTAGCTGCTCTGTAACGAAGAAAAAATACCCGAATAGGTCGATCCGCGCAAGGAGACAGCGAACTTTGGTACAATGTAAAATTGATCAAATAAAGCTATAGTGTTGCTGTTAGAAATTAAAAATCCCCAAGCAACCACCATCCACATCCCCATCTACTCCCTCCATCCTTCCCCTGATCCCCACGGATCTAAATTCCAAAATTATTCCTCATAGGCCCATACTGACCTAGCCTAAGTCGGTGGGACGAATACTGAAGAAGTAGGAACCGTAACAATCGACGGGGTTCCACCGATATAAGTTACGGCGTAAGAAACGCACGTGGCTCCCACAGGCGGAGCCGTAAAATAATTAGGCGGTAAGGACAGGACTGCGCAGGTACTGGCTGCTGGAATCGAAGAAGTAAACGTTGGACTAAGAGTCGGCGGTGGGCCGGCAGAAGAAGTGAAGTGAGCGGACGAAGTTATTGTGGGTGGCGAAAGCGACTGGGAATTAGACTGGGAAGCCGATTTCGAAGTCGTGCCTGGAAGGGTTGAGTCAGTTGGGGGGTTCTGAGGCAGTACCGCATCGGAAACTGTAGATTTCGGGCGACTAAAGGAAGCGATTCCAAGGGTATCACCCATGGCTCTGGGGCCTAGCAGCATTTCCTCGGCCAATGTCGAGGGGTCTGGGTTAGTTGTTGAATGTAGCAAGATAGACTAGCAGTGTGATGAGTAGGCCGCTTGTGAATGTGTAGGTGGTATGATGACCTTGGTTGTGGATATATCGTAAGGTCCACACAGTTGATTAAGGCGTACCGAGTTTTGCGTTAATTGAAACCCGGATTTGTTGTATCGAAGGTGTGCGATACAGAAACTCTCGAAGCTAGGACTGCGTAGTCGAGACAGTTTTGCTGTATAACATCGGTGCAGGTTATTGCGACCTGTCTTAGGAGGACATTTTGGAGAACTTACCTTGATGTTGCTCAAAACGTCTGCTTATACAAATCTGCCCATATAGATTCCGTAGAGGGGGTACATTCACAAGATCATCACGAAAAGAACTTTCTTTTTGAGATCGAGAAGAGGATGGAGCTTTCTAATCCGTTGGAGAAAGTTGTCCAGCCTGCTCTCGGAATAGAACATTCTAACCGTCTCTATACACGATTCTCGCAGGATCTTTGGAAGGCATGGAGGATTGTGGTAGAAAGGAAAAGGAGGCTTACCAATTGGTGGTACTGGATGGCTTGAGCTAGGTGTTGGAATGACTGAGCTGGTTGCGAGAGCAGAGCTCCTTGTGATAGCAGAGCTTGTTGCGTCAGCGGCGCTGCTCGAGGACTGTATGGTCGAGCTTTGAGCTATTGAGGACGAGGTTGAGCTAACTATGCATGAAAATACTGTATGGTTTAGTGTTAAGCTCTAAGCAGCTGCAGGAAATACTTACCGGGCGGATCAATCGAATCGACGTCCTGGATCGCGAGCTGAATTGGGGCGCCGGTGATAAGAGGATCAGTACCATAGTAAGCCACGGCGAGCCAGCCGATGAATGAAGTAGCGTCGAAATCGATTCCAAACGTTGCGCGGCCAGGGTTGTTAACATTATTAAATGCGACATTTTGCCAGTCCAAGAACCCGCTGTTGTTAGAGAATGTTTGCTCTATGTAAAAAGGTCGACCCTCGGCCCCAAACCTGAGGTATCTGTATAGATGGGACTGATTGTTCGGTGCTATATTTTCTAATGGGGCCTTTGCATACAATCCAGTTGGGTAGACTGTACTGCCGTTCCAATTGTAGAGAGATCCGTCTCCCAAGATAGCGAATTGCATTGCGTAAGAATCAACAACCCCGGGGTTTGGGTTGCATACAGCTACAGGATATCCGGCATTGTTCATATGGAGATATAATTTCTGTCCATTCGAAGGATTGGTGACATACATATAGAATGGCTTGGAGGGGGCTCCAGTGGCGACGGCTGAGGTTGTAGAGGCTATGCTGAGTCAGTATTCGTTCCGATACGACGTTGTATTATATGCTATTGAGCTAAACCAAGGAAAAGACAATATGGAAGGACAATATAAAATGACCATAAGAAAGAACGTAATGAAACATGTTAGTATGCTTGAATACGGCCTGCTTCGTACAGCCGAAAACGGTTCGTGGCCGGATTATGAATTTGAGTTAGAAAACTATAAATATTAGATCCCAGATCATATTGAATAGGGGAATACAAACAGTAATACAAACCACTCAGACTTGTATAACCCTTCAGGCTAAATATTTCCCACTAACAAACGGTTCGCAGTTGGTACCTTCCCTACTTCTACCTTCAGAAATTGGAGATAAGTTACCGAGCATGCTTGTCAGAATATGACAAATTTAAGTAATCGAAAGCTGCGATGGAATGGCCAAAAATACCAATACTACGCAGATGGGGTCTTCCGTACAGTACAGAAGGGAAGGGGGCATCCCTTCTTCTACTACTTGAACTCGTTGTCCCTGCAGCATTAGTAGAATGAAGAATTGCAAAAAGAAGGAAAAAGGTTAGTATTAGAGGACGCATGACGGCGGTTGTATACTTTCCCTCGGTGTACGGGGTACGTATAGTAACAAACCGAAGATGATTTATTGGGATAGCGAGTGTCGAGTTAAATGCTAATTTCGATCGTTAGAAAAATAGTGATGATTCAACAGACTAAAGTAGGCTGATTGAAGAAAACACTTGGTGACGAGAAGTAGAGGGAGAGGCCTACTTTCAAAGATGATGGGAGTCTGTCAATTATAAACGGCTTAATTCTGTGACATTCCTCGTCTCATTCTTCACGAAAGATTGATCACATTCCAGATTAAACAACGGCATGGCGTTCAGAATGCAGCACGCAAAAGGGCGGCGTATATCACGCCACTGACTTCTAGCCAAGGGAGCAAGATATTACATTCTTCGAATTCTGACTGGCATTGTTTCAAGGAGATTGCAAAACCCAATGATAAGACTCCCGGCTCCCGAGGGTTCGGGTATCCTACATTCCTAAAGCGGTCCTTTCTGGAATTCAAATCCCTTCAATATAATATCTTTCTGTTCCCGCGTAGTAAACGGGATCTTCAAATCACCCACTTTCTCCGCCAGTACCTCTTCATTACTTGCCCAGACGTAAGCCGCATGTTCGTCACTCAATTTTACTTCCTCGCCCTTGTCAACCTCCATGACGAAGGTAAATTTGCCGACCATAGTCCCGTTTCTCGTACAAAACACGTACTCTTCGCCTGCAACCCCAATAACTCTTACAGTCGTAAGTCCAGCCTCCTCCCAAAGCTCACGTGCGGCGGAGTGTAGGATGCTGGCGTCGTCGTCATCACATGCCCCGCCCGGCGTCTCCCAAAGGAGGGGCATGCTGTCGTGGCTAGCCCGTTGGACGAGCAGAACTTTCTTCGATTCTGAAAAGACAAGGGCCCCGGTGGCGATCATACGATACCGTAATTTAGATGAGAGGGCTGAGATGTAGTCTGAAGCGGGGACGGCGAAGGCTGACACCGAAGGGTGGGCTGTGAAGTTGAAAGTTGGTAGAGAGTCCGGGACCGACATATCGAACTCGTAAAGACTTGATATTTTTGATTGAGTTCGGGAAATTTAAAACACTTGCGCGAGAAGTCTTGATATATCAGGTCGGTGCCTGGACATTAGCTGAATCTGAGCTGAATCGGTGCCTGAAACTACCTAGGTACTCCCGAACAGCTTGTAAAACCCGACAGTCTCGCATTCACCCAAGTCTTGAGATCAAATGGAGAAAATAAAAAATAAGATTTGTAATAATACAAAAATGAAACAGTGGTGAATTGAGTGGAGCATAGTTCCATGTCCATATTTTGATGTAGAATTATTTTCGCTTGATGTTGCTGCGCCGTCAAAAGTCCTCGTCAGTAGAGCCTATCAGCTCCATGGGGCCCTAAAGTCCCTGCTATTACAGGACTGAGGTCGCTAAACCAACACACTAAAATACCTTCCATTGCTACTTAACGATTACTATATCAACAACCTCAGAGTAAATCCTAGCCAAATTAGGGTTCTGCCAGGAGCAAGTTACAGGCTAGTGGCTTTGATTCAGGGCATTTAGCAAGATAATTGGCGATAGGTACATGGTGGTAGGCTATTGATTAGGACTTTTGACCACGGCTTTCGTAGCGAACTCAAAGCATAAGGATAATGCTGTAACAGAGGCTTTCAAATTCGCCAATTTTATCCATTATATATGTGATTGCAAAGAGCGATTCTACGATAGGATAGCTTCACTGATGCCATAAAATGAATATAAACACATGCTATTACCATGATCCAGGTTTTATCATCACCTTCATCCTAAGTACTACCCTTTCAAAAAGCAGAACCAATACCTAATGGTGCGACAATGCCCATTCAAACTTATTATATAATGAGGAGATTGAACACCGATATCATTCAGCATTGATCAATAGGAAACCAAGAGTTTGAACACCGAAGTTATTCGGCGTACGCGCAGATACCTCACTGTAGATTCTGTGCCACAATCAAGCAGACCGCCTGTTTATGGCGTGCTTCAAATATTATAAACCCATCACTTTTTGCTCTACTCCTCCCCATTCTTTAAAATAACTACTACACCTCTGTCCACATCTATAATTTTATTTTATTTTATTTTATAAACCCTTCGCCATGACACAAACCTTCCTCGTCACCGGCGCCACCGGCTTCCAAGGCGGCTCCACAGCACGCATCCTCCTCTCCCAAGGCCACCGCGTCCACGCCTTCGTCCGCAACCCCTCTTCCCCCGCCTCCCAGAACCTCGCCGCTCTCGGCGCAACACTCTTCCAAGGCACCTACAGCGACCTCCCCTCCATCACCGCCGCCACAGCCGGCGTAACAGGTATCTTCCTCAACACCTACCCCGACTTCACCAACCCCGCTGGTGAAATCCCTCAAGCAGAGAATTTCATCACTGCAGCCAAAGCCGCGGGAACGGTACAGAGTATTGTTGTGTCTACCGTGTTGAAGACGAAGGAATTTAGAGAGTTTTTGGAGCGCAGGGAGGGGGAGTTCAGGTTTTTGGGAATGTATCATAGGAGTAAATCTGGGGTTGAGGATGTGGTAAGCAAGAGTGGGATTCCGAATATCACGATTCTGAGGCCGGGGTGGTTGGATTATCAGTACCTGGCTCCTGGCTGCACGATACAGTTCCCGGAGTATGAGAAAGAGCATGTTATTAGTGTGAGTTATGAAAAGGGGTATAAGAAAGGACATTTTGATCCGGAAGATGTGGGGAAGTTTGCTGCGGCGGCGTTGGTGCAGCCTGAGAAGTTCAACGGGAAGACGATTGAGTTGGTAAATGAGAGGTTGTCCTTTGATGAGGTTGCAGAGATTATTAGTCGGGTGGCGGGGGTTGAGGTTGGGGTTAGGTATCGGAGTGAGGAGGAGACGCGGGAGTTGGCTGCTAGTGGGAAATTACCTGTGCTTGAGTCGCAGTTGATTGTTAAGCAGCTGGAATTTGTGATTGATGGAAGTAGTTTGGAGGAATATGGGATTGAGCTTGGGACCCTGGAAGGCTTTTTGACGAAGCACAGAGAGATGCTGTTAGAAACTCTGGGGGTGAAGGCCTAACGAAGTAAGAGTGCCTAGAATCTAGACTTGAATATCTTAGATGTCAATGTGTAACTTAGTTTGATCGGACGTCTAGCCTCTACTTAACCAGTTTTCCAACTAAGGCAGCGGATGCTGGTCCGTTCTGCGCCGTTCATAGTTCCATCTAAACCCTTCCCAATTTGACTTCCAGTGTCAATGCTCCATCTCCTACCAGGAATGCCAGCTTGTAATTCCAACTCGCGACCCTTTCCGACTTCATAGACGAATCGGCCTTCGTGCAGCTCAACATTGATATGCCTCTCTAATTTATGGCCCACCGTCTCCGACATTCCCACGGCAATCAGATGCAGTATTCGAAGCAGACCTAGTACACCGACGACGAAAGGAATGAGCTGGCCGGTACTGCCCAAGACATAGATATTAGAGACAGAGTTCCAGGCTAGCGTCAGCTCAATGGCAATCGCTGTAAAAACGAAGATGCCGTACCCAGCGGGAAGACCAAACCAAGTAGTCAGCCTGCTCGAGCATTAGTTTTGTCTCAAAAAAAGAGAAAGAGGTTTTACGGTTTGTATTTCCTAAATTTCGCCTGGGTCTCGGGGCTGATTCGCACGCGGTCGAAAGTTCTCAAGCTTCTCGCGTTTAGACGAGCGAACCCGATATACCACTGCGCAATTTTCCTTCTAATTTCGACAGATGCAGAGCGTTGATATTTGAAGGGAGCTGTGATGCCAATGGATATAATTTCGTAGAGCAGATAGACAGTTGGCGGTAGGAGGACAAACACCCACCATGCCATGAAAAAGACTTCCCATATGGCGTATCCCACGGCAAGGATCACATAGAATGTTGGCTGGTAGCCATCAAGAATGATTTGAGTCTGAAGAAAAACTGTTGGCTTGCATTCAAGATTGGATATGCCGTTGTGGAGAAATTGATGCCGTCCATAGAGCCAGTACCAAAGATTGTAGGTAGCGAGTGCAGTACCGAATATACTTCGCGCGATTGCCGCGAAATAACTCTTCCTTTCCTTAGTCTCGATCTCCTCGTCGGTCCAGGCTTTGGGAGTTTCGATATCCAACAAGACCACTCTGCTAATATGCCCTGGCGTGCAGGCGCTCCACATGAAAGCCGTGATCAGCGTGCTCATGACGAATATCTCAACGGAGTTCATGTTCCCCCGCGCTGTCGCATTCGCCATGCCCGCAAATACTGCGATCATGATGATTGCATTTGTGTTTCGGGCGTCCTCGCGAACGGAATCTGAGCAAAATGAGTTCGCGAGGAGTGTTGAGAAGAGTTGCAGGTAGACACCAAGACGAATTCCAAGTCCATACAGATCTGAATTGCCCTCAAACGGGCAGCCCCAGAGCGGGTGCTTCTCGTCTCTGCCAAACAGGTGGAGGTCGCGATATGTCTGTGGAGGCAACGGAGAAGCCAGTCCTATGCCAAGATGGACAACCAGGCAATATACAGAACGTCGAAGGGACGTCATATCTCGGACATCACATCCTGACGCGCTGCGCAGAAAGCGAAATGAACGAGATTAAATTTTTGAACCCCAATGATCGTTTGCGCATCCGTGTGCGGCTACAATAAGACGGATGAATCTTCTGTTTCGGTGGCGGAGGCTGTGCATGGGGTCTCCCGCCATCAATCAGCCACCCCACGTATTTCCAATAAAAACCATGCAAATGACAGAATACGCAATGTTTTCTTTTCATGAGAAACCAATGGCAGTGGTGATTCGTAGGCAACCGTTTAAGCACCAGGCAAGGCAGGCTATCCATGGGTGTTTTCAACAAAGGCTGGCTTCTGAGGGCGTGACTCCCGCGAGGTTCCAGAGACTCGTATAGTATGGCTTTATTCAAAGCTTCCATATTTTCCAATCCCGAATTCCCATGCGTCGTAGAATTCCGCCAAGTTCTCCTTGGCCTTCTTTTCCGCCCTCCCATCGCTTCGGGCCTGCCAAGTAGCCCACGAACCCTTCTGGGCCAGATATAAACAAAAGTCTGGAATCGATGCGAGTTGATACCGGTCCGAACTTTACTTCGGAATGCAATTTCACCAGCGGTGCCAGTTTGTTCTGATCGAGAAATGTACCCTCTTCATCAACCAAGTAATCCACCTGGAGGCTTTCCGGGTACATATTCTGCAGACGTTGAATTTCTTGCACGATATATCCAGCATTGCTATCTATGGAAGAAGCAGATGTAGAGCTGTAGGCGCCTTTGCAATCTTCTCGTTTTCGATTGGCCCAAACCATGTGTATCTTGGGTGGAAGCTGGTCTTTTCTCCTCTCAAGCAGAGTGTGAGCAATTTGTAACCCAGGTGCAATGCCCGTTCCACCAGCCAAGAAAACAACATCCGTTACCTCGGTGGGTAATGCAAATTCAGAATTAGGGCCCCTTAATTCGACCGTCGCGCCCACAGGTAGACCGTGTAGATATCTTGAGACCTCCCCTTTATACTCTTTCCGTATCAAGAACCGTAAATTCTCATCTGGGTCCCCGTCTCTTGGGGGAAGCGGCGTATAGGCCCTTGCGATTTGCAGTTGAGGTTGTTTAAACTCCACAGACCATGTCCCTTTCTCCCACGCCTCCTTGTATGGGTCGTTAAACTTGTGTGTTACCCCAAATAATGTATATTTCGGCTGGGGGCGCAGTGTAAGTATAATGCTCGTAGGAGAGACTTCCTCTCTGTCGACAATTGCAAAGGTTGAAAAGCGAGGGGCGTCGAAGATTGGTCTCCAGACTTCCGGCCAAATCGAAAAGATTTTATATGCGACGATAGCGTTCAAAAACAACACAATCACGGTTTTCGTCTTGCCTCGGAACAGAGTCCATCTGGGTTTCGGTTCGTGTTGATAGGAAGGGTGAGGAGGAGGAGGATGGTTTGAGAGATTTCGGCTGGTATATGGCAGGCAAGTTTGAGGATATTTGCGTAGACGGTGGGCAGGCCGGAAGAATGGTTTGGAGAGGCATTGCCTCGTAGCTCGATGCCCGAGTATCATCAAGGCGTTGTCGTAATATACCGCAAAAGATGGATGGTGGTGTTGTCAATATTGATGCAGGAGACGCGACTTTATTTTTTTGGTTTTCTGCCGTTTGCCGCCGGGCGGGCGGTGAGCATTTCTCCAGCCCCTCGAGCCCCTCCACAACGACCTCGACCTTTTCACCTCCACTTTTGCACTTTACTACATATACATACATATACATACTCTCACCACATCTATAACTATGTCAAATAAAGCTTTTGCCCTTGATAATGCTGGGCTCTGAACCCTAGCCGCGTTGCGCTTTTCTATCTCATCTGGAGATTCGCGGTGTGTCAATCGCCGGTTTCGGAATTTCAATTGCAACGGCGGATGTGACGTCTTTCCTATGCGTCCCGAGGCTATGGCAGATTGCCTCCAGTTGACATCAAATTCCGTCAAATGAACACAACGTATATATTATTTTGCGATATCGGCATCATGATTCTACTGCATACTACGGGGTGAGTTCGATGCTACAAGTGTACCAGATCACAAGTGTGACTTTCCTCGCAGTATATAAAGGGCCTAGGAGCCCCATTCCTTTTGTTCAAACCCATTCTCCCTCCTATAACTACTGCCAAATCATCTCCCTGTTTATTGAGATAGCTATTCGGTATGAATTCGACGTCAGCCAAACCCATGGATCCCGACGGACAGACTGGAAAGTTGTGTACGTGGATTGATGCGGTTGAACTTTCAGATATCCCCGAATCTATCAGAACGAGAGCCAAGTATCTGATTCTGGATGGCTTGGGATGCGCCCTCGTGGCTGCCCATCTTCCATGGTCGGAGAAGGCGGCGAAAGCCATCTTCGATATGGAGTCTCCTGGAACATGTGCAGTTTTTGGATGGGAAAGGGTAAATCTCATCATTATTGATCCAAAGATGCGTCTAACATAATTATAGAAAATCAGTCCTATTGCTGCAGCGCTCTTGAACAGCACCTTCATCCAAGGCTTCGAGCTAGATGACTGGCACAGCGATGCACCCCTTCACTCCAACTCAATCATCATCCCCTCCCTCTTCGGCGCCGTAGCTACTCTCGCCAAAGCTTCTGGCAAGAAAGTAGACGGTGCTTCGTTCCTTCTGGCCTACCTCGTTGGCCTCGAAGTAGGACCCCGCGTCGGAAACGCCCTTTACGGAAAGAACATGCTCACTATAGGCTGGCACTCTGGTGCTGTTTTTGGACCATCGGTTTCAGCTGCGGCTGCTAGCAAACTCCTCAAACTTCCGGCTTCTCAGATTGAAGATGCTTTGGGAATTGCCTGCACGCAAGCATGTGGCCTCATGTCTGCACAGTTTGAGAGCGAAGTCAAGCGCATGCAACACGGATTTGCGGCACGCAATGGATTGCTGGGTGCGTTGTTAGCAAGAGGTGGGTATATCGGCATCAAGAAGGTATTTGAGCGAGAATACGGTGGCTTTCTGGAGATGTTTGGCAAAGGATCAGGGAAAGAGCCGAAGTTTTTGTTGGAGGAAGTCACGAAGGGGCTGGGCAAGAAGTGGCAGACTAAAGGCGTCCGAGTCAAGCCGTATGCGGCCATGGCTTTAACTCATGCTTCTGTTGATTGCGTGAGGATATTACGACAGGATCACCCAGAGGAGATGAAACATCTCGACGACGTGGAGAAGATCGAGTTGAGGATGAGTGAGGTATCTTTCCATCACGGTGGATTCAATGCCGTAAGGCCACTTACGAGCGTCGGTGCCCAGATGAGTGCTGCTTATGTCGCAGCCACCCAGATGGTGGATGGAGAAGTCTTGCCCGCTCAATTCAGGCACGATATGCTTGAAAGAGATCATGTTTGGAAATTGGTCGACAAAATTGATTGCATACTAGACAACAGTGTAGGACCTCCTGGTCCATGGGAATCTGGCCAGAGGATCGAATTAAAATTCAGGAACGGAAAGAAGATAACGGCTCAAGTCAAGGCCGCAAGGGGAGCTGATCCCAAGATTACCAACGAAGAGATCGTAGAGAAATGGAGGGGTCTGTGCAAGGGGGTTATTGATGATGAGAGGCGTGATAAGATCGAGAAACTATGTCTAGGACTGGAGGACTTGGACGATGTTCTCAAGTTAGAAGACCTGATGGCCGGCCTGACGAAGAATCCCATTGCCTGAAATGCTATTATTCTCTCTGGGCCTTGGAATTTACGGGACAGGCAGAAGCTAGTTTTCTTGGCAATATTGTCCCGGCCTGCTGTCTCTACGTAAATATTCAAGCTGGCAATCCGACAAGGAAATCTTGTCTATTTCGGTGCCGGGGCTGTTCCCAAATCCTCGTCCCCTTCCAATAATCGGCCCCATTCTTCAACCTTGATCGCCGATCGGCTCGATCGGCCTGAATCCACCCTATCGGGGGAATTTCGGGCAGATCAATTGCAGATCCGGGGTGCGTGGGTGTTGGAAGTCTGGGGGAGGGAACGCGTGAGTGCGTGAATGCGTGATTGCGAAATTGCTCTTGGGAAACAAATAAAGCGACGTTCGAATCCAAACCACTTCACTTTGAAGTGGTTAACATTACCTCGATTTTGGTGGCCTCCTTTTGCGACTACAATCGTGGAAAGATACGCTATCACGATCACTGTCGTGGTGGCCATTGCCTGCCGAAACCAATTAAACTAGTCTCAGAGTGGGCATTAACGACCCCTCTTAATGGGCTCGGACCTAACCCGACAGCTTAGTTCGCGTATTGAAAGTTTATTTCTTTTAATGTCATCTCCTCGATGTCACCTTCGTAAACGCTGTTGGTATTTTATTCGTATCAACAATTGAAGGATGCACAGCAATCAACAATGCCGCCAACGTATGGAGAGACTCCGTCAGCCTTGGCTTCCCCCTCGGTACGAGAGATGGAGCCAGACACAGCATGCGATGTCGATGTAAACAGGCCCAAAAGTAAAGCTGGCCGCAAACCAAAAGGTAAATATTAATTTCAGTACCTATTATTTATTACCTTGCGACTTTACCAGGCGCGTTCATGAACAGTCTCTAATTGACTCAGCGGCAGGTGGAACACGGTATCGACCCATCACTTCGTTGACCGCAGAGCAACGTGCTCGCAAGCGGGCCGCCGATCGAGCTTCCCAGCGTGCATCGAGACAAAGGACACAGGAGCATATCGAGAAACTGAAGAAACGAATCGGAGAACTGGTAGATGATAGAGTTGACAATTCGGAATATCAAGCGTTACAGCGGAGGAATCTGGAACTGGAGGAAGAACTCAGAAGCCTGAAAGCGGTTATGGAGGGGCGGGGTGCAGATATGGAGCTCCGTCCGAGCGAACCTATCTTCTCAACATGTAAGTTGACTGATAGAGTTCCTGCCTTGAACAATCCAAGCTATTACTTGGGCATGGAGCCGAGGCAGATATCGGAGCAACCTCTACTGATATCATTGGGATTACTTGGGCTGATTCTTTACTTCAGCAAGTGTGTTACCAACTCCTCCAGCGAGTTTACCACCAACCCCTCTATCAGAGCCAGCTATCATTGCCCAAGATATCCCAATAGTTGGAGAGTCGACAATACCTATGAGATACCACCCCAGGCCACCTGAAGTCAGCCCCTACCAGTCTCCGATACCAATCTCGAGTCCAGAGGCAAATTTCCCAAGTCCTGATATGATATCAAGCCCTGGTAGCAGCATAGCCTCGCCAGTGGTCAATCGTGGTAAATGACCAGACCTTTATTCTTTTTCTCGAAGGCGTATCTTCTGACGAGTACCTAGGCCAACATCTCCCATTAACGCACAAAGTCTCCAAAATGAGAGCAAATACATCCAGGAAACTACCAATGGCTCCCACTTCGACACCTCAATCGGACTACTTTTATTCAAGAGCTTTCATGAAGCAACCTTCCATTCACATTTGGGAAATTCCTCCTTCGTTCCAGAAGGCAGCCACTCCCGTTGAACATATCTTATATGGCTTGGTAGAACACCAACGAACACTTGCTTCAACGGGTGTCAAAGGCACAGAGCTTGTTGGTCCACGATACCCCAGTTTACTCGCGCTAGTCGCGCCAGATAGTTCATCATCTGTCCACATCATTGCAAAGGTTATCTCCGAACTGTTGAGCCGAATTACTTACCGGACGTTTGTAGACAAGCTGGCCGCGTTCATGGTCATGTATCCCGTGTACCAATGGCTCGTCATGCGGTCCTACGAAACCTATCGCAACATGCCCACTTGGAGTCACCCACTACTCTCCCAACGCACTACCCCGCATCCAGTCTGGCTCAGTGCCCTCGGATACCCTAAGTTGAGAGACGCGATCATCGCAAATCAGGAGGAATATACGACGGAAGAATTCCAATTCCTCTTTGTGGCAAACCTCAATGTCAATTGGCCGCATGGAATAGAAGCTGCGTTGACGTGGAACAATGGCGACGTCACGGTCAGCAAAGCGTTTTGGGACCATACGAGGAATCTATCCAACTATACGATCGATGAACCGTTCTGGGCTAGATATCCTGAGTTGAGGCAGTATGTTCAAAATCGGGATCGACCGATAGATCCACACAATGGAGGTTTCTGAGATTGATCGTGAAGAGCGAGGGCCCGTACAACACCAGGAACTCTCCGCGGAATGTTCTCACGAATACCATTTCCACCTAATGTAGTTTGTGTTTTCCAAACTCCCCTGTGGAGTTGCTGGATAGTTCTGACGGACTTCGACCTCCGTGTACATCACAATGGCTACGCCCTTGTTCACTTACTTATTCCTCCATCAGGCTTCTCCAGCAGTGCTCACTCACATAGTTAGACACCGGTCACGATTGCATAATTATCAGGCTTCTAGTTGAAGTTCTCGAAGTTGTGGAATTTCCGTCTCGGAAGCCCGTTCCGAAGAACCCGGAAACTCCGTGAATTCCCGACGAACCTTCTTCGACTCGCAGTCTATCTCGGCAACAACCCTTGCTATTAGTCACTCGGTTGATTCTCAAGCGTCAACTTCACGTAAAGAACCACGTCTCTCGAGTTGTAGCAAAGTACTAGTAGAACGCACCTTAAAGTAAGCAGATATCTCAAACTCATCTCATCGTGGTTGTTTTGATTAACCAATATCTTATCCAGACAAGCACCAATACAGCTTCAGTTATGGATTTAGACTGTATCGACTTCGAAAAATATGAAGCGCTTTACAAGCATTTCCACGAGTACCCGGAGCTTTCGAACCTGGAGGCGCAAACCGCCAAAACGATTGCAAACCAATTATCGCGCCTCCAGGCCTTTGAAATCACCACAAATATTGGGGGTCACGGACTCGTCGGCGTGTTAAGAAATGGCACAGGAAGTACTATCCTCTTACGCGCAGACATAGACGCACTTCCAATCCTGGAGGATACTAGTCTACCCTACTCTAGCAAAGTCACTATGGCCGATGTCGAGGGTGTCGTACGGCCTGTGATGCACGCCTGTGGTCATGACATGCACATCACATGTCTTCTTGCTGCGGCTGAAACGCTTGTCAAGATCAAAGACAAGTGGAGTGGCACATTGGTTGTGCTGTTCCAACCTGCAGAGGAGCGTGGCTCAGGAGCGAAGGCCATGGTTGATGATGGCTTGTACTCTAGGCACAAGGTTCCCGTTCCTGACTTTCTGCTTGGCCAGCATGTGATGGCAATGCGGGCGGGGAGTGTGGGATCGAAAATTGGGACGATTATGGCGGGGTGTGATAGTATGAAGGTCAAACTGTTTGGTGTTGGGGGCCATGGATCGCAGGTGAGTTGATCCCTCACAGCATATGAGTTGTACACATTTCATTCCGGAGCTGACGTTCACAGCCACATCGTACAATTGACCCAGCTGTCATGGCAGCTCACGTAGTAGTACGCCTCCAAACCATCACCAGCCGAGAAATGAATCCGAACGATATCTCCGTTCTGACAGTTGGGAGCCTACAAGCCGGTCAAACAGAGAATGTCATTGCAGACTCAGCAGAAATCGGCATCGATATCCGCAGCGTACGCCCAGAAACGCGCGAGAAGCTCCTATCCTCAATCCGACGAATCGTCAAAGCTGAATGCGAAGCAAGCGGTTCAACAGTTGCGCCCGTCTTCAAAATGACTCGTTTCCTACCAAACACCATCAACGACGAATCAATGATGAATACGCTAGCCAAAAGCTTCAGTAAGCATTTCGGAGACAACTTCGATGCGAATATACCTACAACTACCATTTCAGAGGATTTCTCGGTGCTCGCTACATCCCAGGGTCGGCCGTGCGTGTTTTGGCATTTTGGGGGGATTGAGGAGGGACTGTGGGATCAGAGGGCGAGGGAGGGGAGAATTGATGATATTCCTGCTAATCATACGGCGAGGTTTGCGCCGGTTGTGCAGCCTACGATGAGGACGGGGATTCAGGCCCTTTGTGTTGCTGCTCTTACTTTCTTTGGTCTGGAAGTGGGGCATAGACTGTAGACATAGTGGTGTTGGGCTGAAGGGGAGGCTTCCCAAGAAGCGGAAAAATACCACATTTTGGAAGACATTTGCAACAATAATGTGGATTCTAATGAGATGCTAATCTGCTGCTTCGTCTTCTCTCATAACCGATGTCAATTGTCAATATTGGACATGTTTAACGTCGTCACCTGCTGTGTGGTAACCATCAATACGAGAATTTGGTGACACTATATATTAATGGTCAATATTTATAATTACTATATAGTGTTTACGTATACCATGATCTGATTGGTCGACAGAAATTGACCAATTAGACTATTGAATTAATGAAATAAATATAATCCCCATCAACCTAAATAGGAAATAATAAAACTATTCGCAACAAATAAATAAATTAAACTAAAATAAATTTATAAATAATATTTAAACAAACAACCTGGCCCAACCAGAATATGATTAGTTTATTAGTCGAATAGATTATATAACCCGATATACCTAGGTTTCCCTTTTATTTTTTTCAATTTTTATCCGATCTTTTTTTCTTTTTTAATTGGCCTATTAAATAATTTATAATATTTGCCAATTATTTATAAATAAAATTGTTTTAAATAATATTATTTTTTTTTGTTTATCAACCTATTCATAAATTAATTTTTTAATATAGGAAATAATGTTATTTTTAGGCCTACCATCCACAACATTCAATTTATTATAAAAATAATAATTAGAAATAATCTTATAATAAAAATTAAACTAATAGTCATCCGAAATAAAAATAATTATATAACAATAAATATATTTAACCTCCCCAATTTTATATAATTTAAAAGGAATTCAAAAAAAAATCAAATTCCTATTTTTTTATTAATTTTCATTTTTTATTTTATTATTTTATATTATTTGAATTGTATTTCTAATATTTCTTTTGGTCATTTTTTCTTAATCTCAATAAGAAATAATTTTTTTTATTTTATATTTTTATTTATATCCAATTCTTTTTTTTTATTATTAACTTTAATTTTAATTAAAATTGTAGGATTTAAATAATAAGATTTGCAACCGAATTAAATCTTAAAAAAAATTATATAATAGGATAACTGGCGATAAAAAAATATATTAATAATTTTTTGTAATAATAAAAATTAATATTCCTAATCCCGAATATTATTATAATTAAATTAAAGAAATATAAATTATTATTTTATTATATTAATTTTTATTATATTATTTAAAAAAAATTATTTTAATATTTTTAATTTTTAAAAATTTAAAGAAATTCTTTTTGAATTCAGACTTCTGATTGTGATAAAAATATTTGGGTTTTTTATTGTAAGTTAATCAATAAAAAATAATTTTAGTTATCTTTTTATTTAATTTATTTTTTAAAAAATAAAACCAAATTATTCGATTAAAATAATCTTTGATCTGAAGGATTTATTTAAAATTAATTTCTTAATCAAATTGATTAGTAAAATTAATAAAATTAATATAAATCCGATCGAAATAATATTAACTAATAATTGATTTAATTATTTTAAATATTTGATTAGATTAAGAAAATTAATAAATTATATATCTTTCTAAAATCTATTCAATATCTTTTTGAGAAATATTATAATATAATTTATATATTTTTTTATAAATTTTATTAATACTTATAATAATAAATTAATTATATTTCTTTTATATAAAATAATTAAGAAATAAAGTTATTTATCGGTATAATATAGGCTACGATATATCCCAATAATCAAATAGAAATTATTATATTTATATATAATATATCGTTTACCTAATTCTATACCCCGAATTGTTTTAGATTTTTTATAAATTTAATTATTGTTAAAAATAAAATATTTACGGGTTCAATAAATAAAAAAATATATTTTGATAATTTTTTTATTATCCAAATTAATATATTTATAAATAGGATTTTATAAAAAAAATCTTATATAATATTATTTCTTATTATCGAGTATATAAGAATCAGGTTTTTTTTTATAATAATCTTCGAATATAACATTTATATCGATAGGGAAAAAATCATTCCCTAGTTTTTTATAAATAGGGGGATATTAAAGTAAGAAGAAAGTTTCTACTAAAAACAATTAAAAATCAATAATATCAATAATTCCTGGAGGTATATTAGTTATATATATTATAAAATAAAATTAAAAAAAGAATAATAAAACTAAAAAAAAAAAAATTTAGTAACGATAAAAACTTTTATATAAAAAAAACAATAATAATATTAAAATAAAAATAATATTAATAATTATAAGAATCGAGGGACTCGGTTTATTATATTATTAAAATTATTCGGGGATTTATATATTAGATTAAACTATTATTATTAAAATTTATAATTTATATAATTTGGAATTATCCAAATTTATTAGGAAATATAATATAAATATTGGGATCGAAAAAAATAATGAAAATCAAGGGATTTGTAATTAAATTTTAATAAAATCGATAGGTATTATAATTCAATTAGAAAATAGATGTTTTTATAATTTCAATCAACGTTTACACTAATTATATTGGGTTTATGAATACTATAATAGTGTCATCAAATATTCGTATTCACGGTTACCACACAGCACCCCCCAGATGGGGTTTCCAAATTCAAAAGTTTGATGGAAAGGGAATAAGCCGCTGATCAACATCAAACTTCCAAATAAGCTTAATGGGGCCCAAAGGAACTGGCGTAGTGCAGTAGTAAGGCTGTGAAAAAGTTTTAACGCTGTGCGAGTCGCTTGAAACCTGATATCGGTCCTTTGTTGAATGCGCCCAATGACCATGGCCTTGCACGTTCGCACATGAAAGACATGTGTATGCACATCTTACCTCATCCAGATCTTTGCGGCTCAAACTGGTATTACCCCACAAGGTGCGAAGCTAAAGGGGACACACGACACGCGCTCTCAAATGCAAATACGCCGCAAATCCCTTTTGTGTGACAATGACCATTTTTATCCAGAAACCTCATGAAACTTGACGATCTCCGCTCAATATTGTTAGCAATCTCATCCAAAATTCTTAGAATGAGCTCCAAGGTTTCTAAGTGCAGACATCTGAGGCTATCTAGGCCGAATTGGGACTGTGCGAATTATTGTAGGATTTAATGCGGAGTGGAAGCTGAGAATAAATGTGCCCAGTCAACCCATTTCGGGTAGTCATTCTAATGGGCTATATCAGAATTTTCCTGTCTTTGCGGTATGTAGTAAAATGTCATCAAAGTCAGTCAGTTTTGATCACACCACAGAGTCTACGAAATAAATTCGTTGTCAGTCGATGTGAGCAACGGGGAGGAGCAGAAATACCATGAACGATTATAAATACAACTCTTCGTTAGAGCATTACTACAAGCATATCTATTTGTAAAAGGCCGACGATCAGAATCTCTTGCGCCGTACAGAGGAATCAGGAACATCTCCTGTGCGAAAGAGACACGAGGTAAGGAGATGTAGAATATAGCAAAGATCGACTGACAGAAGGAAACATTTTTCTATAAGTTGCAACATTTTCCCAGCTGATCCCATTTTCATTCAGCTTCATCGCAACTTCAAGACGAATCCAACACTCCAACATTATAAACTCCAACATTATAAACTCCAATCATTTGACTTTGTGTGTCCTCTCAATACCTTCTCGCCAACAATCCAACCTCCACCTTCAAAATGGTACAAATCGTCTCTTTCAGCGGACTTTTTGCCCTCGTAGCTATGACTCTGGCAGTTCACGCAGCACCAACTGAGAATGCTGCAGCTCGTAAGACACCATATTGATCTACCCCGATAAATGAAAGTATTGACAAAGTACCTGCAACAGCCAAAATCATCTACGACCGCCGCTCCCCCAACAATGCTCTCGCAACCAAAGACGTCCTCGCGGGTCGTGATTCCTCCTCCGTTGGCGTCACTTGCTACACCCAAAGTGACTGCACCGGCCAAGCAACTGATCATTCCAACGGCGGCTTCACCAGCAACACTCCCTGCATCAACGCTGCCAATTGCCAGTGCATGATTGTCACTTCGCTTAACAATGCTCATCTTGTGTACTGGAACGGCCAGACTTGCAATGGGGGGAGATCTGTTTTGAACGGCTGCTTCTCTGGAGCCAGCGTTCATCAACCTTCCCCGGGCACGAACTCGCTTGGTTTCCATGTTGGCTGCACTGGTGACTAAATGGAGATTTTGATATATCAGCAGAGATGGGCGTTGATATGCTTAGTTGCTGAGTTGGTTTCTTTTGTTGTTTGTCTTGTTGGATCGGATTAAAGTGAGATGGTGCCATGATGAGTTGGATCTAGCTTTATTGTTTCATGACCGGAATCTCGACACTTCCCACCCATCAAGTTCACGTGATCTCGCGCTACTTTTGCTCAGTCTAGTTCAGGCCTGGCTCAATTTCAGTTTATGCCTATTTAGATCTATTTATTTATTTTATTAGATATTATTAATTTTTAACGAGGGGCCTGAAAATGCCTCTTTTTCTAATTAAGGATTCCAAATCTATTTTTATTATATTTTAATTTTTAGATAATTATTTTAACTTATTTATTTTTATATATAAGACCTTTTTTCTATCTTAAGAATATTTTATATCATTTTTTATATTTTACGTAAAGTTATATATTCTATATTTAACTAGTTCACTTTTATCTTCACTTTTCTTTTTATTAATCTTCTCGTCTATTTTCTTATTTATCTTCTTATAGTCTTATATTAGTAGAATATTTTCTTATCAGTGTATAGACCATTAAGTGGTGTCACTTCTGCCACCAATTAGTTGCCATTGATGGTCTATTGATGGCATTAATAGTTTATTAATAAGATGAATCCCTTTCCTACTTATATATATCAATAATTATTTTTAATTATTACCTTGATATTATTTGTTATTTCGACTATATATACAAATTATTTTAAGATCTTAATAAAGGTTTAAATTTATTAAAAAACTCCGAAAAAAATCACTATTATAGATTCTTGCGATTACTTAAAAGTTTACTCTAGGACCTACCTTTTATACTAGCGCGTGGGTGGTGTAGTTACGTAATTGTATAATTATATAATATAATAGTAAATATAATTTCATTTAAGAATAATAGTAGCAGCAATAATAAATATACATATATTTCCGTTTTATATTATATTTAATTTAAATGGAATTTAAAATAAATAGATATACAATATTTATTTAAAAAAAAATTTATTGATATCTTATATATTAAGCATTTAGGTTTTATTGCCTCCAAAATATTAGATATGCTCTTCCTAGTTATTGGGGTTATTGGGGGTCTATTAATAATGTTAGCAACTTATTAAAGCGAAATACTTCTATTGATATACCTATCTCTAATCTATTTTTCACTTATCTTCTCATATATTGTAGTGGTGGATCAGGTGACTAGTTCTCGTTAAATAATCTGCCTGAATTCCATTTCTAATATTTAAATATAAATTTCTTTCTTAGATAAAAAAAATAATAAATAATAATTATTATTTGAAAAAATATGGTATATTCTTCTTTTATTTTAGCCTCTTCAATATTCTTATATATATTCTTATATATCTTTTTATTTATATTCTCTTCCTTTTATTTCCTTTCTTTAATTCCTTTTTTATTTCTTTAGAAAGATTTTTTTTGTCTCTATTTTAAATATCTATATCTATATATATATGATTTTATAAGCTATAAATATTGAATAAGCAAAGAAATATTAAAGATTATTGAATCCAAACGAATAAATAGAAATATTTTTGAAAAATAACATTGGTAAAATAGTTAGTAAATTACTATAATGCGGTGGAAGTGAATGAAGGAAGTGTGTTTTCTTTTGGCCTTAGGCCACTTACGCTTATTAGTCTTAACAAGGCCTTACATTTATAAAAGATTTTGTAAATAATATTTTTAATTAATAATTTATTTTAGAACGATTCGAAATTTTTTGTTTTTGTGCGGCTATTGCTATTTAAGGGAATACAGTATATTCCTGCTTTATTCCTCTATATTACTATCTATAATAATAGTAGCGACGACCTAGCGACGATCCAGCAATAGCAACAATAGTAATAATATTATTTTTAATATTTTAATATTAAAGATATTAATGATTAATTATATTATATAATTTTTGTTTTAAAATATTTATTTAAATTTCTTAAGTCGCATAAATATTATTAATATTATTATTATTATAATATATTAATAAATATATATATATCTAAAATTTTAATCTAAAATTAAATTTAATATTATTTAATTTTTTGTGGAGCTTTTATAATATAGAAATTTGATTGAAATTTATAAAAAAAACCATATATTTTTAGATATTTAATATATAAAATATTAATTATTAAAATTGTATTAAAATTTAATAGAAAATTATAATTTTTTGTATTTTTAAACTAATATAAAAATAAAAATATATTTGAATTGCCCTAAAATAGAGCAATATTATTGATTAGGAATTATAATTTTTCTTCCTAGTAATATTAATAATAAATTAATAACGACCTAATAATACTAATAATAAATCCAAATTCTAGCGACGTCAAAATATTTTACTAATGTAGTAAAAATTTGGAATAGAAGAAAAAGAACAATTGATAAAAGAAAAATAAAAGTAGATTGTATATAAAAAACTGGAGAAAACTATAAGGAAGAAAAAAAAAATTTATAAAAAATATTATTAAATAATAAAAAAAAATATTTGGGCAAAAAAATATAAAAAAAAATACAAGATTAACGAAGATTTATAATCGTAAAAAAAAAAATTATATAAAAATCTCAAGATATAAATACAGCAAAAAGGGATTAACTAATTACTCAGTTTGCATTTAAGATTTTTAGAAATACCAAATCTTGAGAACTTATAAAAAAAGATTTATTGCCGCAAACAATAGCGGAGGACGAACGTCAAACCGCGGCAGACCAAGAAATAGTGGAAAATCCCACCCACAGTACACAGCCTGGCATGGATTCTTCAGTAACTGATAACAACAACACAAGAAACACTTCCGACAACTCTAGAAAATATCGTTCTTCTTGAATTTTGATGAGAAAACTAATCTTCGAGCTCTTTCTCCAGTCTTGGCTGAGTCACTACAGACCTTCGGATCAACAGTTCCTCTCACGAGATCGACACGATTTACTGAAGGGAGAGAATCACGAAGCCAGATGGAACGCAGGAAGCTACAGAACAGAGAAGCCCAAAGGCGGTACAGGGAGAACATCAAGCGTAAACTCAAGATGGCTAAGCGACAGCTAGAGACCAAGCGAGCTTCGGGTTCGATATCCAATAACTTGGGTACCGGATATGGGAATGAAGCGGACAGGCCTTGCGATGGGCAGAACGGACTTGAAGCTTTGGTTTGCACTTCTCCTGCACTGGACTTTGGTATGCCAAGCACTTCACATCTGTCTCGATGAAGATCCTTCGTTGACTGTCGTTCATAGATTGGACGTCGCTCGATAACTCCTGTCATACACAAGATGGACTCGATTTGCTCTCACCACCGGAGAGTGCTTCGGCAAAAGGCCTATTGCGAAGTTTGGTGTGCATTCGACTGATTTCAATCAGGGCTACTCCCAAACTCTTCCATCCCCAGGATCGACAGTGATGCATGTCGCAGCTCACAAGGGTTATGATACCATTGTTCGGATTCTGTCCGAATCTGGAGTGGACATTGCAGCGAACGATGACACAGGCCAGACTCCACTACATCTGGCAGCCGCTCAGGGACACACGAAAACCATTGTAGCGCTGATTGAGGCTGGAGCGGAAGTTGATGCTAGGAATGATCAGGGGAAGACGCCATTGTTTGCAGCTGTGACTAATGAGGAGGATGCTGCCGTCAGGCTGCTGCTTCAAAGAGGGGCAGATCCAAATGTTAATGTGTCGGTTACAGGAATTTTATTTCCAATTGACCTGTCCATGACGGAAGACGCTGTTCTAGAAAGTTTCTCTATAGGAGATCAGAAGAATGGTTGAGCATATCATCACCCAAACAAAGATATCATACATAGCTCTGGATTTCAGATTGGAGGTAGTTCTCAAATGATACATTTCGTCAACATTTCCAATTCCTGCCAGTGAAACGCCCCGAGAAATCACAATTCCACACCCTTCAGCTTCATCGGCAAATGAAGGAATGAGTGACCTAACGCGGTAGGCTTTGGCGGCCTTCCACCCCTGATGTTAATCTGCAGAGACTGGTGCAACAGTCTAGGCTCTCCCAAAGTCGCATCTCGTTCTTTCCGTAAATGTACAAAATCATCCTCAGTAACACTGTCTGATAAATGCTTGTTCTGCTTTCTATGATCTTCAACAGTCATGAATGCCATGGGCGTCGTACGATCATTTGGTGGATAGTCGTGACCAGTCCAAATTTTCACGTTGCCGGGCAGGGCGAGCAGTCTTCGACCAGAACGGAATAGGTCGTGGGCACTGCCGCCTGGGAAATCGCAGCGAGCGCTGCCAATGTCTGCATGGAAGATCGAATCTCCACAGAATACGTTATCTGGAATTGGTTGTGAGCATATTCAAGTAAATGCATCCTGAAATTCTTACCTCCGATCTTGTAGCCCAGATGATCAGGTGTATGGCCTGGCAGATGCATGGCTGTCACCTGCAAATCTCCAAGGCTGAAAGTCTCATCGTCATCGAGGAACCTGTCGAAGACACCATTATACTCTTCGGCTAAAATTCCATACTTCTCCCCAAACATCTTTTGAACCTGCTTGATACGTTTTCCAATACAAGTCGGCGGCGTGTGACCTTGCAATCGCGTGACTTGCTTTTGGAGGTAGAAAGCTGCCGTGAGATGATCGGCGTGCGCGTGGGTTTCCAGAATTCTATCAATCTTGTATCCCTTTTCGAGTGCAGTCGCCAGAAGTGAGTCGGCAGTACGCGTGGAGATGACTTGAGTCACTGGATCGTAGTCCAGGACAGTGTCAATGATGGCCGCTGAGAGCGTGGAAGGGTCCGCGATAAGATATTGCCACGTTCCTGTCGTGTTCTCAAATATGCTGTGGATTATTGGTTCCGTGGGCGTCGATGTCACAGTACTGTATGACAACCTTCTTTGCAAGTTCTGATGACCACTCTGGAAGGCAGTGGATCTACCATTGCTTAATCTTTGACAGCCCTGGCGGGTGATTGCGAGAGTGGAGATTTTTCTTGATTCGGGTGTGATACACAGAGTCTTTGGATCGGGTTGCTGCTGAAAAGTATCTAAAGATCTAGAGGAAAGGCATCGAGTGGTTCCTTTCGAGCTTAGAGACAAAACTGGACTTCGTTGCCCCACATGCTTGAAGTGATGCTGTAGACCTTTCATGACGATACTTTTAGGTGGACAGTGTGCGAGAGCGGCTGAGCAGGAAAGTTTGATGTCGAAAATATGAAAACAATGCATAAGATTGCATGAGGATCAAGAAGCAAATGTACGTTGAGCTTGATGTGCAGTCATGATGCGGAACCCAACCCCGCCGCCACTGCCGAAGGTTTTCGCTTCGGCGACCGTTTTGACAGGTCGCCGACTTACTACATATGTACTGCTACTGGCGTGATGTTTCGGATTACCACCCTGACCCATGTGAAGATACCATTCCGAGATGTTCTCGTATTTCTTCTGGAGTACTAAGTACCTTGTCGGTTTTTTCATTATCAGAATTTGAGGTTCACCCACATAAGTCATCCCGCGACCCGTAACCCCGTAGCGGCTGACCAGGACAAATCCACTTGTTTTCGAGAAGGTATAACACGTGGAGAAATGTCCTAGAGACTCTCGCATCGGTTTGAGCCTAGTGACAGCTCTGTTATGGTACATGATCGTTTTTGATCAAAGATCCACGTGACTCACCCCCTGAGGTCGCTGAACGGGCGAGGGGAGAGTCTTCGCTTCGACGCTTCAATCAATCTACAGGTCAACACGTCAGAGTCAGTACTGAACATCGGCAGAAACTATTTATTGATACTCCCTTATTAGTTGTGACAAGCCTTTCAGCAACAGGTAGTATCTTCCCAGTCTTTGTCGACGTTGCAAGGTACTCTTTGGGCACTGTCAATATTTTGGTCGCCGACTAAGCGAAAAGCCCCTGACGAACCTTATTGAACCCTGGAAATGCCGTAAAATTCTGACTCTGACATGCATGGAGTCCAGGCCTCGAGGACACTAATCCAGCTAGGTTAGCACCTGTCAGCCATTCCTGACAGGCGGCTTAGCTGGCAAAGTGCAGGGATATCTCATTCGCATCCCCAAGATTCAAGAAACCTCAAGGCAGTCTTCTAGATGGTCTGACATGCGCAAGTTTGCGTGAAATATAAAGCCCGAATCGCGGGAAGACACGGAATGCCATGAATATACTCGTATGTTTTCAATCCGGGGATGCATCGTGTTTTGCAGATAGCCTCACATTGCCCCATCATTTTGGGTTGAAGTTGGCGACTGTCATTCGTCAGTCGAGTTTCAACAAGGACCCCGTGGGATTAAATATCTTTCGCTTCATTTTCCAATTCGCCGTCGAAGACGTGTAAGAGCAGTCATCCTCCGGTCTCGCTGGTTGCATTTCTCATCTTTCTTTGTTCTCGGTATTGTGCCTTTCCACGCACAACAAAAGCCGACTTTTCCTTTCTGAACAACCTCATCAAGATGTATCGCCGCCAGATTTCCAGAACGGCAGCTTCGGCTGTTCGTTCTACTGCCCAGTCGCAAAAGGCCCAGATACTCCGGGGAATGGCTACAGTATCTCCTGTAAGCTCCATCAATCGAAATCACAAAGTTGTTGTCGTTGGTGGTGGTGCGGCTGGTCTATCCGTCAGTCACCAACTTCTCCGGAAAGGGAAATTCGCCGAGAACGACATCGCCGTTGTGGACCCGGCAACATGGCACAATTATCAACCTGGATGGACGCTTGTTGGTGGAGGACTCAAGACCAAAGAGGAGTTGCGGGAGCCGCTCGAGAGCTTGATTGATTCAAAACTCAAGTTCTACGGCAACGGCGTCGAAACGTTCTCTCCAGACGACAATTCTATCACTCTCAGCAATGGTGACAAGCTCAATTATGAGCAACTTGTTGTTGTTCCCGGAATCAAAGTGGATTATGAGACCGTCAAGGGCTTGCCCGAAATCATCGCCGATCCGGAATCACCTGTCTCCTCCATTTACGATTATCGGTATTGCGACAAAGTATTCCCTCAGATTCAGAAACTCAAAAGTGGGACTGCCATCTTCACGCAACCAGCTGGTGTAGTCAAGTGCGCTGGAGCTCCTCAAAAGATCATGTGGCTTGCACTGGATCACTGGAAGAACGCTGGCCTGTACAAGGGTAATGCATCTGATTCATCAATCAAGATTTGCTTCGCTACCGGTCTGCCCACGATGTTCGGTGTGCCAAAGTACAACGCCAAGCTCGAGGAAATGCGTGTTGAGAGAGGTGTCGAGGGGTTGTTTGAGCACGATCTTATTGAAGTTGACGGCAACACGGCAATATTTGTTCGGCCAGGCGGGAAAGAGCAAGTGAAGAGAAAATTCGACTTCCTGCACGTGGCTCCCAAGAATAGACCTCACACTTTCGTCAAAGACAGTCCTCTGTCCAACGAAGCTGGATTTGTGGACGTAAGTGAAAGCAGCACCCAGCACAAGAAGTACAAAAATGTTTGGTCAATTGGCGATGCTTCGAGCCTGCCAACTTCGAAAACTGTTGCGGCAATCACATCTCAAGCTCCAGTCATGGTTAGCAATTTGATGTCTTCGCTGGAAGGAAAGGAACCAGATGCGGTGTATGATGGATATACCTCTTGCCCGCTGCTGACAGAGTACGGAAAGGTGCTCTTGGCAGAGTTCAAGTATGGTGGCGAGCCGAAAGAAACATTCAACAGCTGGTTTGGCATTGATCAGGCTGTGCCCCGCAGAGCCTTTTATCACCTTAAGAAAGACTTCTTTCCATGGGTGTACGGCAAGTACATGGTTAAAGGCAAATGGGGAGGGCCAAAGGGCTGGATCAATTGAAGGAGGAGTGCATCTTAGCCAGAAGACCTTCACCGTACGATTCGTTGCTGATGGGTGATCGAAGCATTCCAGCAAGGAGCTTGGTTCTCTCCACGACTTGATTTATCCAGGTCTGAAAAAACTTCATCAGTTCTTGTACAAAATCAAAAACGTAGACCAAAATCATAGTTGTAGTATTAGAGTTCTTTTATCATTGTTCGCGGAATATATTCACTGAATCACGAGCTTGTATTCACGTTCATAGTATTCGAGATCAGGAAGTTTAGTAAAGTTGACTGGCTACAAAAACCATCAAAATATTTGCTCACTACAGGCACATATCGTTCCCAGCGTATTTACCCACACATCTTGGGTCTATCGTTCATCAAAAGGTCATGTGGAAATCAGCAGGTGTCCCTTCCATCGCCACCAAACAAAGCAGCCCTTTTAGCGAGAAGCCTCTCCCGCTCCGTCGCGCGAATCCTAACTAACCTCTAACTAGCGAAGATCCAATGCAAGTGAACGCCGACCAAAACCAAGTCGGCTCGGCGACCAGCGCTGCAGAAGGCAGTGCTCATCAACTGTTGCGGAAGCTCGTCCCTGAGGTTTCCCGATCACCCCGAATTTTGCTAAGCAGCTGCCATTATTCATGGACGAACTTCGACACGACATGGCCAGGCCTACGAAGAAGATTATCATCTGATCGGTATTTCGCCTTAGATTTCTCAGAACATCAACCTCCGACATGCTAGCTCAATCACGCGTCTCGCCTTGCCTTAAGTAAGGTAACGTACATAAGTTCATCGGTACTACAGTTGATAGACAGGCCACCAATCTTCCCCACTTTCAAAAAGTTGCATACAGACATATTACGATGAGTGTAGCTCGCCTAGCCGCGACTGTTAGAAGGAGGATACTCCATGCTGATAGCGACTCGAAGTTGAATGAGAAGGCTACATTAGAAAATGAAGCAAAATCTGCTGTCGTTGCCTCATACGTCGAGGAGGAACCTTCGATCAAACAATGGCTTCTCGGGCTGAGGCCGACAAAGGATGGTACCAAAAAATATATTGGGAGCATTTTTCCATTCACCACTTGGCTTCCGAGATACAATTTGACCTGGCTACTTGGAGATGCGATCGCAGGTAAGCAGTCGACTTACTGAAAATTGTCGCCCAGGAAGGCTGTGTCGCTAAACTTTCCAGGTCTGACTGTCGGGTTTGTTGTGGTTCCACAAGCAATGGCCTACGCCATTCTTGCTGAACTTGGACCCGAGTATGGACTTTATACATCTTTTACGGGAGCTGCGCTGTATTGGTTATTTGGCACTTCAAAAGATATTGTCATCGGGGTAAGCTTGAGAGGTCAGCCCCACTTATTTGATCTCAACTGATATACACGTCTAGACAACAGCGATCGGTTCTCTTCTTATTGGCGGCGTGATTGTGTCAATTGAGAAAGAGCACCCCGGAGTCTATTCTGCAGAAGAGGTTGCCAAATGCCTGACTCTCCTTTCAGGACTCATTCTCATTTTCCTCGGTCTTTTTCGCCTGGGATGGATCATCGAACTGATTCCTTACATTCCCATCTCAGCTTTCGTCACATCAGCAAGCATCACTATTATCGGAACCCAACTGCCAAAAGCGCTTGGTATCAAAGGAATCGACACCAGGCAGGCGCCATTCCGCGTTTATGTGAACGTATTCAAGAAGCTTTCCGATACACAACTGGATGCCGCAATCGGTCTTTCTTCTATACTCTTGCTTTGGGTCATCAGGGAGGTTTGCACAAAGTTTGAGGTACGTCAACCAGCAAAGAAGAGACTCTGGGCAACAATATCCTCTCTCCGTCTTACATTCACCATCCTTCTCTACACCTTCATCAGCTGGCTAGTTCATCGAACCATACCTCACGAAAAGCAATACTGGAAGTTCAAACTGGTTGGAAAGATCGAATCGGGCTTCAAGCATGCCGGCGTCCCAAGCTTGAATCCCGATCTTGTCAAATTGGTCTTACCAGAACTGCCAGCCATCATCATCATCCTGGTCATCGAACACATTGCCATCGCTAAGTCTTTTGGCCGTCGCTACGGGTACACTGTTATTCCATCACAGGAGATACTTGCACAAGGCGTATCGAATGCTCTTGGAACCCTTCTGGGTGGTTACGCTTGCACTGGTTCATTCGGTGCTTCTGCAGTCCTGACGAAAGCTGGAGTTCGCACGCCACTCGCGGGTCTGTTCAGCGCCATGATATTGATCCTTGCTTTGTACGCGTTGACGGCGGTCTTCTATTATATTCCGATGGCAGCTTTGGCGGGGTTGATAATACACGCTGTGATCAACTTAATGACATCTCCAAGTGATTTGTACGAATATTGGCAGCTCTCCCCTCTTGAGCTATTGATTTGGGTTGTCGGCGTCGCTGTGGGAATTTTCGTCTCTCTTGAGACGAGCATCTACACCACTATTGCTCTCTCATTTGCTGTTCTGCTTGTTCGGATGGCTCGGCCACATGGCGAATTTCTGGGACAAATCAAGGTGAAACGGGTGGTCCGCAATGATATGACCGAGAAGTCGGAAGCAGTCTCGAGCAATGACTCGGATACTGCTTGCTCCTCGTCAGAAGCACACGACGCTGTCAGGGATGTGTATCTGCCAATGGACAAGAAGGATAGCTCGAATCCAAAACTGGAAGTGGCAATGCCGTATCCTGGAGTCTTTCTCTACAGATTCGACGAAGCATTGAATTATGTCAATGCTGCGAGGCACATCGATCATATGCTGTCATACATCGCAGCACATACGCGACGCACCACGTCGAACGATAATGTTCCCACTAAAGTAAGTTTTCTCTCCATATATTGTTTTCCCACGCCGTGACTTACAGCTCTCCAGGATCGTTTATGGTCGGATCCTATCGCCCGAAAATCCAAATCTTCCGCGAAGGGGACTCACCTTCCCCTCCTTCGTGCAGTCATCTTGGATTGCTCGGCACTAAACCACTTGGATATCACAGCGATTCAATCTCTCGTCGACGTCCGCAGCACACTAGATCGCTATGCTGCTCCATCCGTAGTGGAGTGGCACTTCGCGGGTCTGCACAATAAATGGACACGGAAGTCCCTCGCTGTTGTAGGATTTGGCAGACCGTCTTTGTCTCCCGGAGGAGACGGCCCGGGAAATTGGTGTCCTGCTTATTCTGTTGCAAGCTCTTTAGCGGGTGCGACGGAAAAGGATAGGAGGCTTGCAGGAGCGAGGAAGAAAGAGGTGAACGAGATGGACGAGGAGAGCAGGACAAATGAAAAGCAAAGTGCCAGTGCGAAAATAACAGGAAATGGAGTTTCGAACGACAAGGATATCAAGCAAGAGGTTGACAGCCAGAATGTCGGCGGGGACAGTGCAAACAAGACCAAGAGTCGAGAGCCAGTGTATGCAGTAGACAGACCATTCTTCCACATCGACCTGTCTGATGCAGTGGATACGGCAGTTCGAGACGCGAGGAGGGCAGATTTGTTGTTGGAGAGAGGAAACAGAGTTGTCGAAGATGAAACCAGCAGTGAGAGATCAACTTGATACATCTACAGTAGAACATAGCAATAATAAATCTGTTACAATTGGGTTTGCACTCAGCTTTCGAAGTGGCATCGCTTTCACCGCTAGTGCTCCCGGGACATCAAAATATCTGGTGTACTCAGCTGCTATAGCTCGGGGAGAATCTCCTGGTGGCAGGTCTTTTAACTTTCGGGATGATAGTCTCGCTTACTGGCTTCTCTTACAGGGCCTTCAGGAGAGAGCATGTGAAAAACAGTTTTCGTACGAAGACATGTTCAAGGCAGTCTCTCTTCTAGGATAAAACACTGAAAAGGTGCTATCTGTGTACAGAACCTAAGAATTTTGCTATCTACCTGATATCGCTTCCATAAACTTGTTTTTCTGTGTCACTAACTTCTCAGCGCCATTAGCGTATCCAGAATTTGAACGGGCCTGTTGAGTCACAAAATTGGCGGCGCTCCCGAGAAGTCCTCGAATAATAAGGACGCGCTCCCGCTCTGTGTCGCACATAAAGAGTTCTTCAGATACTTTCACCTGTCAAACTTCGCCTGTTAATCCTTCGACTGACGACCACCGAACTACTTCAAGATGGCTGCACAAAACCGAGGCCTGTTTCAATAACTACCAGCGGAAGTTCGCGCTCAAATTTGGAAAGAACTACGACCAAGTACACCTTGGTCCCTATCCGTGATACAGCGTGAAAGACAGAATACACTTGGAATAATGCGAGCATGTCACCAGCTGAACGAGGAAATATGCCACTGCTTGTACGCCGAAGAAGTGTTGGATATTGCCGTGAGCCTCTTATGGGAGAAATGACTGTACGTCAGGAATCGGCGGGTTGGGTGGAATGTGGAAAATCACGAATGTGCGAGATCATCTTCGGGAGGTCTTCGTCAACCTGCCCTATGCGAGATCGAAGAAGGTTGTAGTCGTGATCAAAGCTCCGAGATCAGGAAAGAAAGCCAAACTACTCAGTCTAACAAAGCATATCCGCGACTTGGTACTTCTGCTTCAAAAGGCGGACAAACTTGAACGGCTCGGTATTCGTCTCGTAGGGATAACAACATCTGCCTCAGGTAAGGTACCAGAACACGTCACTAACTCCGAGGAACAGATTCAAGCTGTTCAGCCGCAGATAAGGGCTTAAGTTCTCTTCTTTATTCCTGCCAAGTTTACATATCTGTAGAATATAACGAGACTATTAGTAAATCAAAAGTCTGATTTTTAAAAATTTGGATAAAATTCAAGGTTTATGATTATAATAACACTTAGAGACTTGCAAATGTTTTTTTAATCAATCCTTCTAATTTATCCGAGGCAAAATAAATAGTAATAAAATATATAAAAATAAAAATAAATGGATATATATATTTGATACAAATTTTTATAAACTAACTCTTTAGATTTGTTTTAAAGTTATTATAGTAAATGATATAAATATTATATTTTTGATTCCAGAACAGAAAATTGATACCAACAATTTGTCCAGTTTTATATATCGGTAAAATATTTAATAGGTCATTATCTATAGTAATAGCAGCAACGATCTAGCAACGACCTAGCAATTATAACAATTGCAGCAATATTATTTTCGATACTTTAATTTTAGAGATATTAGTAATTAGTTGTATTATATATTTTCTATTTTTTATTTTTTTAAATATTGTTAATATTATTATTATTACATTATATTAATATATATATATATATATAACCTTAATCTAGAACCAAATTTTGCGTAAAATAATTAAATTTAATATTATTTAATTTTTTTATACGATTTTTATAATATGAAAGTTTTACCGGGCTTTTATAATTGGTTATATATTTTATAAATGCTTAATATATAAAATATTAAATTTTAAAGTTTTATTAAAATTTAATAAAAACTTATAATATTTTTAATTTTAGAATTAATATAAAAATAAAACAATATTAATAACAATCCAATAACAAATCAGCGATACTAGTGATAGATAATGAATTTAGCGACGCCAGAATATTTTACCGATGTCCTGCTCAGCCTAGCTCACCCACAACTCAGGCTATAGCAGCGACGACTCAGGTCTAAAGACGGAAATGGAAATTGTTCATGTCGAGATTCCGATATCGAACTACCTGTTACTGTTATGATGCACCACAAAATCGGCCACCGAGCTCTCCAAGCTTATTTTTTCTTCTTCTATTCTTCTATCAAGTTGTGGTTGGCAAGGACTGGCAGTTAGGGGGACATTGTTAGGTGCATATGGAATATGTATTGCAAGTCTGGGAGTGTGGGTCTCCTCGCTGAATCAAATTCTTTGCAGTCTCCAACTAACAAAAGTTGCCAATCAGTTATGTGGTGTGGTGAAGAAGTTCTCTATATGCTAGAGCTGATGAAGATCCCAGTCTCGCGATCCATGCCTCTTAAACACCTTGTTCCACCATTGATATTGCTCTGTTATTTACGTCCACATCATACCAATCGTCTTCATCGTCATCCACCATACTTTTTCCCAGCTCCTCGGGTCCCAGAAATGTTATCAAAATAACATAGACGAACACACAAGCACCGAAAATGCACATTCCAATGCTGTAGTCATAAATTTTGACAGTCTCATAACTTTCAACTTTGCTTGGAAGAGGATACCGCGCTCCCATAGTCGTCTCGATCGTATTCGAAGGTGCAGTTATGAGATTGCCCATTTGATATGACGTCCCGACGACAAACGTTCGGAAAGCAACAGGTGAGAGCTCAAGGAGGTGTATAGGCACAACTCCCCAAGCACCCATAACACAGAACTGCTCAAAGAAGAATACGGCATAAATACCTGGCCCCGAAGTGTGAGTATATGGATATAGAATTGCGACTCCAATGGTGCACACGAGAATAATCGAGAGCCGTCGTCCAAATATCTGGCTGCTACAGCCAACAACTGTGCCGCCGACGATGGCACCAACATTTGAGACGGCTAGAGCCCGAGCAATATGCGTGGAAGAATAGTTGTATTTGTTTTTCAACATCAATTGGAGAAAAAGAAACATGGTGACTGCGCCGTCAGCGCTGACACACGATGCTCCCCAGGCCTAGATCCACAAAAATGGGGGGATTGCGGGAAGCCCCGCTCTGACAGATGCGCCCGATTGGGTATTAGTCTTCAGCCAGTACGTGATGAGAAGTGATAACTGAGAGCAGCAAACGATATGAAATTCAGAGAGGTAAAGCTAAAGAAGGAAAGAAGTAAATATAAAAGAGAACGAATCATGTGACCCAACATGTGACCTTCCCACGAATACAATCTGCTATATAATAAAGCTTTGTTTTATATAGAATCTTCCTAGAATTGAGCCCCGTAGATCGCAATACTTTCTAGATCCAATCTTTATAGATCGCAATGATCCTTCAGAAGCATCACGTGATCACAACTGTACGACAATTGGTTGATACACTCCCAACCAGAGAGTGGCCTGGCGACTGACTAATAGCGAATACATAAGAGAGAGAGTCCTCCTAAGGCACTACTGCCAGTGTTGAGCCTAGGGTCCCTTGGTCACATGTGTCGTGATAGGTGAATCATTTGGGATTTCAGCCAGAAAATCGGTCAGCCTCACTTGTCACGACGACATCAAGAAGCACGACTTACTTAGGTATTCTGACGAGAGCCAGAGTCGCATATCAGATGGCTTCTCTTCTAAAATCGCTAGCTGTAAAAGTTAGCCTCCAGAAAACTCCCGCAAATGCTCAGCTATACCAGCATGAGGCCCTCAGCAGCCCCTACATCATGCGACTGCTCAAGCTGGACCAGGACCTAGCCGACGGCGAGCTAGTCTGTAGTATCTCGCATTTCAATCGTGCCCACAGGAAAGTGCCCAAGTTTTATGCCATATCTTACTGCTGGGGCGATCCATCGCCGACGCGGAAAATACGCATCAACAACTTATACTGCCACATCCACGAGAACCTGTGGACCTGCCTGCACTGGCTGTGGGAGCATGGGATGTTTGAGTACTTTTGGACGGATTGTCTGAGTCTTGATCAGAAAAATGGTTATGAGCTTGGTCAGCAGATACCGTTGATGAGGCATTTCTACTCGAGGGCGGACAGCGTATTCATGTTTCTCGGCCATGGAGCGGAGGAACAAGCGTGGCTGGATTGTCTTTTGGAGTGGGATGATGCAGAGACAACAAGTATAGAGACAATCGAAGCAGCCAACAGCTTGGTATCACTTCCCTTCTGGCAGCGAGTTTGGATAATCCAAGAAGTTGTACTGGCCGCCAAAGGCACACTGCTTGCAGGAACGTCACGCATAGACTTGGATGATTTCCTCCTGAAAGTTAAACATATCCTTACCGGATCAGCTTCACTGGCGTCGTTCATGGTCATGTGGCAGATTGAAGAGTTGCGCCGAAAGAGGCGCCAACCTACACCGCTGTGGAGGCTGCTACAAGATTTCCAGCACAGCAAAAGTACCAATCCTATTGACAAGGTATATAGGCTGATCAGTCTTGTCGATGAACCATACCAGCTAGCTATGAAACTCGACCTGAGAAACGACAAGACCGCCCAACAAGTATTCTGGGACGTCATACTCCAATCCATTGTACTCGAATGTTCTCTTGCAGATTTCGACTTCGTGGAAATCTCGAGTGTCCTCGCCACGATGTACTCAGAACATAGCCCCTCTTCGTATTTACGATCCCTTGCATACTATTCGCAGGACCCTAAAAATCCCGAAAGGCTTCGTTCAGACGCCACGACGGTCTTGAGTTCCGTTCGGGCGGTTCATGGGCTCATGCGGAGCTACGTGCCATTAAATACTTCAGAGCAGTGTGTACAGTGGCAGGACGTGTTGCGGAATCTGCTTCCCCTACAGAGAGAGCCGGGAATTCCCAACCTGAGCTCATATGGTAGTTTCGAAAGACTCTTCCAATTAGCTCTAGATATTGCGATATTTGCAATAGACGAGACAACACCAAAATCCGCCTCGTTCTCAGACCCGAGGGACACATATGGATGGAAAATATACCAGGACTTCAAGGCATTGGGGTGGCCGAAAGCCATGGATACTTTACTCGCAGAGATACCGGGACCCTTGTCCTCCTCGCTAAACCCCTCCTCCGGTTTCGTCTACAACTACAAAGGTGGTCGTCTGGGACTTCAATTATCCACGTCATCTGGGTATGGAAAGTTGTATTTCCGATCATTCATCCCACCTGATAATTGATTCAACTTAGATTTCTGGGACAGCGACGAAAGGTACGCGTGTGGCCTTCTCATCAATGCCCTGGTGGGTAGAATCCATTTTCGGGGGGGGGGGGGGGGGGGGGGGGGGTGTTGTTGGTAGTCGCATACGGTTATATAATCAAGGTGCGCACCGCCGACCAACACCCCCTCCAAACCCCTCCAACCCCGCGCACTGCTTAACCCACAACACGGCTCCAACCTGCGCGCCATCCAACCCACATCTGCTGTCCTAGCCTGCACAATCTGCATTGTTGTGGTGGGGCGCGCGGAAGGCCGGGGCCAGCTGGTGGCCTCCAACGTGGACTCGAAAAGACAAAGGCAGCAATAAGCGTAGGAGCGAGCAAACTGTCTTTAAAAGTACAAGCAACTGTATTGATGGATCGATTAGCGTGTCCTCCCCAATCACCAAAATTCCGACGAATACGTCCGCCTCTTCTTAGATGGGCGAACTTACGCCGGTCTCCACGCCGAGTTCCAGCAATCACTCAAAAAGCTTTTGACTTTATGGGCAAAGAATCGCAACCTCACAAAAGGCTTCGAATACCACTTCCAACCAACCTGTTATTACGATATCTCACGCGGAAGACTCAAGAATGCGGTGTACTACAATAAGCGGGGACTCTTCCAGATATCGCGTGGCGACCCGTGGCTGGCCTTCCAGTACCTCCGCGAAGCACATGGACAAGATCCTTCAAACGCTGAAATATACAAGGACTTAGGCATGGCCCTGATAGCGGTGCGAGAAATAAAACAGGACGATGGGTTGGAGCAATATTTGGCTCTGCCAGTGGGTACAAGGCCTAACCAGAGCGTACTGAAGCATGGTGAGGGGGACTTGGAAGGGGATTTTCGCATGGCCTATGTGGGAATGGGGTCCGAGGGATGGAATATGGACACGTTAAAGGATGGGTTGAATGCCTTCAAAAGGGAAAAATGACGGGACAAGGAATGGTCATACAAAATGTTAATCGGAGATGGCACCAAGATAGTTGAGGTAGGTAGTGTTCGGGACCCACAAGCCGAAGGTGTTGCTGAGATGCCTGGAAGTCCATTTGATGGACGAGTGTACTCGCATGAGCTGAGGGGTGGTGTTGTGGATGAGGTGGTTGGGGAGTAGATTTAAGAAATTGCGCTCAAACCAGAAAAGATGCACAGTAAGCAGAAGGCGCGGGCTAGTCGGGGCGAGAAGCATGGACATTTCAGAGCATTTAGCGAGAGCCAATGCCCTGGAATAGCGCCTTGGTAGTGGTAGTTACACGGTAATGAACATCATCATTCGACGCTGGAGTCTGTCAAAGGGGATTCTTTACCAGAATTATCTATATAGGGAGCTATAAATTGCCTAGAAAGTAAACATCTGGTACATCTCATCAAGAACAAAGGAAGGTGCAGCCCAATCACACAATCAGCAATTGACAGCCTCATCATGCCGCCCTCGCGTGCGGGGTTTACTGCTTTCAACATATCTTCCATGGTGAGCATCAATCGGGTTTCTAAATATAAGCTGCCCAGATATTGGTAACCGTAAACATCACCGTGCTTGATGCTCGTCTTACAGGGAAGTCACTATGTCAGTGACAGGTCCGTTTACGTCGAAATACGCATTGAGAGGATGCTAGACGGCGCTGGAAGATGTTGAGAACCGATCTCATTCAAGCAAAAACTATGTTTTGAGATAGTCAGAGGTCACGCAGTTACCGATCAACAGCCTTGCAGCATTTCTAGGGTCATCAGGAGCTGAAACGCGCGATTTTATTCGGAACAAAAACCGTTATCAGACTCTTCACAATTTTAAAAACAGCTCATTAGGCAAGCAAGTCCAGATCGAGATCAGAATCAGATGATCATGCAACCAGGGAACACTTCGTCGGATACCCGTGGAATGGGAATTTGTAACAGGAAATCTTAGAATTAATAACACTTCCCTATTTGTCGTTCCAAATGAGCTTTTTATTGCCACCTCGAGCCTTGTACTTAAACACGCCATGGATCTGAGCCAATAACTGGGCCACCAGAACCATGACTTGCGACATCCTGGACATATTGGATATGAGACCCGTCATCTGGAAATGGAGTATGAGCGGAGCGGTCGCCGTTAAGATCTGCACTAAAGGTCAGCATTTTTTCCCAACTTCTAAAAGTCTCTCTTGACTCACCTCTAATACCCACTTGATAAAACTCTCCATAATTTGGCCCATTGACCCATCCCGCATTATTCGTAGAGGTACACTGATTTATTGCAATCATTGTTGCATCATAACAGTTTTGCCCGCTGCTCGTAGCATAGAAATACATCTCCTTCTTCGCCGTCACTTTCGCCGCATACTCGCAACCCGTATCGCTTACCTTCGTCGCCTTCACAAACTGACTGTCGATTCCGGCGAGGTTTTGACAAAGGCCTTGGCATGCTTGGTCGCGCATGCTATAATAAATATCCGTTGCACTGTGCTTGCCAGTTGAAAGGCGCCAAGTCGTGGGGAAAAATTCTACAGGAGGCCAGTTCCCGCCGCACCCGGCTGTCTGTCCTTTCGGGAGAGGGAGAAACACCGGTGGAGCGGGAGGCACATCTGCGAGGACTTTGGCAAGAACACGCTGAGATATCACTTGATGGAGATCCGTTGTGGGGTGGCAGACGCGGAAGACTTGGGCGAGTTTTGCCCACGCCCCTTCAACAAGATCGGTATCCCTACTTTCAGCTGCTATCTCGCCAAGGAAGTTGTAGATATCATCTGTGGTTCGTCCATTCGGACTGGCATAGTTAGGATCTGTCAATGCGTCTCCATTTGGTGGTCCGTATTTTGCTGCGAGAGCGGCCCAGTCTGCGACACTTGGGTCAATCTTCTTCGCGAAGGCGTCAAGAAAAGCGCTGTTCACGTCTGATGATGTCGAGGCCGATTGAGCAGAGGTGTACCAGAACCAACGAATGGAGTTGAACAACCAAATGCTAGGGTTGTTGCGATCCGGCTCTGTGATTCGTTGTTCGCAGTATCGATGGCCCCCACCTAGTTCTACGTCGCCATTCAGGGCATCGTCCCATGAGATGAAAGCTATCTTTCCACCATTCGTGTTTGCATTAACTGCGCTTTGGATGACTTGATTGAGCTTGATGGCCATTGCATTGAAATCTGCGCGTCTTTGCTCTGTCAATTTCACATTTCGCCCTGGCCAATGCGATCTAATTTTCTGAGTAAGCAGATGTCTCCGACTAAAATCAATATTTCACTCACCCCCATACAGAAAAGGTTACATCGTTGCATTGAGAAGTAGTGGCATTGAACATCTGCCCATATCCAGTGACATAGAGTCTGAAGTCTTGTCCTACTGAACCAGATTGACCCTTAGCCATAGCTTTATCGATGACCGCCTTGATGTTGTTGGCAAGATTTGGCGAATTCAACTTCGACCAAGACAGAGCTCGCTGGTCTTCGCAAGACATCGTTGGCCAGAACTGGAAAATGCAGTTGAATATGAGACCTTTCAGATCAATGTCGTTGCCGCCGATGCTAAGAGTAGCAATTTGAGGCGTACCGAAAGGAGGACGAGGCCCAAACTGGTACTGCTCAACGTCGGAAATGGTTGGGTAATGTACTGTGTCGTAGAATTGATGGTTGAGAACGTCCTGTGCTTGCGCGCCGGAACATACAACATTGTTCATAATCCGATTAGGAGATCCTGGCAGTTGGGTCGAAGCATTCATCTGTCTAGGATATGCGTCAGAAAATCGCATGCATCGCTGTGAACCTTGGTCCATTGTTCCAGCACCAACTCCGGAGGCATAGGAATCGCCCAAAGCCGTCCATTGGAAACTATCTGCTCTTTGCAAAATTAGAGAGAGAGATGTATCTGTCGGAAAGGCCTTGATGATTGCAGATAAAATGGCGAGAACGATCGCAAGTACCACCATCATTGTGCAAAGTCGGCAATTGAGCGTATGAGATAAGTATGAGAATATTGATAAGTCCAATGCGTAGCTACTACTTTATATTTAACATGCAAGGCTACTCGTTGTAAAACGAGTGAATTTGATGGCGAGGTGTGGAATAGAAAGAATCATGAGTTTAGAAATCCAGGGCGCGAGATGATGAAGTACATCATGAGAATTGAGATCCTTCCCTCACCGTAATTTCTAATATATTTCTCCTCCCAATCATGGGCAATACCGGCAAGGCTATCTATTCCCGTCAACGTGTGCGAGATTTCAGGTTTCGCAAATGCACGGAGACAATACAAGAAACTTATTGCGTTCATCAATTGCAACCCAATGCCACTCGATTTCTCACGAATGACCCGCGGGGGAGCACATTGGGGTCCCAGAACCAGTCATTCCATTCCTTAAAGAGGTTCTACGGAAGCCCAATGGAGTAGGTGACTCTTCAATGTCGAATTATTGGAAATTTCCGCGGTTACTTGCTGGAAAGGGGTGTCCGGAAAGAATTACTTCGCCTCATTGTAGGATTTACTCCGCCTTCCCAACGTGTCACAAAATAAATTTCGGCCTCCACCATGATTCGAAAATACATTTCAAATTCAGGCAGTGATAATATATTAGATTGCAAATGAATTATTATATTAATTATTCTACAATTGCAATTACCTAGTACTGGGTGTGCAGTGCTGGCGATGTACTAGGTATGCATCATTGGTTGTGCAATATTGGGTGTGTCGTACCAGAAGGAGGTATGCCGAACGCTGATAGTTGGGAGTGCAGCTGGCATATTAGGTGTGCACTCTCCCGAATGTCAAATTAAAAACGCATTTTTAAATGATTACAATAGGAGACAGCCAAGTTAATATTCGAGAGGCCGAGAGCTGCTAAACAACCGACAATGTATTTCCTTAATAATAGCTCCCGCCCCTATCTCCAACAAAGGGGAAATTGTAAATTGAAGGAAGGTGGGAGGCCGGAGTTTTATGAAACTTACTAGGGAGGCAGGAGTTTTTCCTATTTAAAATAAAAACAGAGGGAGGCACGAGTCCCCTGCCGTAAGATGATTCCTGGCATGGAATAATACAATGCCAATAACCCCCTCCACCCCAAAAACACCTCCTAATCTCTCACTCGCACCGACAACAATCCCCCAAAACAATGTATGCTCCGCCCCCTACGACCTTTCAATCATCGATCCATACCTATAAAACGCAACCCACTTCTCCGCGTAGTAACCAGCTTCTCGAGTTAATCTTACCTAGCTGCTATTCGCGCGAGTGAACCAGTACGTAGGCAAATACCGTGTACTACATGGACACCACATCCGGCCGGCAGTCCAAGTCTCTCGTCCACTAATAATAATAAGAGAGGGAATATAGTACCAGACCTTGCCGTGAGAAGAAGACACTTCGTAATCCCGACGCTGTTTGTTAGCTTTCCATTTATGGGAACGTGGAGCAGTATTTTAGAAATAGGGAAAGGCTGTATGTTTAGTTGAAGTACGTATAGAGTTGTTGAGCAGCATTAAGGATAGGCGTTTGCTATTTCCGGTTTCGTAGCAGGTAGCAGGTAGGTCGAGAAAATAAATAATCAATTACCAATAATGTATCCCGAAATTCTTGTCCCGTACTCTTCAACCTCATCAAAACATTATACGTATGTGCATTATAAACTTTTGTCATTTTACCTATGTAACTACACCCAGCATCACCCTTTCCCCCTCCACTCGCACAAGCAAGAGGTCGTGTGCTTCTTCTGGTCTTCGTGGCTTTGATCTTACTCTCTCTATGTAAACTTCCTAGACGCCTTAAATAATCCCTTAATTACAGCACCGCGGACAATTCCCCGCAAAACAAAAGGGGAATATGGAGATGGCGTTGCATTCTACCGGACAACGGAACGGCATATTTTGATGTTTGTTTTTGCCTGACTATTGACGACGACCATTCCCAGAGAAGTGGAGGTTAGCATTCATTGGGGATAGGCACTTGCCATCCCCCATTTCCCATCACGTAGAAAAGCTGTAGCGTAGGTGGAGCAAGATAAACGACCGAATCACCAATACTTGATTCGAAAACCCCAACCTCAGCCACAAAAACTGTGCTATGCATACCTATAATACAACTCCCTTCCTCCACAATCTATAATACACCCCCTCCCCCTCAAAATCAAGCCCCCTTCTCCCCCGCCATAACATCAACATACCCGCGTCCCCTCTTCTTCTTCCCCCCCGCACTCTTCCGCGTCCCACCCGTCGCCGGACCAAGTAAATCATCAATACTACTCGCATTACTCATGCTCGTGCCCGGTCGACTAGGCGGCCCCGCCGCAGAGCCATTACTCACGCTCCGACTCATAGCCGGCGCTCCCCCTGGACCTAGAGGAGGAGCAAGACTCGGCAACGGCGGCGCGTCGTTTTGCGCTAGTGGACTAGACCCGGTCGTGGCGCCGAAATCACTAACGGCTCGCATGCCTGTTCCTGATCTACCCATTGCCATAGGCATAGGAGAAGATGTTGGCCCTCCTGCGCCGGGGGGTCCACTTGCTGTTCGCGGCGGGCCGGCACGAGGTGGTGGGGGAGTTGCGGTGGGTGTGGGTGCTGTGTCGCCGCCTTTTTTGTTGATCCAGCGCTTGAGCTCTGGGTCGT
>Ga0247778_1000353_pt1 | contig 69228 bp, 70 predicted proteins | sample UWRJL049202B5_FD_179939 | JGI IMG/M metagenome (GOLD analysis project Ga0247778, IMG submission 179939) | Plant litter microbial communities from Arlington Agricultural Research Station in Wisconsin, United States - UWRJ-L049-202B-5 | ecosystem: Environmental > Terrestrial > Plant litter >... | reverse complement strand
TAATAGCGGTTTGAACTCAATAATGAGGAAAAAGAATCTTGTATTAGTTGTCCTTTCTACGGAAAGAGAGATCTTGCATTTATATGCAAGATCTCAGGAAACTAGTTAAATCACATGATCGAGCCAATCACCTGATCACCCACTACATTAATAGCTCGTGTCTTTATAAACATAATACGAGCGGTCGTCGAGTTTGAGACGATGGTGGGGTAACGGAAAGTTTACCCGCGCTATTTTGTTTGAGGCTAGTGTGTGATTAGGTAATCGCACCGATGCCTTGTCCCTGTTTTCAACTTGATTGAGCTTTCCAACCCAATATTCTGTTTTGTCAGGCTGATCAGGAAGGCCCCACAGGATTGACATACCTTAAACTGTATACTTATGTCGAAATTATATTACCAGTGGCATGTCTTGGCTTTCCACCAGGTCTCGCAGTTCGCCTGATTCGCGGTCTGAGACTGACGCGACCACGCTTCTTCTCAAGTACCTTCGCACTGCGATCCTTGCTGCATACCACTTGCGAATCTAAATTCCGACAAAAAAGGGAAGAGATATCTGTGTCATGGCGGAGGCCCCCAGTTTGCTGCAGGATCCTGTACCTCTCGATATCTACAGGTATGATACCGGTGATGAATTGGGCTGGACCGGAGGCCACCAGCAAACTGGCGCACCTCTATGCAGTATCTAACAACCATCTCATCATGCCGGAGGCCACCACTGACCGTCGAACCTGGTTCGTGCTTGCTGGAAACATTCTGGAGGCGACCTCCAGCCAATAATGATTGTGGTGGAGGCCACCAAAACTTAAGACACTTCGAGCCGCGTATCAATCTCAAAACCAGATGCAGATGACAGGCGGGGTTATCCATCCGACTGTTCAACCGAATGCCAACATTGTTCTGGTGGATGCCTAGCAGAAAGCCTCGTTGACAAAGAGCCAATAACATGGTGCGTCGTGGCGGAGGCCACCATCAAGGCTGCGTCCTTACCGAGCCTCATAATATCCCTGTGCGACTCGGAGGCCACCATACCCCGCTGTATATATAGGTTACGTCTCCCGGCTCCCAGTTGATTTTGGTGGCAAGTCAAAGTTTGGTTTATCAACACGATATCTTCTGACAGACCTTTATTCTCACAACAATCAACCCCGCAGGCTCACCTTGTGTGCCAGCGGGGATAAGCTTGCAACAACACTTATCCCGAATTCGGACCCAGCTTCGCCTCGAGCATTCTCTTCGGACCAGGTAATCCTCCGGCGACGTTCGCGCGGAGACTCAACGTCTCCGTGCTTCAACAATCCGGAGAGACCTTGATAGCCATTGTTTAGATAAACTATCACAACAAAATCTCCCCTTATATGTCTGTTTAGCAGATATAGAAGGTCAATCGAGCACCGACTCGCAAGTTATTTTGCCTTCGAATTCCTCCTCTGACCATGAGGTCCTAGAACAACGAGCTTGTTCTCCTCTTCCAATTCCCATTGAAGTCTCCAACAATTTTGCAACCGGCAGCAATTGTCTCTCTTCCTGTCCCGTCTCTTCCACCCCTCCAGTGTCCGATAATATCACGCCGCCATCCTCTGCAGCCTCGATCGAAAGCTCCTCCTCCAATTCGACAATTTCGCGCCATTCATCCGCACAAGGAGGCAGCGCATCTTCGGTGGAGACAAGCCCATCGGCTTGCGATTATCAACAAACCCCACGAAGCCGAGCTTCACCAACACCGCCGATTGGATCACAGCTGCAGCTACCCAGAGCACTCTTTGGACCACATAGATTCGTTAGAAGCTTCAGAAGCTCATCAATCTCGACCGCGTCAAGCCCAAAACCCGAATCGGAGCCTGATGACTCTCGACCTTTGCCTATCCTCCAGAGAATCTATCAGCAAACACAAACGGCCATCAATCAAGTCGGTTACTCGCGGTGTACCGTGCGCAAGAGACTCACCGTTTCAAGTGCCTCCCCGCAGCCTCGAGATAATCCCACCGAACAAGCAACTCACCATAATTGTCACTTGTGCATGAAAACTTATCGCCGCGCGTGTGATCTCAAGTAAGTTACGTCGAGTCTCTCCTATTTGGACACCACTAAGTTTCATAATAGTAAGCACCTTAAGGCTCACGAGCGTCGATTCCAGTGCCAAGAATTGTCTTGTGATAAACGATTTGGACTGGCCAAGGATCTCGATCGGCATATGAGAACGTTTCATAGACGTGGACCCACATTCTCTTGTCCCTATCCTCTGTGTCCTGAAATATTCACGAGAATCGACAATCTACGGAGGCATAGGAAGGAAATACACGGTGTCGTGGATCTACAAGATGGCCTTCTGTAGTAATCACTGGAAGGTGCCTGTTTACCAAGCTCCCACAGTGCCCGAGAGACATGCGTCTTCGAGCTCCTTTGTTTTCCCAGCAATGCAAAATTTTAAAGACCAAGACTTCAATACCGGAAAGACTCATCCAGAAAGCGATTCGACGGAATCAAATAGCACGCAACCTAATCTCGCGGCTCCAGGGATGAATTGGAGATCCAAAGACTACGATTTAGGCGATCAAAGCTGCTGCTCTACCCAGAACGCTTGGGGCAGCCATATGTCAACGGAACAGGGATATTCCTGGGCGCGGCTTTATCACGCCGAGATTAGCAAGCTGTTCGAAAGAGGTTATGTTTGGGCGGTGACTCAAACCATGGTTTCTTTCAACCTTCAAACTCTGTGGCTTGTCTTCAGAGTTTTCCCTAAGTTTTGGGGACGGATGAAATTGCACTCAGAGTAATCTTTGACCCCTGAGGGTGGGAGTACCTGATACCAAATTTGCAATTTGAATTTGTCCATCTCATCGTAGATTTTACTCTTTGGGATGGTGTCCCCAGCTAGCGCTAGGCATATTTGCAACACCAAGGTTAAATTGCCAGGTACGTGAAGTTAACAAGAAAAAGACCTCAAATGCCAGATGCCCGATCCTGACGATGAAACAGATATTTTGCACCTAATTTATATGTACGAGACCTGCTTTAGCGTCACGCTAAAGGTCCTACAACCATCGATTGAATGGCATCTATTGCTACTATATAAACACCGTCCATTTTTGATCCGCCGTTTTATATTCTCCGTCAATATGGGTTTTTTATCCTGTCGCGCAAGTACCTGTCCGTCGTCTTGCGCGAAAAGGTTTTCCCAGTTTCAGTGGAGATTAGATGTACAATAGTGACTACTATCGAAGTTGACCCAGTGCCAAAGCACGGTGTTAGAGCCGGAATATACGGACTTCAAATTATCTAGCTCGGACGAACAGTCCAATTCTTTGCTTATGAGAGTTAATGGTGTCACCTTTACATTTGCAAGCACTGAAAAATCCAAGATAAAGATGCTACTCGCTGCGAGTCATCGCAATAACAGCTGGCCATTCTGCGCTTGTGCCCCTCAAATCCCTCTGTATTCCAGCGCTAGGTTTAGTTGCTGCTGAAGTGACTCGATATGGGGTCTGTTGATGTTAACACAGATGTAAAGCTGTTTGAGAGTAGAATCGCTTACGGGTTCAATGTATTGAAGTGATTTCCAGTAACGGTGTAGTATTTCGTGCTGTATGCATGATCATCCCAGCCCCTGAGCAAGTTTTTCCAGTGGTCATAGGTCATCATATCGTTTGGCGCTTCTCCAGCGACGAAAATGTCATAACTACATCAAATCAGTAAGCTTTCGGCGATGGGACTTTTGCACAACCTACCCGTCGACTCTTCCCCGAGGAACATAAGAGTTTACGGTCTCGATTGCACCCAGCAAAACATTCATCCACTGATGAATCTTCTCTGTGTCAAGGTCCAATTTCTGCGCCTGGTCTCTGAAGCCCGCAAGCACACGCTCCACGAAAAGTTCTGGTGCTTCGTCAACATCTTTATAATCTTCCATCTCCATTCTCGTGGCTTCGTCAAGCGAAAACAGCCCATGGAAGGCAATGAGTTGAAGAAGGAAGCGCTTGAAGCTCTTCGACGGATTGATGAGGTCAAGCTTTGGTGCATTATCAATACCACCACAAAATGAGACTTGGTCACCCTTTGACTCAAAGCGTCTAGCCAGCTCAAAAGAGATCAAACCACCGAAACAGAGACCAAAAATGGCATATGGGCCCCGTGGCTGCACGCGACGGATGCCAGCCTCGTAACAATCCAGCATTTCATCAAAATCCTTGAAACGAGTTTCGCCAGATTGTAGACCGCGGGCCCGAATGGCGTAGATAGGTCTATCAGGCAAATATGGAACGAGGTTGAGCCAGTTGAGGAACTCGCCGCCTCCGGGGTGGCAAAGAATGATAGGTACCTTGTTCCCGGCCTTCTGGAGCGTCACGATAGGCTCGTATCTAGAGTTGCCATCGGTTCCTTGTTCTGTCTCTAGCTTGGCAATGGAGGCTTCCAGGTCCTCGATTGTGTCTGAGCGAAGAAGAATTGGAAGCGGAATCTGAAACGGGAGATTGAGACGCTTTTGGATAAGGTGCTTCATTCGAAGGTAGGCTAGAGAGTCGATACCTGAGCTCATGATTGGGCTGTCGGCTCCTAGAGTCTCGAGTGGGCGACCTGTTTGCTCAGCCAGGATGCCGGCAATAATGTTCTGACGTTCACTCCAAAGAAGCTTGTGCACAGTCGAAGCAACTTCTTCCGATAATTTATATTGATCGAACGCACCACTTTCGAAGAATTGCTTCAGCTTCTGACGGCTCAGCTTGCCAATCGTACTTTTGGGCATTTCGGCCTTGGGAAGTGGGATGACGGCTAGCGGGTACTTGCTGCAGAAGTTCACGCACGCTTTGTTGATATGGCTGATTACTTCACGGACTTTGGATTCATCGCCAGCAATCTCGTCTATGGGATTGAAGAGAATAACGACTCCTTCTGACTCGATAGCCGAGTCCCAGGTTGAGAAACAAGCCAGGTAGGAAGGCGAAATACCGGAAGCAACGCCGGTGTAAATTGTGTGCTCCAACTCGAAACTGCTGTAGTTGTTTCTGCGATTATTTCAGTAAGCTATTGTTTGAGGTTGCTTCTGACCAAAACTCTTACCCATTGAGAATCAGAATTTCTTTTGAACGTCCGGAAATGACTAGATTGCCGCCATCATCTTGGTAACCCATGTCACCGGTGTCAAACCAACCATCAGGCGTCATGCAGGCATCTGTGGCTTCTTTGTTGTTGTAGTACCTCTGCATAATGATGTGGCCTCGAAGTTGAATTCTACCCTGGGAGTTGTAAGAAAGGGGTTTGAAGTCTTCATCGGCAATGCGAATCTCTAAGCGAGGTAAGGGTTGACCAGCCGAAGCAAACAGGAGCTCTTTTTGTTGCTCCGAAACGGGACCTTCTATGTTATAGAAGCAAGCTGAGCAAGTCTTAAAATTATTAGCGAGACAATTTTAGGGAGCGAGTCGAAGATCACCTACCTCAGAAAGACCATACGCTGCTTTGACTGGGTTTGCGATACCACCATGCTCGCGGAGAAATTCGTTGGCAGAAGAGATGACATCGGTACGATTTGCCTCTCCTCCCACCATGATAACCCGCAAATTGCTGAAGTCAAGCTTATGTTGGCTGCCGTTGGCTCGAATCGCCTTGGTGCTGGCCGATAAAAAGAAATTAGGGGCACTATCTCGGTCAATAACTATATCTGCGTGAATATATCCCTCTTAAAAACCTACAACGAATACCCGATTTTATGTTCACTTAGGACTTCATAAAATACTTCTGGCCTCATCACTACCGAAGAAGGCGGGATCATAATTTGATTGGCGCAAGCATTGATAGCATTGAGGTGTAATTCACAGAAGTTGGCCGCTGCTCCCTATTAGTAGTGCTCCAGGTCAAAAAAATCCTTCCACAATATACTCACAATGGTCGAATGAGTTCCAAGCCATAAAGGTAGTATTCTCATCGACACCGAGCATTTCTTGCTTGGCGAGAATTGAATCAATGAGCTGGCTGTGAGTGAACTCAACGCCCTTGCTATGGCCAGTTGAGCCCGAGGTGAAAAGAATGATAGCGAGACCGTCAACCAGGGGCGTGGCAAGGTGAATGTCATCTAGTACAATCGTTTGCTCACTGAATGTGTCAATTTCCTCGATGGCCTTCAGTCTCAGGCCCGACTGGGATTCGAATCTTGGAAGGAGGTCTTTCGTCGTCAGAAGTAGGGGAGAGCCAAAAAGATTGTTGATATTCTCTAGTTGGCCTGCCAGGGTTTTCTCATCGTTGGACTGATTTGTCGTCAGCATTTCTAGGGAAATTTTGAAAGCTGTGAGACCTACCAGAGGACTGAGAACGGCAGGCACAGCAGCTGCGGCGATCAAACTCCATGTCCACAAAATGTTTGGAGCGTGCGCTATATCCTCAATTAGTGAAGATGTTTGCGAGTCCAGTGTGGTTCACTCACTTTCAAAATATACAACGACGCTCTGGCCGGGGGTAACAATGCCCAGATGGATCAATTTCTTTGCGTTGATCTATTACAAGTTAAAAAAAATACGTTTCACAAGCGGTGCATTGATATACTTGAGCTTGGGTATATAATTGGCCGTATGAGATGACCGTTGAAGGACAATCAATTCCGTTGTCAAACAACTGTATTGTCTTGTGCGGGTGCTGTGTTGCGACGCGATTCAACAAAGCAAGCAGAGTACAAGGTGCCGACGGGACAGCAGGCTCAAAGTCAGCTGGTAGTTGAAGCATGTCAATCTCTCTCGATGTCTCGAATGCAAAGGGGGAATATACGAGGGCAGACATTGTGGATATTGAGAGAACTGTGAACCGGTATTCACAACATGGGAACCTAAAGCTTATAAGTGATATTTCTGCTCTTTAGCTAACCTTCATTTCTGTCCAGGCAACTTGACCTTTCCAGGGGTAACATGGAAAGCTAAGAATAGATTCAGAACTTATTTGAGGAGATCCTGGTAAGAACGTGTGCAGAAGGATTACTTACCTCACAAGGATTACACGGGTAGCTATCGACAGGGCTGCGACTCATCAGCGAGGTACAGAACTTGCATCTAGACACGAAGATTCTACGGTTCCGACAGCAGCATATGCTGCGTTACTCTGTTGCTGGTTGAGAAGTAGGACCGAACGTTGATTCCTTCGGAGAGATTCCAGCTCGGCGAGTTGTTCCAGAAAAGGGCGCCATCGGAGGAAAAAGACCTAAGAAGGAAAGTGAAAATGACGAACGAGTCAAAGTTTTCATATCCAGTCTACGTGAATTGTCAGCAAAGAATATGACAACGTATAGGATATGATTTTATTGGATCTGCGTGGGGGAGTCATGGAGCCTCCGTTGGCGGCATGGCACTCACTGTTGGCGTATAAGCTGAAGTGAGAAGGTTACTTCGTACGCGAGTATCCTGGCTTGGGATCGTGCAGCTGAGTAAACGCACAGTCTCCGTCCCATGTTTGCATGTGGCAAATTCTGCAAGCTAATGTCGTCTTATCTTGCGGTCTGCATACGAGCGAGAAAAGGCGTGGTACTAACATTAGGGCAGGCTTACTCAGATCAGGTACAGGGTTAATCCACTCGGGTGTGACATAGATCGGAGCGGTGCAGTATCTAGACCCCGAACCTTAAATTTAACAAGCGAGAGCGTATTGCCGTCCGAGAACGCCTCTTTCGACACCGACGTTCCAGGATTAACCGGATGAGGCGTTAAGTTTAACTAAACTTCATGTCAGATGTATCGCGTCGGTGACCAACCAAGCTGGAGGGAATACGGATCTTCGCATATACTTACCCAAATTCGAAACTTTTAGGGACTACAGGGCTCCCGAATGCAGAAGGTCTGTGGCTCGGAGGGAACACAAATCATACATAATGTCTCTTTCGACGAAATCAGGTCTTAGCTGTTTTATTCTATTTTGTGGCTTTCTTGGCAGCTCCTATTGCTGAGAACGTGGAATTCATTTCGGGCTCAAAATCTTTATTATACAGTAAGCGAAGAAAATGAAATATTAGATCACGGATTTATATTGGTATAATAGTCTTCAGACCAGCACCTTGGTCGAAAGTCCTGTGACCACTTTCAAAATCATTTTCAATTTTGTACAATCTTGTATGAGCTTCATATCGTCGGCCACTAGCAACTACTCTTGTCAGTAAACAGTAGAAGCTTCTCATAATGGTTGAGAAAGTTCTAATCCACGGTGCCGGGTAATGCCACCAAATCTTTGTCTCATTGCCATCGCAACTGATTTTCTCTAGGGCAGTTGGTGCTGTTTTAGGCTGGCGATTGGCACAGCAAGGTGCTCGAGTCACTGTTTCTTGTCGATCTAATTATGAGGCTGTCTGTCGAATGGGATTTAACATTTGTTCAGAGGCATGGGGCGATGGCACCTTCAGGCCAAACGCTGTTATCAAGTAAGTTATTTCCTTGCCTGTGAATTAGAGCGAAACTAATATATTTCAGGAGTTCTTCGAAGCCACGTCCTGGAAACTACGATATGGTTATTGTTGCAACAAAACAAGCCTCTCAAACAAGATCCATTATCAAGGATTTAGAACATGTTGTTTCCCCCAACACCACGCTTTGCAGTACCCAGAATGGCATCACAGCAGACCATGCTCTAGCGGCAGCATTTCCGCACAGTCCAATAATATCTGCCATATGCTACGTCTCACTACTCCAGTCTTCTCCGGGTGTAGTGGTTCAAGATGGGGCCGGGCTTAAACCGTATGCATTTGCTTTCGGGGTTCACAAGGGTGGGAGACCGACAGAAGCTTTGGTGAATAACTTGGTTTCGAAAGATCCCATGTTCACATATGTTTCAAGCAATACGACGATTGCGAGATGGGAGAAGATGATCTTCAATGCATCATGGAATCCTGCTTGTGCCTTGTTGGGAATGGATACGATGGAGATGCAAAGTAGCCCTCTGGGCCTCAAGCTGGTCCATGCGCTTGCCGAGGAAACATATAACGTTGCTGCAGCTTGTGGCGTTGATTTGGATCCTTCAATTGTGGACTCTACGAAAAATTGGGCTTTCAAAAATCCAGGGTATGCGTTAGTTCCGAGCATGTTGAGAGACTACCAAGCTCGCAAGCCAATGGAGGTGGATGCACTTTGTGGGGCACTTGTCCATCTTGCTGCAGCTCAGGGAATCCATGTTCCAACAATCGCGGCCGTGGAGAGGCTTCTGACCGACAGAAATTTGGCTCTTCATGATGGACTGGTGATGGATATGATGCCTGACGTAAAGATTGCTCAAGATTTGAAGTTTTGATCTCCTTCATGTTCTGTATATTTGGCGGACTTTTCAAGTGGGAAATAATCGGCGTTACATGGGACCAGCGCATTAAAATACTTTAAAGAATGATATTTGATCTATCATAGACTACTTCAATAAACAAGTGAACTGACAAATCTAAGGAGAATGATCTTGTATCCAACAACTCAAGGATTTGCGTCAGTCCCCTTGAGCTGTTTTGTCGACCTCGAGTTAGCTTTAAAATTGTAATGTAATGGCGCGGTAGTACACAAAATACCTGTCAACATATCTCTAAACCAACATAGGCGATCATAAAATTGGGCTCCGTTTCGTATCCAGGTCATCCTTCGGACGTCCGTGGGGGCACCCATGAAAGCTCAAGGCTGCTCCCACCCCAGGCCGGGCGGATATATTCAGCCGCTCGGCATGTTCCACGATCGGTTCTTACAGATGTCAGCGTGCATCACTCCCCTTATGTAAACCTGACGCAGCAGTTTGCAGGCATCCACCAAGTGCCTACCCTAGCAGATGGAGCGCCGAGTCTAGCCAGGATTTGAAAGGATGTAAGCCTCGGCAAATATAGCACAGTGCAGCCAATGTACTTTTCGCTCCGATGAGTAGCTTTAAATCAACCTGCATAATTGAAACTCTGATCTGATTAAGCTCCTTCCCAGTCCTCACCTCTTAGACTCATCACTGATAGGTCATATTCTCGCCTATTTAGTACCACTCGCGAAAGCTCCAATCATCTACAAGACCAATAGAAAGTGAAGTCTCGAGCATCCATCTGTCCGCTTGCTCTTTGCTTCTTTAAACGACGATACTGGTCAGGCGAAGGGTAGCTATTGAATATCCCTTTCAATTTGAATTGGGCTTTTTGGTTATCCATCTCATCTCAACTTTATTCAGTGACATACAATTTTGACTTACCTTCTCTGCAATGACATCCTCACGACCTTCCATCTTGTTCATGACAAATTCCGAGTACGGCCAGGCCAACGTCGTGCTTGCCGTCGCTCAAGAAGTTGCCTTCGATTCACGCTTCGAGGTTCATATTGCGGCGTTCGAGGACTTGGAAGATCGCGTCTCGAGTATCAATGCCAATGGGAAACTCCCAGTTCCCATTACTTTCCATGCTGTTAGGGTAGCGTCAATGGCAGACCTTATCAAACGTCACACTGGTACAAAAGGCCTTGCTCATCGTCCAGGCCTCCCGTATGCAGTCCCCGCATTCTTGACACTCCAAAATGCGATTCTTGGTTGGGAGCCAAATGAATACATGGAAGCATACCGCAGCTTTCTCAATGTCATCACTAAAGTCAAACCAGCAGCCCTAGTCGTCGACCCAGGTCTTTGGCAAGGTCATGATGCTGCAAGAACTTTGGGGCTTAATTACTTAATTTTGAGCCCAAGTTCCCCGAAAGACGTGCTAGGGACCCAGATGCCTAAGAAGCCAACACTTTGGAAATACCCTTTGTAACACTTCTGCCCATTTCCATCTTTGATGATTTCTAATTATTCTCAGTCCCGGCTCTGGTTACTCATATCCACTGTCTCTGTTTGGGTCGGTGAAAAACATTATTTTGGTTTTCGGAGCCGTCTTCTCGATGATTCGAGCCGGCCACATTCAAGGTTTCAACAAGGTATTCCATTTCTAAATCATCATAAGTCTAGCCAGAAGTTAGTATTGACTAGTGTTCAGGTTCGAAAAGAAGCAAACATTCATCACCCCTTTCCAATGGCGGCACTGTATCGACAAGAAGATATGATTCTTACTCCATACGTTCCTGAGACAGATTGGGAAGACTATAGCGGAGTGGGGATGCCATCGAACCATATCGGATGTGGCCCAATTATGCTCCCATCAGCGATCTCGTTGGTAGACTCAGATTCGGACCTTGCTATTTGGCTGAAGCAAGCGCCCACAATTCTTCTCAATCTCGGCACACACTTCAGCACCGACATGACATCCGCTGTCGAGATTTCGAAAGGTCTCAAATTTGTCCTCGAGACCCTTGCCGAGGTGCAGGTTTTGTGGAAGCTAAAGTATGACTGGCAGGATAATCAGGAGATAACCAGGATGCTTCAGCCGTTTTTGGACGCCAAGCGATTGCGGATCACGCCTTGGCTGACTGCAGATCCAGCCACAATTCTCTTAGAAGGCCATGTGGTTTGCTCGGTTCATCATGGTGGCGCAAATTCCTATTATGAGGCATGCCGGTGAGCCTCCCCCATCCTGATTGTACATCATTTCCTTATTTCGATAATTGACATGCTTTTCATGTATTTTGTGCGGGGGTCCTATCTTCTTCGCTTTCGAGAAGGCTTACCTCATCCGCGCCGAAGCTTATGTGCATGTCAACTGGGATTCCTGACTTGGCTGACACTTGGCGCTCAAAACAGATACGGGCTCCCACAACTAGTCCTTCCAGTGTGGTTCGATACGTATGAATATGCGGAACGGGCAAAGTATCTTGGTATAGGACTCATCGGTAATACCGGGGTTGCACCACGTGTAGAAGGCGCTCAATTTGGAAATAAGTTGCTTCAGGTCTTACAAGATGAGGCGTTGCATGCCAGGGCGAAGGCAGTCGGTGAAGCATGCAGTAAGAGAGAAGGACGAGAAGTTGCTGCCGCAGAGGTTAAAAAATGGGCTCTTGCGGCTGAACCAACCCAGAAGCCTGAATAAGCAGAGGCAGAAGCATCAGCGTGTTCCGACGGTATTCTCATTTGATCTAGGTTAATCCTTTCGCACACTATTATTTACATCGAGCCAATAAGAATGCAGGTGTATTTCACGCATAGCTCATCCGACTGATTGCTAGGAACTGTAATAATAATTGGTTGTAACTTGAGGACTTTTCTTTCCGATATTTGCTTCATTCTATCAAAGTAATTTGAAAATCTCGCGACTAATTGAACTGATGAGGTGAACATGTGTAATCAAAAGTTTCCGAATCATCCCATATACCAAGGATGACTAACAATGTTTTGCAGCGTGGAGCTCTCCTTCACGAAATGTCTGCGCCGTCTATTCATGTGATGGTCGTGTGTCGAAGTCCTATTTCCGCTAAAATTAGTGGCCCATCGCCAAATATCCAGTGAATTTGATCGCTAATCCCCAGGCTATCAAACCTGAAATCTGCGCTGCCGTTGGCCTCGGTGCCTCACGCCTATCGTGCGTGTCGAGGATGACGTTAGAAGCGGACATCCGAAATACGGCTGACGGCACAATAATATGTGCCGTATTCCTGGATCAATCCTTCCGCCCTGTCATGTAACCTTCTCAGGGTCTATCCCGCTGACGGGAGACACTCGGCGTCCCCAAGCTTTACAAGGATATACTTGGCAGCCCAGAGATAACTATCGACAAGCTACGCGAGCTGTGGCTCCTGGATTGCCTATCGGGTGCCACTAAGTACGATGAGTTCAGCCGCCTGCATCTAAAAAGCGATCGAAAAAATAATAAGGATCGAAATGCTTGTAGTACCTTGGTACCTCAATCAACCGTCAGCCTATTACTAATATCCTTCCATAAACCTTGTTCTTCTCGGGGACCTATACGGCGAGGGTATATATGAAACTATCCAAGATGAAGTATTCGGATATTTGAGAGACCAGGCGCCTGCTTTGTCCGGATGAGAAAGCTTGTCTTCCCTTCAAGCCAGCTGCATATTCCATTAACAGTCATGATGTTAAATCGCCTGGTCCTTCTGGGGCTTCTCACCACCGCTTGGGCGTCCAATGATCAGAGTGTCACAATGTTGAAATCTCTGGCGGAGCATGGCGTTGATACAAATCAGCTATCTAAAGGAATAGATACCTTTGGCAAAACCTGTATCGCTGCTGTAAGCCATATAAGTGCCGCTCATGACGATCAACATGCTAACACATTGTAACAGTGCCAGGCGCTATCCATATTCTACGGAAAACAAGCTGCCTTTCCAAACTCTGTCCAATACGAGAACACAACCTCGTCATATTTCGCAGTAGAGCAGGCTGCACTTCGGCCCACCTGCGTATTCCGACCATTCCACGCCAAAGAAGTTTCCGTTGCCATTTTGGTGTCACGTCTCACAGATTGTAAATTTGCCGTCAAGAGTGGTGGCCACGCTGCGTCTCCGGGTGCCTCCAATATTCAAGATGGACTGACGGTAGATCTCGCGAATCTTAACCAGATAAGCATATCTTTGGACAAGAAAACAGCTTCGATTGGCCCTGGTAACACCTGGGCTCCTGTTTATACAGCTCTTGAGGCTCAGAATATAAGTATGATTGGAGGAAGAGTTGGTGATGTGGGCGTTGGCGGTTTAGTTCTCGGTGGTTAGTACTTCGAAAAATCATGTTTGAATACGTCGCTAATATCGAACCAGGAGGTGTATCTTACTTTTCAGGATCTCGAGGTTGGGCTTGTGATAATATCGCGAATTATGAGGTATGCATTGGCGAAAGAGTGTCCCAAGACACTTGTCATAAATTGAAGCCTGACTGATTGTTCAAAGGTGGTTATTGCCGACGGGAGTATTGTGAATGCAAATGTTACATCCTATCCTGACCTTTATCGAGCACTTCGAGGAGGTGGTAACAACTTTGGCGTAGTGACACGATTCGATGCAATCACTTTCCCCCAAGGGTTGATGTTTGGTGCAACCATCGCTCACTCTGGCACCCAACAAGCCGCCTTGATACAAGGTTTGGTGAACTTTACTCGAAACTCTGATAGCGATCCAAAGGGTGCACTGGAGATGGATTTTGCAGCCATAAATGGCACACTTGGTGCCGCAGTGGACGTACGTTATGCAGATCCAATTCTCAACCCGCCCATCCTTCAAGAGCTGCTTAGCATTCCTGCATTGAGACAGCGAGTCGAAATCACAACGCAATCAGAACTCACACTGCTAACGGAAGGCTCGATACCCGGTGGAGAGCGAGTTCTGGACTTCACTGCTACGTTCAAGCTGGACGAAGAATTTGCGAACGATATGGTCACAATTTTTGTCGAGGAGACAAACTCAACGTGGAATCTTCCAGGAGCCGTCCCTGGAATACAGCTTCACCCTCTTACCAACAATATGCTGAAGATTATGTCTCAAAATGGGGGTAATTCCCTCGGTCTTCACGCAGCTGACGGTCCCCTCTTTTTCATTCACTTGGCTGCTTTGTGGTCAAATCCCGCACATGACGACCTCATGACCACAGCAATGACCAACTGCTACCAGAGAATTGTGAAGACAGCTGCCGAGAGGGATCTACTGAATCAGTATCAGTATATGAATTACGCCAATCAGATCCAGAACCCTCCTGAAAGCTACGGGCAAGAAAGCTTGGAGATGTTGAGAGCTGTGTCGAAGAAATACGACCCGGAGGGGGTATTTCAGACTTTGATGCCGGGATACTTCAAGTTATGGACTTAAATACTTGGATAGCTAGTCGAGACCCGCTATTCGTCATATGAATACATAGACAGTGTATATGTTCAAAGGTTGTGCTTAATATAAATTTTTAATTTTTGAAAGCCAGGCGACGTTGACGGTCGGAGTCCCCTCGGTTTTTTCACAACACTATCCCAATAAGTCTTGATGAGAAATCGTTTCAAAACGTGAGGCTAGTTATAGATATCACTTACCAGAGCCATACTAGAAGGTCTGAACCACTGTTGAGGATGTCTTTATAAAAGAAGCAGCTCAAAGAGCAATTATCTGCGCCTCAACTACTTCATTGTACGCTAATATCTAGGTTCTATGAGTAATTGTCCCCAAATAACTAACGGCTGTCCTACAAAAATTCCCTTACGGCTTTCGCGACGCCGCTCACGTCCTCGAAAGTATGCCAGTTGCCTACTTGTGCTAAAACTTGAACTTCAGCATCTCTCATCTCCTCTCCATATTCCTCGCAGGTCCGAGGTGGTGAAATCTTGTCTTCCTCGCCAGTGATAATCAATGTCTTCGCATTGATTCCGCTCACAGGCAAAGCTTCCACTGCGCCTGCCAACGCTGTACAGCCCTTGGCGTATCCTTCCGGGTCTTGGCCAAGAAGAGACATTCGAACCGCCGTAAGAGCAACCGGGTTGTCTGTCATTGACCTTGCAGATACTTCCGAAACAACTACAGCATCGATGACAGAAGCAATGCCAGAACTCCGAACAGTAGTTGCTCGGGTAATTAGCCCGGCTCTTGCAGCCCCTGGCACAGGAGATGGCGGTGGACCGATCAGAACCAAGTTTGAAACAAGCGACGATCTTTGGAGAGCTAGCGTCATAGCTACAAGGCAGCCCATACCGTGGGCAATTACTGTTGCTTTCTTGATGTTTTCTTGTTGAGCCAATGCGTTAAAATCCGCAGCGTAGCTTTCTATGGAAATGGTCGAGGCTGCTGATGTCGGAGATAGTCCATGGCCTTCGATATCTAAGAGATGAAGCGAATACGTCTTCTCAAGTCTCAAGGCTGTGATAAGAGGAGTGAAAGTCTCTGATGAACTCCCAAGACCGTGAATAAATAATATGGGAGACCCCGTATCAATTCCCGTTTGGCGATAATAGAGCTTCTTAGAGCCAACAGAGGTGAGGCCAACGCCACCACAGGTCTTGCTCAAATTGCTAATTGGAATGTGCGTCTCCCTTTCCACCCGGGAGATAATTTGGTTCTTCGCTGTTGTTGCTGCAATAGTATTTCTCAAAACACCAAGACCTGTAACTGAGATCTCCACAACATCTCCAGCCTTCAAGAAAACTGGCGGTTTCTGACCAAAACCTACCCCTGCGGGGGTACCGCTTGCAATGACATCTCCAGGTCGTAGAGTCTGTCCCTCGGAAAGTGTTTTCACAAGAAACGGAATTGAGAAGATAAGATCGTCGGTTGTCGCTGTTTGGCGTTTCTCCCCATTAACAGTGGTTTCGACTCTCAACGTTCTCGGAAGTTTATTCGCAGGGACGGCAATTGGGCCCTATCTTCTGTTAGACTGGAAGGACTGATACCCGAAACGCGAGAGGTCTTGCCATGGGACAGAAAGTGTCGGCGGACTTCCCAATATAAAATTGTTTGTGGTCCCTTTGCCGTTCTCTCGCAGTTACATCGTTGATGATAGTGTACCCCCAGACGTAGTTCCATGCGTTCTGCTCAGATATACGATAACCACTCTTCCCGATTATAACTCCAATTTCACCTTCATAATCAACCGTCTCTGTAAAGCCTGGGTGTGGAAATATTGCTTCGCCATGAGCAATAATACTCGTGGCACGTTTGGTAAAGATCACTGGGTGGGTTGGTAGATCAACCTTGTCACTGGAATCATACCCCGAGGAGTTGAATTCCTTTGCGTGTTCCGCATAGTTTTTTCCAACAGCTAGAATATCTCTCCCGGTGATTGGAGCAAGTAATTCTACGGAGGATAATGGGATTGGCTGGCCATTAGGCTTGATTTTTGATTCTCCAATCTCAATTACTTGGTAGAGATCTGAAATTGGAGCTCCAGACTCAAAGCTCAAAGGTTGGATAATTGATGATTGGAGATCCAGATGCCCCACCCGAGACTTCCCGAGAGCCTTGGGATCCCTATAAGCAGCATAGTTGGTATGGTGTCCTCCCCGAATATGATCACTCTTTTCCATTGTGATATTTTTTCGGGCGGCTGGTGTTTGACTTAGAGGCAGGAGCGTGTCGGGGGCCGAAAATGATGAAGATACTTTAAAATTGTGCGCACAGATACAGAACAGTGGCAATAGCAGTACACGTATCTATAGGTGTCGAACGCAGAAGCTGAAGTTCCCATCCGTGCAGAAAAGCTTGTGTTGTTGTGATGGGTAATTCAAATTTTGGTTGCCCCACCCCCACCTTGATCTGCCTGGCTGCCCCGCTGTCTAGCTCCGAATTTCGTCCACCCAATGATTGCCACCGATACTCACTACCTCTCATCTCCGCCACCCACCCGCCGTTTCGAAGTTGTCAAGCGCACGCAGTTTGAGCAGCATCTCTGCCTCACTAAAGTAGATCCAGTGGAAAAAGTACGTGGCAACCCAAGTGGCAGGACAGAATAGAAGTTTTCATCCGATAGTGCAGGATTCTCTGGGAGTGAAACAAGGAGGGCAGAAGAATTATTAAGCAGCAGCATAAGCTCACATTTTGATTTGGTTTGAAACCAATATATACAGTATTCCCTATCCCGTTGTATGTGCAAAGTCTATCCGTATATACATGCCGCTACTCTGACCCCACTTGCCGGCCTCCTTTTCCATCCGTAAGTACCCAGTTTCAATGGTTATAGGTAGCAGCGAGTGGTGGGTTAGCATTTTTCACCATCTCCTCAACATACTCCTCCCACCAGCCACCTGCATTTGGTGCCTTGACACCGTTGACACTGGGCCCACAAGCACCGTCGCTCTCTCCTCCTGGTTTAACCCAGACAATACTATCCACGAGCGTGCTGTTAGTCTCAGTGGTAGGTCTGATACCAAAGCCCGCGGGGACATTGCACCAATCGCCCCAGCTCGCCCTTGAGTTCTGGAGCCCAGAGCGGCCTTGATCAATGATGAAGTGCGCGGGGAGAGAGTTGTTGGTCAGATGCGGGGCAAGGACTTGTGCGTAGTGGAGCTCGTCGTAGGCGTTGTTATATTCGGTGTAATTTGCACGAGGGTTGGCGATATAGGGGTTGAAGTTCGAGACGTCGGTAGAGAATCCACGGATTTTGGATCCGCGAGTAATGTTTTGGGCCATGGAGACAACTTTTGCGAATTCGGCAGCGGCTGAGCGGCTCGTTAGCAATGGAAGTTCAAACGAAGGACAGATTCAACTTACCGGGTGCGAGGTTATCATCCCATCCGAGCCATCCGCCGTGAGCGGCGTCGATATATAAGGCGATGTGCGGCGCCTGCAACTTTGCAATCGCGTACGCAATCCCTTGCTCGTATATACTCGAAGCGTTGGCACAGAAGGGGACATTTTGGTTAGTGATTGCGTTCCCCAAACTATCTGGCTCCAAGACGACTGCAAAGGTCAAATCTGGAGCAGCTTTCAGGGCCGCGGCGTAGGGGTCGATGAAAGTCTTTTTGTATTTGTCCAACCCACCATTTACGGATTTGAATTCGCCGCCCGATTCGCCGCCTGAACAATCTCTGTCGGGCAAGTCGTACAAGACCAACTCAACGATCTGCTGTTTGCGAGTTCGTCGTTGTTCCGCCCGTGCTTCATCGATGGTGGTTTTGATGTTGCTGAGTCCTGAGACTGAAGTGATCCAGACGAATGTTCCGGTCTTTTGGACTGTTCGCGTACGTGCTGCGTTCAATGAGTCGTTTTTGGCCAGGAAAGCTTTAACGGTTTGATTGAGTTCGCCAGCATAGTAGGAGTTCGCGAAGTAGTTCTTCCCAAGGAAAGGATTCACGTCTCCAGCGCCGGGGGGCCCAGGAGGACCTGAGGGAGGACCTGAAGGAGGCTGGGCAGAACTAAAGCCGAAAGCGGAGGCAACTGCGAGAAGAGTAGTGAGATGCATATTGAAGTATGAAATGTGGTCTAGCAACATGGAACTGGAAAGAGAGAAACAGGCACTGGTGAACACAGGATGTTATATATTTCATCAATCAACACGAAGCTACCTTTTCAAGCTAGTGATGCGGGGTCCCCAGTGGGATGAGTCGCCGCATTCCAAATTAAAGATCAACCAAGTAGCGTAAATGAAGACATCACAAGAAAGACAGATTTCAGAAAATCTCCCCCGCCTTGGCTTCAAGGTTACATGGACCCTAAGTTCAAGAATACCCTTCGGGTGTCGTTCCGGCGCTGTCGAATCCAAGATCGTTTTGACGCCATTTCTGTCTTTAAGACCAAAAAACTGTTCAAATTTGGCCGAAGGATAAAAAGATGTCAAGAAAAGTATATTGGAGAACGGCGAAACGGAGCCGTGGTTCCGGTTCCGTAGATTTTAACCATGCTCCGTAAATTCGGATGCAGGTACTCCAGATCTCTGAGATTGACGAAGAGATAAACGATGCTCATCAAAGCGCAGTTGAGGGAGTTTCAGTATTGTTTGGAGGTGGTTCGGATACGACGCGTTGGCCGTGGCGAGGAGACGCGAGAGTGAAAAGAAATACCACACGTGATCTCGACCGTCTGAAGATGAATCCCTTTTTCATTTTCATCTCCTATCATATTAATTACAATACATTTACACTTCATTTTCAGAGACTTCAAACATCGAAATTGGCTGCTATCTTCTTCAACGGTTACGAGCCCACGTGATTAGCCACTTCCCCCTCAAATACTCCGCTTACATCATCGATGTCTCGTTATGTTAATCGATATTATGAGGGTCAAATTTCACATCTACCTTGTTCATGCCAGTCATTGGAAATATTCATTGGAAAGGATCGAAAGTAGATCGTACAGCAGATAATAGTATCGCAAACATTATATTTCTACAAGCTTTTCACAGCTCCTCGCTTAGTCAAAACATCAGAGGTCATTTCTATATACATCAACAGATCATAAATCATCTATTTCATGAAGCCTGCCTTTCCATCACCATCAGCATCCTTCTTTGGATTCAATTTATCCATCAGGCTGGGCTTCGAGTGAGTGGTGGAGGTGGCGTCATGCGTGCCAGTGGTAGCAGAATGACCAGATCGGGTCTTGTCAGCATCGGTCAAAGAGGTTGTCCCTGCGGCGCCAGCACCGCCAAGGGTTCCTCCAACAGAGCGAGGCTCGCCGCCGAAAGCATCGGTACGCTCCTCACGGCCACCAAGGTGTCCGCCTTGGCGCTTGAACTCGTCCATGGAGACGGCAGGAAGTTGGCTGGCAGTATGGTGCTTGGCCTCATTCTGGTGAACCTCATGGACGGGAACAGTGGTGTGTACAACGGAGGGTTGGACAGTCTCCTTCTGGATCACTGGCTGGATTTGCTCGTGTACATGGTGGTGGACGTGCTCGCCTGCAACAGTTGGGTTGGCAGAGGTTGTTTGTTGAGTGTCTCCCACAGTGCGGGTGTTCTTGAATTGAGCTTGTTCGGCGGCCAAACGCTCCTTGGCGTGTTCGTCAGAGCCGTGCTTGATATTGCGGTGCTCTACACCAGCAACCTGGTGGGTGTGTTGCTCAGGGAGGACTTCACGGTCCTGGATTGGCTGAACGGAGGTGTGGTAATGGTCTTGGTGTACCTCGCGGTCGACAGCAGTGGTTTTATTCTCATGCTGTGTGCGGGTGACGTGCTCGTTCTGAACAGCGGGGTTGATTGTCTGTACAAAAATTAGTATTGCCAGACACCCTGAAACAAGTATTCAATCGCTATATACCTCGTGGACAGTAGTGTCGTGCTTTCCGTCCTTGGACAAGAAGTTGCCAACGGCTTCCTTTGCCTTATTCATTTTGAAGGTGTTTTTCGGGTGTTTTAAAATTTAAGTAGTTGAATATTCTTTAGATTAAATGAGGATGGAATGATGGGAAAACAGTGAAGTGGGATGAGGGGTAATATAGTCGAGGAGACCACGACCCCTCCAGGGTCTAGAAAGCTACATCATAATGACGGCAGATGGATTCATCGGTCAAGCCGAAGGAGTTGAAAGTAGAATAGTGGTCGAGAAAAGCAAATAAGCTGTTGCCTATACCGACTACGGAGTAGTTACTGGCACGGCATGTGCTGTACAGCCTGCTCAATTGAAGGACAACACTGAGATGTGGCTGTGCAAGCTCTAGAGCTTGAGAGATGCCATGTGGGGAGCTACCCCAAGCTCTGCAGCATGATGTCGAGCTGCTTCTCGGATGTACCGCAATGCGAAGACGGCTGGACTTTTACAAATACTTAATCCAATCGCATCAAAATAGAGCTCCCTGTGGCGGAAGCGCTAAATCCGAACCTGATTTTGGGGACCTAAGAGACCGACCATCAGCGTATGGGATGCTATAGTCCAGCTGTCCAAGGATGACTTGCATCAGACTCATGATCCTGAACTCTGAATTCGATACTCCTCGGAGTCATCACCTTCGACCCATGAAACACATCAAGGATCCACTGCGAGGATTCCAGCGATCCAGGTCGTTGGATACCTATCAGATCCCGAAACAGGCAAAGGATAGTTTGAGTACCAAGGGATGTCAGATCCACCGCATCCAAATCGACTGGATGTGGTTGAGAAGTTTCGCCATATTTGCCACTCCAAATGCCTCCCATCCCTGGAATCTGTCAGGTAGTGGTTGCATCATAGCCCGGAGCTGGGTCAACGATGCGGGAGGACGTGCTTCATTTCTGCATACTGTATGCGGAATAGCTGATGCTTGTTCACTGGAGCAAAACGGGAAGCAATATAAATCTCTTGGTTTGCTGATGCCGAATATGAAAACAATTCTGGTGCGGCTTTCCCGCGATTGAAATTTGATAATGTATGCGGAAACGCCACATCCGGGCTCGCTGGACCGTGGCTGTTGGCCGCCGACCCGTAGTTTCATCTGAGACGGCATCTGGAAACTTTTCCAGAAGACCAAAACCAGGGCAAGGCTATTCTATGACGCGAACTCCATGACGGTCTAAGGCAAGGATTCAGATATGCTGCAGATACGTCAGCAAGCGGTCGTTATGGAATGAGGGGTGGAAGTCCAGAAGACGATGGGTGCAGCGCTATTGTTATAGTCTATCGACTAGCCGTCTGCCCACCCGCTTTTATACCAACCATCGCGGTCCATCTAGAACTTCATCGATGCTATACCACAACAAGCACGGCGGCCGAGTTGTCTCGTCTCAGCAAGCCACCGATATCCATCAAATCTCGTGATCGGCATTGCTAGTAAGTGAGTTTACGGGTGAGTTTACGTGGTGACGCGCGATGGAAAGGGAAAAGGGGTCAGCCTCAGCGCAAAAACGCATGCCGCCCTGCCGCCAAGCATGGTGCACGATGCACCGCAGCGAGGTTAACCGTAGTTAGATGAAGGCGGCGTGCTGTTTGTTAGGGCAGAGTCCGAGTGTTGTCTAATAGGAGCTCTGAGCCCACACTTCGGCATAGCACCGAAAACATCGACATTCTTTTGCAACGAGGAGGTCATCACGATGTCATAAAATTCTCCGAGGGTCACTTTCTCGGTACCGAAGACCGCACGGCTTTTGGAGATCTCTCGGCGCCCCTCTCCGAGGTCTCGCGTGGGTAAATTGTCGTTGGCTGGGGTGAGACAGCCCCTGCACGTGCGCTGGCCATCGCCATGGGGTCGCGCATCAAGAGCTTCTTTCTGGGGAACAATGGGAAGAACCCAGCGACTAGGAAGAGCAATCCACGTCTCCAAGGGCAACCTTACGATTCTGCTGTTGCTCTTGAACCGCCCCTAAAAGGATCATACCCCGTTACTGGCAATGGGCCCAACGTTCTGGACGAGATCCAGCGAGCAAGAGCCAAGAGAGATTCCAATCGCAGAAGCATTTCAGCGGCAGTACCGCCCAACATCTCACGGCGACGAGAAGATGCGCCTGTCCGACCGCAGACTGCACCCGGCGATGGGCCAGCCGCTGATACTGGGTATACACGGGGGAGGACCTTCTCGATGAGATCGCGGAGAACAAGTATCTTCAATCCCAGCCCTGGCAGACGCAACGCATCCTCCCCAGAGCCCCCGCCTCTCCCCAAACCTACTCGCGAGGTACAAACATATCAGCCTACGACGGGGCCTATAATTCCAGAGGGGTTTACTCCTCCATATGTTGATCGCAATCGAACACCCTCGCGCGCCTCTCGAAAGTCGCACGTCGATTTGCTGGATGCCCACTCGAATATCGTCAGCTCATCCCGCGAGCATTCGCGGCATCGAACAAAGGCCTCGGGACACAGGGGCTACGGGGAGGACGTGGCAGATAGAAACATATCAAGGCACGGGGAACGCAGGGAGCGGGAGAGCCGACTAGATTTGAGCGCTCCCGAGTTCAGCTACCTCAAATCTGTTTACTCGCCAAAGACAGGGGCGGCTGTGGCTGGTGTTGAGGGGTCACCTTCCCGGGCCGCTTCTGCTCTGGGGCATGTTCTAGGAAATGATTCAACGAATGACGACACCACTATTCGAATTTCAGCTCCTCGGACATCTCAAACCCACGCAAAAACTGCCTCTATTCGTTCTGGTGGCTCGCAGTCTAGACCAGCCGTTGTTTTTCCTCCCCGCCGAGATTCAACCTCAGCTCGATCATTCGGTGTCTCCCGTCCCTATGATGACGGTCCTTTCTATGACCGGAAAGGCAGACGCCTCTCTCCGCTGTCTACTAGCTCAAGCTCAGTGAACGATGAGCCTCCTGCGCGAGATCCCCGTCGTCATTCCGTTGGGAATTCAAAGCGTGCGGTGTCTTCACCTGCACAAGGAAGAACGCAATTTGGCCTCAAAGAGCCTCCACCAGTCCCTCCTCCTGCAACAGCCACCATTCCTCGGGAAGCTTCCATCTGTGAACAGCCTCAAAATATGTCCACCGCCCGCAAACCCATTGCGGGTAGACCGCGAACAATGTCGGCAGCAAGCCAGAGCACGGCGACTGTTACTTCCACAACTAATGGGATGGCATCAAGTAATGGATCTGGAGATTATTCACCCCTCTCAAATGCCAGCCACGGTCAAGTTCCACATAAAGAGCCGCCAAATCCAGCAAACAAGAAAGACCACATAGTGAAGGGTGCAAGCGAGCCCCCAAGTCTGAAGGGCATCGTCGACTTAACAAACACAGTCGACACCGATGTCACCACCAAAACACTTCCTGGTACATACATAACCCCCATACCCAGCATATCACTCAATTCTCGTCCTATATCAATTGTTTCTCGTCGTTCTGCAAAGTCGAACTCCAACAACCCCACAACTCTATTTTTATCACCATTACATGTCTCTCCGCATTCTATTACCGAACCTCCATCGTTTCCGCCACTCAACTGGCCCCTTTCTTCCACTGCAAATTAAGTAGCATTAGCAAGAAACACTCTGCTGATATTCGACTAGCCATAACCCACGAACACGTCACACCCGTGCGACACGAAGTTGTACAAGAAGTCATCACACGCGAGTATCATACCCACGATGTTTACCATCGCGTCCTCCCTATCATTGAAACCGAGATCCTTCCCACAAAGCATTACGTCAAATCTCCCGACGGTAAAGGTCTGATTGAAATACCGGAGAGTGAGGTGCCTCGCCGCTCAATTAGCGGCCGAGAGAATGGGAATTGGCAAGTTACTAAGACGCAAAATCGCGGCGTGGACCTTCCTACCGCTCTCCATCGGCCGCATACCCGCGCTGGGTCGGCGGCTCATCCACATGTAGATGATGCTGCCGCTGGGCCTATCATCGGTCTTGCTCGCGGTGACCCAAAGAGAGAGACTCGCTCTCGTGGCAACTCGCTCAAATCGCTTTCATCGAAGGGCAAAAATATGCTAGAGCCTATTTTGACTAGCAAGAAGGAATACGTGACGAAAGACGGCACTCCAAAAACCGAGTACGTCTGGCGTCACCCGCCTGTTTTCGAAACTGTGGATGGTAAGACACAACCTGTATATATTGGAGCTGGGCTAGGCGATATCAGTAGCGCTCCTGGCAGTGATGAAGACGACATCGAAGGGCGGAATTTTGGTGCTGCTTCAGGGAAGAACGCGATCAGTGAAGAGGCGTTACTCTTCAGAGACAGCGGATACGGATCGCAAGGCATGCTGCCTGGATTGAAGGAACCGAGTCCCATGGCAGACCTTGGCCGTGGAACTGTTGTCATGGACGGCACCGATGGCGGACTTGGAAGATCAGTTGGCAAGGTCAAGGTGGACGGGAATCTTGAAGAGAAGGCTTTGCGGAGGAAACCTATCCACGTTGAAGGTGAGGCGACGAAAGGGTTGAGGCGCTTGAGGGAGCACAGACAGTCGAGTCCAACGAGGAAAAGTGGTGGCAGCGTTTCGGGCTTGCAGAACGGGTTGAAGAATATGTCTGTTCGCCACTGATAGACTGCGGCTTGTATAGCTGATATGTATTTACTTGGCTTCTGTTGTCATGTATTACTAGCTCATATTCAAATTGTAGTTACATCTCGTTGGATCCTGCCCTTGTTCCTGGGATACATCATGTCGAATTGATGGGTCCGCTTTCTTCTACTGAATGTTCGATCGGGGCTCAAAAATCATCATAGCTAAGTGCTCGGAAGGAAGTCCTCTGGGGATGGCGTGTCATGAGTCCGCTTTCTGTTGCACTCAAACAGCGAAGTTCCACCGTTCCCGAACTCAACACGTGTGAAACTTCGTATCAGTGCACCAAACTAGGAATTTGTTGCACTTCGACAAAAGGAAGAACCCTGACTGTCCTGGAAGAAATTCCGCGCGGGTGGACTTCGGAGCTTCGTACAGTTATTCGGCATGAAAATTTGTGCCGTAGCATCTCAAATCAAAATACTTTTTATGGCCCCCAGGCAACAAATTTCTGTCTGTTGATTTGTGCTTCGGTCTCCCTTACTCATTTGCTTTCGGTTTATAATTACGTCTCTGAGCATCGAAGCTGAATTTTACAAGTACGTCGGGTTGGAACAGAGTAGATAGATCCTAAGGTGATTTTCGTGACTGTGCTGGGTACACCCCTGCTTCCTTCTCCTCCCTGTCTTTCTTCTCCATATCAGCAATTGCAAGAACCTCACAGATACAGCCAGCATCGTCCCAAGTACCAAGTTTGATACCCCTCGCTTGCTCAAGGTGATGTGTTGAAGCGACAATCAATGATCATGGTTGTATGAAGCTTGGGCCTTCATCTGGGTTGTCATGTAAGAAATTCAACACACGAGACTCGGAGAATAGAGTAGACCGGATACGGCCCTCTTCATTCAGGCTGTATAATCCCATCAACCTGAAGTAAGTGACTGCACTTCAGTTATACGTTTCATAACTATACGATACTGATAATAAGAGGATCAAAAGATCCCTCTTGAATGAGTAAAAGACGCCAGGTAGGACATGCGGTACACTCATACTGCTTTTTTTGTCTCGTAGCTGTGAAGTTTTATGTCTTCACGCACTTTAAATGGCGCTATCCACCGATTGGGCGAACTGCTAGTGGTATACAAAGTCTCCGACACTGTACGTACAGAACGCCTGCGACTGTCCCCGCACAAGCTGAAGAAAATGTATTTACAAAGCAAATCAAAGCTCGGCATAGCAGCATGGACGCGTCCACTCTCGCAATTTAATGCAGGTACAGGCAGTTAAACCTCTGCAAAAGGGCTTTGTTGCACTTCGACAGCTCGCGCGAAATTTCCTAATGCGGTTGCGGTCAGTCCTCGCATTCGGGAAGGCCGTGCGGGAGCGAGCTCCCAAGCCAAATTGGGCCAGGCGGCGAGGACAAATAGCCCTAACGCCATGGAACATGATCCGAGACAGCCATGCCAATGGTCAATTCCCGAGCTCAAGCGGCGCAAGGTCTCCACTGTGTCATGTTGAGGATTTTCGTTGCAGTTCGCAATGTCTCCGAATCTCGTCTCGAATTACTTAATACAGTGCTCCCTCCGCATTCGCATCGGAAGCTTGGGTCAGGGATTTTTGCCGCCGAATATTAAATTTCTGAAAAGATTGAGGTGGAGGATTGAACGAGATTTCCCCTGCTATCTCCATCGCCTCCAAGATATTGTCTGAATGTAAACCTAGAGTCGTAAGCCGAATCGCCAGAAATTGTCTTCATCCTCGCTTTTAACCATCTCCGGTGGTATATACTTCGTCTTTCTATACTGAAATATACTAAGTCCTAACGTATTCATTCAACCCAGGCAGTATCTGGAAAGAGAGGGGCATTTTCAAACTCATGCCGATTCAAAGTTTGTATTTTAGCTTTTTATTATTATTCGTATTTCTCCCCTCATATCAACCGCCATGTTCGTTCAAATCATTTGACAATTCAGTCCTCTAATCCTAAGCTGCTCCCGAGTGTTCCAAGTCATGCAGGCCTAGATAATTATCACTGCCCTCGTTACTTTCACTTTCATTGTCAATAAAGTCCCTACTTATAGTAGACTTGGTGTGAGGTACTACTCCTACAGCCGTTCAATCCTTGAGCAGATTGTCCAATCGATTACTTGCCATGGTTATTACCTGCAGTGGTTTGCTAAGCGTCATGCATGGAGCCACATGCACCCTCGCGTACAACAGATCGCAACCTCAAACCCAGCATCCAACACCTCATTGTACTAACCGCGATAAAAGCTCACAAGTTTGCCGACCAAGTTCAAGATAGTACACTATCCTCTATGAGTACAATACGTACATCGATCGAGGGACATTGGAAGGCGTCAGAAGATGGAGATATCGAAGCCGAGCACGCGATCTACGCGGAGGATGCGATTCTCGACTACCCACAATCCGGCGAGCGATTTCGAGGTCGTGCTACGATCGCTGCGCAGCGTGGTGGACATCCCGCTGAGCGACATTTTACGGTACGGCGGATCTCAGGCGAGGGGAAATTATGGGTGAGCGAGTGCATCATCAGCTATAACAACGTGCCGACGCACTCGGTTTCGATCATGGAGTTCAATGAGAGTCTTGTGGTTCATGAGACGCAGTATTTCGCGGATCCATTCGCGGCGCCAGTATCGAGAGCTGCACTCGCAGAGAAAATACCAAGTAGGACGATCGAAGGGGAACTTGGAGCTTGAGTAGGGTCTTTCTGGGCCGGGGGTGCGAGCTGGTGGTGTAATGTACTTCGTCGACTTCCTTGGGGTAAAGTTCGCGTAGGAACTTGACTTCACTGATATGTGAAAGTAGTTCTAAACTTACAAAAAGTTCTTGGTGTGAAACCTTCACCGACCTTATAGAACTTTTAAAAGGCATCAGAAAATATTGAATTGGATCATCCGTGCCTCTCACTTAATATTCTGAATCCTGGCGAGGTGTGTGTAAATGGCTATACACATACCTTGGGTGTTGAAATCTTTGAAGATGGCAATCAGGAGCTACTCAGCACTGCCCACGCCATCTGTTCAAATGGGAATTTAGAATCTCTAGCCTGCTCTTTCGACACCCACGTAATCAGGTAGCTTCCAACAATCTCGCGTATATCGATACTGTCAGGTTTGATTTAGAACGACCAGAAAATCTAAGTTTTCATGGAGAAACTGATGGTCACGCTAAAATGGAGAGAGATTTTTCCCAAAGCGAATTTTGGACATTTGACAATAAATTAGAAACAAAAGCGATGAAGGGCTAACGAATCTCCAAAGGAGATGCCAGTATTGTCAAGCATGCTAAATTCACAACTTTGACCCCTAAACAGGAAGTGGAAAAATAATCTTAATTTACTGACAAATTGTTTGGCCCTCTCTCCCCATCAAGAACAAAACAATGTTCGAGATCAAGTCGCAGCCGGAGAGCCCTAGGTATCTTGAGTTGCCGCTTGTCGATCCCAGGATTTAGCGAGAAGGAAGTGCACGGCGACGGCACTAGGGCCAACTGGTCATAAAGCTCACTGGCTTTCGCCTTGACAGTAGAAACCTTCAAGCTAAGACCAGGCCTGTTTTGTGATGTTACTCGGAATTTTCGTGGAATCTCTGATACAAAACACACCAAAACTACGAAATCATGTGAGGTGAGATTCTCAAAGCGGCAGTTGTGCGGGCCAATGAGGGGTGCAGCGCACCCCAGCACTTTCGGGATCTTGCCCGACCAATTTCGGGCTGGTGCATTGTCAGCATCAACTTTTGCGGGAGAATCGGCTTAGAGTATATCCTCTCGTGTCAAGCCTCGCCACTCTCCCACTTTCTATCCACCCTACTACCAAGGACCCCGCGATTAATATCTTGTGGGAAATGGCCCCGGTGACAGTGATCCGTGAGACTGGGTGTGAGAAGCCCGGCAGGTACGCTGAAGCCCCGCCCCGCCTTGGCGTCGTGCAGCTAGATCTAATGGAGAAGCAAAGGCCTGGGGTCCAAAGGTGTTCCAGCCTCACAACACTCAAGGATGACTGCCCCGCAGGAAACGCATCATTTGAATGGATTAATGTTCAGGAGAAAGACACGACAGCCAGAATCAAATCGCATGTTAGACGGGAACTTCAACGGCGGCAAAAGGCCAAAGGACTTCGATTTCAGCAACTTAGAGAGGGGAGTGGGAAAAAACTAATCTCAGCCCCGTCTCCAGTCTCACCAGCCACGAAAGACGGAGAGGAATTAGTTGAAGATAAATTACAACTACCTAAAGTAGCAATAGCTGCATCCGCATCTGCATCTCCACCACCCTTAACTATTTTAGACGGTGGCCGTTTCGAGCCTTTCGACGTGCTGCCCGTAAAATTGAACTCTCACAAGGATCTTGGCTTCATCCATCACTGTATGTCTGATAGGCCACGTGGGTGCCCTGCTTCAGCAAGGTAACCTGTATGTTGAGGGTTGCTAACTTCTTCAGATCACAAGATATTCAGCCCTAAGCCCTTTGAACTTTCCAACTGGGACTACAGTCCTATGAGAGACATTACACTTAATCTAGCGATGAAAGATTCAGCTGCATTTTTCCTCCTTGTCTCGGGAGCGGCAACCGACCTAGCATTGCGCTTGGACAGCAAAGATTCTCCAGAGGCTATTGGATACAGGGCAAAAGGGATGACTATGGTTAACCGGCGCATGATGATACCCTCGCAAACGACAAGCGATGGCGCTATCACTGCCTGCGTTGTCCTTTCTGGTCTTGAGGTATCTGAAACCATTATCCGTTTTTCGTTTTGTAGTGACCATCAGCAACTGACCCAAAGCCTGTAGCTATTATGGGGGAACCCGAAAACCTACAACATTCATATGGATGGCATTTGCCAGATGATTGAATTGAGAGGAGGCTTTGCAGCCGTCGAAGCTACCAATCCCCTCCTTACTTCTCTCGTCGCTTGGTGGGTGACATTCTCACGCTGAATAAGTTCATTAATCTAAGGACAATACGCTGACCTTATTCAATACCAGGCATGATTATGCAGGTGCAGCAGCTCTGATCAGTAAACGCAGATTCGAGTTTCTCAGTAGCCCAGTCGCTCCCAAAGATAAACCGTCACGACCGCGTCAATTCATGCCTCCCCTCAACGGACCTTTTGGCAACTTACCACCCAATTATACCCTCTACGAAGATTTGATGATAATTCTTGAGGGCCTCGAAAATACCACGGCGCTAATTCGGCCAAGTCGTGGCTTAGACAAGCGCAGACTCGAACAACATTCGAAGTTCGTCACAAAGCTCAACGACGAATTAAATCGGATGACCGACAACCCTTCTCGACAATCCGTTCCATTTCGACGATTTTTGATCGAGGATTCTTTCCGTCTAGCTGCCCTCATATATATCAGTGGTGTGTCGAAGAAGTTTCCAGACTGGCAGGGTGGATGTGACAAACTCATTCATCATCTCCATCCCAAGCTGATCGACACAACCAAAAGCTGGGGTCAATGCATAGAGCTCATTCTGAAAGTTCTTATGGCTGGTGGCAACGTTCATTCGGAAGAGATCGCCCTTTACGTTCTACAATTGATGGAATACTTTATCACACTGAGCTGGGGTGATTGGAAACTTGCTCGAGATTTACTGTTGGATTTTCTCCTACACGATAAGATCTGTGGTGGGGCACTTCAGGACTTCTGGCGACAAAAGCAGGGCGTGTGAGTAATACTCCTTTTGACGAAAATGCAATTCAACAACTATCTGCCATTTACTTCTATCTCGCTATCTGCCCACCAACTTCTGCTCATTTCTTCGGATCAAATGTTGTAGTAGCACTCTGAGTGCCCAAGCTCTTGATCTCAAAGTCAACCATAGCAGGCAATGAATCATAAATGGTAGGGCCAGTGGGTTTCCAGCCCAAAGAACGAAGTCGATCAGCCCTGCTCCTGCAGTTACCTCCCCACAACAATGGCGCCCACGGATGGACTTTCGAGGCTTCTGTTGGATCAAGCTGGTCGATATCAGTGGTGGCAAGTGAGCCACGCTCATGGGCAATCTTGGCGATGGCAGCAGTCACGTCGAACCATGTATGCTCAGTGGTTTCGGTGAAATAGTAGCCTTCTGGCCCCCATGTTGCCGCTCCTCCATCCGGCTTCACTGCTTCCTCTGTCAGACGAATATAAGCGGTAGCAAGGTCGTTGATATGAATGTCTGTAAGCCGTTAGTAAAGTAGCCACTGTCCAAAGAGGGATCACACTGACTGTCCCAGAAATTCTTGCCGGCTCCAACAGTGAACGCTTTGCCGCGTTTCAAGATACCTTCAGTCAAGAAAGGAATCTGAATGCTCCTATTCTTCATTGGTCCTTCACCAATGCCGTGGATGGTGACTGGGGAAACAATGGCGGTTGGGACGTTGTGCGAAAGACCGGCCTCAATGACAGCAGCATCCACGTCCCGATGAACATGGGTCTCGTCGAAAGATGTGATCTCCTTAACATCCGCTATATCATGATAGATTTTCGAAGAAGGGTTCCCATAGCCATTGGGCACATCGTGAAGCATGCCCGTGCCAGAGGTGGATATGTAATAACCCTTCTTGCCTTTACCTAGGCCTTCAATGATGGACTTCGCTCCCGGGATATGATCTGCGGACGCCATTTCTGAGGAAAGTAAGTCAGTGATCCTTCAACTCGCATTGCACCAAAACTCACGAAGAACAACATCAGCTTTCGCGCCCTGAGCGAGAAGGATTTCATGGTCATCTAAAGTTCCAATGACTGTTTGGACGGCTGGCCAGGTTTTCTTGACCACATCGGCCTGGGTTTGGTCGCGGACCAGAGTTACAATCTGCCAATCCGGGTGCTGCTTGACAATCACTCCGACTGTATGGCCGCCGATGTACCCCGAGACGCCTGTAACGAAGATTGTTGGAGACATTGCGGTTGATGTTTTGATTGATTGGCAGTGTGAAAGCTTGTAAAATAATCTCTTGAGAATATTGAGAGTGTCAGGAAAGTATACTCAAGATGAAGAGAAGAGGACGTCGAAGAGACCCAAGTGAGTCCCTATATACAAATTCCAGAGACCCATATTTCAAAGGTGAATGACAAACTTGACAGCTTGACAAATTGATTTTGCTGCTCTTTGCAGAACCACGCAAAGGTGGAGACATATTGTGGAGCACTGTCATTCAAAAGTCTGTCAATGCTACGATGAATGTCAGATCTAAAAGCTGAATGATCAGCATCTTGTTACAAAATTCATAGGCCGCGACTTGAGATTTGTAAAGGCCCGCGTCATAGTCATCGCTTCTTCAGGCCAGTATTCTGTGTTCCTGCATATATGTGGGTTTATAAGCATGATGCAGAAGAAAGTTGGGTCCCTGAGCTACTGCCACCAATGAAAACGAGACAAGACCCTAGACAGATCTGCCTGCATGCCAAGCTTTTCATTGTCCCATTTGGGATAGGTGGGGTAGTGAGGGGCACTCGAGATGTTAAGACTTCATGGAAACTTCCACAATACCGTCTCTTTAGCTGATACAATCAAATCCCCAGGTAAGAAAAATGTCTGGGGGCCTCATTTGACTTCAACTGCTTATCAAGCTTCAGGGAGAGAGCAATGTCTCTAATTTGCAAGCTCACGGCCAGATCCTCATTGGAACTGGAGATCTAGAAACTCGTATGAATGTTAGCAGAACAAACTGAATTTTCTCATGAGAACAGGAACCCACTTGGCCTCGTCGAATGAAGTTACGGCATGGAGACCCTCGACCACTCTGTAGAATGCCCAGCATCTATGCAGAAGGCTGGGTCGGCAGCAGGACCAACCCCGCTGCCAAGTCAAACTATAAGTAGCCTTAATACGTTAACCTTCGTACATATTGCAAGTCCAAGGGACCGGAAAAGGCCAGAAAACAAAAAGACTGTCAGGACCCATGCGATTCGGGAGGCTCACCGAGTGAAGCGACTCGCCGAGACAACAGCCTTCGCTCAATTCCACAACCGTATCCTAGGAGCCAAGAGCGGGAGCCGCCGAGAAGGGGTCCATGTGGCTTGCAGCGGCTTTGCCCACGATAACGAACCACATTCAAATGGCGCCATCGGGATCTGTAATCAGATTCGTCCAGCCCTTCCATACTTGAATAATTGTAAGCCACCTTGAAACTCGGCATTGGGCTTTTTCCAGTCACTGATTCATTACTCTTACAGCAATCCCATACTCCTACTTTGCTCTAGGTGGTCCAGTACTCTACCTCAACCCCTCGACATGGCCATTCTCAAGACCCTTTTCGATGCCAGGAGTCGATCCGAAAGGGCGCTTTGATAGTATTATTTTCCCGAGACAGTCAATCTGGATGCCAAGTGTGATAGCGGATACTCTCATCGTTAAAGGACCTTTTTTCCAAGGTGAAGTCCTGTTATGGATCAGTCGGAGCCCTGAATGTTTTGCATACCGGGTCGAGTTGATCAATTGGGTTCAAAGCAAGTTGACTGATCCTGCCGGTGCTACTGACAATGCTACGATTGGTAGTATCATGACATTGACTATGTGGGAGGTATGTATCTCCAGCTGTCTCCAGTTTGACACCCTGGATTGTGGTTAGCTTCCAACCGGCGAAACTCAACACCAACAGCCAAATCTATATTCTCGCTATTTCATTCACTGACAAATCGATCTTATAGGATGGCGAGGGGTCTTCGTTGGACTTGGTACGCCACATGGATGGATTAGAAAGGATTATAAATCTCAAAGGAGGGCTGATCAAAATGCAAGCTTCGGGCCCGAATGAGTCGGATATGGCAGCCAAGATTGTCTTGTAAGCAGCACCCCCTGCTTTATTAAGCACTATCAAGTAATCTTTAACTGTTCAGATTTGATTACATCATTGCCATTTCATGTGCAACGGCTCCGCGATTCCCCGCCCTCCATTCTCCCCGTCCTCGTTATCCCAATTCCAACTTTACTCGCGATGGGCTCTTTGCTGCGTCTCCACTTTACGGCAATGGAGACTTCAGTGATATAAGATGCACGTCCCACCGGGACGAGATTGTCGCCCTCCTTCAGACGATGTGGAAACTCACCAGCCAGGCAGTGGGGGAGAAGATTTGTCCGTTTGCAACCTGCGAAGGACTATCGACATTCGTTGATGCATCCACCACTCGAAACCGGTTAGAAGGAATTACGGATAACATTTCTTGTCAAGAACACTCAAAGGGTGCTGGAGAGTGCGAAGTCCCAGAGAAGAGTGTATTGGACGTCCTACGGATCGCCTCGATCATCCATTGCAGAGCCCTCTCTACTCCGCCAGTGCATTTCTCGGCACCGGCAAACATACCCCTTCTTCGACTTCTCTACGATTTTATCAATGTCAGCGCACCTGATCCCTTCTGGCTGCGATATCCGGGGATACTGTTATGGGTGCTGCTGATAGGCTGCGCCGCTGCGGTTAAGAGGAGGGAAAGAAGTTATTTCATGATGTATTTGGCCAAAGTTGGCATCTTCACAGAACCAAGATGCTGGTTTGAGGCTCAATCCGCGATTTTAAGATTTATTGAGGTGCAAAACACGATCAAGGGCTGTCTGTAGCTATGGCAAACGAAAGCAAGCCTTTGAGAATTCGACACCTTAATTCTTCTTCGGAGTTCGTGAGATAAAAGAGTATTGAAAATGTTCGAGTGCTTCTGTGCTTCTCGCGCATGATTCTCGTCATTTCGCGAGTCATTAGTGTCCTGCGAACGTAATTAAATCTTTCCCACGAAACTGGCACCCTAATTTAGTTGCGGGAAGCCCTTTGAAGTAATGCAAGAACGCTGCTTTGGTAGCAAATGATCAATGAGTGCTCTGTCATATGTTGGCCTAGAGTTCGTTCGATCTCAGCCCCAGACTTTGCAAACAGGTATTTTCCGGGAATTCGGGGCGTGAGGCCGTGCCAGCGAGAGTCCGAAGAACGGTGCGCCACAGAATAAAGTCATTGCGGCCCAAGACGCATGGTAAAATGCGCCACAATGCAACCCCAGAATTTACCGTGCCGTGTTCGGCTCCAGGTTTAGACTATTATTAGATCTGGGGAAGTGGAACTGTTTAGTTCTCATGATGGGACGAGGATATGACAAATTCTCCGATGATTCCCAGCCTAGGGGAATTGTTCAGACGGTTTGGTTGTCGATCATTTACTTAGTGAACGTTTATATGGAAAGGTTCGATTTTACGAGTCTTTCCATAATATGCGAATATCTTCTTTGCAACGCAGTTGGAAGGCAGTCTTGATCACACAGAAACAGGTTGTTCTAGAAGGCCTCCCGTTGTACTCGGAGTTATGACCCAAAACAAAATCTTGCGTGCTGCAAGACAATACTTCTTTCATACGATTGTCAAAAGATCAGACGGAGTGGAAGTACATTCCTTCCGATAATCCTTGTACCTCGTGGTCCAGAGCATAGGAGATATGCGGAGTAACGTTGGATATGAAGTCGCTAAAGATCAGCCTATACTCCGATTTCCCGTTTCTGGCATCCGAGGGCAGGCACCACTGCACCGTATGCAAGACCTGCATAGAAAATTGATTTCGAGCATACGGAGGGTCAGCTTTCTTCTTCTTCGTCCACATTTTCGGCTTCATGTCGGCTTCGGAACAACCTACATCTGTATGTACTTGTCTTGAGTACGGGACTTGACTTTACGATGACTGCCTGGTTTGCAATCCACTTCAAGTGTTGCAACTGGTATCTCATGTATGAAGTCATCAGCCATGCAAGGATTGCAATGTCGACGATTGAAGTCTCTCGTTTCTAACGAAGGAATTGCTGGATAGCCTTTTTCCCTACACGCATTCAATGGCGAGACGGTCTTTCTATTCTGTCGGTGCACGATTACGACTAATATATTTCGGTCTTTTCGTTTGAGAATGGCTGGAATGTATCTCTCATTTCCTGGAGGAGGACCAGCTACTGAGCCCAGGCCATCGCGCCCAGACCAGTAGTGGCGTCAGATGATTAGGTCCTTCGTAGATTTGAATTTCGGGAGCGGGCCGGGTACTAGGGCTTAGGTATCACATTGATGATTGCTATTTCAGCTATCTCCCTATTATGCTGCTGCCTCATTTCCCACGATTTCTTGGTATGGGCTGCTGTTGAGTCTGCGGGATGACATGCAAGTCATACGAGAAGTAACAAAAAGACCCACGCCCGGGAAACCTCATGCATCTTCTAGAAAGGTTTGTGCATGAACTTCCTAACTAGTTCAAATGCCTGGTCATTGACGCGGCTCGTGTCCTCCCACCATCTTATGTATGATATATTGCTCGTGCGTCAAATGGGATTCACTATTGATATCTTCATCCAATACCAGGACTTCCATGGTGCCGTGACTAGGCTGACAGAAACTGTAGTAAGATAATCAAGAGTGGACCACGGCAAAGAAATGTGCATAGCTCACAAAATGAGTGATTTTGAGGGCATAAATAGAGGCTCTCCTTCCAACGATTCATGTGGCGTCTCTTATTATCTGGCACCAAAACAAGACAATTACTCTAAATATGTGGTTAACACCTCTTTTGACGTTTAGCCTTGGCTCTCTGGCTCTGGCTCAGAGTATTGCCGCTGTCCGCCACAATTAGGATTCAGCTGACTTTTTCAGATGACTATCAGGCTCTTCCAACTCGATACTTGAATACCACAAATCCACCAACCGTGAGTTTGAACCCTCCAAAAAAAACCTGCTCGCATTCATCTACTTCCCTTTCAATTGAGATATTGGAGTGGTTGCTGGAGGCAAGTTGTAAGACAACTGCTGACAAACTTAAAGCCCTTGACTTCGGGCTATCCATGGGGTGCGAAAACTGTCACAAACACAAATCCATGTAGAACCCGCAACCCAAGCTTCCGTCAGACGAACTAACACACTCGTAGATAGTGAGTTCAATAACTTGAGTCAGTTAACCGAAATACTAATGCAAATGACTTAGCCGGTAAGCGCTTCAAGGCCTAGTGAATCATAGAAATCAAAATAGCTAAAAATAACACCTTAGATCCTCCAAATACCGGGTATGACCGAAGGTTTTGCCAGCTTCTGGATACTGACTGTGTTCAGAGTCACTAGATCATACGATTTCACCATCCGGAGACAAAAAAGAGCCCCGGATGGATATCCCAGGGAATTCTTGACCATAAATGGGCAATTTCCAGGCCCACTAATTGAAGCAAATTGGTAAGAGCATTAGATTGGCCTTTTCAGAATACGCTAACTTTGAAGGGGCGATACAATTCAAATCACAGTCCACAATGCAATCACTGGTCCCCCGGAAGGGACTGCGCTTCACTGGCATGGAATTTTGCAGAAGTCCTCCCAGTATGTAGTCATTGTCCCAGGTTTAGATCTTAAGCTAACTTCAAAGGTGGATGGATGGGGTACCAGGGGTGCAGCAATGCCCAATTGTGCCTGGAGGAAGCTTCACTTATACCTTTCAAGCAGACCTCTATGGAACCAGCTGGTATCACAGTCATTATTCCGCTCAGTATGCTGCTGGGCTTCTGGGGCCCATGGTCATTTATGGGCCAAATACTACCAGCTACGATATTGGTGAGTTATTCATAGGCAGAATGGGCAGGAATATTGTCTATCGTGAGAGGAAAGCTGACCATGGTCCCCTACATAGATCTTGGCCCTATATTGTTGACTGATCACTACCACAAAGAATACTATGATATCATTAAGGACGTCATGTCTACGGATATTAATTCAGCTGTTAGTCCACCTAGTTTCAAAGTTTCCGAAAGCTAACAAATGTCAGTTGCAACTATCAGACAATAATCTGATCCAGGGAAGAAATAATTTCGATTGCTCAATCATTCCCGCCGACCAGCCTTGTGCTGATAACGCTGGGGTCACCAATTTCAAATTTACTGCTGGCAAAATCCACAGACTTCGACTGATTAACGCTGGGGCTGAAGGAATTCAAATGTTTTCCATCGATGGTCACACCATGAGTGTTATTGCGAATGACTTTGTTCCAATCAAACCATATTCCACTCAAGGTAAGCGCCAATTCTATATTCTGAGACCTTCCCTCACATGACTAGTTGTTACACTTGGAATTGGCCAGAGATCAGATGTACTCGTCCAAGGTATATCCGGTGCAACAGGTTCATACACTATGCGCTCCACTATTGCGGCATGCTCTTTGACAACTGGGCAAAATTCGACAGCGATTGTGTACTATGGTAGTACAGCCCCAAGTACCCCGCCTACCACAACGCCATGGCCGAAGTTTATGAATACAGTTCAAAATCAATGCGCGAATGTATGATCTTCCAACTGGAATCAGAGATTTTAGCAAATGCTGACTTTGGCAGGATGATTTGAGTCTCACGGTTCCACTTTACAGTATCACGCCAGATCCAAAACCACCAACAACACAGACGATAGCCATAGACTTCGGTCAAAACGCAACTGGCTTTTGGGTCTGGACAATGAACAAGGTCTCTTTCCGTGCGAACTACAACGCTCCTATCCTACTGCTATCAAACGCAGGTAATAATTCCTATCCCCAAAGTCCTCAATGGAACGTCTACAACTTCGGATCCAACTCCTCTGTCCGTTTCTGGATCAAGAATCCCGGAGTCGCAGCCCACCCAATGCATCTCCACGGTCACAATTTCTTCGTTCTTGCTGTGGGAACAGGGGACTGGGATGGGAAAACAATCGTCAACCCCTCTAATCCACAGCGTCGAGACGTGCAGATAGTTCCGGCGGGCGGGTATCTGATTATGCAAATGACGGCTGATAATCCGGGAGCGTGGCCGCTGCATTGCCACATTGCTTGGCATGTATCTGCGGGGCTTTATATCACTGTCTTAGAGCGACCAGCCGATATTGCGAAGTTACCGATTCCGTCGATCATGGCTCAAACGTGCAAGGATTGGGCCACGTTTAGTGGGACGACGGTTATTAATCAGATTGATTCTGGGTTGAGGCTTGCTTTGGAGTAGCTGTCATTTGTGCATGCGGAGTGGATGCTTTTATTTTCTGGACATTTAATATTCGCGTATTGTATTTGAGGGTAGCAATACAAATTTATTTGGATTTGATGGTGAAGCCTTCGCCTTTTCCGCCTTTACTGTGCCTTTGCTGAGCCCCTGAAATAAGCGAAGCCGCTAAATTACGGCACCACCCCGCGGATGCGTTTGATTCAATGAATACGAATCATTCCGTGCTGTGAAGAAATAATAATCACTGCAAGAGTGACAAACAATTAAGGAGGGAACTGCACATATATTTAATATCTCCTGTATGGTGTAACTGTGTGGCTCTCAGTGTTGCCTCCAAGCTACCCCGCAATTTTGGCCCCCACATCACTGCTATTTCGGACCGTCACTGCTACTGCACTGACTTACCAAGGCATTTGAGATTGACACATAAATGATTCAATTCCCTCAATCATCAGTCGATGGATGAGAGTACATGGGCTACTCCTACGGTCTAAATTAAAACATCCCGTGCATTTCAGCGCCGATTTCGGGTGTCATGGTCATCTTGCCGCATCGATTTTGTGACTTTATGGAAGATCTTTTGGCCACCCAAATTCTCTGTATAAATAAAGCGGTGAATGTGAAAAGTAAATCAGATAGATTTGGGAAGTAGAACGGGGATCATGCAGGAACACACTTTATGAACTTCACCTCAGCTCCCGAGTACTTCGCGAGGGGGAGCCAAGATCATCGAAATGACGCGCCTGGCCGAGTTGGCCAGCAAATCAAAGTTTCCACGATTCACAATACTTCCAATTACCATCGCATCAATTCGACTCACACAAATACCTGGGCGCCGCAAAGCGTATTCTCATCTGGGGTGAAAGGAGTGTATTTGGTGAGCATTTGCCTATGGCCCATCCGGCGCGCTAATATCAAAATATCTAGACTCCCATGGTCACGCACTTCTGATAGTGATACCGATCGCTCTCGTCAAATCATAGATAGGCCAGGTTAAGGCCCCTATTCTTTCGAGGAAGTAGAGGTAGGCGCAACGCATTGGTAGTAGAACTCTGCCACGGACAATATACATTAGAGTTTACGTAGAACTCATTTCTGGGTCATGTGAGTGCGGTGGTTGCTTACCGTTCTGGCTTTGGCAGACCGAGCCCTTCTCACAACGATTGCATCCTTTCCAGCCGCCGCCACCGCATCTATTGGGAAATGCATGGTTAGCCGATGTCCCAGTAAGCAAGGCAAGCTTATGCGCTGGTCAAGCTCTGGTAAAGATATAGAACTTATGAGGAGCAAATCATTCATAGTCCTCCGCTAAACGAGAGATAACTTACTGGTAGTAGAGTGGAGCAGGACACTTGGTGACATTTGGGTCCGGAGGTTGAGTTGTCGAAGACGGGTATATCGTTGTATAGATCGTCGTCGCCCCACCTCCTGGCGGCCATCCACCGCCCCAAGTGTGTGTTGTCTTCGAAACACTGGTGTAGGTTGTTGATTGCTTAGTAACAGTCACCACTTTGGTGACGGTGGAAGTTGTCGGAGGAACGTATGTGACCGTACTTGTGATGGTCACTACAACTTGAGACGCCTGAGGTATAGTGTCAGCTAGACAAACTCTTGAGGGGAAGATTCTTACTGCGAAGCCTGAGAGGGCAAGAAGGGAGCCGAGTGTAAGGGTGTTGAATTGCATTTTTAAAGTTGACAGACACTGAGGTGGAAATTTCTATGCGGAGTTGACACTTTCTCGCAAGTCAAAGAAGACTTCACAGCGAGTTTTATAGCATAGAAGAAGGCAGCAGGATTTGCACGGTAGATTGCTTATCTTTTCATTAAAGTTTCTCTGGATTGTATATTAAGAGGCGGCTGCAAATAAAAGCACATACATAAAACAATAACACGTTTTCGGTCCAGAGAGAAGTTGTTCAAGCAATAGAAAATATCATCGAAATATGGACGAGCGGAAGAACGTGGCAAACTCCCGTCTCCTGACTCCGTCGATGCTGTCAACCAGTGATCAAGACTCATTCCGTGCGCCACTCGGGCGGCATCAAAGTGTTAATATCGCGAGAATTTCGAGTTTGCACAACGGGAAAGTTGATTGCACCCGAACGAAGTATTCGTTCGCGTCACCGACCCATTTCATCTACCAAATCCTTTTGGGATGTACCAGAGACTCCAGGAGGACTTGCTCGTATCCATGATTTAGAGCCACCGGAAGAACTGCGTATCGACTGACCTTAAAATGCGTATATTGCTTCTGAAGTTACAACAAGTCCAGATATACTTGTGGACCCACACCCAGGGCGTGGGGTTGATAGTACGCCGAGAAAGGAAACGAGCCGGAGCATATAGCCTAGATACGTGCATCATGCACGTCACCGCGGATAATTGGTACCAAGTCCGGGGATTAAATGTGTACGCTATATTAATTGTCCGAGAATAGCTCTCAAATTCGAATTCGATTCGTTCTCGTGGAATCATGATTTGAGAGATAAGTCGATCGGCGACCCGAACCGAATATCCAGGATGAGGGCTAGCTGTGATGCAGATGGAAATCAACGCTGACTGGGGCAAAGATTCCGAGAGGTTCAAGATCTGGGCAGATGTCTATTTTTCGTTTATGACGCGAAGATGGAGAACCAGAATGTGGGCTGATGGAAAGCGATTCGATTTGTAGCTTTTGTCGTGCAACTCTACAGTATGGTACTGTAAAGCAAGCAATGAGTCAGGGATCTGGGCCTTCGCTAATTCGGGGGCCACCGAGTGCGTTGAAATGGGCATTTCTAGCAATCTTGCTAGTGAATATCGATGGTCTCTACAACTAGTTCTTCTTGTTGCATAAGCTGGATCGCTTCACCATACATCAAACCTTCAACATACGCATCGCTGATGAGTATGTAATGGTCATCAGCTTTCCGCAGCACGAACGGACCATCGGAGCCCAGGAGAATACATATTTGGTCCGAATGACGTGGCTTAACACCCTTCTTGATCAGAACAAAATAGCCTTTGGGTGACTGAAAGAAATCTCCGTACTCCAGAGACTCGGTTAGACGCGTTTGGATCTCAGGGCCAGCCGCAGTCCCTTCCCAAAATTGGAGCATTCCCCGCAGCGCTGTGTTCATGAAAGCGTTATAAACATGGACTTCGTCCCCACTGGGATTTTGCTGAACCCCTGCTATCTGCTCCCACCACTGAAGAACTTTGCTGAATTCTGGACCTGGTGATAGGGAGGGTGAAGCTGGGGAGCACAGCTCATCAACAAACAAGCATTGGGCTCTCAAAATGCAGTCAGGAATACCGGCTTTAGAGAGAAAGGCCGGTGTAGGACGATGGTCCGCAGAAGCTCGAAACGGCTGCGACTCACTCCTATCGTGCAAAATGAGATCAGATAGTACGTTGTCATGCGTCCAATCAGGCGTCCACGTGGGAATATTTGTCCTTTGCTGGCGACCATCGGGACTTGGACCTGCTTTGATAGACCACCGTAGGATATCTAGCTGGCGTTCATAGAGGATTATCCTCTTACATAGAAGTCGGAGAGCCGTGGACAAGTTGCTGGTATAATCAGCAATGATTCTATACCCAGGATCTGCTAGGCCAACAAAGGCAAAGATTTGATCTCGAATATCTGTAACCTTGCATTGCTGAGCATGGAAAAGCAGCGGTCTGATAGCCATTTGGCCTTCGGCTTCCCAATCACGGCGACCGTCGAAGACGAACTTGGCAAATTCAGAACGAAACCCGATAGTCATGACGCTATCGGCAGGGTCCTCCTGCATTTTGATTATTCCGGTTCTGACCTGTTCCACCCAGCTATCCATTACCCAGTCCATCGCTAAGACCGCTGGGACCAGCTTATCCCACCGAACGGAGTGGACGCCGAAGAGCACAATGACTTCTTGAGCAACGAGAACTTCCTGGTATACCCACCCACGACGCCACCATTCACTATTAAGTACGTGGCCAAGATGCGTCCAATGATCTTGGAAATCTTTGTCGTGGAAGTCGGCGAATAAATGGTCCTTGACATAAATATTTCTGTCTTTCAAAACTATATCTGAGGTGGGTTCAATGCCCACGCGTTCCACGGCTGCGACCCAGTTACCATTGCTAGGGTCTTCCCAGCCCAAACAGGCCAGCACAATCTTCGCAGATTCGTAAATCAGACGCATGAAGTCGACCTGGTGTGATCTCTCTGATAGATTCGACTGATTGATGCATATTTGATCCGCCCAGACCAGCTGGGGGTAGTCTTTGAAATCTGCCTTCTCTCTAGCATGAATCACCTGCCGAAGAGCTCGGGCTAGATTGGCAAAGGCGTTGAAGCGAACCCCGTCGACGTACACAATCTCGGTCTCCTTGTGATTGCCAGCGAAGTAAGAGATGGCCAGGTAATTTGGCGCTTCAACGTCATTAGATAAGAGAAAGAAGGACGTTAGTAGCTTGACTTGTAGCGGCTCACTGGCATTGGCTGGGAGGAGCTCGAGAAGACGGATTTCATGTCTTGTTGGATCGAGTTCCGAATACGGACTTCTGTCATAGAATTCGTGGTTCACTGGAGTGAAGAAGTTATCTTCCGTGTGTTCCGCCGTATCGATATCTGTAGGCATGGCGGGGCCGAATGATTTACGGTCTTGGCCGTTGATCGTGAGGAGACATCAATGCCCGGGTGATATCGGACAAGGCTACCTAAGCTAGGGTAGATTCTTATTGTTTGATCCAGACCAGCTGCAGGAATCTGTCTGTCTGTTTCCCGGGTACGTCGTCTGCATTCATTTAGTCATGCATTCGCGGACATAGCTGTCAATAGAGAAGTAACTGTTGTCTGTATTTACCAAAGGAAACGAAATTGACGAGGTGGAAGTGGAGAAGTCCTCCGGTGTGGTTGGGGGGGGGAACGGAACGGAGCATCTTTTTCCCGCTGCAATGTGGGGTAGCTCCTTCTTACGCGCCACTTCTGCCTCGACATCTTCCTCTAAAGAAGAACACCAGCAAGAGAACATCTTAATTTCTTCTCTTCTTCCATTTCTCGAGATACTTCGTTCTTGACAGCTTCAAAGTCGTCCAAAATGGCTTCAGCAACGCAAGTTGACGACCCCGATGTTCCGAAAGGACGCAAGGCTTTCGTGCCTCTAGGTATAGCTCTCCTCTTCTGGTGTACAAGCCTCAAGCTGATATACCCCCTCAGAAAACAACCCAGAAGTAATGACCTCCCTCGTCCACAAGCTCGGCCTCTCCTCTGCACTCTCCTTCCACGATGTTTTCAGCATCTCCGACCCAGACATGCTCGCCTTCGTTCCCCGCCCCGCAGCAGCCCTCCTCCTCGTATTTCCCGTCAGCGCATCCTACGAAACATCACGAATGGACGAAGATAAAGACAGGACAGAGTATGAGGGTAAGGGGGAGGGGGAGCCTGTCATTTGGTATAAGCAGACGATCAGGAATGCCTGTGGCTTGATTGGCATTTTGCACGCGTTGAGCAACGGACTTGCGAGGAACTTTATTGGTTTGTGATGCCTGCGAGCTCTAGAAGAGTCATGCTGATGTTTTGCAGAGGGAGGCTCGGATCTCGATAAGCTGGTTCAAGATGCAATTCCGCTAGCTCCCGTCGAGCGCGCCGATTTGCTTTACAATTCCCAGGCGCTGGAGAAAGCACACCAAAGTGCTGCGGCAGAGGGAGACAGTGCTGCGCCAAATGCCGAGGATAACATTGATTTACATTACGTCTGCTTCGTCAAGGATAAAGACAGCAATCTGTGGGAGATGGACGGACGGAGAAAGGGCCCGTTGAACCGAGGAAAGTTGGGCGAGGAGGAGGATGTCCTGAGTGAGAAGGCTCTCGAGCTAGGTGTCAAGAAATTCCTGGCGAGGGAGGAGGCTGCTGGCGGCGGCGAGCTCAGATTCAGCGTCATTGCCTTGGCCCAGAGCCTGGATTAGTATACCCTTTGAATGGCGTTATGAAGACATGACTTGGCGTTACGAGGGTGTATGACATTGCATTACTGGGCATGGATTGCTAAAATTGCATTGCTAGAAATGGGGTGGGAGGAACATATCATTTTATGAGAGGAAAGTACTGCTATTGCTCACCAATTTTCAACTGCAAACTTGTGGTTTATCATAAGTGTACAATCGCGAAGGTATTTGGCCATTTCTGCTCCACCACGCATCGACCCGAACCGTGTGCAAAGCAAAGTTCCAAAGCGGGGAACAGATCCGGGTGCGATGTCAGCTGCAAGCCAAATCTCTCCAAGATCTTGAAGTTGACTTCACTCAGGGTCCCAATCTTACGTGCAGCAATAAATTGGCATGGTAGCCAATCGTAAACTTCTACATTACTGGTAAGCGCTATCCTATGTAGATTGGCGTCAGCCCAATATCGAAATGAAGCCTTCAATATCACCCCGCAGTTGCCAAGCGACGGATCTTCTATTTATCCCTTCTCCATACGCTCATTTCCTTCTTTCTATTCTCTTCTTATTTGTTTTCCTGCTTCGATGATAAAGATGACATTTTCTCTGGCCCTGAAAACCGGAGAGGTCTTTTCTTTAAAAGTGGTCTTGTTTCTTATAGCATCACTTTCGTTTCTTGGGGAAGCCACTGCTCACCCGCCATCTAATGCCACTTCAACTTATGATTTCGTAAGTGATTCCAATTCATCTCAAAGCATCAGCCATTAATCCTCAAATGCTAGATCATAATAGGAGGCGGAACAGCCGGCCTCGCCGTTGCCAGCAGAATCAGCCAAGGCCTACCCAGCTCCCACATCCTCGTCCTAGAAGCAGGACTAGATGGCCGTACCGACCCCGGAATATTCATCCCCGGCCGCAAAGGGTCAACCATAGGCACCAAATACGACTGGAACCTGACAACCACGCCACAACCCGGTATCTCCAATCGCAAGATTTCCATGACGCGCGGGAAAGTGCTCGGCGGCAGCTCAGCGCTCAACCTCTTTACTTGGGATAGAGGCAGTGTTGCTGACTACGATGCGTGGGAGAAACTTGGGAATAAGGGGTGGAATTGGAGGAGTATGTTGCGTGCAATGTTGAAAGCTGAGAATTTCGCGCCGAGTGATGAATATGGAAGTAAGGGAGTGGGACATGGGGGACCTATCCAGGCGTTGATTAATCGGATTCTTCCGGAGCATCAAAAGACGTATATGCCTACGGTGGAATCGCTGGGTGTTCCTGCAAACAACGAGTCTCTGGGTGGAAATCCGATTGGTGTTATGCGACAACCTAGTAATATCCGGCGGGAAGATTACCAGCGCTCTTATAGTCCGGCATACCTTGCGCTGGCGAGCTCAAATCTTGTGGTTCGGACAGATACGACGGTTCAAAAAATCAATTTTGAGGGTAAGAGAGCTACGGGTATTACTCTGGCCAACGGAACTGTCATAAATGCCAGCAAAGAAGTCATACTCTCGGCCGGCTCACTCCTCTCCCCCGCCATACTCGAGCTCTCCGGAATCGGCCAACGAGCACTGTTAGAGGCGCAAGGAATAGAAGTCATCAAAGACCTCCCAGGCGTAGGTGAGAACTTGCAAGACCACATCCGCATCCAGACGTCCTACAAACTGAAGCCAGAATATACTGGTTACGATAGGCTAAGATACAACACGACGTTCGCTGCCGAGCAACTCGCGCTGTATAATGCCAAACAGCCATCTTGGTACGATTACACAGGCTCTGGCTACGCATTCCTTCCCTGGTCTCTCGTTCCCTCTTCCGTAAAACCAGATCAACCATTCACATCCCTCGCCCTCTCAGACGGGAATCAAAGTTCACCAGTCGACAGGATGAAACTATCTTACCTCCAAGACGACTCAGTTCCGCAGCTGGAAGTTATTTTCTCAGATGGATATACAGGCGTCAAAGGCTATCCAACACCCAATTCGACACTATATGGATCTGAATTCTTCACGTTAATAGCAGCGGTTCAACATCCATTCAGCAAAGGCTCCATCCACATAACCTCGCCATCTGTTTCCGTACCACCGATAATAAACCCCAACTACCTCTCAAACGCCTACGACCTAGCCGCTATCACCACAGCAGCGAAATACACGCGCCTCCTGGCCTCCACACCTCCCCTCTCGGATATCTGGACTGAAGCTTATGAACCAATCGGTGAATTAGATTTGACGGATGACGAATGGGTGGCGTTTGTGAGGGGTACGATGTTGAGTATTTATCATCCGGTGGGGACGTGTGCTATGTTGCCAGAAGGGGATGGAGGAGTGGTGGATGGGGAGTTGAAGGTACATGGGGTGAGGGGGTTGAGGGTTGTGGATGCGAGTGTGATGCCGATATTGCCTAGTGCGCATATTCAAACGGGGGTTTATGGGGTCGCGGAACGGGGGGCTGAGATGATTGTTAGGGAATGGGAGGGTGCTTTTAGTTGAGGGAGGGAAGTGGGAATTGGGGGATAGCTGGAGGAGAGAAGCTGGGAAGTGTGGACTTCATGCTATGGAAGTGAAGATGAAGTGGACTCCCATTTTCTGCCCACATGTCGGCTCAAATTTCCGGGTAGATGTGCAGACGATGTTCAGGAGGTATTGGGAGGAACATTTCAGGAAAGGTAAATCAGAATAAGGCTAGTTTGCAAAATGAGGAACACACTGACGACGATGGGCTGTGGACCCCATTTTTCGCCCAAGAGATGGAATCGAAGTCTCATAAATCGAGAGTTTCAACTGCTAATAGTAAGAATAAGAGGGGCTAATGACTGTGACAAATTTGGAGGTTGTTGTTGTATACAGCCCCAGCTAGCGTTGGAGCGAGGAATGAGGTATGCATCTATTCTTCCGCGACGTATCGACCCCGAAAAGAGCCAATTTCTGTAAAGTAAAATCCATAAGTAAATAGAACAATTCATAATGAACAAAAAGCCCAGAGTTTCAAAAATAATGCAGTGCTCAGGGCAATCCCAAAGTGGGACCACAAGGCTGAACTCAAACCCCTCGCTAAAAAGTCAACATCGTCACCAAACATCACCCCACCTCCAGAACTTCTTTCAATTCAAACAACAATCTCTTCACAAACAAAAACCACCACACATGCGAATAACACCTTCTCTCCTTTTACGTTCCTCAATCTCGAAAATGGCACTCCATCCACCCCAAAAGACCGACAAATTAATATGTACTTCCCCCCTCAACTACCCCGCCTTTCCACTCTCCCGCAAGCATCCAGCTAATCCTCCATCCAGTCGCGCCCGCAAACTCCTCCACCAACGCCCAAGCAGACCAATACACAAAAGGCTCCCTCGAACGACACCAGCTCTCCCCCTCCCCCTTCACCCAATTCCACACCTGGTTCACACACGCGCAAGCCTCCTCCGTGCACCAACCCGAGACCGTCTGCCTCTCCACGGCATCTCTTCCCTCGGGCCGCGTCTCCGCACGGATGGTATATCTGAAAGAATTAGATAACAAGGGGTTTGTGATATATAGTAATTTTGGCACGAGTAAGAAGAGTAAGGATATTGAAAGTAATGGATGGGCGAGTCTGACGTTTTGGTGGAGGGAATTGGAGAGGCAGGTTAGGGTTGAGGGGAGGGTTGAGAGGTTAACGAGGGAGGAGAGTCAGGTTTATTTTGGGACGAGGATTCGGGGGAGTAGGATTGGGGCGTGGGCTAGTCGGCAGAGTGAGGTTATTGAGGATAGGAGTGTGTTGGAAAATTGGGTGAGGGAGGAGGAGGCGAAGTGGGAGGGTAGGGAGGATATTCAGGTTCCGGAGTTTTGGGGGGGTTTGAGGGTTAAGCCGGTGGAGGTGGAGTTTTGGCAGGGCAGGGAGAGTAGGTTGCATGATCGGTTTGTTTATAGACTTGAGGAGGGGAAGAGGGAGGCGGAGGGAAAGGAGGGAGAGTGGAGGATTGAGAGGTTGAGTCCGTGAGGGGTCTGGTGGGGGAGAGAGGAAGGGAGAATAGAATAGAATACCTCGCTCAATTATGATTAAATAAAGATATACCACCGGGACCAGTATTTTCAGCTGTAAAAACGAATTGGGTCCCCTTATTCCGTTTCTGCTTATTTTCTTCTTTTGTGCTCCCATCCGATGTACGAGATGAGGTACATATAGCAGGGTATTGCCAGACAACGATCGCAGCAATGGATTCTCAACATAAAAAAAATAAACTTCCCCAATATCCGGCTTTTCCAAGTTAACCCTCGAAAATGATATATGAATCCTTACATACTCCATGGAATTTCACGCGTTAAAGAGTCGGGTGGGGAAAGGTCAGCAGCTAGCTTGTCATGCTGACGGATTTTTTACGATTTGCGTTTAGATCCTCCTAGTGGAATATCAGCGTGAAGGAGAGTTTTTAAGAATTAATTTCACATCAGATCGAATTCAAATATATTGTTGTCCAAGAAGGAAGCTCGTGTTGGTAGCTTCTAGTAGCACAACGCGCCAAGGATTCGCGATCAGCGCACAAGCTCATCCCATCTTCCCAAGCTCCAGCTCCATCCCAGCTTCAACCTCAAAAACCGCGACAATGGCAACAACAATCTTCCACCCGCGCCGGGTGTGCATCTTGCTCCTCTGCGCAGTCGTATACGTCTACGCAGAAAAACATGCCGCGTCAATAGCTTCAATGAGTATCCCCGAGATCGAAGACAAGCTTCAGGTACTTTCACCCCTATCCAGCCCACGCGACCAAGCACTGACAACCCCCTAGGAATGCCCCCTCGTGCAAGACCTCAATATCTACAAAGTCGCCACCTCCCCCCAAACCTCCTCCCTCACCTCACGAATCTTCGCCGTTCTGTTTCCCGGCAGCCCAGCCGTAAACGCCCTACTAGCAACCCTCTACATCTCCGGCCCTCCCAATTTCCTGCTCGCGCTATGTCCGCCCAACATCGATCCCAGCTCTCTCTCCGTCATGGTCGCGTTCGCAGTCGGCGGATTACTAGGTGATACATTATTCCATCTCCTTCCGGAAATATTCCTCGGTGAAGACAGTCCCGAACACGTACGATTCGTGCTCGTGGAACCGAATCGGAATTTGTTGCTCGGTGTAGCGATTATGGTTGGTTTTGTGACGTTTGTGGCGATGGATAAAGGACTAAGGATTGCGACGGGCGGAGAGGGACATAGTCATGAGCATAAAGAGGTGATTGAAGTAGTGAAGCCCGAGAATGGCGTTACGAGCGCGTTGGATGCTAGTCCGGCGAAGAGCACGAGGAGTCGGAAGAAGGGTGGGAAGGAGGGGGATGTGCGGGAGGTGGTGGTTAATGAGGATAATGTGGAGGAGAAAGAGAGGGAGATTAATGCTAGTGTTAAGCTGGCTGGGTATTTGAACTTGATGTGAGTATTCAGCCGCGAGATGTATGGCGCCGGGAGAGACTAATAGTTTGCAGTGCGGATTTCACGCATAATATTACGGATGGACTGGCTATGTCGTCCTCGTTTTACGCTTCTCCTACGATTGGCGCTACGACTACTGTTGCGGTTTTCTTCCATGAGATTCCGCATGAAGTTGGGGATTTTGCGCTGTTGATCCAATCTGGGTTCTCGAAACGCGCTGCTATGGGCGCTCAGTTCGTGACTGCTTTGGGTGCTTTACTTGGTACGGTTATTGGCATTTTAATTCAAGAATATGGTGGAAGCAGCAGCCAAAGCTCAGATGGTCGATTTGATGGTCTTCTCGGTACGAGTTTGACCTGGGGCGATATGTTACTGCCGTTCACTGCCGGTACCTTCCTGTACGTCGGCACTGTTGCTGTTATCCCTGAACTATTGGAGACGGGTAAGGATAGAGGAGTTGAATTGAGGAAGACTGCTCAACAATTCATCGCTATGGCTGCAGGGGCTGGAATCATGCTTTAGTAAGTCGTACCTTTGAGGCTTGAAATTTTCGCTGACAAAAGTTCTAGTATTTCTTGGTCATAGATGGAACATTTACTTGTATCTTAGAAAAGATGACACAGATTGGCGGGCTCGTAGGGAGACAGATAAGATTTCCGTACCTACTTAAAAATCGCCCGAAAGGGCAATAGAGGAGTTCCGATCTTACAGTAGCTCGCGCGCAGAAGCGGGAGCTAAAACCACTCGCCGCATTTCGTTTTTATCTTCACCTTATTTACAAACTCCAGCCCGTCATTATTCCACTACAGCACAATGTCATTTCCTCTTGCTCCCCCAACGCCCTATATCCTATAACCCATTCGTTCCCAATACATCGGCAATCTAATATGCTTAAATTAAATCTAGGAACGAAATCTGAGCCTCATTTAGGCACACAGCCTAAATCCCCCAAAATGCCACACCCTCCTCCACCCGGACCCCAAGTGGGATTTTGCTCCGTCCCCGTCCCTTCCCGTCCCGCTTCGGCAACCAACCATAGCGTGTCAATAGATGCACATGGTTGCATCTGCATCTACTTTGTTTCATCTCCCTCGTTTCGAGATATATGCGAGCGAAGAGACGAAGGAAGCATCTTATCTCTGCAGCGAGATGCCGAGGTGCAATTGGGATTGCGTGACGCAGCTTGCGCAATTTCAGATTGCGTTACGGTTACGATGGTAGGAGCCGATCTGTGATTGTGGGCTATTTTTGGGGGGGAGGTGGATATGTCATGATTACGGGGGGTTTTGTAAGTACAGAGGTACATTGGTGATGATTCCTCGGCGTTTTCAGACGGACCTAATCTTCGGGCTTCCTTCCATTTACATGTCAAAAGTTTCTTCATTCAAGTTCTGTACTGTAGTTGTGCGCGCGTATCTGTTTTACTTGTATACAATACTTTCCAATGCCCAAGAACCAAGCAACGAGGCTGGTATGACCAGTCTTACCAATCATCTCAATTGAGGGGTCGGACATTATAATCCCGTTATTGCGCTTAATTCCGGCGGCGCAGCCCTATGGGAGCGCAGCCATGTGGTTGCGGGCATGTTTATTGTTGTGTTCAGGCACCGGGCACGAAGCGACCATAGACGGGGCTTGTAGTTTGTATAAGTGGGGGTCATTTTATATGCTGGCGTGGGGCGCAGTTGCGATGTTGAATCACCCCTCCTTTGTATGATGATCGGCCCCCGATATTTTTTTTACTTATGATGGGCCAATTGGGTCGGGTTATTTGATTGAGATGTTGTATTTTGTGATTTCTTTCTTTGTTATTTCATTCAAGAAATTTACAGATGTCTAGGTAATGTCGAGCTACTCGATCCTGCTATCGAAAGGTTCAATTCCGCGACAAAGATGAGCTTGAGCTTCTACGAAGCAGATCTGCGTCAATGGAGGCTCATGCAAGCCACAAAACACACCTACCACCCTGCACCTCATCAGCCAAGGTAATCAATACCCCGAGGGGACCAATGCCTTCCCTCACATCGTCTTCTTATCGTACGCGCTAGCCTATTTTCCTCCCAAAGAGTGACTCGCATGCAACCCCACCATCATGGCAAAAGCGTGTCTCTTGTCTCAACCCCGGAGGGTGCCATGTGGAGCTTGGATCCTCCCGCTCTTGGGGTGAGACATACAGTTCATTCCCGCAGAGACCAGGCTAGGTCTCTTAAGACCTCGCCTCCCTCAGAGCCCCGAGCTTTGGGATAGCTTCAGCGTTGTTGTTGTTGGTCTCGCCCTACACGAAGGTAGCCAAACCGAGGGAATTGGATCACGATGGCTCCTGCATTACCGCCGGCGCTGGTTGAGCTGCTGTCTCATACACCAGCGATGTCTCCCCCGCCGGGCGTAACGCCGAATTTCATCGATCCGCCGAGTAGAGCTGGGGATTTGCTGGTGTTGAATTGTGTGTTTCTGCCGATTATGTTGGTGGCTGTTACGATGCGGATGACGGTCAAGGGGATATTTGTGCGGAATTTGGGTTGGGATGATTGTTCGTGCCCTTCGTTCCTTCTTCTAGTCTCAATTGGAAGCTAATGAAATCAACGCGCAGATACATGCGGCATAGCAGCCGCAGTTTCAGTCATCCATTCGGCTTGTATATTCTCAAGCTTAAATTACGGCTTCGGAAAACATCTCTATGACATCCCCGCCATAACGCTCATCGACCCCAACAACGAGCGGCAACTCACAGCCTCCATCATCGCATACGCAGTCGTCATCCTGCTCATAAAAATCTCCATCTTGCTTCTCTACCGGCGCGTCTTCACTGTTGATCGATTCATGCACATCGGTACGACCATCGGTCTCATAGGCGTGCTCATATTACATGTGCCGTATATAGGAACGCAGACGTATACTGTGATACAATGTGCGACGCCTGCTGCGTTGGTGAATAATAATTTTTGTAAGCATTTGTATACGATTAATGTTAGTCAGAGCGCGGCGAATCTTGTTAGTGATTTTTATTTGCTGGTTTTGCCGTTGCCGCGGTTGTGGGGGTTGAAGTTGGAGGTTAAGAGGAAGGTTGGGTTGTGTGCTGTTTTTGCGGCGGGGTTTGTGGCTTGTGTTGTTAGTATTGTTAGGTATGTTTTGCCCTCTTGTTGAATGCCTCGAGGATTTGAGTGGATGATCGGGGCTGATGAGATGGTAGGCTGGCATTGATGTGCACAACCCTCACATTGGAAGATTACACATGGGGCACAAGCGTCACTATTGAACTCTCGTACGTCCTTTTCCCTTCCCCCTTTCTCCCCCTCCTCGTTCCCCACTAACATAAATCCAAAACAGAGTGGTAGAAGTAAACGTAGCCATAACCTGCGCCTGCATGACAACACTCCCCTCCTTCCTCGCACGCTCCAAAACGCTCGTCTCATCCCTAAGATCCAAATACTCCCTCTCCAATTCCAACTCAACCAACAACACCTCCACCTCCAACTCCACTTCAAAACCCCGGAAAGCAAGTCGTGGAAGCGGCAGTTATTGGGGCAGTCGGAAGAGTGGCGGTTATTGGGGGAGTAGGAAGGCTAGTACGTGGGAGAGTGGGGATGGAGAGGGAGGAAAAGGAGGGGGGGCGGTGGTTAGGATGGATTTGATGAAGCCGTTGCCGAAGGTATATAGGGGGTTGGCTAGTAGGGAGGGAGAGAGTGAGGAAGAGGGGAAATTTGGGGATGTGGATAGGGGGAGGGAGAGTGAGGAGGGGTTGGGGACGAGGTGGTACTCTAGTTAATGTTGTGCGCATATTTAGCAGAATATATTTTTCGAATCTTGAAGCCTGGTGGCATTGTTGAGAGTTGTTGTCTAGAGATGGAATATTGGAGGGTGTGAAGTGTAGGTTTATTGGCTTTGCGCCCACGGGTATCTGTACGGCTTGATATAACCCTCGTTTTGGTAATGGCAGGAGCGTCGACATATGATTGGGGTGACGGCAAGAAAGGACTCGGCAAGGGAGCCTTTAACACTCAGATATGGTCCATTTAGTTTTGGATCTTCAGATGCGAGGTGCAGTGTCTCTCGCCGCACATGTCTCCTCCTGAGATCCGTAGCTTTACTGGTATTGGACTTTCGCCTGCGAGACTTTGAACCCATTGCCTCTCCCTAAACTCTCCGCGTCCTCTCTTACCAGCAGAAATGGATTTCCTCGTACATTTTGAGAGGGTATGGAGCGTTTAGCGACCCCGGTGGTGATGGAAGTCAGCCCCCAAGTAACCCCTGAGTTTAGCGAATTCGTCGCTAAATTGGGTGGTCAGGCGCCAAATCGAAGACACTTACATAGAGTACTATCTAGTACGCTCTAGCCGCAGTGACGAGACCTGATCAACGATCAAGTTACAACCTAAGGGCTCAAGTGCTAAAGGTATTGCTGCTGAGCGCCTTCCTCTGCTGAATACCCTTTCACCCTGAAGGGTCGGAACTTTGCACCAGGCCATGGTTCCTGCGGGGCTGGGAGTCTTCAGGGAGCAGGCCATTCTTCGCAGTCCGCTACTTTGTGACTTCTCACAAGTTACGGAATGATTCGGCCTCATTAATCAGAGATAAACATCGTGCAAATGTGTTCCAGATCACGTACAAAAAGTCGCTTCTGCCTGGTGCTGCCTATGATCAGGGTTTCACCTCCCCTGCACCACGCCGCCGGATAATATTGCCAACCTATAGAATTGGCTTCATGTAAGGCTATCACTGCTAACCAACTTGTACGACCATAAATTAGGCAGAGTAACCCCTCTTTGTACGATATCAAAGACTGAAAAGCTTTGTTATCGACAGAGGGGTGCCTTCGCTTGTGTAGAGTTGCGGCAAAGGAGGGGGCAATGAGTCATGAACAGGTTGGCATGCAGGCACAAGCCGTAGGCAGGCTCAGTTGTTGTAATGTTGGGATGAAAGGAGGGTGTTACCGATATTTCTATGTTCCTATATGAGGTCTTCTTGTTCCCTTTCAATTAATCAACACTCAATCATACTTCAAAGGCCTTTTTTTCGGAAGCATCCTACATCCGAACATAACGACCCAAGGCTAATGGCAAGACAGAGACAAACTGCCAGAGCAACTATCTCAGATACCAAGCCAGCAAGATCAAACATGCCTGCTGCAGAGAATGATAATTGTGGCGAGGCTGGCCAGGTCGTCGAGTCTCCAGAGAATTCTACCCTCGATTCGAACGTCACCAGGCTTTACAAGCACGTTTGCCACTACAACTCCTGCCCAGCCAGATGGTCTAAATTTCCTGCCAATGAGGAAGAACAAGTCCACCTCGCCAAGAACATTACCCAGGATCCCATTGTCCATCGCCATGAATATGTCGACAAAGCCTGGGTAACCAAATCGTTCACAATTCAGGATAAGGCGATGCAGAAGCTTTTGAACAAAGCTCTTGCCAACTACCATGATCTCGACATGGCATTGGAAGAGTGGACATTCAAACCTCCCTACAGAGCGCTTGTCCATCGATGGGACGTTTTGAAGGATCTTCAGGCAGTTGCAGAAGGCGAAGAAAAGGCTGCCGCTGACCCTCTAGTTGAGTTTCTCACACCGATCCTTGCTCCCTCTGTCGAATCACTGTTCCAGACCAAGCTCACCGGCAAAGTAAGCTTTGAGAACGTCTGGCAGATCTTCCAGCCGGGAGAACATGTCATGACCAAGTTTTACGGGACTGAAGTTGTCTGCCGTGTCCTTAAATACGAGCGGATTCAGACGAATTGTGCTCTGTACTGGCAGATCACCTTTGAATACGTTGATTGGAATGGCCAAAGCTGCGGTTATGCGACTACCAGTACCAAGATTGGATACTTTGGTGGATTCCGTCGTGTGACTGCGCTTCCTGTGTATCCACTTTCTTTCGAGGATGATGCACCACAGATCAAAGACAGAATCATTGCCCGCGGCAGAAAGTTTGAAGAGCTCAGGGGATACCATTTCATGACATGTGACGGGAAAAAGGTGCTCCTCGAGCAACCTGAAGAACGCCCGGTAATATTCTCCTTTAGTCCTTCTCTGATACACGTTTGCTAATTGCCTTCCCAGGTCTCTGGCCGCGTCGTCGTTGATGCATTTGCTTACTATCTGAGCTGCAGCATCGTGAAGCCAGAGCTGCGCTCTCTATTTGACACTGACCCCAAATCCGAAAAGACAGCCACTTCCACTGACTCTAAGGACTTCTGTGATTTAAATGAAGACGAGGATGAGGATGAGGACGACGATGAGGACGACGATGAAGATGACAGCGAAGACGGGAATATCCATAAAGATGTGGAAGGCCCCGAGCTGACCGCTATTGCGATGGCTGAAACGGCTAAACGATCCGAGGATCTCCGTGCTTTGACAGACGAGCAGTGCCTCTTGGCCACCCCCTGGCTCAAGGGTCTCGACCTGAAGACAAAGGAATGGGGTGAGTTATCTCAAGCTCAACACAATCTGTGGACGTTTGCTAACACATGACTCAGGCCAATTCCGCATCGAAGACTTGAAAGAGATCGTCTGGAACGACAGTGCATTTGACAATTTGGTGCTCCCCAATGGCGAGAAGGAACTAGCATGGGCGTTTGTTGAGAACAAAAACCTTTCCAACGATGCATATGATGATTTTATCGCCGATAAAGGTAATGTGTTTGATCTGCACTGTAATCGAACTTTGACTAAGGGAATGAAGGTCGCGGAATTATTATCCTTATGTTCGGACCTCCAGGAGTTGGAAAAACGTATACCGCAGAAGCAGGTAAGTTTATCTCGTGATTATGGCAAATAGTACGTCTGACAGGGTGTTCCTCAGTGGCCGAAAAATCCCGCGTCCCTCTCTATTCAATCAGTGCCGGCGTTCTTGGAACGAACCCAGCAGATGTGGAGAAAGCACTCGACCGCGCTCTTGAACTTTGCCGCCTTTGGAACGCCATGCTCCTCCTCGACGAAGCTGACGTCTTCCTTGGCGCTCGCACAAATGACGGACTCGCTCGTAACGAGTTGATTTCCAGTAAATTCCACACCTAGCTAACTCACTCACCTGTGCTAATGACGCCCCAGTTTTCCTGACCAAACTCGAATATTACCAAGGGATTCTTTTCCTCACCACAAACCGCTTCTCTTCCATCGATCACGCATTCCAATCTCGTATTGATCTTTTCCTCCCCTACTCTGACCTTACTGTGGCCGCACGTCGTCAAGTCTGGGAGAATTTCATGGCTCATTTGGGACGTGAAAAATTCGACGTCGATGATGAAGACCTAGAGAAGTTGTCACAGGTTTCTCTTAACGGTAGGGAGATTAAGAATCTGATTAAGAGCGCTCAGCTCTTGTGTTTCAAGAGCGGGGAGAAGGTCAGCACTAAGAGGTTGTATATGTTGGCTGAGAACCGGGTGAAAGCGCTGAAGATGCTTGGAGATGATGAGTAGGATGTGTAATTTTGGCAGGGAGAGGGAGAAATTTCAATACGGGATTTTATGAGACATACATCTATGATGAATTAAGCTATCAAATTGGAAGTTCTATGTTAGAAAGCAAAGCTAGACCCACCGCACAAGTCTATTAGCTGCCACTGTGAACAATTACTATCCTAATACATGGCTCCCATAGGACTCAGCCAGAGTCTTGCTCAAACCTAACAATGAACCCAAAATACTCGCTTTCTTCCATATCATTCCCAACCGCCCTTTTCAATGTATAGTTCCCCAGTTTTAACTTAGCGTTTCGGAATTTTTGTAACTCGTTTGACTGAATAGAGCCGTTGATATCTTTCTTGCCGACTATTTGAAAAAGCTTGAATTTATTAGCAATAGAAACCTCGCGTGAAAATTTGATTTGAATATACCTCTGGATTTTGCATGAAGCCGCCAATTGTTGATAATTTGTTGTTATATGTGATCTTATGTTTGCGGAAGGAATAGGATCCCAGGAGAACGGAGGCCAGGGTGAAGAATGTAGCAATTGAGTAGGAGATGATGACATTAGCAGACTGGTAGCGATATACGTTTTGTGAACTCCATATATTCCCAGTGACATTTATCGTGCGACTTGATAAAGTTAGAACTGGATACGGCGACTGAAATAGGCCATCAGAATGTGACCACTTACCACAGAGATGGCTGATTCATAATACTCATTGATGCGTTAAGATTCAGCTCCTCCAAAATTTCTATCATACTTCGATTTTGAGGATAAATTTGATTCTTCGGGTAGGTAACGTTGGTGTAGTTACAATAATGTTGGAGCGAAGTAGGAAGGTCATTGATTCAACAAGAATTGTTCTCTGCGGCCCTGCAGACATGCTGCCTATCGCCCTGGAGGAAATAAGATGGCTCTGTTGCCACTTGCGTGTTAGGATCGTCGTTGTGGGTAAAATCTGTGATGGCAGAGACGTCTGTAAAATTCGTGACCTTAATTGAGCCGCCGTGATTGTTATCAAACCCAATTTCTGCTGCAACCGATGAGTTATACAACCGGCAGCTGAATATTTGGATAGAGCTGCCTGGATCGCCCAAGGCAAGTACTATTGATCCATCTAAGTAGATCCTATAATAATCAAGATCTTGTGACTTGCTGGTGTCATAGCCTCTCTTAGTTTCGATGTTACTCGGCCCTTGGAGGTGTCTGGCCGCTCTAACCCTAGCAAAGGCGGCATGGTAGAGCATACCGGTATTATCATCTTGGCTAAATGTCCTAGAATCCCAAATCGAAAGAAACGGGAGGAATTCTCAAATCGTTTCCTATCAGGACAGCAGATGCATTTATTACTGAATTCAGCTCCTCAGGCGCAGGAATACATTTGAAGCGCGGGATGTAGGCTTGCAAAATATAAGAATAATTTGCAGCCAAGTATAACCCTTTTGGCGGAAGAACTTGCCCGGTGAAAGAGACAGAATCAATTAGCGTCTGAGTGAGGTTTTGCGAGGCTTTAGCGAGTCCCCGTTCAGAGAAGCCTGGCATGTAGCTCCCTTTTGGCCCTGGGTATGCTATTGCTGGTTGCCATGCCTGAAATTCTGCGCCACTTTTATGGATCACAGATTCGACAGAAAGAGTCGCTGGGGGGAATATAGGAACAATCGGAATACACTTTTCAAAGGTTTAGAAGGAGAAGGCTCTTGAGCAGGTATTCTAGAATGAGTAAACTCACCACAGAATCAGAGCCAGACTTGCGGCCAGCTGCAAAGTACTGAACAGCTCTTTGTTTGCCAGAGAAAAGATGCTACCCACTGCACCAAATGCATCGTCAAGTGTCGCTAACGAGACATGCTGCTGTTTCAATTTCAGCTTGAGACACTGCCAGTAAGCGTTGGCAATCGCAATCTTGAGACAAAACGCCACAGTGATAGCAAACAAATTTCCTACTCTGGGGAGGGAGACTAGCGCCGGAGCAGAAAGCCTTTCGAATGTTAATCGTACCGAAGTGACCATTGCTGTTTCTACGCTGCGCAATAGGGCCCCATGTGTGACGGTTCGGTTCTTGGAGCGTCATGGTCACATGATAAGTCATGTGACGCCCGACCGTCACCTGTATATTAGCTTCACTTCTTCTCTCTGTCTTAGTTCTTTACTTTTAGATTTTAAGAAATATTAAATATTCTAGTTTCACGGTCTATTATGTTTATATTATTTAAAGATTATTATAATTATATCTGGGAAAATATTCTAATATTTTATAAAATATTAAATAATAACCAAACCCCCCAAGAAATTATTTTTTTCGATAATAAATATTTTATAATTTTTATATAAAATTATTAATATAATTATAATAATTAAAAAAAAAAATTTCAGAATTATAATAATATATTCAAATAAAAATATTTTATTTTAATAAATTTTTTAATTCGAGATAATTTGTAATATTTTATATTTTTTTTATTTATTTTGTTAAATTTCAAATTTTTTTTTATTAATAATTTATATAATAAATTAAAATAATTTTATTTATAAATAAATTTTAAAAATATAAAATAAAAAAACCCCGAAAAATTTTATAAAAATTATTATTTTGTTTTAATTATTATAAAATATAAATCTAAATCATCAAATAAATTTAATTTTTTATATTATTTAATTTTTGAATTTAATTATTAAATAATTTCTAAGAAAAAATATATAAAATATTAAAAATAATTTAAAATATAAAATTTTAATATTTTTAATTAATTTTATATTAAAATATATATAATATTTTTGTTAATTTTATTCCCAAAAATCTAATTAATTTCCCAAGCCAACTTAGAAAGGCCTAAGGTTTACATTTTATATAACCCCTTTAATAAGGACTAGGATATTATATATTAAATAATAATTCTTTTTTTGATTATGCAAAATATATAAAACTATTTAAAAATTAATAAAACCTTCTAACGCTCCAAGAAGATTGTTATATCCCAATTTTTTGATAATAATATCACAGGCCCTTTATTTGAATTATAAAGAACCTAGATAAAGGAGAAATTTGCCCTTAATATTAATTATTATTAGTAAAACCAACAAATATTTAATTAATAATAAAATAAAAAGGTTTTAAAATAATAATATAGCAAAAAAATTAATAGAAAATATTGGAGATTTCATATGAAACTTTTTTGAATTTGAAAAACATAAAAAAACTTTCAAAAATCTCAATTATAATAAAAAAAAAAAAATTTTTTTCGTAATTTTATTATTGAATTCTAATTTAAAATTTTTAAAATTCGAATATTAAAAAAAAATTAATCCGAAAAAATTTAAAATAAAATAAAAAATAATTTGAAAAGATTTTTTATTAATTAATAATAATATATTTAAAATAATTTTGAAATTATTATTTAAATAAAATTTATTATTAAATTCTAAAATAATTTTTTAAAAATTTAAAAAATTAAATATTATTGAATTTTTGTAATAATTCAATTTTTCTAATCTATTTTTATTATTATTCAAATATATTTCCTTATTTCAAAAATTAATTTTTTTATATTAATATTATTTATATATAAAATATCAATTATTTAATATATTAATTTTAATTCTTTATATAGATCAATTTTTATTAAAAACTCTCAATTTTTTTAATATTAATTATTTATTTTAATTAATTAAATTATTTATTATTTTTATAATTAGCCCGGTTATTTTATAAATAATTTTTTTTATAAAAATTATATTATTTATATTATTGAAAAAAACTTTCTTGAATTTATTGAAAAAAATATTAACAAAAATAAATAAAATATAATAATAATAAATAAAAATTGACCAAAAAATAATAATATTTAAAAAAAAAATTATTTTAAATGAATTTTTTAATTTAAATTAAATAAATTTAAGAAAATTGATAAATAATCGATATTTTATAATTTTATATAATTTAATATTAAATAGATTATTTATTATAAATTCAATATTTATTAATATTAAAATTAATAAATTTATTTTCTTTCAAAAAATAAAAATTTATTAATTAATTTATTAATTATAATTAAAATTGAAATTTCTTTTATCTATTATTTTTATATAAGGTTATAATAAAAAAATATTTTTATTAATTATCAAATATTTTATAATAAATTTTATTATTAATTATAGAAAAATATTTAATATTTTTTGATTTTTGATCTTGGTTTTTATAATATAATTCTCAATTAAATTTAAATAATTATTTTTAATATAATATCCAATTATTATAAAAAAATATTTAATTGATTTAAATAATATTCTTCGATCTAATTTCTTTTTTTTGAATAATATTATTATATTTTTAGAAATAATTAAAAAAAAAACATTTAATAATATAATAAATAAATCAATTACAATATTATATATTGTTAGTTAGGTTTGAATTCCACAATTTCTAGTTATATAATATTAATAAAAAATAAAAACAAAATATCTCCCAATAATAAAACTATTTTAAAAAAAGTATTCTAATATTAAATTAAAATTTATCCGAGTTTAATTCAAAAAAATTTAAAATTTATATTTTTTTATTTATTTGAAATAATTCTTATTTCTTAAATAATAATTATTTTAATAATAAATTTCAATTTGAAAATAATTTCTATTTCCAAAAATAATTTTTTTAAAATAATTAATATAAAATTATTTTTATTCTAAAATATTTTATAAAAATTTTATTTTTTTATTTAATCTAGATTCGATTAAATAAAAAATAATAATTTTATTTATTTTTTTATCTAATCCTAATTTGGGTGAAAAAAAAACAAAAATTTATATAAAATATTTATTAATAAAATATTTATAAATAAAAATATTTTTGAAAATAATTTTATTAATTTAAATTAATCAAAATTATTTATATAAAATTTTAGATTTTATATAATATGATTATTTAGGAAATTTTTTTTTATAACAAATTATAATTCGATCTAAAAATTATAAAAATAGAATTGAAAAAGAATCCTTGTGAGAAATTATATTTTGCCATTATATAATTATTTTAATAATTAATTTTTTTATAGTAACCAAAAGAAATAATTTTATTAAATATTGTATTAATCTCCAATTTTATATTTTATTTTAATTATATAAATACCAAAAATAAGTTTTATATTATTAATTTATATAAAATCAATAAATTAATTATAAAAAAATTTATAAATAAAATCCTAAAAATTTATAATTTAAAAATAATTATATTTTTTTATATTTCTAATTCCCAAAAAACAAATAAAAATCCAAAAAAAAATTTTTATAATTTATTATTTATAAATATATATATTTTTTTTTAAATAAATTTCCAATTATTTATTTTTATTTTGAAATTATAATTATAAAATTGAATTAAAAAAAAATTTTTTTGTATAATTTGATTTATAACTTTTTTTATAAAATATTATTAGAAAAATTATAAATAATAAAAAAATATTTAAAAATAATTTGATTAAAGATTTTATTAAATCTAATTAAATTTTATTTATAATATTAATTTTTTTTATTAAAAAATTAAAAAATGATTTTTGATTTTATATCAATTTTAAAAAATTTTATTTTTTTTAATTAATAAAATATTAATTTGATTTATTTTCGCTAAAATCTATATCAAATTAAATATTTATTAAATATTTTATAAAATCCAAATAAATTTTATTTTTAAAAAATTAATAATATTTCGAATATATTATAAAATTTATAAATATAAAATTTTGTTTTTCGATTTAATTAATAATTTTATAATTTATTAATATTATATAAATAATATTTTTTTCAATTATTTCGATAATTTTTATATTATATATTTCGATAATATTTTTATTTATTTTAATAATTCTTTAAAATATAATAAATATATTAATAAAATTTTTATTAAATTTGATATTGTTAGATTATAAATCGATTTTAAAAAATATAAATTCAATATTATTAATATCAAATATTTAAATTTTATTATTTTTATTAATAATTTTTAGATTAATTTTAAAAAAATAAAAATTATTTATAACTAATATTTTTTTAATTTTTATTAAAAATATTTAATTTTTTTTAAATTTTTATAATTTTTATTAACGATTTATTTATAATTATAATAAAATTTTGTAATTATTTATATAATTAATTAAAAATATTAAATAATATTTGATAAATTAAAAAATTATTTAATTTCAACTTTAATTTTTTAATATTATAACCCCAAGTTTTTATATATATTAAAAATTAATATTTTTAATAATATTATAATTATTATATTTTTATAAAAATATAAAACTAAATGGAAACCTATTATTTTCTTTTTGAAGACCCTTTTACCAATAGAATTTAATTATATTATTTATAATAAAAAAATAATAATAATTATTAAATTATTTAAAAAATAACAAATTAAATTATTTAGATTTTTATATAATATATTTATATTTATAGATTATAAAATTTTTAAATATTTTATAATTATAAAATTATTGAATATTTAATAAACTAAATAATTGGAAATATTAATCAATTTTAAAATTTTAATTATATATTATTTAGAGAAAAAAAATATATTTTTTAATATTTTTATTTAAAACAATAATAATATTAATATTTAAAATATTATTAAAAAAAATCTAACAAATATAATATTTATTGTAAAAAAATTAAATTAATTTAATAATTTGGAAAAAAATTATAATAAAAAATAAAAATAATATAATAATTAATTTGATTTATTAAAATAAAATATTATTATTATTAAAATTTTTAAAATTAATTATCGATTAAATATTTGCGATTAATTATAACTTAAAATTTTTGAAAATATTATAATATTAAATAAAATTTTTTAAATTAATTTGGAAAGATTTAAGATTTGCAAATAATTTTTTTTTATATTTATTTGATCCGAGAAATTTATAACCAAATTTTTATAATTTATTTAGATAAAAATAAAATATATTTTTTTTTTCAACCAATATATTATTGATTTCGAATAAATATTAATATAATTCAATATTATCGCAATTATTATATTTATTATTAATTGTTAATTTCTAAAAACAAAAAATCCAAATTGTTTTAATTTTTTTTTATTTTTAATAATATATTATTATCGATTTTTATAATTTTAATTTTAATAAATATAAATTTAATAATATTTTTATATTTATAAATCGATTATTAAAAAAAATTAATAACAAATAAATTGATTTATTTTTATATTTATTATATTTATCGATATTTTAAATTTTTATAAATTATTATTTCTAACCGAAAATTTTAATTTATTATTAAATTCTAGAAAAAACTAAATATTATTTTAGATATAAAAATTATATATTCAATTATATATTATTTATAAATCAATAATTAAATAAAAATTTATAATTAATATTTAAAAAAAAAATTATATTTTTTTGTTAATTATTATTAAAATAATTAATTAGATCTATTATTTTTGATAAATTATATATAATTAATTTTATTATATAATTTTTTTAATAAATTATTTTTATTCGAAATATTAAAAAATTATTTAAAATATTATAAAATTAATATCCGAATTATAATTTTTTTAAAAATTAATTTATTATTGATATGATTTATAATATAATAAAAAATATATAATTACTATTTAAATATCGATAAAAAAATTTATTAATAAAAATTATTATAAAATTATTTTCGAATTTAAATAAAAGATTTAGTTTGATATAAAATTATTTTTAATTTTGCAATTTTTATAAAAATTAAATTATTTCTAGAATAATTTTTTCAAAATATTAAATAAAAAAAGAAATTTATATAAATTAGAATTTCTTATTATTATAAAAATTTATTTTATTTTTTTATTTGATTATTTATAATTAAATCCTAATAATTTTTTATAAAATCAAAAATTTATATTAAAAAATAAAATTAATATTATTAAAAATCAAAAATTTAAAATTTAAAATATTATTATTATTTAATTAATTTAAAAAAAAATTTTATATCGAATTAATTAATTAAAATTTAATATAAATTTAAAATAATATTTATTATTTAATTTGAAATATTTTTTATACAAATTTAAAGATTTTTATTATATTAATTTAATATAATTTAAACCCCTATATATTTTATTAAATTAAATTAAAATATAAAAAAATAATTTAAATAATAATATTGTTGAAATAAAGTTAAGGGTCCTGTTCTAAGGCATGTGAGTAGGAGGCTAGTAGTAGCCGAACTCCTCTCGGCTATTTATATATATATTTTTATTCCGTAATTTCTATTTTTTCTAATTTAATAAAATTTATACCCTCACTTCTATATTTATTATAATTTAATAGATTATAAACCTAGATAGTAGGAGAATTGAAATTTTTATTTAAATCATTTATAGAAAAATTGTAATATCTAATACTCGTATTTATATTTGTAAAAAAGTTATAATACCCAATATTTGCATTTATATTTACAAAAAAATTATAATATTTAATATTTATTAAATTTTATTTTATTTATTTTAATAATTTTATTTTTATTTTCCAAATATCAAATAAATATTTACCGAATTAATAAAAATAAATATTAGTTTTTAGTGTACCATATTAATCCTCACAACATTCGAAAAAAATAATTTTTTTAATAATATTTAAAAAATAACAAAAAGGAAGGATTATAAATTTTTATTATTTTAAAACATTTTTAAATATAATAAGAAATTTATCTTTAATATTAACAAACCATCAATATCTAATGAAAAATATATTTATATAAAATTTATAACAAATATAAAAATTGGCGAAATCGAATATAATAAGAAATTTTATAATATATAATTAAAAAAAAAATATTTAAAAACGGAAATATTATTTTTTATTAATTTTAATTTTAAATTAAATAAAAATAATAAAAAATAAATTCGGAATATTTTATTAATCAAAAAAAAAATCGCCGATCTCAAAATCAAATATTTTAATATTATTTATTAAACTACTAATATCAAAATCAAATAATTAATTAATTAAATTATAAATATAAAATCTTGACCTAGTAATAATTAAACTCGATTATTTAAATTTCAAAAAAAAATTAATATATAAAATAAAAATATTATTTTTATTAACAAATTTATATAAAATATTTTTATTACTAAATTTTAATTAAAAATTGTTTATATAATAATTATGAATATTTTTTAAATAAAAAAAACCTATGAAATTTTATAATATAAAAAATTATTTTATTTAAATAAAAAATAAAAAGAATTAAATAAAAATTTTGTAAAAAAAAGTTTTTTAATTATTAATATTATATTCGATTTAGTATTTTATTATACCAATTATATTAATAAACTTATTGAGCAATTAGAAATATTTTATTTAATTTTTTCCAAAAAGCCGGTTAATAAAAAACTATAAAAAACAAATTATTTCAAATATAAATTTATTAAATATATCAATTTTATTTATTTATATATTGAAATTAGATTTAAATATATTAAATAAATCTAAATTAAAACCAAAAACCTTGAAAATAATAAAAATAAACAAAAATTCAAATTATTAAAATCCTATAAAAAACACCGTTTATTTTTTAATAATTATTTGTTAAATCGAATTTCAGTAAATAAACAAAAAAATTCATATTTATACAAATTCAAAATATTTATTTTATAAAATTTTATTTTAATTATTATAAACAATTTTGAATCAAAAAATTCGGAAGCTAAAAAAATTATTAATATTAATTGAAATAATTATAAAAATAAACCAAATATTTTTTTTATTATTATTTTAATTTCTAATTCGATTTTTACAAATATTAAATATATTTCGTATATAATTAATCGATGTTTATTATTTAATAATAAATTAAAATTATATCGAAAAAATATTTAGATAAAAAACGGAAGATTTTATTTAAAAAAAATTAATATAATAATAATTAAATTAACAAATAAAAAATTAATTTTTTTGGAAAATAATTTATTTATATTTAATTTGGAATATATATTTATTTTAATAAAAAAATTAATCGGAAATTAATTTATTAATCAATTTAACTATTACAAAATACAATTTTTTAATAAATCAAATAATATTTTAATAATAAAAATTTTTATATAAAAAATTTTTTATATAATTATAAATATATTATTTAAAATTAATAATTAAATATTTAGAAAATATTAAATTATTTAATTAAAAATTTTATAAATTAAAATATTATAAAAATTTATTTTGAAATTTTATATATAATATTTAAATAAATATATAATTTTCGAAATTATAAAATCTAATAAAATATTTTTCAAATTATAAAAAATATTTAATAATCTCGAATTAAAAAAAAATAATAAAAAAAAATTTTCAAATAACGAATCCAAAATTTTAATTGAAATTAAACAAAAAATATTCGATTTACGAAATTTTATATCAAAAAATATTTAAAATTATATTATTTGGATTAAAAAAAAATTAAAATATTAGAAAAAAAACTATTTTGCAAAAAAAAAAAAAAAATTTAATTTATATAAATATTATATTGCCCAAAATTTTGTTTAATATATATTTTATTATTATCGATTTTATTATACGAACCTAATAATATTTTTAATATTATATATAATTATAAATATCAAAAAAATTGCAATTTTTGAAAAAATATTTTAATATAAAATATATTCATAATAAAAAATTAAAAAATATCAATCTCGAAAATTCGCCGATTACAAATTTGAATTATTAATTTTAATAAATATTAATATTACAAAATTATTTTCAATATTTTATCGAAAATATAAATATTTTATTGAAATAATTAATAATTGAATTAAAAAAATATAGTTAATTCCAATTAAAAAATAAAAAAATATAATTATTATTTTATAATAATTCAAAAAATCACAAAAAAAAAATTTAATAATTATATTATTAAAATTATTAAGATTAATAATATAAAAAAAATTTTTTTATTATTATAAAAATAGCAAAAAAAAAATAATATAATCGCTCAAAATATCGAAATTTATATTTTAATTCAAAATAAATTTACAAAAAAATCTATCCAAATTAATAAATAAAATATAAAATTTTTATTAAATAATATAGATTTTTTAATTAAATTTTGATACGAAATAATTTATATTTAATTATATATTCAAAATAAAATAAAAAAAGGGCTTAAAATAACAAAAAAAAGTTTGGATATCGTAATTAGGAAATTTGTTGATATTAAATATCGAATTTTTTTTAAAAAAATATAAATAAAAATATCCCCAAAAATCTATAGATATATAAAAATATAAAATTGCAAAATTATTTTTTATATTTTAAAAATATTAATATTGGAAAAAATTAATAAATTAATATTATTAAAAAAAAAAAAAATCTTTATAAGTTACAATAAATAAATTATAATTTATTATAAAATATATATA
>Ga0247778_1000352_pt1 | contig 69540 bp, 72 predicted proteins | sample UWRJL049202B5_FD_179939 | JGI IMG/M metagenome (GOLD analysis project Ga0247778, IMG submission 179939) | Plant litter microbial communities from Arlington Agricultural Research Station in Wisconsin, United States - UWRJ-L049-202B-5 | ecosystem: Environmental > Terrestrial > Plant litter >... | reverse complement strand
TTGGAGGGAGGGGGAGAGGGGGTTTTTTGAGAGGGGGTGGGGAATGAGGGAACGGGAATCCCGGCTTTGGAGGTATAGTGGGAGAATGGATAAATGGCATGCCAAAAGGGGAGCTACTTCAAGTTTTTGGGTAGGATTCTGGGAGCATAAGAGGCGCATAGGCGGGCGAAATTGTTCTGCGTCGATTCACGAATTCACGAGGTTACGAGATAGACATGCATTAAGATCACTCATAGGTATAGGTATATTGCTAAAACAAGAATACGCCGGCCCGGTGACACTATACCAAAATATCGATGCAAATGGGTATCTAGAAAGCAGTCACTCCCACTCCACAGATTTCAAGTTTTTCACCTCTTTCTTCTTGTAGAAGAACCCCTCCGTCCTTGTCTTTGCTGGCTTTCCGTTGGATCTAAAGAAATCGCTCGATTTGTACAATGAAGCTTGTATGTTGTATTCGTTGGTGGAGTTTATGCCGAGATGTGTGTACGCATCTACAGATCCATTAGATCTTCATCATTTCTAAGACATAAGATTACGAGCGTCTGGTACTTACCACACTTGTAGTACAAAGCTTTACCGCGATCAATGAGTCCAAAATTCTTCAACTTGGTAACAACTCTCGTGACATCTGCGGCATCATTGAAGTCCTTGGTGTAAATGCAAATTAGTCGTACTTTTCGATCGCCTGTATCCTCAGGGTCCCTCGGCGCTACTTTCGCAGCGATTCCGAGTTCGTTGCCAACAGTAGCACGAGCTATAACTTCCCAAACCTCGTTCACCTCTTCGTATGGACAAAATATCATCCACTATTGTCATAATTAGCTAGGAAGGAGTCCAAAATGGCGAGCTAGCCCACCTTTCCAGTGACACAGCCCAAATCTACAGCAGTCTGTAGCAACTTGTGGACAATGGCATCCTTCTCCGGATTAACAGCCTTCGTAATAGTAGCTTTCGCTGCATTCGGCTTCTCTTTCTCAATGTCGTGCCTCAGAATCTTCAACTCCTCCAGCAGATTCCCACCCAACACCACGAATTGAGCCCAATTACTCTCATCATCCGGCGGAGCTTCAGCGAATTCACCATCGTTCTCAGGCCTTTTCGCTTTTCTAAAAGGATTGGCGACATATATCCATGGTATCCCTTGACTCATAGAAGTTGTAGCAGGAGGAAGACGTTGAAGAAACTCGTCGACAGTCTCGTCGAGCTGTCTGCTGGATGATCGTTGGCCTTCATAGGGATTGTACAGCGTGGCGGGCTTAACGTCCACCGCATTCGCTACATTCGTATTTGCCGTTTCCGTCAGCGAAGGGACCTTCCTCTTCCACCATTCCGCGGGGTCGAAAGTGCCAACTCTGTCTTCCATGTCTTGCTGGACAGCCTCGTCACCTGATAATGTCAGCCTTGTGTTCAAGAGGAATCAACGCTCCATTGACTTACCGTAGAAATCGGAGTCATCGGAAAGGTAGCCCATTTCCTCCTTCTTGGCAACTTTGAAGGTTTTCTTGATCGCCATGATCAGTTATATAGAGAAATAGCGGTCTAGGATTGCCAGAATGCTTGCTACACTCGCGTGAATTGCTCGTCAAAGGGGAAGCGCTGGAAACAGGACTTGAGACATCAAACTTCGCATAAAAGCAGAGAAACGAATGGTAACGGCATGGCCTGGGACAGTTGATGGATGTTTGACAATCAATGAGACATTTTGGTGTTGTAGGAGAAAGAAAGGGGAGACAGAAAACAAGGAGGGAATCACGCCTCTCGCTCGGACCGCCCCCGGATTTCGGCCATTTCGGCCGCCACTCGAAAAACAAATTTCAGCCTTGGATGTCTCAGTCTCAGCCTTGCAGCACAATCATCCGCCAACATGGCTGCCACAAAGAATATGGATCTTATCGCCTCTCAAATTCTTGACTTGGCGCCTAGTTGCGTTGAATTTGTGCCCCCTGATGGAGGGGATGACTGTTATTTTATCGTAGGAACCTACAATTTGCAGAAGGAGAATGTTCTACAAAAAGAAGCGGTGGAAGACTCTGGTTCTTTGCCTGTAAGTAGATACCGCTGCCTCTCTGCTTTGATGCACTCGGAATATCTCAAACGCAGTGGGACTTACTTGTGCCAGCAGAATTCCAAGCCACAATCAAGGAACGGCAGCTTGAATCTTTTTAAAATCGCAGAAGGAAATCTGTAAGTTCTACCTTCACTTTATTTGACTTTAACCTCTCACATCCCACACAAGATTCTGATTCTCGAACTCCGATGCGCTAAACATAACCTCACATAGGTCGCTCGAGGAAGTCGTCTCATATCCATCCGCAATCCCAGACCTACACTTCTGTCCCGCCAAAACAGAAACTCCAACATTTGCCGTAGCCTCAAGTACAGGCGCCATTTCTATATACGACCTCTCTCCTTCGCACCGCATGAAACATATCAACACTCATCAAATACTCTCTGAAGATACTCTCATCCTATCACTAGCATGGTATCCTCAACTCGAAACATGCCACCTACCTCTCGTACTAATCACCACTTCAAAAGGCGGCGTCCATCTGATCCGATTTACCAGCTGGGAATTCGCTGCTTACGAAGTAATGAATGAGAATCAGGCCATCGCCCAGCATGAACTCATGAACGAGTGAGTTTGAATATTTCTCTCTCACGCAAGCCATCGACTTTCTCGGATTTTTAGTCCGAGAATCTCCAGCATCGTGTCAAACTTCACGAACAAGCTAACGGTCACAAGTCCAATCGAAGCCTGGACCTGCGCCTTCTCCCTCTCCCCCTCAATCCCAGAAATCTACTCCGGCGGCGACGACAGCACACTCCGCTCCACTACCCTCACCAAAGTTCCCCTCACCTCGTCATCCACTCTCAGTATTACCTCCGAGCTCTCTAATCCCCGCAGTCACGACGCAGGCGTGACTGCTATCCTCCCCTTACCGGGGACAGATCTACTGCTTACAGGTAGTTACGATGAACATATCCGTTTATTTGGTGGGGATTTACGGAAAGGTGAGTTGAGATTATTATTGTTATGGGTGAGGATGTACCGTATTGTAGCTAATGGGAGGTTTATGTATGTGTAGCGCCGAAAGCAGAGTTGAAAATTGAGGGTGGTGGGGTGTGGCGGTTGAAAATGATGGATGAAGGACGGAGTGAAGGCGGGGGTGTGAGGTATAGGATATTGGCTTCTTGTATGCATGCCGGTGAGTCCAGACCCCCGGGACGTTATTTTTTCTTGGATATCGATATTCTTGGGCAGGCAAATATTAACGTTACGCAGGAGCTAGGATCCTGGAGCTTAGAATGTCGGATGCGGAGTGTGGGTTTGAGGTTGTGGCTAGTGTGACGATTCACAAGAGTATGTGTTATGCTTGTGACGTGCTGCCTGCTGGGGAGAAAAGGGGGAAGAGGATGGTTGTTAGTACGAGTTTTTATGACAAGTTGTTGTGTGTTTGGGATTATGATTCAGAGGCGGAAGTAGGTAGAATAGAGACCCAATAGAAAATATTGGCTGTGGTATGGGCCTGGATGACGACGAGAACCGCATGCGGGGTAAATGTGGTATTTCAGAATTCCTGACATGAAACGGAACGGCCATCTTTATGTTATGAGATCACCAGGAAGAAGGCCCGGCTGGCAGGCACCGATGTACGGATCTTAACGTAGATGTACTTAAGTTGAATCCCAGCGTTAAAATTGTCATATTTTGTCTTCTATAAAACTCTTAATCCCATGTCATACGAAAAGAGCTGATTTACGTCAAGCCCCAGATTATTCCAATGCCAAATGCTCCAACGGGTATCATATACGCATCACATCACAACACAACCTCAAATATCCGTCCCATAACGTCAAAAGTCCCGTATATGCCTTTTCCTTCCATCCTTATCTTTTCCTCCATTTACCAGATAATGCTTTTAAGAGTTCCCAATACTCCATATCTCAACGCCCAGAATGTCAAACTTTTCCCCTTCTTCACTCAAAGGCTCATTGCCGAATGTCAAACAGTGAGAACTGACGCCCTTTTCGAAATTATCATCTAGCCATAATCCATAATGCCCGTCTCCACCCCCAACACTTAAGAAACCGGTCTCGCAGAATATCATGTAGTCGTTTACGCCGGAATAAGGGAAAGCTTTGAAGCGGATGCGCTCCGGGGTGCTCGCCTCTGTTGCGGGAGATCTTGGCGAAGGAGGCGCGAGATTGGACATTGAAGATGTAGGTGAGAGTAGCGAAGATGAGGAATTCGATATCGTGGTACTGCGCTGCAGATTCGTGGTATCGGCTGAAGGGGGTGGAGGGAGGAAATTGGGGAGAGTCGCTGCTGAGAGAATTGAGGCGCGCCAGAGGAAGCATTCGCCTGTACCGAAGTAATGTGGCGACGGATGCGGTGCCTCTGTAAGATATGCTCCAAAAAGCTATTGATCAATCACAATTAGCTTCAGTCCATCAATGTGTATATAGAAAAGAAAAGGGGGAACATACCCCTCCATCGCCATCTTTGACCACCAACACAAACCCATTCCTCAGTCCCCGCAGCTCATCACACCTCTTATAAAGCGTCCCCAAACTAACACCATGCTCCTCCAAACTATACACCAAATTCCACTCCTCACACAGCTGCAACCTGGGCGGAACCAACAATCTAATCTCCTCCGCCAGCGCCCTCGTCAACAATCTCGCGCTCTCCGCCGTCCCCTCACTCCACCCCTTCAAGTTCACCGGATATAAAGGCGGCGGTTGAAACGGACTCGCGGTACGATAAGGAGGCGTATACACGCCATCCATGCCCTCTACATCGCCTTTCAGTTTCGTCGGCGGGAACGTAGGGCTGTCAACAGGCGTATGCGCTTTCTGCGGCTCTGAAGAGAAGCGGCGTAGGAGCCCGCCTACGGCATGCGAGACTGTGGCTGGGACGGCGGCGGTCCAGGATGAGGAGGCGGAGAGGGCGCCTGGTGTTGAGGTGCCCGAGTTGGAGACGGAGGATGACGTCGAAGGCTGCTGCCGGGTGTCGTGTGCGCTTTGGGGATACATTGTGTTACTCTCTCTTCTTGTAAAGAAGGAATTCGGACCATTCGTGGTGGATGAGAGATGTTTGGGATAGAGTGTTTGCTGGGAATAATGCAGTGGAATGTTGTTACTGGGAGGTTTTAGTTTGGGAGTGAGATCACTGTGGCCTGACTGAATTCCTTCGCCTCGCCAGCTGTGGCGGGTGGGATTGCAGCCTGATTGGCTGGCTGTTTGCAAGGCTGTAACCACCCAAAAAGCTTATTAATTCTTGGATAAAGCTTGGCAGATTCGGCCTCCTACGAAATTTCAATCCCGAAAATATATTTTACTTGAACAAGTGTTCACTTCCATTCGGACGCTTTTGGCTTCTTGTCTTTGACCTTAGAGTTCCCCATGACTTTGCAATGACTACCAGAGCAGAGTAGGGTGGGTCAAGGAAGGTGCGTTGTGGGCTTCAACTCCTCGCAACATCTACGAAGGTACGAAGGTACCGGTGGTACTCAATCTACTCCACCTTTCTTTGTCCCTCGAGCGACTTGGCCGACATCCAGCTGCTATATCTTGGTGTAACATACAGTTACTTCTTATATCTCACATCAAGCGATTGGGAATGTCTAATCGGAGAAATTTGAATTTAACTATCCGCGTCCCTGCTTCAACATCCATGGCGATTTGATATTTTCCTCCAATTTGAGAGCATGAACACGCGTTATTGAATTTATTTGTCTCAACATTTACACCAATCCCAGCGTTTTCGGGGTTGTACACAGTCCCTCACCGAATGCCCGGCTCGTGAGTGGGCAGAGTCGACGCGGTGTAATGCACAGCCACACAGCACAGCCTTGACAGTATAAACACCTGTCTTGGGTCCACACGGCCCGTGTTGGGTTTTTTCTAATAGCCATCAATGGCCTTCTCATGCTCTTTCAAGCCTCTAGCACTCTTTCACGAAATCTGCCGTCATGTGCTACCTTGTCATAGAGAGGTATAGTGTTTGCAGGTGTCTGTATTACAAACATAACATCGATGCCTGTCCACAATACGGAGAGCAGGGCCATAAGGTTATAGAACGCACTCTTTTGGTTGGCTATGCTTGCGAAAAGCACTCGAATCACCAAAAACAATCACTTTGGTCCAATGGCTCCGAGTCTCTGGATCAAGCAACCCTCGGCGGTGGCAGTGGCCACGGAGTTAAAATCACCAGTACTGCCGCTCTGAGAGCGTTGAATGACGCGCAATTGGCGGAAGACGACGAAACATCAACGGAAAGATATGATGAATCTGTTATGGACACTGCGAGCACAAGAACGTCAGTCGATAACGATCCGCCTGACGATGCCAAACCCCAGGGTGTGTCTAATCACAACGCGTTGGATGACTTCCGCTCCAGGCTACTTAATCCCAGTCAGTACATCAGATCCCTGAAAGACCTCGAACAAAGAGTGTGGGATAGTTCTGCAATTTCATTGTATGCCGGTCTCGATTCGAGCACTTCCTCGCTGGCTTCCTACACGACGCCTCATGGAACACATAACTACATTCCGTTCCCCCCGGTTCCTTCTGTGCTCCAAGATGTCATACCAAATCGTCTGTCCGATGATGCCTTCGCAAAGGATCCCACTAATACCTCCGATGAAGAAATAACCGCCACTTGTCGGGGTGCAGTGGATCCTACAAATGCCTTGAATCTCAACGCAATTCGAATGTGTCGGAATTTGATGCTGAAGACATTCTTCAATTTAAAGTTGCTCCAACAGTCCAATTTCTGCGCAGGTTCCTTCTCTGTCTTGATACTTGACAAGAAACGGGAGAATGTGGCAAAGCTCGTTACAATCGAGAGCACAGATTTCATCGCATTAGTATATGAACTGGAGTACATTCTCCGCGATTGTGCTTCTTTGGTGTTGAGTGCGACTGGATATGAAATTAACCTGGATCTTGACCACCAATACACTTTCCTAAAAACACCCATGGTCAACAAATATTGCCAGAGTTTGCTACAAATCAACCCAGAATATTTGCCCACTTCAGGCTTAGGTGTGGTATGTATATCCACTATGCATGACTTGCTATTGTTTCTGTGATAACCATATCTTCCAAGACGGCCAACGACTCGAGTTGTCTGAAGAAATCTTCATTGGATGAACATGGCTAATTCTCAGTTTCCCAGATACATGTGCTTCGCATTCTCACTTTGGTGCTCGACCTAGCTATTGCCAGTTACGCTGGAGCTCACTGTAGTGATTTCTTGGACGATATATTAAACGAGCATAGGATAGCTTTGCTTGCACCTTTCGCGGATTGTTCTAATGAGCTCAAAGAAAGCTCATTTCATTTTCAGCGAGGTCAACTTCAATGCCTAGACACCTTCCACCGTGGACGAGGTGTTTGGGTGTTTGTCCACCAGGGTGTGCGCCAGCTGGACCACTGTACCTGTCGACCAATATCGATAGCTTTAGTGACATCTGGGGGCCTCTTTGGATGTTTAAAGATCCCGATAGCCCAGGAAAGTACTCTGCGTACGTTGTGGGAGGCGGCTCGATCGTTCAGTGGCAACATGATCCGCTCAAGAATCCCATGTTGGTTGAGGAACGTTTTTGTCACTGGATCAACAACGAAGAATTGGAAGATGGCAAAAATGGCAAATCCGTCCCAATAAGTAGTCTTCCGTATTTTCCATTTGACGGTACGGAAAGGCTTTTGATAGGAGCTCCGACTGAAGGCCTAAGCATGGGTTCCTCTTCACCATGGACTACAAATCCTAGATGCTTGGTCCCAATTAGCAAGTTCAGAACACGACTGCAAGAATCTGGAAGGCTGTGCATCGTCGGCGCGTCGAAACCATACCACTACAACGATTCCAACCAGTACCAACTCCAAATAGGATACAGTGGGGTCAATGCAAGTGCCACTCGGCAGTACAAGCGACTTCCAGGGCAAACCCTCAAGGAAATACTCATCGAACTCTGGGCCATGGAGCCTGAAGTCCGAGATCCGAGAATCCTTGAAGATATGCATGGAATTGAGATATCAATGTGCACACACAACGCCCAGCGCATATCTCTCGCTCAAGTCCTTCGCTTGAACTGCATGCAAAATCTCTTGCGAGACTTCAATTGGAGCGACCCTACTTACCGGACTGAGTATCTTCTCACTTTACTAGATACGAATCGGCCAAAGCGGCTGAATGACGCGCAATTCAAGGAGAAATTTGACGATGCTGTTATGCTTGGCCTCAGAATGCTCAGCAAGACAGGGGTAGACAGGCAGGATAAACTTCAAGTTTTTCTGTCATCGTCATGTACACCAAAGCCTGAGCTCGTGACGATGGTGCCAAAAGAGCACAGCTGGATTGGACTCCTCAAAGACACAACCACTGAATGCGCTATGGCTGCATTCAGCCAATCGTGTCTGGAATTCAAATACCAGAATGGCGTATCCTGCGGTGGAGCTGGGAACTCTGCTCTCCGATCTGCCATGATTCCGCATTCCTCCTACTTATGCCGAGGTCAAATGAAAAAGACCCAAGATTCCTGGATTTGCGGTTGGGACTCATCTATTCTTGAAGGTGGCAAGACATTCTCTCTTGGTGAGAGGGGCAAGTTGCGCACCAAATCCAATTTGGGTGGTGGTGGGTTGGTAATGGAGTGGAGTTCGAGTTTATGGAAGATTCCGTTTGGAAAAATATCAGGGAGAGAGCAAGTGCATCGCGAGTATACGGAGGTTGATCATAGTGAGGATGCTAGGTTGGCACTGCCGGTACCTATTATCGTGATTTCAGACAAACCTAGAGGAGTCATGTAAGAGCTGGTTCGGATTTCCTGGACGCCGAAAGTATCCATAAAATATTTTTTTCGGAATCATAGATTCTACACTCGACATGCATACGGTCAGAGGTCTTCCAAGATTGACGATCAAATGACTGGACTTTCCTCGCCTTCACAAACAGCAATATCGTAAATCAAAACCCCCACCAAACCGCCTTCAATACTCGCCCTCCACGCCTTGGGCCACCATCTCGTCGCGCATATTGGACATCCACCAGGGGCAAGCCACATGAATTATCGGGGTGAGAGACATGTTTCGCTGCAATGAAAGGTCAATCTCTACCATAGAGACTGTAGTTGTGCGTTTGGCCCCGACTATTTACAACAGGCTTTTTCAAGGAAGTTTGGTCGAGAGCCTGAGATATCATTGTGGCGGCGCTGGGCTCGCTTATTTCAGGGGGCGAATCGCCTCTTCCATCAGTTCCCAGCCGCCTAGAAGAACCTAACAAAAGTAAAATGTATGAGGCGAAATATTTCCTCAGCGATGCGAAGGTCGCGGCCGCAAGTATCTGTTGAAAGAACCAATGAGCGCCATTCCACCGCAATCTGTAAGACACTAGCTACCAAGGATGCTAAAGCGGGTGATGGATTTATTCCCTTGAGTAGGCGCTAAACGCCAAGAGGGTTCTTCAGGGAAAGATTACAGGTGTTAGACCCGGCTACAAGGCGTTTAGATACGCTCTTGACGACAACTCCTGACCGTGGCTTTCGTAATCCATTTATACCTGCTTGTTGAAGTTAGCGGATCGTCATCTTAATTAGAGCACTAACTTCATGCAGCAGGAGCGCGAGCATTCCGTCTATCAGCATTGCTTAGATAAAAACCGACCCGGCAAAAGATGGACCATGTCGAATAAAATTGAACTGCCAAGAAAGCATATAAAGACTCAAGCTTTTCACGCATTCTTAAAAAGCTTAAATAATCTACGACGGTTGTAACATGTTGTTCTTCTCCCGCTCAGGCTTCGTCGTTGCTCTGGTTGTGCGACCGGCATTTTGCAGCCCCGCACCCGCCCAGCAATTTTCCAACCCCGCCATCGCAATTTCAGAAGCACCGTCCACACAACAATTCGGCCTCAGTGCAAACCCTCATCCTGACATCTTCAGCAGTCCAGCTAGAGCAAGATTCCAACACTTCAAAAACCATGGCAACCATGGTAAAGGAAGTGAAACAGTCAACACAATTTTCAGCGGTGTTTACCCTGTTCTGAATGTCACATTCCTCGGGAAAGAGCCCCAAGATTTCGTTGCTTTCATTGACACTGGGAGTGCAGACACTTGGGCTATATCAAAAGACTTCCAGTGTCTAGACATCGAGACGAAAGTGCCTCGCCCGCAGTCAGCATGCGCTTTCGGCACAGGATTCAACCCCGCTTTGGGCTCTTTCACAAACATCACCGATCAGGAATTCTCAATTGGCTATTTCCCCGAAAACGAGACTCTGCAAGGCTCAATGGGTTATTCTCCACTCAAGCTTGGGGGGCTCACTGTTCCAAAGCAGGAGGTGGCCATAGTCACGGAAGCAGCGTGGGCAGGGGATGGAACCACAGCAGGTCTTCTCGGCATGGCATATCCGATTTTAACGTCCGCTTCTTATAGAAGTAATGGGAGCCAAGCGGAGTATGATCCAGTTTTCACAACTATGGTGAAAGAAGGGATTGTTAAAGATGCGGTGTTCACACTTGCACTGGACAGAGTTCCGCAGGGCTATTCTACATCGGCTCCAGCTGGTACCATGGCATTTGGCGGTCTTGTCTCGCCGAGATACTACTATCCACCTTTTACATCTGTTCCGATTGAGCTGTCAGCAGGCGTACCTGGGACTGAGTTGAGTTGGTATTCCGTAACCCATGAGCGTACGTAAATTCCCGAAGCACTCCATGTCCTCCTTCGCGCGAATTTCAATACCCTCTTGAAAGGCTCTAAACTCCCGAGACGCCCAAGATTGACATTGAAATACCCCAAAATACTTCATTTTTCTTAACTAAGCAATACTGACTGTGAATACTTGCAGTCATCTACAGCCTCAAGAACGGTACAATTGTATCAGGAGGAACATATCAAAGTATCGTGGACAGCGGCACGGCACCGAATTTCGTCCCTACTGAGGCAGCAAATGAATTGAATGCTCAATTTTCGCCTCCGGGTGTGTTTAACGAAACACTGGGGTACTGGGTGGTAGACTGCGATGCCAAAGCACCATTCGCAGCTTTCAAAATTGGCGGGAAAGTCATGCCTATGGATCCGAGAGACATGATTGTCCGGAGTTTGAACGGACTGCCGGGATATGAAAATGTTTGTTTTAGTGCATTTGGAGATGGCGGTGATCCTAGTAATGGCCAGATTATTGGGGAGGTTTGGCAGAGGAGTTACGTTGTGGCGTATGATGTTGGGAGGAGTATGTTGCATTTTGCGAATCGGATTCCGTACTAAAACCAGCGGCATCTAAAAAGGGAGATTTTAAATGTCATAATCATAAACGGTAGATAAAATTTGAAGTCATCAATTGTCATAGTAATGAAAGTCAACCCAAACCAGCTACTTTACTCCGGCACTGAAAGATTTCCATCGAAAAAAAAGCCCAAAACCACCCAACAAGTAAGTACGCCAATTTTAGATACCCACCCCCTGCTCGAGTTACGAACCCTGAACCCAGCGTGCAATTTCTCTCTTCTCCATCAACCATAAAACCCCAAGCTCTCAATAGCACTAACCATCTCCCCCACCTGCGCGCCAACATCCACTCTTTCAAAATTCAAATACTCATCCACCCCAACACTACACCCCGTCAACACCGCATACATCGTCCTGGCCGCCCCCTCACACTGCGCCGCCATATCCATCTTGCCCATCTGCTCAAAGCCCTCCATTGCGTACTTCAGTGCATTGCAAGTCTCCGAATTCGCCACGCCCTCAGATTCAAGAACCAATTTCCCGTTACGGATCGGATCGATGAATCCGAAATTGCGGACGACTTCGAGAGCGTATTTTGCCATTTTGGATGGGTTTTTGAGGGTCCGGTAAGCTTCTGTTAGCCAGATATTTGGGTGTACGAGGAGGAGCCGTGGGAGATTGGAGTATATTTTCGGCTCGTAAAGATCTTCGAGTTTCTTGGTGAGGCGTTCGACGTGTTTGATAGAGGCGCTGGAGGCTCTTGAAGAAGAAGCCGCTTTGAGGGCTTCGGATTTGATCTTGTTGGCCAAGTCTCTTCGTTTGATGTGCATTGCATCTGGCGAGGCTTTTTCTCCGTCGCAAAGCCGACATGAGCATGAGAATTCCCAATTTGCTGGGAATAAGTCACGTCGGAAGGTGAACGATGCGTCGGGAGTGGCGTATTGATGTGTTACCTCTGTTCCCTTTGGGATGGGGCTGATGGCGCGGACGATCATCATGTCGCCAATGAAAGAACGGGCGCAGTTGGGCGCACAGGAATGGTTGATGTAGGAAGCTTTTTTCCAAAGGCCGGTTGAAAGTGCGCCTTCGCTGGATGTGTGGTTTCGTTTCATAAGGTTGCGTGATAAGCGAGGACTACTGAAAGAGTTTCGGATTCGGATAGCTTCGACGAGGAATCTATGATGATCAGCCTGTTGGAATACTTCGGGAGGAGAAGGATTTACGTGTCTATGACAGGGACTCCATCCACCAAAGCTCCTTCCTTCCCGGCCCTGATGTAATTGCCCCCGTCTAATTCAAAGTAGCTGGGAGCTAGGTGGGGGTTGTTGTAGAGCTTTTGCACCAACTGCAAGAAGAGTGCCGTCTGAGCAGGCTTTTGTGTTCGACTATTATTGTTGAGGTTATAAAGAACCAGATCATTGGGTTCGTCCCCAGAATAGATGTCAGGAAGACAGAACGCCTTCTCGCAGAGAACCAAGCCGCCGGCTGGAATATCTTGAGTCGCAAAGAGTCCACGACCAGCGTATTTAGTATTGTTAATTTCAGTCTCCCCGCTATAGTCGGCATGATCTAAATAGATATGCTGGTCTGTCACTGATAAGGACATCTTTTCAAAGTCGTAGATCCCGTTTTGTTCCTCGTCAATACGGGCCAATGCTTCGAGTAAATCTTTGCCGCATCTCAGATCGCTTGGACTAACTCGGAGAGCCTTCTCGAAATATTCCTTGCTCTTCGAGTACTCTCGTAGCGCGTAAGCCGCTTTGCCAGCGGTGTAGTAGGATTTAGCATCTTGCTCTCCTCCTGAACATGATGCTAAAGCGTCGTCCTTCGCATTTTGGAAACGCTCACACGTGAGATTAGCATAAGCTCGTTTCCTATATGTGTCTCGAATGAAGACTTGATCGTCTTGAGGAGCGTTATCGATAGCCTGGGTATAGCTATAGAGTGTCAGCGTTGGGCAATCGTCTGTCACAGCATTGAAACCCCGTGACCAACACTTTCAAATTTGAACTCGCTCGCCGCAACTTTTTACTCAGTGTATTGCATCCTAGGTCCTCAAGATAGATATTCGTAGTATGCAGAAGAGAATTAGGTCAACGTACCACTCTATGGCTGAGGAATATTTTCTCTCTAAATACGCCTCGTCGCCAGTTTTCCTCCACTCCAGCGGCGAGATCTGCTTATGTTCAGCCACGAGCTTCATAATCATCGAGACTGCAGGATCATCGCCTCTCAACACGGCAATATCAGATGGGTGGTCGACTCTGATCACGTAGTTCGACTCTTCGCTGAATTGCACATATGGTTCCTTGATCGCCACAGTACTGTTTTGAGGTAGACTTGAGCCAGCGACCTGATGGGCTTGGTCTTGAAAAGCTAAGATGAGTACAGCTATATCGCCAGTTTCCTCTTGTATGATTGTTATGGTTTCGGTTGATTCGTATGGCGCCGTGATTGTCGTGGCCGTTATGAAACATCCTCGGTGGTGGGTTTCTATTTTTAGATCCTCGAGAGAGATCTAGCCCGCCGGGTCAGCAACAGCAGACTGGAAAAGTTGTGTTTATAAAAGATCTTACCTTCTGAAGGGTTTCTAGCGGGGAAACCGATGGCGAATACGCAGACGGTAGAACGACTAGCTTTGCCGTCTTAGCTGTCGATGACCCCTCGCGCAAACTCAAATTTTCATTGTGCTTTCTGAGAAGATCTTCTTTCGAGTGCAATCGAGAGGGCCTTTGTCCTTGAAGATTCGTAGAAAGTTGGTGCGCGAATCTCTGCGCATCCGGCGAGGCTTCGTAAGTGTTGACTGACACTTGTGTATTTTGTGACATCTTGGTAGCACAGGCAACCAATACTTTGCAAGAAAATCCCAAGTCCGGCGTGCTCAGCAAATTATACCATTGAGGAAAGTTTCTTGAAGGATTGAAAGGATCGACAATTTCTCTACACCATCTAAAAGACAGATAGCACCAAGCATGATTTGGATATAGTTGAAACCGGCAAGGGCTCGATCGCAACCGACGGCAAAAAGGAACGACCCCACTTGGGCGGCGGATAAATTGCCGGTTGGCTTGCCCTGGAGCTGCACTTGCATGACGGACATATTTGTAAACCCACTTCAGCGATCTGATTTGACAGCTGGACGCCTTTCAGCCTCAGATTTGCGCCCGAGTCTGTGGGTGACGGGAAGCAAGGGCTGAAGCCGGGGCGAAGTGGGGCTTCCCGCTTAAATAGGGGGTGCGGCACCACTGGCCCGTTTTAGGGAGCTGGGCCCCGCATCAACCAAACTCCGTCCATCAGAGGCCCTTCCGCAGGATATCGAAAGGTGGCTTATCAAGGAGCGAATCAAGTTGAGTCATTCTCAGCTGTAGCTTGTTGTCGGTGCTCTACAAATGATGACAATTAATATTTTCTCAGAATATGAAGTACGAGCCCCATACCACCGCCTCAAAACTTGAGTAATATCAAGCATTCATACGTCGGAAACATGCTTCATTATTCCCAGAGCAAATCAAACCCCATTACAATACATTTGCTCTGTAAACTGGTCTTTCCTAGAGCGCTTTTAATTCTGAAAATTCCCACCCCGTTCGATACCTGGAATTCCAACCACCCATCATCAACAATCGCAGTCGCAATCGCAGCCACCGCAGTTACAATCGCAACTGCCACTTTCACCACCCGAGCATAACTCTAGCAACCAGCAACATGCTAGGCACTGCCAAATAGTATCCAGACATTCCCCAAGACACAAACAGCAAACATCGCAGCATACAACAGCGCTCTGATTTACGGTGGGATCGCTCTGCGGGTTGCTAATACGCCGCACTTCTGTTATCTGGGGTTGGAGTCGAAGAGCCTTTGTTCTCATTGACGATGGGATTTAAGGTGCTCTCGCTGGCGACAGGGCCCCAGGACGGAGGGGTATAGATCATACCTGAAGGTGCTTGAAAACCGGAGTCCGGCTGATCTTGCTGCTTATTTTTGCTGTTCGTCTCAGAAAATGAAAGATCGATGTCGACGAATCGCTCGTCTTGCGAATTGTTCTTAGTGTTCATGATTTGAGGGTCGACGTGCCGATACTAATAGGTGTTGATCATGAGGTGCTGAAATTGAAGGTTCTACCTGTTTTATTAAGTACTTAATATGAGAATCAATGCTCTAAAGATATGTGACTCGTGCATACACCAAGTAGTTAGTGAATCTCCTGCTTTTCGTAATGAACAACATTCACATCGCTTCGCCAGGAGAAATTCCCCTCTACACGGTCCATTGCACTCAAATCACTGAATAACTCGACAATGTTCCTATTGCGATTTCTACCTCTTCTAATAGCGTAGACCAATTCCAGTCGTCCATTTTTGAGCAGTCAACAATTCGCGTATTGAGTAGTGTCTGTAAAGTAACTTCAATTGCTCTTTCGCAAACATCTTGAAACAAACATGGAGGAAAGTAACCGAGCAAAGTTCAGCTTGTCCAGCGCAAAGAAACAAAACTAGAAATGCGGCAGAAAATCCGTGCCAGCAACATATTCGAACTTGAAATTGCACTAGCAACAAAGACATCACCACATCGTCATCACAGAAGAAAGCCAAAGTATGAAAACTGCGCATATGTTCATAACACCCGAGCTCCCTCGGCCCTAGAAACTCCAAACTCCGAAGTCCCAATCCCAAGCCATTCTAAGTAATATCCAAAGTCAGTCTATATCCCCTAGCCCTTCTTAGCCCTCCGAATCAAACACCAAACGATGCCCCCAAGAATAAGCATGAACGCGGCGCCCGTTCCGAAGCCAATCATGAAATGCACCGGATCTGTGCCGACAATCGAGCGTTTTCCCAAGGGCGTGATAAGCGACATTGGATGAGCGTAAACCTGAGAAGTAGCCAGAGTGAGGTATGCGAGAAACGCAAAGATAATGTTAAATGTGTTGTTCATTCTGTATTTGCTGTGTGTAAGTTGTTGAACGTTGAAATGGCCGAGGAAGTGAAGCAACGAGGTAAGATGGATTGATGGATTGTTGTTCGAGAGTCTTTGTTGAAAGTATTCGAACGCTTAATGAGAAATGCAGTGCTAGAAATACTGAAAGGGACTCTTCTTTGTTGTGAATCCAGCCTTCGAGTCCAATCACGACCCCTCGCTGAACCCTCGTCTTTGACAGAACTTGATTGCAACGACAGCCAATACAAGGACTCCGCCTGCTATCAGCAGAATAGTGACCACCATCATGTCCGGTGTTCCATTGTGAATCATTCCCTGGGTGGTACCATCTGAAGCTGTTGAATCTGTAGCGTTGGTTGTTGGGACGAAGGGAATCGGGGACGATGCTGCAAAATTCAAAAAAGCGAGCAACGCCGCGGAATTGAGGAGGAACAATCCCATCATCGACGACGGCGGAGTAGAATTTTTGCGACCTGGACGCGGATTGTGAGATTGCAAATGCTGGACCTTGTGATTGTTGCCAACATGATATAGGTGGCGAAAAGTGAAATGGAAGAATAGAGCTGTGAATCACCCCAAGCTCGTGAATCAGTTGCGGACATATTCGGAACAGCGGTATTCTGAACTCAATTGCTGGAATGGTTTACGTTCAGTTTGTAATTGGAGGTGTGTTTCCGTCCAGCCGCTGCATTTCTCTTTCCCCCTCCGAATTCCCGCCGACTCTATGACAGACATAGGCCATAATGACAAGACTGATAGCAAATGACACCGTAATAAGGTCGGCTAAAAATATTATCGCGGATCTCCTGGCCGATTCTCTTTGATGGCTTACGGAACGGACGACGGAGTATGACCCACAGTCTAGCAGAAAAGTGGCGGTGGGGTTCAGTCTCGTCTTGAATTGTTGAGATAGAAGTCCGAGGCTCAATGGGCAGGTTCGAAACTGGTCTTTCTGGCTATTGTGGATGTTGCGAGGCCAATATAGACAGGCAGTGTTGGTCGTAGAGCAAGCGGTAAGATCAGGAGATCGGCAGTGGATGAGTACCCGAGGGATGGAAAGTTCAAATCCATTTGACAATGCCAAATGTGCATCAGTGACCGGTCCACATTATTTCACAAAGTCCGAGAGTGTCACTATTTCTTAAAGCTTGCAGAGAGCGCAAGGCACAGAAAGGCCGACAGCAAAACTGCTTTGGAACTCTTCAATTTGTTCCTTCCAGAAAAGTCCCAATACCGGCCTCAACACCCTCAGGACTGGGCTTCTCGGCACAAACATCCGGTTCAAACCCGAAATTCATTTTCAAAAAGTTCCTCGTCGTAGGTCCAATCGTGACAATAAATGTCTTTCCATCCCGCTTCTCATCGATCTTAGCCTTTCCAGTCTGCGTATCTAGCATACCCAGCGCGCGTAACATGGCTTCACACCCCGTGGGTGAGAATACGACCACCCATCTCATGGCCTTATCTTCCGTCTCTTTCAACAGCCTGGTAAAGTCTTGCTCGAAAGATTCCATAACGCCTGTTCCATACACAACTAGCTCGTCGACTTGTATTTTTCGATCTCTTGGTAAAGAGGGGTCCATAAGCGTTTTCGGTATTATGTCGCGTCTCTGCTCCCCAACGAGAAATAGCAAGGGAGGCTTCGTCTGCTTCTCTTTGTGCCATTCGCCATAATGGTCTAACATGTAATGCGCCAACGCTTCTCCATTTCCTGTCTCAGAGCCGAAGATATTGAGGGGCGGGGTCTGGTGTATTGATCGGAGAGCTCGAGAAGTGGCGGGTCCAACGGTGTATATTGGGACATCTTTTAGATGCGGCCAGTTGGTATCACCTGTAAAATACAGCTGTTAGAGGGTGTTCAAGCAATGACACGGGAGACAGGGTATGTACCTTGCCCCTCCTCAACCAGCTTCGCAAATGCTTCGACGGCTCGCTGCGACGTAAATATCAATCCTCCATATTTCGCGCCAGCCTGTCTGCCAATATCCTTATTGCGCAGCGCATCCCTCACAACTTTTAACCCCTCTTCCAGCAATTGATGCTCTAGCACAGGTACAAAGACCGGTTGGAATTGTCGCCCCTCTTTCACAGCATTGAATTGCTCCTCGTACCCATCATTCGGCACCGATTTCGTCTTTAGTAAGAATACGGGCGTCTTCTCGTTCACGCCCTCTCTCATCATTATCGTCGTCTTCGCATCATGATGGTCGTTGTCATAAAGTTGCGCCTAAAAGGTCCCCGAACGAGCCTAAGAAATCTGACGATAGCGATGCCGAGGCCGACGCGGCCGCCTGTGCCTTGAAGCTACAAAAAACCTCCCACAAGCTCATATCAACAACTGGATCTGAAACTTCGAATCCCGTTTCCACAACGCGAAATCACACGGGTTTACCTTACGTGCTCTGGGGAGGTTATAAATATGGGCGAGGAGACCCGGGAGACCGGTTCGAGCGGCACAGCGGTTCCAACGTCAACTGATACTCCCACGCCGAAGCTCCGGAAAGGCGTTGTACTTGGGAAAGATGGGAAACCGTGAGCAGATTGAACTACTTGGATCTGCGGAGAGCTGACAGGTCGCAGATGCCGCACCTGTACATCGCTCGCGGACTTCACCTCCTCCACCAAGAAAATCAGCAGGACTGCACCTCTGAAGGACTGCCCACCAGATGTGGAAGAACTGGGGCGATCGAGCTGGACCCTTCTACATTCGATTACGGCTACATATCCTGAAAAGCCGAGTCCGAGTGATCAGAGCAACGTGAAGCAGTTTATGGGACTGTTTGGAAAGCTGTATCCGTGCTGGGTTTGCGCGGAGGATTTCCAGGTGTTTATGGAGAAGAATAAGGTTAGGGCGGAGAGTAGGGACGAGTTTGGGAAGTGGATGTGTGAGGCGCATAATGATGTTAATAGGAAGCTTGGAAAGAAGGAGTTTGATTGCTCGAAGTGGGAAGAGAGGTGGCGAACGGGTTGGAAGGATGGGAGTTGTGACTGAGGGTTGTATGATACGATGGGTGTATAAATGAGCGTAGTACTTTTGATGAAGCATAGCGCGTGGATATTCTGGGCATATATGGGCATTCGGAAAGGCGTTATTAGATGGATAGAGATCTCCTCTCGCGAATTGTACCGTATTCTCTCCTCACTTATTGTTAGACAGGGGTTGCTAAATAATTTTGAAAGACGCATAATGCCTTCCTGATTTGAGGCTCCGGCTCTTATAAGAAACACCCGAAGGAGTTATTGCAGCTGTGGAATAAATGTTCCAAGAGAAAAATGACGATTGTCGCTTTCAGACCAAGCCGGCGGATCTAACGATGCCTACTTCTCCGTTTCTCGGACAGAGGAAGGTTCTTTCTCTAGCCCAGACGCTGCATAAAGCCAGATGCTCTCTACTTATCCAATCTCCCGGTAATTTGAAGATCTCCTTTATTAAACATTTTGATGAACTAGCAACATCCTGGATATCATGGCGTTCGAACCTTATCTCACCTAAGGTAGCGGTTCCGAGATCATTCAGTGGTGCTGTTGGAGGAGACGGCGAATGGACAGAGAGGTCTTCCTCCCACAGAATCTGCCAAGAGCAAATTGAGAAATCTCTGGAAAGGAATACAAGACGGTCTTTTGTAAGAAACGAGAGTGCGAGGGAGATTTGAGAAGTTACCTTCGGCGGCAGAGTGGTGGGCGTGACTACCATCGGCTCTCCGGTTTGTGCAACGTTGAAAGCATCTATTGAGGACTTCGAGAACGAGGATGTCGCAAAGTAAAGAAATTCCTTTTCTCTTGGGCTTCGGCGAATCGACATCTGAACCAAAATGTGCTTTTTGTCGGAAGTGACAAGGACTCGATCAACAAAACTTGGGCTCGGGGTGCTCTCAAGTTTGCTGTCATGACTCGAGGTTATGATTTGGCATTTTGTTCGTTCAGTGAAGCTCCAATCCAACATCTCGATACTGTTAGGTCCAAATGCAAGGATCAATGTCGGATCTTGCGGGTGTGTGATCCATTTGCTCCCATCTGAATACCAATCCAGCGAATCTACGACCGAGGCTGATTCGAGAGATATCCTACAGATAGTTGACGATGTGCATACCAGGAGATGGTTTGAGTCTGGTTGGAATAGTAATTGTAGAACTGGTCCTTTCGTATTGCTTCTCACCGATACTTCAGCCTTCTTTCCCAAAATTGGGTCGGATCCAGAAGTGCCGGAAGCTACCGACACAACGTACACTTTCTTGCTAGAGTCTGAGAAGCAGATGAATAGTCCGTCAGAACTCCAGGTCAGTTGCTCAATGCTCAAAAAGCTTTTGGAGACGTGGATGTCTGAAAGGCGTCCTCTTTGGGTGTCAAAAAGCCGCACCATTCCGTACTCTGTACCACAGCAATAGAGTTTGCCCATTGGCGACGCCGCAAGTGCCGTAATTGAGTCGATTCTTTGAGACATAGTTGTGGATGCGATGAGGCTCGGAACGATGCTTTGTGTCTCACTTTCAGTCTCGGATCCTTTGCCTAATTGCTCTGCATATTGCATCAACACGTTCGGTTCCCATGCATTTCCATAGTACCCTCGAATGTCATAGAAGCAGCGTGAATCTGGACTGAAAGCTAGACCAAGCACCGTATCTTGCGATGCAAGCTGATAGAGAAGGTTGAATTCCAAAGTTGTGTAAACTTTAACGGTCCCATGCACGTCACCTGTGGCGAACAGGTTGCCGTCGCTGCTCATCGCAAGTCTCGATGCACCCGTTGCGATCTCTTCAGGCTCGCCTTCATAGGGGTTCCATTTGAAGATCACTCCTTCAATGTAAAGCCCCAAAATCTCTGGACTATGTGGATGCCACAAAGCTTCGATAACCTCCCCTCTGGCCACTTCATCTCTGGCGCGCCAGCAGTGGCTAATATGAACTGGTCCATCAACCTCCCATGCGGATAGCGGATGTCCGCGGTAAGCCACAGCTATCAAACTTCCATCATTGCTCAAGGTCATATAACTCGAAGAATTCAAGAAATGCCCTTCAAGCTCTGGTTCTTCAAGATCTGCCACGAGTTTCCAACCCGGCGATGGCTCGTTTAATTTGAGCGATCTGATTCTTCTATCGTCTGTGCCAACTAGAAGCGTATTATTGTTGTTGGTTAGGAGCATGGTAAGTGGTCGAGGTCGTGATTCGAGGTTCTGGACACATAATCTGCAGCTTCCTGTGGAAATGTTCCAGACTTTGGTGGTCTTGAAGCCGTACGTAACCAACAACGTCCCGGTACTATTCAATGTCATGCAGTAGACGCGCTCATCGTGCTTTATTGGACTGAACGTCCCCTCTTCGAAGATTGAGGAACCGAAGACTGATACACTCCCTTTTGAGGCGAGGATCGCGATTTGAGTCCCCGCGGCGGAGATAGAAGACGCGTAGGTTCCGAATCCGAGAGATAGTCGCGCCAACGAGTCATCCCAGTCTTGCGTTGAGAATCCTGACACCGTCAGTGTCTTGGTCTTAGCCTCCGTCTTTCCAAATTGTTGATAGATCGCAGAATTGTGAGGACAAAAAGGAGGAATCAATTTGTATATCGATTCAGGATTTCGGCGAAGGTTTGAACTAAACTTCCCAACTAATTTTACTAGATCAACGGCCCAGCTTTCGATAAATTGTTGTTCCATGGTCTGAGGATTCTCATGCCGTGCTGCTACATATTTTCTTCGTCTAGCAGCAAACATTGAGAGATGCTTCGATGCCTGAATAAGGACATGCAGCTGCATGTCGGTCGCAAGGATTTGAATCCATGTCAAGATCCATTGCCCGGTCAGGAACTTCTTTACAGCGTTGAAGACTTGCTCGGAATCAGGCGAAGTGGAAGTCAAGTGTGAGGCCCACCAAATCACGCTATATTCGACAAACGGAGGTCTCGAATTCCGACTGAATTTTGCCCGAAGACCATGGGATGTAAGACACCGCATACAGCTTAAATATATCTGCTCGTGGGCGGCGTCACGATTCACGCGAAACGGCCGGTCGACATCCCCCAGTAAATATTCGCGAGCTGTCTGGTGGATCATGGCGACATTCCCGCTATTATCAATGACTACGAAGCCACCACACAGATTCGTGATAGATTGCTGGAAATCAAGCATCTCTGAGACATCCGAATCTAATGCCTGCGACAGCTCAGCAACTGTCAACACGCGGAACGAACAAGTGACGCGTTGGAGGATAGTCGATGCTAAAATCTGATCGGATGGAGATAAATTTTCCGTAATCGACAAGGCCATACGATCGTATATTGCTTCCATGCCAGGCGGTAATTCTCGTAAAGATCTCTCCACGTCGACATGGGTATGACATGAGTTTATCTTCTCGACAGCAAGCCGCACCCACTAATAGATTAGTGTCGATCAAATTTTGTATTCTCGGGGCACTTACAAGAAAGTTGCTCTGTGATCCTTCAATGATTCGCTGAGTGATACTTTCTCGGACCTCAGGGGAACCCCGCATTCTGAGCTCTTGAGATATGTGACAGCGTAGATCTTCCACGTGTCCTCTGAATGTAATAGCCCCTTGAGAGACTTCTTTTGTAATTTTGCTGAGACCTGCTGCTATCTCACAGGTTTCGCGGCTAATGAGCAAGATCCGGATGGGCAGCGTTGAGATCGCAATGTCAGAAAGAAGTTTAATACTTGTGCGAATATCATCAGCTTCATCCAAGCCATCTATTACCCAGTACAGAGGCTGCTCATCTTTCATATTGAACAGTAGCGATTTGAACATCCGTTGCCATATGATCTTCGGGTCGACGGTCTCAAAATCGACTGCTTCATCTGCCAGCTCAGTCAGCTTCTCAAGAAAGCTGGGCACCTGTTGGGCGATCTGATAGGCCAGTGAGCGAATCAATAGGCCTAGACTCCTTTTCTTTCGGTCGTTGAATCTGATAAAGAAATATTGACAGCGCAGATCTTGCTCCACGAGACTATTGATGATGAAGGATGACAATACAGACTTCCCAGCGGCTGCACCACCGTTGACCCAAAGTAAGTTCGGGGTTGATTTGTGAGCTCTCAGCCATTCCACATAAGCGGGTTCTTTTAAAATCCATTCGTTGGTACCACGAGTCCACTGGTCCCTGAAGAATATGTAGTCTACATCTGGCAATTCCGAGATGGCCAACATAGCTTTCAGATCAAATGATTCTCTCAGATTCGATACCACTGGCCCTTTTGACAATTTTGCGGGATTCGCAGGTAATATCTTGCCCATGAGCGATTTGAGAATGTTTCTGACGGTAATATAATTAGGGTCCCTGTTGTTCTCGAACTTGCAAACACCGTGGTGGTCCGCATTTAACGGCTTAGATATCTCGCCCGGGTAGCCTAGTACAGATGAGTCCTTTTCTAGTATCATCTGGATATTTTAGCCTATAGTTTGAAGTTATCCATAGACTGTGACTCACCACTCGAGCATTTTTGAGGCCGATGGAAGTGGGCTGGGTTTCGTAAAAAGATATAATGTCTAATCTTGGTGCAATATGACGAAATTGTTCATTAAGCTTTTGCAAGGTAAAAGAACTTTTCGCGAGCTCTGCGATATACTTCTTTGAATTGTTGACGCCAGTCGATGAAAGTATACGATTTAGCAAGACCGCCAAATTAGTACCCCGGTGTGGCGTTGATAGAAAAGTGATTGCCGAGATGGCCTTCACAATACTTTCGTACTCGGGGTCATTTTGACCTTGCAGATATGCCTGTCTTTCGTAAGCACTGTGAATTGAAGGCAACGACGCATGCTTACCTCCTTGACGATGAGCCCTCCCATGCTATGAGCAACGAAAAACAGAGGGACCTTGGACGAAAGTTAGAATCATAACAAGTAATGATCATCATTTCACTCACACTTCCCACAGTCAAATTCGCTCCCTGATTATCTATGGCATACTTGAGGTCGTAAAGCAATTCTTTTGCAAAGTCCAGTACTACGGTACTGGCATTGCCTGGCTTGTGGAAGTTAGATTGATATCCAAAGCTGAGAATTCTGGCCATGCAGATTTCAGGCTCAAGAGGAAGGAAAGTCGAGGGCCAGAAGAGCTCGGGATTTCTGTCTTTCGACCAGGTCATTCGGCTGCTGCCTCCCAGACCGTGTACGAAAACGATATCCGCTTTGTGATCAGATTCAGGAGTGTATATAACACTCAGACCCAGTGGTCCAGGGCTCTTCTCGCTGTTCTTTCGCAAGACCCCCGCATCGTCATGCGAATTTGAGGCGGACACCTTCGCCGGGACTGGATGGGAAGTATCATTGTGTGGCTTTGAGGCGCGACCCTGATCCCCATTTTTCCTCCTTAAGCTAAAATTCTTCGAAAACTATAAAACATTCGCGAGTAAATGAGAAAGGAGCTTTCAGAGCAGATGCGAAAACTAACCATGACTTTGCAAGCGAAATTTAGAGTAAATTCCAAATTGCGCTACTGTAGTACGCCACACTGGTACAGGTCTCTCACTTCATTGATATTAGAATCTGTCATTCTAATATTTGAAAAAGTATTGACACTGATACGACTGAAGCAAATGTCGATGAATTACGATTTGCGACTTTCGGGTTGTATAAGGTTTGAAAATCAAAGCAACCGTAGGGAAAGATCGTCTGAGCTTGGATAAACCGGTGGCTGCGGCTACTGTACTGGAGTGCAGCTACTGCACATAAGCGCCTGCCCTGGTGGCCCCTGTTTTGTGCTGAAAATAGAATGATTGAGAAGCCTGGAATCCACAGTCGAGTACCAACTGCAGAACGTTTGATGATCCTGCAAGGCATTTCCAGTTGAAAACGAAAAGGAGCAGAGAGACACAAAGGCACATGTCGCGCGAAAGATGCCCTGCGAATGCGATGACTGCCAATAGCACTGGACTCTAAATTTGAGGAGAGCCGAGAATGTAAAATGAAGAGTGAATATTTGATTGGAAAGAGCAAAAGAAATATACTCGTTATGAGAAGATTTATGGAATTAAGGAACGGAGTGGTCTAGGTTAAAAAGCCTTGCGGGGCGATTCCCGCCAACCCAAACGCTGAAGCCACAAATTAGCGAGGCACTCACTGCTTACAAGCTCAATCTGTGTATTCATTGTAGCCTTTCGCCACTTCAACGCTGAAGTGGCGACAGAATTCGAGGCATACGAATACGTTGTGCAATTGTGAACAGTGACGAAGCTGTGTTCGTTGGGTAGATTACTGATGGGCTACCACGTCTGAAATTCTTCGCGCAGCTTCAGGAGCAATACATACGTAGCGTAGGTATATGATTTCCCCAAAACCCCTAGCGAACACTTTGATAATGGAAATTGGTTAATTATCAGTAATGATTCTAAAATAAGTCAATGAGAAAATAGAGAGTCGGGAAAAGAGAGACGAAGTTGTACTGACACCGCGAAGAAGGAAGATCCAACGAGAGGCATTGAACTGCCCCTTTCGAAATATACTTCATATTACGATTTCCGATTAAGTCCAATTCGTATTCCATAACTCATATAACATAAAAGTTTGCGCAATTGAAGCTATGATTACTTACACATTAACCCCCCATCCCCAGGCTCCCATCTCACCCCTCTTCTTCGCGAAAAGCGCCCCCAACCTCCCCATCAACACCCCTAAGCACTGACGTGGCAAAACACCAACAGCACAGCCCGACCACACAGCCAATTTCAGGGCAACAACACTTGTTAACTATTCTCTCGGTTTCCCTCAGCTTACATTTTCTCGATCGCGACTCCACTTGGTTCACTGCTACGAAGTGTCAATTTGGAACAAACAGCCCGTCATATTCCTTACGATACTTGTTTAGATCATCTCGCAGATAACGCGACACTATGAAACTCAAGAACAGCTTTGTTTCGATGATTCTGGTGGTGTCCTCGGCCATCCTGCCCTCAGTCACGACAAGTCCTGTACCTGGGCATCATCTCTCATTCATTCAGGAGGCAGTCAGCGCATTCACCGCCAAAGCTGAGAAAGAATTTGGCTCTGGTAAGTACCCCCCCTACCGACCGTTTCTTTCATTTCTACTTGCTTGAAACATCGCCGGCCACATAGTCTGACAGGTGCCCAGTCCCAAATAGCCTTGGCGAGGGAAAGGCTATAGGGCTTGTGAACATTCAAGTGGGGCCTAAAAGCAGGGGCACGAAGGTCTTTTGGAAGGGAGAGGAAATCATCTCTCGGGAGAAGGAGATCTTGTGAAATCAATACGGAGAGTGGCTCGGCATCTGGGAATGTTCTCCAGAAAGCTCGTCTTTGAGGCGCAGTACAGATCTTGCGTCCAATAGCCGGTTCCCCTCCTTCGCTCGCTTCGATACATTGATCCAAGAGGTGTGGATCGTTAGTGTAATGTGTTTAGTTAAACCTACATGGGTGGATAGCTAGGGGAAATCTGAATGCATTTTTTCGACTCATGGATCACCGGGAAAGAGCTTCAGTCGATTACATTCGAAGTCAGTCACCGAGAATTGTACGGAGGTTCGGGAAGAAGTCGTGTGAATTACAGCATTTAGTGTTAACATACCCTGTGAGCTGCTGTGGAGCACTGGAGACAGTGAATGGTACACCAAGTTCTGGCTCGATCGCTGAAATTCAGTCCTTCACATTCAAGCTCAATCTCGCCTACATGTTTCGATCACACTACAGCATCAGAACCGGCATTTCCATATGTTGTTATAAGCAAAGCCTCTAAATAACCATCCTATCTGTTTGAAACAACTCCCTCCAATTATACAAAACCTCAGACCAAAGGCTTTAGACATCATGTCTAGCATTCTTACTCATATGTCGGATTTTTACACCGTACTGGCTCAGTCAGAGTGCGCACTCCATCTCATGACATCGACTTACTTTGTGGAATATATATGGAAGCGGCAAGAAGCATATTGCGATACCACCAAGAAGCGAATTCCCTGGGCCAACCCCCAACTTCCGGAAGAGCTGTCTCGCCTTTTCAAAATTTTGGTTAGCTAGGGTGCCTATAAATATGTTTTAATTGGAACTTACGAAAAGTGGGAAGGCAGCACCGAATGAAGCGCGGAACAGTGCATTCCCGGCGAATATAGACGCTGCGTAGGTGGGGTACGCTATTCCGAGATAATTGATGACCGGATTAAAAAGTGTAATTATGCCGATTGTAAAGAAGCCAGATCCAATAATAGGCATGATCCAATGGATGCTCTCCCGTGCGGACCAGCCATACCAGAATAAACAAATTGGCAGAGCGAAAGACCCAAAGAATGCTGGCGGAAGGACCATTTCAGGTTTAAAGGTTGGCTTCGTGAATCTTGGAATAATACCATATCGTACCCACAACAAGAAGGGAGGCAGGGTTATAACACCACCAACCAGGATTCCTAGAAAAACAAGTCCCTGTTGGCCGGAGTTGAAGCCGTAGATGTCCCCAAACACGATAGGAAACGACTCAAACCAGATGAAAAATACTCCGTACACGAGAGCGGTGTATAAGTCCATGAAGAAAACAATAGGCTCGGAGAAGGTCAGTGTGAAGGCTCTCCCGAGGACAGTCAGATGATCCTTCGTGGTATGATGAGCGGCATCAATTTCAGACTGGCTTCTGAATCGATCGTCTCCTGTCATTGCCCGCAATCTTTTGGCTCTCTTGTACAGAATATTTGCTGAACTGGTTTCTGGGAGGAAAAAGAAAATCATGATCAGCACAAAAGAACAGAGCCATGTAACTATCCAAATTGTCCAACGCCAGCCTTTCACTGGGGCGGCAAACCCGCCGAGGATCGGACCGAACACAGGGCCAAGTATGCCGAATGAGCCCCAAATGCAAATTCCATAGGCAATGCGTGCCGGATCGTATACTGCAAAATGTTCCAAGTTAGCATGTTAACTTTGGGGGGGGATCGATGGTGATATGGAAGATTAGCGTGGATGTCTGAGTACTACATGAATAGCAAGACTCCAAACATGTAGCTAAAGAGGGAAGGGTCTCCGGCAACCTACTGTCTGCGATCGTAGCACCACCAGTTGCCAGACATGGGCTCCCAAAGAACCCAGTCAGCAGTCTGAATATAAGAAACATGGGCATATTCACAGCATAACCGGTTGGAAGCTGAAGCAAAACGAAAGCGAGGAGCGTCCAGAAATATATGCCACCTCTTCCCAATTTTGGCATCTCAGACATTGGAGACCACTACAAGACAAGGCAGTCAGTATTATCCTAATCAATAATCTTTCGGGGGTGTGATTTGCTCTTCGGGGAGTGTATGGAGTAAAAGCGAGTATGTAAGATAAAACCAGTGGGAATTAGGAAGCATATAAACAAAGACCAAGCGTTGCTTACGAGCATCGGACCCAAACCATAACCACTGATGATATCGTTAGCACTGTTCATGTTGCAGGCATGCCTTGAGACAATCAAGACTGGGATTCTTTACACTGTGAAAAGAGAAAGTCCAAGTGTCGCGACTGTCTCACTGGCACCAAAATCCTTCATGATACTTGATTCGCCAGGGACATATATGGAGCTTCCCATGTAGACCGCGAAGTTAAGGAGACATATTTGAAAAGAGACTAGTAGCTTCCAGCCACTGGACCAATTTTGAGGATTCTGTTCCAAATTGTGTGAGAAGAAGTTGCCCAAATGTGTGTGGGAGCATTGGGGGAAGTACCTCAGGGTCATCGGGGCCATACCAATCTACTATATAGACATCTTTATCATTTTCCAGGACCACATTCTCGTTTGAGTGTAGAGAGCCAGGATGAGGCGTGTCAAGTTTTTGTGTCGAGAGCTTTAGGGAATCGTTGGGATCTTGGAGTTTTTCCGCGCTCATGTGCCGTCCTACCGATCTAGATGTCGAGGTTTTATTTCGCTGAAGAAATGATTTCCATATTGACGGATCAATTTCATCGGAATACTGAAGGATTTTGTTGCTGGACAAATACCGCACGAGAAGGCCAAATTGCGTCTCGCGAATTTGGATGCTCATTTTGAGTTCCTGAACGCCAGCTTGTTGTATTGGAAAGCAGTGACTTTCTCGCCAAGAAGCTGTTAATTAGACAGGACTTTGTAGAAATGAGATAGAATGTGGGAATTGAATTGGCAACTATTACTTACATCTGAATTATATTTCATCTTTGGCAAGTCAGACAGTGTCGGAGTTATAGATTACTCAAAAGGGTTAAAGTATATGAGATCGATTAAACCCGAAAAAGGCCCCTGCGCTGCAGGCTCCACCCCACCCCTATCACAATTTCTGGGAGAGAGTCTCTAGAAAAATCCACACTCATTTTAAAGTAGCCTATCATTGAGGCTTCTTACCAATATTTTCACCAGGCACTACAAGTAATGAAACAGAGGCTCGCCGCTCCAGGTCTCGCGGTACACAGAATATTTGTAAAGGAAATAAATTTTGGCTTGTGTTTTCCCGATGCTCTAGAAACTTACACCTTATATTTATTGATTTAGGGAGTTGAAAGGGGCGTTGAAAGTTACAAAAAATGGTGGTGCAAATATCAACAGATCATGAAGTTCACCGCGGGGGTGCATAGTGACGCATCGTAACCTGTACCACTCCAATGATCTACATCCGAGAACCAATTTCAGGCTGCTAAATTCTAAACAATGTCATTGTCAGCAGCCAAGCGTTATACATGCAGTTGGTCTTGAAATCGGATTTAGGCTGGAGATACTTTCGGAGTTAATGGTTTTGACATCGAGATGCATATGAAGGATACGCCAAGGCTATATTGATCGAATGAATTATCATTCCTCCTGATATCTAGTCTCCTGACCTAGAGACTGTCTCCAGGTCTTTGATGATCATTCGATAGCACCAATAATCCGTTTCTGCCGCAACAAATTTCCGTCACCAAATGGTCTCCTGAAACACCTGCTAACACTTCGTAAATTTCGTAAATTTCCGTGTAATTCTCTCTTATTCAGGTAAAACAGTCACAATTATGTTATGCCTGTATGTCTTTAAAGATAAATTATGTTTGTTCTAGTAATTAGGTGGAGCCTTTGGGCCTTCTGCCCCTATTCAGGGGCTCGTCTAAATTGGTAATTCATTCCTTGGTGACAGAGACGATACCTATCATCATCAAGCAAAACGTGTCTATCACCCCGTTATCGGAGACCCAGGCGATTCACTCTTCAACAAAGGCTATATCGAACCTCAAAGCCTTGGGTAGATCGCACGTTTCAATAGCTGCAGCCTCCGTGCCGAAAGAGGAGTTGGTAAAAACAGATCCCAGCTGCAAAGCTCACCACACAAAACTCGACCCCTTCCAGTCAGATACGCGTTTACCAAGTTTATGCTGTGCTGATGACATGAGTCGATCATAGAACGATCAATGCCCACCTAGAACTCGTCCCATGTCGCTCGGGAGCCTTTGGCAATCCGAGAAATGTGAGAATATTCGACCTATCACTGCTGATTCCAACCCTACGTCAGAGAATCGACCCTTCTATACCGCCTCATTGTCCAGTAAAGTTGTAATTCCTGGCACGATTGCTGTATCTCCGTAGTGGGGACATTTTTCGCACGTGTTAACTTTACCCCTTTTCCCTCGCTTACGAAGTGGAGGGAGACTCGAGGCTGACTAAGCTCTTTGTCCCATTACGGTAGGAGGGGTAGTGCGGGGCAAGATGGCCAATGTCTTCGATTAGACATGTCAAAAGTGATCATCGGAGTTCAAATTAAAAAAAACTTCTACATAAATCTACACACCCTCTCTGATTCCATCTTTGCCCATTTTTGGGCGAACCCACTGAGCAGCTGTGCGTCAGTGCGTGCCACATATTTACCATATTGGATGCCATTTCAAAACTGAGTAAATTTCGTCGTGATGTTCTACCAAAGTTGGGCATCTAGCAGATATCTTATTTGAAGGCTGCAGCTGCTTGGAGCGTGTAATTACTAGATTTGCAATGTTATGAATAGTTTGCTTGGTGATACAAATGAAGTTGGCCAAAAAGATATCATTCTCAAAAGCTCCATCCGAAAGATGTACAAACGCTACATAGAAAATTCGAAGCAACCCGGCCGTAATAAGCAAACAGTGGTACAGTACAACAATAAAATATCAGAGACATCCACCCTACTAATTCCTACAACTAGAAATGACAAGGCAGAATGACAGAAGGAAAATCACGAATATTCATCCTACACGAAACCTTAACTCCAACTAGTATCCACTTCTATCATCATGCCAAGTTTTTTCGCGTCCGTACGCGCCATAAGCTTCATATCTCGGTTCTTCTCTATAGTCAGCGGCATTACACTCACCAGCCACCGCTTGGCTCACCATAATCATCGTATTCTCTCCAGCGGGGGGAGTTCCCTCGTCGGCCGTGTCGTCGTTGTTCCTCCCCAATATTCGAAGTCCCCGACGAGTGAGGTGGGGTCGTGTTTTCCTTTTCTCTCTCCTGCTGTCTGCGCTTCTCTTCTGCTTTGGCCTGGGCTTGCTTCGCTTCGATTTCGGCGCTAATGCGTTTCTCTGCATTTTTCTCTGCATCCTCTCTGATCTTTTTCTCATAATCTGGATCCCAGTTAGTTTGAATCCGAGGAGGAAAGAGGTCGTGACTCATAGGGGAAGCCTACGTGTGAAGCATCTGTGCTGTATCTCGCCTCGTTTCTTACACTCCTTCTCTATACACCAATCTTGAGGACGAGTTAGCACCGCACATTCATGTAGTAATGTCTGTCACTTACGTCTCTCGCAAAATCCTTTGCTCGGTTTACTCTCAGTCATGCACTCATGTTCCGCACATTTATCTAGTGTCTCCATCAGTTCCGCTCATCGAAAGTTGGATAGAACACGTACGCTGGAAACAAAACTTGTGAAGTTCCAGCTCGGAATCACCCTCAGGATCGGCCTCGATGTGAGCCTTCGGCGATCGGCAGGCTGCAGCTTCACATTCGTCTATCGCGATGCCTCATTAGAATTTGTTCTCAGGATTCCGAAGAGTGTCGCTTACGAATGCGGCAGAATGGTTTCCCAATATCAAGTCTCGCACTTTTCAAGCAGTTCTGATATTTACATGAATCTTGCACCATCAGTACTAGGAAACGGGAAGAAGATAAGACACGAGACTTACGAAAATCGCAGAAGGGAGATCCGAGTGCAGACTTCCTTTTGCAAGGATCGGCACATTGCAAGTCTAGTTGTATGTTGAGCACTCGTCACCGCAAATGCAATGGTTGAAATCACTTACGATCTTGGCAGACATTTTGGAATTTGTCACCAATCTTGACCTTTTCTTTTTGGCACCCTTCATTCCCACAAATATTGTCTGCAATAATCGTCAGTAGTTGGAAGAAATGGCATTTGATTTAACTCACGCTCAGAGCAAAACGGCCGACTTCCATTGACTGTCACAAGGGGGCAACCGGCAGTGCGGCAGTTATCTGGACTGAAGTCAGTGTCTGCTGTTTCCACATAGTGTAGCTCTTACGATCGGCACAATAGCAACCTGTTTCGATCCTTCTTTTGTGACATTTGATGGTGCCGCAAAGCTCGTGAGAATCTGGTTTCGATTAGCAATTGTACATCGAAAAGGTTTCGGCCCTTGGACCTAACGGCAGCTACTTACGCCGAGTGCAAAGCTGGGGGTTAGCATTTCCGCTGCCCGACAGGTCTCTTCCTCCCACACAGTTCGGGAAAACACATGTGTCTGTTCGCCGTATCAGTATCCGCATTTGCTCTTGTGGGGAAGCAAATTTCCTACGTTCGACGCAGTGGTCGGCATTGCCGCTCTCGTTGAGTATTCTTTGGCCTTTGCACCCAGACGTCTTGCACATATCTATTATATATATATCAGTATCGCAAACTCGATTTGAATGTTTGGGGCGACTTACGGCGACTGCAGAAAGTTTCTTTTCGCTCCTTGTGCCTGGAACACAGGAGGTTGTGAATGTCTATGACAGCACATTGATCTATTCTAATATTAGTGGTGAAGGGCTCCAAGTAGACGCGCCAACTTACGTGCTTCACAGTATTTCGGTTCTCCTATGGCTTTGCTGCGCTTGAAAGTTTTCCTATCACATTTGTGGCATTCATATCTCAGATCATGAGAAGACGTCCTCGCATGATGCTTGCCTCGTCCTCCAGAATGGGTCGACGCCATAGTCACTTTGAGGCCCTCAGTTACAGGGCGGGGTCAATGTATGTTCAAACGTGTGAAGAGCTATGCCAATGAAACAATCGTGGACTAAGAAAGTGATTGGAATAATGTATGGTCGAAGTGGAGCTTGACGGCAAATAAGAGGGAGGTTTCCAACGATGGGGGAAGGTATTGGGTAGAGCGTTGGGGTGGGGTTTTGAACATTGTTCATATTCCTGTGGAACATTACCACACAAATTCGTAACCGCGTGGAAAAGCTTCGCCACACACTCAATTGCGTGAGAGCAAGGCAGTCTCGGTGGAAGAATTGGGTTGGACTGCAAGACGCGGGTGTGTATCAAGTCAGCTCACGAGCGGTCATCGGGCGAAAATTGCAGCCCGACTTCTGATTTGCCTGACAAGGAGCTTGCCGCCTCAGATTTCCAGGACTGCACGACTCATTGGTAGGTAATTTCTTGTCGAGAGGGTCTCTTGATTCCGACCAAGTTCGCAGGACGAAAATAGACCAGTATATACCTCAGTAATTCGGGAGCACTTGACATTCTCGCTCCAAGTTTAGTTCCAAGACCTTCAGTGCAGAGGCCGAAGCACCCCACTTGGCATATCGGGAAGTGCCTCGAAGTCAGCCGCACGATTTGAGATTTCAGCCACCTTCACAGAGAAGGCACGTGAAAAGTGTTGGGCCGGTCAGAGTTTGAGGCGCAGGCAGCCCTCTCCAAAAGCAAGTCACAGTATACACCGTGAAGCGCGTTTTAGACTGGTACAAATTGCCAAGATGACGAAAAGGGCGCAGGAAAAAAGGGAAAAGTATACACACACCGAAGCCACCGGGCGCCCTTTGATGCATGCCGTAGGCTGCAAGGCAGAATCATGACCAGGCTCAAATACTCCTCCCGATCAATCTTTACCTGTGTCGCATCTCTTGAAACTAAACGCTGGAAATCTTCGGAGAGGACTCGGCCTGGAACGGGCCCTCCCGACGCCGCAGAAATTCGCAGATGACGCTCAGTTGAGTTGCGATCCTGAGGAGGGCCAGACGCGTGGCGGAACTTCACCGAAGCCATTTGAAAGCCACGGACAGCTGTGCATGATCAAAAGGCAGCCTCTTGATGCCCAATAGCCTGCGGGCTTGGCTGGGATTGATGCTGCCCTGAGTGCTGATATTCACGAGTTCTTGAACAGAGGAAGTGAGGTTGGGCGCTACCTAGGTATCCTAGGTACAGAAGCCTGCACAAACATTGCATAAAGTGAAGCGAATTTGCATAAAAGCTGCTTTATTCACACTGTTAATTATTTCAGACCTTCAATATACCAGGAATGAGCAAGTTATCAATTTCTATGTATAATATCTACCACAAATGGTGAAACAGAATAACTCATATCCCTTTCAATTTGGAATCATTTGATCCATCAAGATATTCCTTCCACGCCACACCCAAGTCGCCGGGTCTGACAGGCTCGAACAAATCCCTCCGCCAGCCTTTCAAGTGCGCGGTGACACCAATATCTTTGAGAAGTTTGTCCAAATATGGTACGCTATCGAAAGCAGCAAAGTTGCCACGCTCTCCGTTTGAAAGATATCGTCGGCGACACCATGCAATCCATGTTGCAATCTCAATCTCCTGCTCTTCAGCCGAAGGCAGCAAAATGCGTTTGTCGAAGTAAGCCACCGCCCACATTGCTTGAGCTTCAGCGGCGGATATTTTATTTCCGGCTGTAATGTGGTTCATGAAAAGGATTGAGTCGTCGGTAAGTGGGGCAATGCCATTGTAGAGTCGGTAAGGCGTCGTCTCTATGTACTTGTGGGGATGTTTCGGCGGATTTGCGAGAAGTAGAAATCTTTTGCAGATCTTGTCATCGGCTTGAAGCATTAATTTCTCCCATTTTACTTTGGAATCATGTGGCTCGATTTCCTTCCGGTGTGGTAGACCAAGTCGGACGAGCAGATCAGCGTTGAAGACTTCCACCCCAGGCTTCCAGCCAGTCGCCAACAGGACCGCATCACATGGAAAGTGGTCCCCATCGTTGAGATATATTGTCTTTTCGGACAACATCTTCACGTCATCACGATAGACCGATACATTTTCTGCCACTAGAGACCAAAAATCGTCGTGGTGAAGCGCACCTCCGGTCCCATTCTGCCAGAAAATACTTGGGAGAGTCAGTTGATCGTGAACGTAGGACATCCAGTCGCAAGCCGGAGCTTGCTAACTAAGGGTGAGGTCTTACCCAGTCTCGTACTCCAACTTCTCAAAACATTTTGTACTCTTACGTCCTCTGTAATTCGTACGTTTCCGCACTTCTGTATCTAGAATCGAGAACAGCTTGTTCACAATTGAGACACCAATTCTTGTACAGTCGGTTCCAGGTGCTGTTCGCCACTTTTTCCTAATAAAGTTTAGTCTTAGCTAGGGTAATAATAGGGTTATCTATCCCACCAATTTATACAAAAATGAAGATATATTTCAAAAAAATAAACAAAAATGGAATATATACCAAAAATCTTTAGAAAAGAGGTCTCATTTATCAAAAAAACTAAAATAATAAACTATTATAAATTTAGTTATTCAATATTCTCTATTTATCAATCTTTTAAACTACCCCACTTTATAGTCCGTTTTATTATAAATAAATACAAAAATAAAGAAAATCCAGACTTCAGAAGTAAGCCCCGGTTTGGAACTATCCCTACCTTATCTCCTAAAAATGAAAAATATTTTTTCTATTATATTACTACTTATACCAAAAATACCCTTTTCGCCTTTTGTTTATTTTCCAAATCCGGCAAAAAACTAAAGTATATTATAGTCAGGAAAATCCTAAAAAAATATAATAAAACTAAAAAAAAACCAAAAAAAAAGTTTTAATTGAAGAAAAATAATAAAACTAAAAAATTAAATTTTGATAAAATCTAAGAAAAAAATAATAAAAATCTAAATACTATTTGTTGGTCTAATGAAACTATTTTTTATATAAAGGAAGACAACAATGTATATTATATAATATATAGGTCTAGGGAGGAGTATAAAAATTGCAATTTGAAACCAACTTTCAAATCAGGTCGTATTGCAATAAAAATATAGAATTATTTTTATAGAGACCAAATGGGGCTTCTAGTTATCATTCCTAAAAGAGGCATTATAATAATAAAACGTTATATTAAAGTCCTCAGAAAGTATTTTTTTATTTTTATAAAAGGATAAAAAAAAGATATAAATACAAAATAATAATATAAAAAAATAATATTTTTTGGTATAAAATTAAAAATATAAAAGATTTTTTGGGAAAGTAAAAAATGAAAATTTTTTCTTAACTTCTATAATTATTAGATTTTTCTCTTATTGAAAATTTATAGAAAATTTTTAAAAATACTATTAGCAAAATATATTATAAAATTAAGAATATCAACTAAATAAAAGAAACTTTAACAAAAGTTTGATCCATTATTAAACCGGAAATATTTTTTAAATTAAATAGAAATATAACATCTAAAATCAGGGTAATAATTGAGAACAAGGGAGGGCATACTAAATATTGATTTAGCTTCAATCTGAGCCTATTTGTAAACTAATTGGTTGAGTAATTAATTTTTTATACATCCTTTAATATGCAAAAAGCTTCGCGATCACGTGGCGAACAGCACCTGGAACCGACTGTACTATGCAAAAACCATGACCACCAGCCGTCCCTATTCAGAAGCGATAGCTGCAGTGATGACATAATTCTGGTCATAGCTGCCTCTACACTATTTCTGTACGGAGTTTTCATATCCAACGGTGCAAAAAATCCAGGTCCAGTGCCAGTTTTTCGAATGATCCAGGAGATGGTTTTGCCCGCCTTGGCTCCTTCATAGACAATATCTGCTGCCGACTTTCCTGCGCCAATGACCGTAATATGTTGTATCTTGTCATCGGAAATGACACTGGACTCGCCAAACTTCTCCGAGTGTAGGACCAAACCTCCAAACGATTCCGCTCCAGGTATATCCGGAACGCTGGGAAGTGAGTTCTCACCATTCGCAACCATTAATTTCGAAGCTGAGAACACCACGGATTGATCCGCAGAATCCTTGCACGAGAGAAGCCAGTTATTTCCTATTTTCTCGATGGATTGGACATGAATTCCAAATTGGATTCTGTCACGTAGCGAACGACCGGCATGAAGCATGTGATCCACGTAACTCTCCAAGTATTGTGTCGTGTATTTTGCTTTGAAACAATCGCTCTTGCAATCTTCTTCTGGGGGTCTTTTCATGGGCATATCTGAGAACTCTGCCATACCTACTGTCCACTGAGTCCAGAATTCATCGTATAGTCTTCCTAGATGATCATGAGCACAGCCCTGCTGCGGTTTTCTCAATTTTACTTACTTTTACCAAAAACGCCGCCAACACAATTGTCTTTTTCAAGGATCGTGAGATTACATTCAGGATGTGCTTGCAAATATTTCTGGGCCGCGATGATTCCCGAGATTCCTGTTGGTATATCAGATTAAGTTTCCATGGGTCAAAGACTAGAAACACTTCGTCCGAGAGATGCTCACTTACCTGCGCCGACTATCACGACTTCAAAGCTGGTGGTCTTCTTCGCAGGGACCGTCATACTGAAGGCAAGCTGCGTAATAAAAAAATTCTCCCAACATAATACTGTTGCTATTTTCTTGTCAACTGGAGATGTTCGACCTAGCGAGGCGTTGGTACAGGGTACTGTGTTAGGCTTACTCCGTACGCACAGTCTGACACGGGGGGGCGGAGACGGAGTTCTTGTTCCGCGCCGGACTTCCAGAATGAAAGAAGAGATATTCGAGCGCCAAGTCTATAACTTTATAATGTTACCTTCTTAGGTTAGAACCGTTGAGAGAATATATCTTTAAAGCGACGAGCCTCTTTAAGTCCCTACAAATCCCTGCCTAGGTGACTCGTAAATGCGTTACAGCCGCTAGAGCAACCCCTGAATTTGCCGTGAGTGTCTCGCTAAATGGCGGGGGCGGGGTTATCCAGCCCAGCGCCAAGGGAGATGCAGGGTTTGTGGCACTTGGTACGCTGAAATCGGGCATGTTTCCATTTATTCCATATCTTTCCGTACGTCGGTCTCATTTATACCTACTTCTGTTTTTCATCTCCAGCCACCCAAAGAGAACCCTTTGAACGTTCAATTGCGACCCTTGTCGCTTCATCAATGTCCTCCTTGGGCAGGCCAAGCAACTCATTAAGTGTGCCCTTGTTATGTTCGAAGTCGCCACAGCCATCAGGAAAGAACACTCGAGTATACATCATCTTCGCGAAACCGATACGCTTGCCTTCCTGTATCTCCTTCAAGCCGCCGGAGTACCGGTCATTTGCGGGCTCCTTCATGATCGTCCATTCATTTTCCTTGGTGCCAGTTGCGCGAAGAGCAGACTCGAACATTTCCTTCTGACTGATTGTGAAGGAGTTGACATAGACCACCTTGTTTCTAACTTGCTCGAGACACGACTCTTCATTCGAGCCCTCAGGCATGATAGGTAGACTGAGAAGAGCAGCCACAGCCCGGCCAATCTAGCGAAGGTCAGCTGCGTACCAAAAAAGTCTTCTGCAACCGTAGGCGTACTTGTGGCCAGGTTGAAGTAGAGATCTTTGTCTCACCTTCATCAAAGAACGTGACTTCGCGTTTGGCAAAGTCGATACCGTAGCCTGCAGGAATAGCCAGACTCCACTCGTACCAAAAGCCGGTTGACACAGCGATGTAGGAGCTTTTGCCAAGATCTGCGATGGCCTTACGAGTGGCCACTGGGCTCTGCTCAGCAAGCGTCTCAGAAGTAGAGTCCGCGGGGCTCACCTTTCGGCTGAAACACAAAGACATCTTTGACCAATGCCTCATTTGCAGTGTCCGGAGACCATTCATTCGGCAGCATCCATCCCACGCCTGCCTCGCCAGCCGCATTGACAAGCTTCATTTCAGTCTCCTTCGGCGTGTGACCGCTCAGGGTAATGACCAATGCATCTTGACCTCTAAGTGCATCAACAAGAGTTTCTGGCTTGTTGTAGTCGACTTTCTTGACAATCACGCCTTCTGGGAGCTTGCTCTCGCTGTCGACTCGTGTGATTGCTGTGACGATATGCTTGCCAGTTTTCAGCAGGGCCTCAGTTATGAAACTACCGCTATTTCCGCCAGCCTAGATCAGTCTGTCAGACTGTCAGACTGTCAAGATCAGAGCAGAATCTATTATATTACTCACGCCAACAATAGCGACCCTCGTGATGGCGTTTGAGCTTGTCATTGAAGAATATTGGTTAAAATCCGGGGGACAGGCTTTCGAGACAGACGACCAAATGTGACCACGTCCTTTAGATAGTCGAATTCACGCTCATCTGTGAGTTTTATATAGACCGCAAAGTATTGATTTTATATAACTAAGGTCATTTATCTATGACTTCAATAGTATGTGCCCGGCTTTAACTTCGGTGTTAAATGAACGGAGGAACGGAGGATCGGACCTATACTTAACTAGCTGTTTCTTAGCGCATTAGCTTTTCAACTTCTTGTGGAATTACCATTGACAGCGCTGTGCAACAGTCCCCATAAACAAATGATCTGTCAGGACAATTGGAGCGGGAGAGAGAGGACTGGGCTTAGCGAAGGAGTCAGTACAAGTCTCTTGAAGAATTTGGAATGAACCTTTATTTTCTGGGATAATAAGCCACAAAGATTAAAATTTCTATCTTAGAATTCTCTCTCAGAGTGGTACTGGGTGAGCAACGAAGAAGTTCTCAAAAAAGGATGGGCCGTAACCCCGCCCCCGCCATCGCTCACCTAGGTAATTTAGGCGAGCGGAACTAGTCCCCCCTTTCTCGAGGGAGACTATCAGAAGCAAGCCTAATTCTAGTCTAAGCAGATCTGTTGTTTAGCAGAGCAAGTGCTAGCATTATCATCGTTAAAATCGCACAATGTAACAGCAATACACCATGCTTGATGGTGAGTATTCAGCGCTTTGCATCATCACGCGAGAAGCAAATCCAAATCGAAAAGGGGAAGGACAGAAACTATGACTTCGACGAAAACCGGCAATTAAAATACTTACTTCCTTAGCTAGAGTCCTGATGATATGGCCTGGGTCCGCCTTATCTCCCACTCCCCCTTTTGTGAACCCCTGATAAACTGCCAAGGTTTTAAGCGAATGCCAACCTCTTGGCGCCGAGATGCCTTCACGCGTGCATACTTTCTTCCAAGAGGAGCTAGAAAAAGGCTGAAAACTGCTGTGGCTCAGTTTACATGTTGATATACTTTATGGTGTTTTATTTCATCGAGCTGGCATTCCGATCTCATCGGTAAGTGAATCTCGATCTCATTTCATCGACAACTGCAATCAAGGATTGCAATTGTCTAATTTCCCTGTTTTGCCCATATTATCGAGTGACGTAGTCTGCCTATCACCAAACAACAACAACAACGCACTCTCCTCCCTTTAAAAGCACCGTCTCGCCTTCAATTCTTCAATTCCCAAAGGATCCTTCCTAATCAAACTATTCTTGCTGTCTTCTACTCACATCCAGCGAGTTCAACATATCAAAATGGGTTTCCTCACCCGCTTCCAACGCAACAACGCTGCAAATGCAGGAACCACCAACACGGCCACTCATCATGGTGCCGCTGGCCACAGCAGCAAAGGTCCTTTGGTTATGAACATGTCGACAAAGCCTTCTTTTGGCCAGTGGCTCAAAGTGACCTGGCTGGACCTCGTCACTATGGTTGTAATGGGTGTCATCGGCCTCGGTGTAAGTAACACCCTGCTTCATCGTCAGCGGTTTGATCTAACAAGCCCCACAGGTCTACGAAGCGCACCCAGCGCCTTCTCGATCTTTCCCCGTCTACTTCCAGGACGGAGAAATCGTCTACCCCCAATTCGCGTACCCAATGCGAAACGAAATCGTCCCGATCTGGGCTGCAGCAATGCTCGGCTCTCTCGTTCCCATCGCCGTAATTCTCATCTGCCAGATCCGCATTCGCTCTTTCTGGGATGTAAACAACGCTGTTATCGGCCTGCTATACTCTCTAATCACAGCGGCTGTATTCCAAGTCTTCCTCAAATGGCTCATCGGCGGACTTCGACCTCACTTCCTGACCGTCTGCCAGCCAAGCATCCCCGCTGAGACTCTCCAGGAAACAGGAAATGGACTGCGTCAGATCATGTACGATCGAACAATCTGCACCGGAGATCAAAACGAGATCGATGATTCCCTCGAATCGTTTCCCTCTGGCCACTCCACTGCGGCCTTCGCGGGTTTCGTCTTTTTGTATCTGTACTTGAATGCGAAGCTCAAGGTCTGGAGCAACTATCATCCAGCGATGTGGAAGTTGATTGCGACTTATGCCCCAATCCTCGGCGCCACGCTCATCGCCGGCGCTTTAACGATTGACGAATACCACAATTGGTACGATTGTTTGGCAGGCGCTATCATTGGCACTGTGATGGCGTTCTCGTCATATCGAATGGTCTATGCCTCTATCTGGGATTGGAGGATTAACCACATCCCATTGAACAGAGCTGTGCCTTTCACTGCCGGTCAAGCTGAACTTGAGCATGCTGTATTCACAAGAAAAGTCGGCTGGGGCGTTGCCGGCACACATCTTGCAGGTGAGAAGAACGCCGTTGGATATGGAAACCATGGTGGTATCGGAGAGGGACCGGTTGCGCATAATGGCTTTGGACATGGCCACACCTCAAGCCCTTCACGCAAACCCGTCGGAAATAATGGCCACCATGTCAGAACAGGCTCTGATAACATTGTTTAAGCCGGCACCTGCCTCGGGAAATGGTAGTTGGTAAAAATGGAGAAATGGCATGATTTTCCTTGTTTGGTTATTCCGGAGTATTAGGGTCGATCGCACATGAGATACCCACGCACAGCAGCATGTATGTAGGATTAATGAAGTACCGAGATATGAACAGCGGCGAAGCAAATAATCGATGACAAATCTCCAGTGCTCCACAAAACACTTTTGGCTCGTAAAGTTGGCACTAGTCTACGAAGCCAAGAATAGCGAGATTGTGCTGTGCCTCTTCTCCGCTTGCAACCTCCAACTCGGGAGACGGGAAGACCCCCGCGTGGGTCGCATACCTCCGGTCGTAACTGGCACCTAGTTCTGCAAACTAATGCACGCAATATACGAAGTAAACGCTGTGATTAAAGTAGGATTGGGCTTGATCAAGGCTGAGGGCCGAAATCGATCCTTGATAATGCACCTGCAAGAATTACAAAATCAACAGCGCTAGGCTAGTGCCCCGGCAATCGTGAGAGACGCATGCCGCGGAAAGAAAACTTATGCAAAATAAAACCCTGCTTCTTTGTTTAGGAGATAAGAAAGCTCGTTGGTCGAAGAAAGTGGAGACCTTGTGTGAGTGTTTCAAGACAAGAATATTTGACTTTTAAATATGCAAATAGTGTCACACTTGTGAGATGAGCTTAAAATAATGTTTCTAATACGTCCATTACCTGTGGAAAAGGCCAAACCAGTAAGGCACATAACTGATTCGGCACAAGAGTCGTTCAATAAAGAATTGCGAGTCAAGATATTGTTTGGTAGAACATCAGGAGGTTCACTGGAACTGAACCTTCCTAAATAAACAGTGGCCGCAGCAGTTTACTCTGGGCTGCCACGCATACCGAGGATGCCCAACTCGGAGTTTGATGCAAGTCGAAGTCAACTCAGACTCAGGATGAACACGGCCAGTCGACGCTTTTATAGCAACTCCACAAGCTTGAGTTAGATCCGGCCGAGTTTAACGGTTTAAACTTGCTCAGTTAGGAAAGATCGACACGGCGTTTCATTCGAGATTTTAAACATCACAGAAGTCCGAGTCCGGCTTGGCTGAAAAATGCCGAGTTGAGGGTTGCAATCCGTACTCGGGCATCCTTGACACATACCTTACAGGCTGTGCAACTGACAATAAGCCAACGAGAAGTTAAAGCACACACACAGAACCATGGTATCATGAGCTCAGATGATCTTTCTAGTCCAGCTCAACCGGCCCTTATGAAGACCCTTCTGAAGACGGCGCCCAACTGGGATAAAATAAGGCTGCGGCACAGTAGTTTCACTTTATGTCCAACATCAACACGGCCTAGAGTCGGCACCAGAAATATTAGTGCAGGGTAGCTATTGTTCAATCATTGGTGCAATTTTAACGATGTTATGTTGTGTGGCACATGATGTACCACGACGAGTGATTGGGAGACCCTCCAACAAGGCTGCACTTTGCCAGGAGTCTGCAGGGAAACAATAAGCCGAACCGTGCAGGATTTCAGTGGTCTCCATTCCTTCTGAAACTGCAAGTCTTTCCCAGGTTCGGCTTCCAGCTCGTAGGCCAGCTGAGCCTTGGGTGGCGGGTCTCGCAAAATACCTTATTCGTCATACCGCACTTCCATTTTAGGCCGAAAATAACTCTGAATATATATTCGAATCGCACGAAAAAGTACAGAATCGATAAATCCGACTTGAAGACCAATGCCTCCAGATGGCGGCCCCGCCTAGACCAGCGTTTGTGGTTTGGAATCCACTCACAACAAGCATATACGATTCCATCACGGACTACCTCTCGAGTCCGGACCGCGATGCAAGATCCGCCGCGGTAGCATTAACAAGTATGATGACACCCTATATGTCATCTGCTTCGGACATACAGAATCTTTGTCACCTCTGGGGAGTTATTTTTTTCATGGCGACAACGTTCCATCCATCGTCGCCTAAGCATTCACTCCTCGTCGACCTCGTTCTCGAAATAAGGAAGTGTTCGGTACCACCATTTCTAGGACTCTTGGAGTACGAGAAACAATGGAGATGTTCATTCTGGGTAGACCTTCCTATGTGGCGCGCTGTATGGGACGATTACGAATTCGATGCACCTCTGGTGCCTCGAATGGGAGAGAGGGAAAATGATCGAAGCCTGCTAGAGAACAAATTCCTGCCCGGCCCGTGGAGGAATCGAGATGGAGGTCCAATGCCGTCCACATCATGGGCAAGTTTGAATGCACTTGGAGCACGACTGCATGCTCAGACAGATCTTGCACTTCTCGATGTGCGCGCTCTTTTCGCTTTGATGGAGGCATTAGAAGACGAAAGATCTGCAAGGGCACTTGACGAAGTCGTGCCAGCAGCATCATGTAAGATGACCCTGGGGCCTTTTGCATCTTATCTAGCATGTTGCTGGGCTTTTTGACATTCATTTCTTGACACTATCCCATCAAGAATACCTAGAGATTCTGTCAGCACAACTTGTTCTGAAGATTTTCGAACGATTCATAGAGAGTATTATGCTAACCGCGACTGTGCACAGGTTGGATATTATATGCAGGAAAGAAAATCAAGGAGAACCGTGACAGGTATGAGACGGACCATGATGATGCGACTAGCATGAATCGGCTTCGAAAACGAGGGGCACTTTACAATGGCCCAACAGGATTCTCCGAAGAGAGATGGGACTTTTGGAAAATACGGTTCGCAAGTATGGCGGAAAGGATGGATTTGAAACGGAATACTCGGATATACGCAAAGCAGGCTATGAATGAGATGCAAAGGCTCAATTCGACGCAGTCGACCTCGACTCCGGATTCGGGGGGGCAGAGGATATTCTACCGGAAAGAAGTCGTGGGCGAGAAAAGACAAATTGGGCCGAGTGCGAGTGAGAGCAGTAGGGCCCCATGGAGGCGAGTTCTCGTCAGTGACTTAATAAATTAGTTTGAAGGGTAATGAAATAAGATAATTTTGTTTCAACTGATGTGTACTGGACGTCGTATGTGTACGTGAAGTAGTGGGGACTTCGAGCTAGCATAGGTAAGATCTTAGCATCCAAAGCAGACAAGGATTTGATGTCCTTACTGTATTGGTGGAAATGCAACTCTCCTAGGGCAATATTGAGGAACCAGTAATCTGCTCAAAGCAGAGCGTAAACAAAGGGGAGAAATGAAAAGATTGTAACGATCCAGCCAAAGGAATCCAGGAACACAACAAAAGGCTATAAGAACGATGGATGAAAACCAATGCAACCAGACTCCCTCGCCACTGCAATGCTTAGTCCTGAAGACGAAGAAGGAATCACTCAATGCACTTGGTAGCACAAGATGAAGAAGAATGGAAGGAACGGGAAGGAACGGTGTTGATGGGAGCAGCATGCACTGCAGGTCTGGAACGGATGGTATCAAATAAAACAAAATATCAGACACTTCTGGAACGCCAAACCCTCTCACAATTTTTCTTTCATGGGAAGTCCAGAGAGAAGAGTAAACCAAAATGTCTGCCACCCCAAAACTTAAAGGTTTGGTCCCCGCTCGTTCCACCCAGCGGGATCGCGGAAGCCAGCAAGCCACATCGGCGCTCCTCTCCACCAAGCTCCGACCACCAGTGGACCTCACGAAAAATCACAGCTCAAAGTACAACCTCAACACGACCACCTTCCCCCCATCAATCGAGCGCCAAACATGTCGCAACACATCCAAAAACTAGCCGCCTCGGCCTCGCGGCAGATGAACGCCGTAGTCGTCTCCTCAGGCCTCATGAACAAAACCGTCAAAGTGAGAATCGGCGTCCAGAAATGGAATAAGCATATCCAAAAAGTACTTCCTCTCCCCTTTCCCATTCCCTTTCCCCTTCCCAATCCCTTCCCTTCCCCATCTTCAAAACTCACCACTAACTCCTTTCCCCAGGATTTCAACCACACATCCCACCTCCTCGTCCACGACCCACGCTCCTCCCTACGAACAGGCGACATAATAAGCATTTCCTCGGGCTGGCGCGTAAGCAAGAACGTGCATCATGTGGTGAGGAAGATCATCGCGCCGTTTGGGGAGCCGATTGAGGCGAGGCCGGCGGTGATGAGTGAGGAGGAGAGGTTGGCGGAGAGGGCGGCGAGGAGGGAGGCGAAGGATGTTAGGAGGGGGAAGGTGAAGGCTGTGAGGGGGGAGGAGGGGGGGGAGAGGGGGGGGGGGGGGGGGGGGGGGGGAGGAGGGTTGAATCGTGAGGAGAGTAGTTGAAGAGGGCTTGGGGATGGGAAATAGAGGGGGGTCATGTCTAGGGTGTCAGATGACCATGGCTTAAAGCGACGACGCGCAATTGGGACGTGGCATGTGCGGAAGAAGGGCTTGTATAAAGTGAGGTGTGTAAAGGGCGTTAGGGACGGGTATATTGTACCATACGGCAGCATGGCAGGCGCGCAAACACCAGATGAGAACTGTAATATAAACGTTTACTAAGAGCTTCGATGAAGACTCCAAATAGGATATGTACAACGGCATCGATCTACATTCAAAGCATGGCACAAATGTCACAGATGAGTTTTAAAAGTGTACACGCAAACCCACTCATTTCTACCTGTGTAAAAAGGTGATTCCCTATCCTCCCCATCCCAAACCGGTATCGATAAACCCATTCGTACCCATTCCAAGCATCGTATCCAATACTTTACAATCATCAAGCAATCAAGAACTATCAACCACCTCTCTCCCCAAACTCCCTGGCCCAATCCTCAAATTCCTTGAGGCCTTGTTTGCTAACACTAGGCCTGATATTGACTAAACTAGCTTCAAAGTCAATGAACTGTATGGGCCGAATCTGGTCCATAGACATGTGCAGCAGAGCCTCGCCTAGTGAGCGTAGAGGACCCATGGCTGCGTCTTTGGCTAGGGCTGTTATATCTGAGCCGGAGAAGCCTTGATGAAGTTAGCAAATGAAATTATCTAAAGGGAAGAGGGAGAAATACCATCAGTGAGCTCAACAAGACGCTGAATATCTTCCTCAGTAAGACTGTGCTTCTGATGACCCAGCAATGTCCTCAATTGCACCGCCCTAGTCTCATCTTCTGGCAGTGGAATATACTGCCTCCTGACGAACCGTCTTCGAGCAGCTTCATCGATCGCCCATGGTAAGTTAGTTGCAGCTAATACTAAGACTCTGCTAGCATCGCCTTCTTTCTGCTCCTTGGCACTCTGTTCTCTACCCGCTGCCGCGCGCTGAAGATCACTCCACTGAATCAGAAATTCCGTCTTAATACGTCTCGTAGCTTCATGCTCCCCAGACCCAGAGCGAGAAGACAGCAGGGAATCGATTTCATCCACAAAGATAATACTTGGAGCCAACGCTTTAGCTAGAGAGAAAAGTGCTCGCACGAGTTTCTCCGACTCGCCCAAATACTTGCTCGTCAAACTGCTTGCCGAGATTGAAAAAAATGTAGATCTCGATTCCGTGGCTACTGCTCTTGCTAACATCGTCTTTCCAGTTCCTGGGGGTCCGAAGAGAAGCATACCTCTTGCTGGTTCGCGGAGACCCATGAAGAGGTCTGGTCGAAGGAAGGGGTATACGACTGCTTCTTTTAGGGCATTCTTGGCGATATCTAAACCAGCCACATCGTCCCAATGGACTTCATCACCTTTGACAACAATTTCGTTGAAAATCTGCTTGGCGGCCCCTTCATCTACACCTCGAGGCAGGTTTTTCATTAAATGTGCAACCTTCTCGTCCCAAGCACTCTTTACTGGATCTTTCTCCTCCTCAGAATCACCGGATGTAGGTGTCGTCGGATCCGCAAGAATCTCCTTTTCTCTTTGCTTCTGCTTCATTTTTCTCTTCGGCTTCGAAGCTTGATTGCCGCTACTATTCGTGTCATCATCCACACTTTGTGAAGATGTATCTTCATCCCTCGGTTTCTTCCCTTCTCGTCTCTGCATCCTTCTCGCCTCATCTCTCTCGAGATGCCTATCTCGAAGTCGGGGGGAGGACATATTGGCAGGAACGGGCTTCCTAGACAACTTATTAGGGCCTTCTGTCTCGCTATTTTCCCTCACTGCTGGTTTTCGTCGTAATGGTAAGTCGTTCTCCGCTTTGGTCTTCCTTGCACTAGTCTCGGGGTACTCCTTGAGATATGTAGGATACGAAAGAGGCTCAAAGTTCGCGGGCTTCTTCGCATGGGGCGGTGGAGGTGGCGGAGTCTTCTTTGACCTGGGGGCGCTGGCCTCTGGTACAAGGGGGGATATTGGAGGGTCAATATCAATTAGATCTTGCAGAGCAGAAGCAGTGAGCATAGACCCAGCAACAGCCCCTGGTTGGCCTGGATCTGTAGGTGGGAATGGGTACCCATTCGATCGTCCTGTGGCTCCATATAACTCGCTCTTCCCTGTTAATAAGTCCGGTGGGGTCGCTGATGACTGAGGATGGGTGTGAACGTCGTCAGGTACCAACCTTCTCGTCTTGTGGTCGTATCGCACAGGACCTGAGGAGCCAGGTCTGCCTGTTGTTGGATCACTGGAACTGTCCTTGCGCATAGCTTCTGGCAAGGTAGCCGAGCTATTGTTAAGCTCCGAATCCAAGCTTCGTCCAAGCCTATCGCGACCACTCTTCCCAAGCGACTGCCACGCCAAAGTTGCAGCTTTATTCGTCACAGGGTTTTCTCTCTTAGGCGCAGATGTCCTGGGAGCCCGAGGACTTGGCTTCCGTCCCGTTCGATCAGACGATCTCAACGTGTGCAGCATTGTCCTCCCCTTCTCTGGACTCGGACTCCTCGAAGTCTTCTTCATGGGAGGAACCAACATGCCTGGAGCCGACGTGGACGACTCACTCAGCCTTGAGCTCGAGGGTTTATAGCTCGAACTAGGTGATCTCCTCCCTACAACTGCTCTGTCTGAGCTATTCTTCGTTGGCAGGCTAGGTCGAGAGGGAAGTGGAGGCGGTTTCGAAATCCCTTCGTAGCTGACCGCAGGAATGGTACCATTGCCAATAAACCCGCTCCCGTTGTTTTCCGGCGGCACTTCTGAAGAGCTTCTCGGCGTTTGTCTCGATGGCGCCTTTTGTATCTTCCCAGCCTTCTCTTTCTCCTCCGCAGACGTCTCTCCTGAAGCCTTCTCTGTTCGCGAGGCTCTCAAAGCCTCCAGTAGATCAACGCGCTCTTTACATTGCATCTCCATATCCCGCAGGCTATCTTTCAGCGCCTTCTCAGTCTCGGTTCGGGGGATGTAGCCCGCAGGGACGCGGTAGGCGTTGTGGTAGTATATCTGGTCGAGGGCAGAGCGCCATGATCGCAGTGCTTCTGCTTCATTGCCCTAGGTTTCGTTAGCAGCCATTTCCCCTGGGCAACCATTCCAGCACAACTATAATAAATCAAAGAGGAAGCTACACACCTGCCCCTCAAAATACACGGCAGTCGAGCATATCAGGTAGCATTCATCGTACGTCTTCTGCAGCGACGATGAAGTCTTGTTTCGCATCATGACCGCAGGTTCTCCTCCGGCCGCGCATGAATGTCGTTTCGTTGGATGGCTTTAATGGGTATGAACTCGTTCCTGAAGCTTTAATCTTTTGTATCACGTCGCATTCGTGGGAGAGCTTGTTCCGGGTTGTTTTTCGAGATCATGTGCCTGTTGTGCCCTGAGCCTGAGTCCTGGTGGTCCCTCGATTTGGCTTGGGGCCCAATGACGTCGGCGCTGCGCTTGTAGACTCCCTGTCGAGATTGAAGAGATTACCCCGCGAAGATCTCAATTTATGTATGGATTGACTTCAAGCTTTGATTATGAAATAATTCAAACTTTCATTGCATCTTGATGGATTTTGTTTCTTTCAAGAGAGCGTCCACTATTCCAACACCGTCAACTACTCTGAGGGCTTACGACGGTACAGTACAAGGAAGGCAGTGCTAGCTACCTAGGTACAGGCGCATATTTAGGGTGCTTCTAGCGGGTATCCTCGAAGCTCAGAGAGTGGCGTTTGGTGATGGCTTGCAAAGTAGCTTCATCATGTGTACATATCGTGGGTACCTAGGTATGGATGAGGCAATCTTGACGCGGTAGGACAATATTGTAAGCTCAGGTTCGCGCTGTCTCTTCACAGAAAAAAGGAGTTCGAAAGCACTTCCTGTTGTGGTAACCAGTGCTGCCGAAGTCGGTATCTCGCACGGAGTTCCAGGAAGACAAAATAACAACTCTTTTCTCTTCTAACACTTCAATTGCAACTGCAACCTTCGATTTTGGAGGTGGTATCGGAAGTCTGAATCAGTCCGGAAATGGAACCTTGAAACACGATGTCGATGTCGTTGTCGTTGTCGTTGTCATGTCGCCGCGAAGAATTGTAGAACAACCAAACACCTACTCTCCTCTCGGTGAGCAGAAAGCCTTGATCGAATCTGGCTGCAAGCATACGTCGAAGGGTTTTACTAGACTCAGCAAAGTCATAGCTGTTGATTCGATTGGTACTGTACAGCATGGCTGTGGCTTCAGCGGGCTGGGGAATAAACCCCCTGTTGCAGTGCGGCTTCGCTGCATTCATATTGGAAGGGTGTGGGGTAGGTGACTGCCTGCTGAGACCCCGAGATATCAATATGTGATGTCGTTCTGCCCATCAGATTTTACGATCGAAGAAAACATCATCCACCCCAGAATGAGTAACCACCGATAGGCGGTGACAGGACAATGTGGCTCCTCAACGCGACAACCTTAAAACTGGAATACTTCTTGGGATCGGACGTCCCGCCTTACACAATTCTCTCGCATACCTGGGGAAATGAAGAGGTCACTTTTCAGGACATCACCCAGGGGACGGCTTCACCCAAGGAGGGTTATACGAAACTTGTCAAAACCTGCAAAGTAACACTGAGGAATAAAATTACCTATACATGGATCGATACTTGTTGCATCGACAAAACTAGCAGCGCAGAGTTGACTGAGAGCCTCAATTCCATGTTCCAATGGTACCAAAAGGCTCAAGTCTGCTATGTCTACCTCTCTGACCTCAAATCTGGCGTCGCACTCGATGGTCAAAATGGACTTGCCCAGTGCCGTTGGTTTACCCGCGGATGGACACTCCAAGAGCTTATTGCTCCTCAAAAGATCTGTTTCTTCGACAAAGAATGGATATGCATAGGGTCAAAAATCCGCCACTCGAAAATTCTCTCATCCCTCACCAGTATTGATGAAGATGTTTTGCTTGGCAACGGCTCATTACGAGGCTATCCAGTTGCTACCAGGATGTCTTGGGCCGCCCATCGGCAGACAAGCAGGATCGAAGATTTGGCATATTGTCTCTTAGGTATATTCGATGTGAATATGCCTTTGATATATGGAGAAGGATCAAAAGCATTTCGACGGCTACAAGAAGAGATTGTGAAGCGCAGCAACGATCTGACGATCTTTGCGTGGGACGAGTACAATGGTGATAAATTGGAGCAAAATCTATTCGCGCCGTCTCCAGGAGCATTCGCCCGAAGCAACGGGATTACGCCGTTAGATCGAGCAGATATCAACCCCGTTTTTTCATTGACGAATAAAGGCCTCCGAATGGAGGAGTATAGAACTATATACAAAAGGACGAACAAAACCAACGATAGTAATCCCGAGGTCATTAGTTACTCATTGCTCTTAGGTTTCACTGAAAGCCTATACTTTTGGATACCGCTGTCAAAAGTTGGGCCGGATATTCTTGTTCGGCGCGGTAATTTATTTTCACAGGTCTGGGACAATCAGGAGCATGTGCATGTCCCAGTCGGTACTTTCTACATTGAGCATGATAATTTTGACCATCACAACCACACACCTTCTTTACAAGGGAATATTTTGCATGTCTCCAGACAGGAATCGCTTAGTATTGGGGAAGTCATGCCGCAAAGTCACTGGGACGATGTTCGTTGGTTATTCTTTGGCCAGCTCTATGGTGTTACACCTCCCATCATGGCGGCGTCTTGCACTATTTCTGTGGGAAATACCAAGTTCCCAATCGTTCTCTGTGTCAAATTCTTGAATCGCGAGCCATCGTGTCGAATTTTCCATAAGCAGCATAACTATTGCAAGGAGGCAGGTTGGCTTTTCAACCACAAGAAGTTAGGACCTGTCGTTACTTGGGAGGATGTTGAAATACATATGCCTAGCATATCTGGTTTTGGGAATACGGTCCAAGTCTATGACGGTGCAGTTGCGTATTCCATCTCCGCAACTTTGACGAAAAGCGTTGTGAAGGACATCTCGAACGAAGAGATTTATACTCTTACGTTGCAAATCAATAATTTGGGTCGATATCTCAGGGTAAGGAGAGAAGAGGAACAAGACTAGAGAAGGCTTATGACGACTCTTTTGCCGAACTTTCTCTATAGCTTCGACGACGAGTCCCAGAAAGCCTTGTCGGTTGTCCCTCAAGAATCAAAAACGACATACACCCGTCGCTTTTTTCTCCGTCTTTATAACTATCAGTATGCGGCTAGCTCACAAGGAGTCCACACACTCCTGTGCACCTTCGAAATCTAAATCCAGCTGGACTCTCACACCCTTTTGTAACATCCTCACACAAAAGACGACGCGTAGGAGATTCGGCATTGGTATACCAAGAACTACTTTTGGAGATACGTCGAGAAGGACGAACATCGAAGACTGAGATTAAACCAACTTTCGTTGCGATCCTCTACATAGACCCTGGCGTGGAGGTGAATACTGATATTTACAGTGATATCTGGAAATGTTGGAGGCGTTCGGATCTTGATTCTTTCTGTCTCTACCATGATTTCGAAGCTGAAGGCATTGGCTATTACAGTATCCAATACCGATGTATTTCCTTCCATCTAGGGCGAGGGCAGATGAAAATATGAATATTCACCGACCTACATAATCGTACTTTCTGAAGTTACTCATTCATCTCTGCAGATCAATCCAGGTCTTAAATCTCACGTAACTTACATCTGCCCCTCACCTTCACTACAAATTCATTTCACATAAAATCATTCAGCACAAGAGCTCAGCGTCTTCACATCAACATGCATTACTCAAACCCCCTTTCCTTTCCCCTTCACACTCCCGCTCTTCGCACCTTCGCTGCCTCACACAGCGAAAGCACGAACTTCAGTACCATATCATATAAATACATACAATAAGCATAAACAAGCCCTCGCTCTTCGCTCTTCGCTCTACGGGGGTAAAGACTCCCTCCCCATACATGCATAAAACGCCATTGCAGTGTCAGTGTAATCCCTTTCTTCTCCCTCCGCCCCACCCCACCAAAAAAAACAAACAAAAGTATTTGCCAGCCCAATCCAGTGTCTAGGAGAAGCAAGCAAAAAGTATGAAAAATATGTACAGAAAACTTCGAGAGGGAAAACTTTTTTCTTTCTTCCGACGCTGAGAGAGAGAGATGCGCTGATGCCTGTCCCGAGGTGCGGGGGGGGGACGCGTGAGGCGGATGGATTCGTTGGGAGGGATATCCTGAATCGGAAACTGGGGGGACAGTTGGCCGAGGCCAGAAGTATGTATTAGAGTTTATGTTTGTGTAGATTTTTGGAGGTTCCGTGAGGAATTTTCGACAGGTGGTGTTTTGGGGCGGTCGTGAATGGAATTGCTTCGTTTGGTATCTTTAAACAATTGAATCGTTTTGTTTAATGAAATATGCCCTGGGTTTTAATTAGTTTCCTTCTTTTTGAATAAGTCGAAATTGCGTAAAACTTACTTGCAAGCTTCATATGCCGACCAACAAATAGCAGTACTCGGCATCGTCGTTACAACACGGGGTCGCACACCCTTGAAGAACCCCCGGAATCCCTCCCTCTGGTGCAATAACCTAGCGCCCTCCATAAACCCACTCACGTTCCTCAACGCCGCATCATTCGCCGTTCCCCTCGTCTGTAACATCGTCTTCACCACATCCATGGGCGTTGTGAGAGCCGCGGCAAATCCTCCAGCAATACCTCCTGCAGCGCAATGTGTTACCGGGTCGTAGGCTTTCGTAGGGTTCATAAACGTTGACAGTGATTCGTAGGCTAGGAATTGGAGCGCGGTGAAGGGCACGGTCATGGAGAGCGTGGTAGGGTAGGAGACGTAGAATGCGGATACGCCTTCGCTTCGATAGACGTATTTTGCGCAGTCGAACATGGATTTGTACATTTTGTGCGAATTGTGGATTTGCATGCGTTGTTTGATGACTGCAGATTATTAGCAGGATGCGCAGTTCTTGCGGTGATATGCATACCATCGAATGGGTTCATAAGGGCATCACTTGCAATTGTTGCGCAAGCTCCGCTGGTGGCTGGGGCAAGGTGTTAGTAAATCACCGCAAAAGACCGAAAGCTCCAAAACGTACCAGCAGCGAGTGGGTGATGGACACCAGCTTGATTACCTCCCATGACATGCTTTACAGCTTCATAAGTAGCAAAATAGACTGCGTGAGCGGGACCTGCGGAGGTATGAGTATTCGCCGCCAAGGAAAGCTGCCAGATGTAGATATCACCAACCTGCACCAACCACCACACTGGACATGCCTCGCCATAAACTGAGGATTCCCTCCCCCGTGGCTATTCGGTAGCCTCCCTGAATCATTCCATTGTAGACGGCTGAGGGCGTGGGATTGAGAATCTGCATTCGTGTCTGCGCGGCGGTCAACAAACACAGCTCTTGATCTTGACATCATCACCCGGAGTTGGGCAATTATGATTGCGCACCTTGATAGCATCAATCGGATACATGACCGTATGCTCCTAAAACCCCATCAGTCTGCGATATTCCTCACAATGTTTGCCTTGTGTCGCAAGGGTAAGCTTACAGCTATTCCAGCAAAGGCCCCGGCGGTCATGTTCTGCAGCAAGGAAAAATTCGGCGGCAGCGCTTCATAGCTAGAGATGGGTTGTCAGCGGGAACTGGCACTGGGACAATTGAGGATCTCGAGATCGCGGTGCACGCACTCATACTCTTCTACGGGCTCTGCAGTTGGCTGAGCCATGGGGGCAGCCACGCCTCCAAATGTATTCGATTCCAGAGAAGCCAGGATGTCGATAGCGGGAGGATAGAAGCTACAGCAGCGCCTTCAGAAGAGGGGATTTTCGTATCGCCCGCTGGGCCGTGGGAGATTTGGAGACGGCGAGGGGTGTGGAAGCTGGGGAGGGCTGGCAGTTGAAGAATATCTCTTGAGTTATTGATGATGGATCTTCTTTTTGGAGTTGCAGCAAAAGTTACCAAGGCGAGGCGGATGGAGCGTTGCAGGGGTGCTTGCTGCTTGCTTGCAATTCACCGAGGATCACAAAACAGACTTCTGGAACCAGCAGAGCACCAAAACACCACGGGAAAAAGAGCAAAGATCAGCGGCAAGACCACGATGCCGAAGCTACAGCGCGTTAAATGGCCCTTATTTCAGTAGAGGTGCTGGGCTGGGCCCGTTCTCCGCACTGAATTACACATCGCAGCCGCTGCACCAGAGCTAATTCTCACCTCCCAGCAAAATGCACTACGTACCTCATACAACCGGGGTCCGTGAGGAGAAGGGAAAAAAGCTACCCAACTCCGAGGACGGAGGCCGGATCTGATAACTTTTTTTTTCTTTATCAGATCCTCTTTTTTTCTTGCACACGTCCCCCCGGCCCGGCTTGGCGGGTCTGCATAAAGAGCCCAGGGGATTCCGGGGTAGAAGCGAGGCATCTTCGGAGCAGAAATCGTACGACCGAGTTCACTTCTCACACCATTTCTCACCTCTACGCCCAATTGCTCGATTCCCATGGCCAAGGCATCGGGAATCCCCTTGACGGGCATGCGATTCTGATGAAAGGTGTGGCTTTGTGGCTTTCGACTGCCGTTTCTGACGTTGAAGATGCATAAGTGGGGTTGCATCTGGATCAGGATGTTCCATGCCTCGATCTTTTATGTCGGAGATACGGAATAACAAGGGCCATGGTTTTTTAATCCGGATTCCCTTCTGAGACGCTGAAAATGTGCTTTCTTCAAATGTAGGACTTGACTCACATACTGTTTGCTGCACGATGCAGCCATCAACATGTACTCTCGAAAGGCCGCGGAGCAGCCAGATGCTGCCTGTGATTGCTCAAAACAGCCATAACCTACATTACTACTATGTTGCTTCACTCAAAATATAAGTCTTCATATTTACAGTAGCCTTCAAAATAAGTCTCGGTTAAATATCTTTATTCATATTCATATACTGTATCGATGTGTGTCAAAATTCGCTAACCTGTGCCTCCTAATGCCAATATCTCTAAACTCCTACAGTGCTTTCAAACTATCAAATATTTATCCCAGTTCTACCATCCGATTGCGCCTTCTGAAATTGATACAATAACCCAAGTACTCCTCCACCAGCCGCCTCGCCATCTGCCTCATCTTCCACATCTCTACTTGCGCCTCTGGTAGGCGATGTCTCCCATTTGGATTCTTCGAGCCCAGCTGTGCTCTCATAAGGATTGCCAGGCCCACTGCTCTGCTTCGCATTCCTGCCAGTATCTGTTTCCTCTTCGTCTTCGGCTGGCTCCTCTAGGATATTTTGTCGAGCCTGATACCGAGAACGAGATGTGCGTCTCACACTACGACCTCCAAAGCCGGAAGTAGATGGTTGATGATGCGGGTCTAGTAAAATCGAGGTCATGGGCGACCCGTGTGCCCCCGTAGGAGCAAATCTCGGGGTTCGAGTTGACGGAGGCCCGCCGACACCTGGAGCCCGAACCCCAGGTCGTCTCTCGCTGCGACCCATTCTCGAAGTCTGCAGGTCCGCCGCCAGCGTTGAAGAGGTGAGCCCTGGGAAAGCAGGAGGCGGATGGAACTGGTGTCGCAAACCGGGAGGCACATGTCCTTGGATTCCAGTCTTGGGATTAAGCATGTAATTGTCTAGGAATCCATAGTACGACGCTGTCATCTTTCCATGCTTGGTAGAGTAATAGTCATCTCGCGGATCCGCTCGCTCTTTCCCTTGCTGAGCTCCTCTCCCATCCCCGCGTTTGAAGTCAAATACGGCAAAGGAGCAAACATATCCAACGCCATCAACATGAACTGTGAACTCGCGGAAGAAGTCGATAATCTGGTCGCTAGACTTCGATAAGCTGAACCAGAGAACGAAAGGGGTGAAAATGATGTTAAGCAGTTCTTCTAGAAATATCGTGATCTTCATCTGATAAAGGCTCGCAAATTCCCGCTTAACTTCGTCGCTATGAAGCCTATTCTCCCAGTGAGGTGGCTTATAGTGTGTGTAATCGATCACATTTCGGAGAGCATATTCAGGGTCGAAGACCAGGTTTTCCTCCGGGATGGTGCCGTTCGCAGCAGCCCAAACGGCTCCTAGTACTCCGACATAGAATGCAACCGTTCTTTCAGGAGTGATTTGAAAGGTGAGGAAGAGCTCGGGATCCAGTAACGTGGTAACAACCAATACCGAAACTATGGCTCCTACGACGAACGCAACAAATCTCGCAAGGTGTGCCGTCTTCACTTTTGGAAACTGGTCTAGATAGCGCGAAGCGAATGGGTACGACATGTTGAGTCTTTGATGGAACATATGGTGAAGCTCGTTAAACTCTCGGAACTTCCATTCTGCCAATGGGGTGTATCGTCTGGACCCAATAGTTGAAGGGTCTTTTTTATATTCCTGATTTTCAATTAGCATAACATAATTAGACTGGGAAAGGGATGAATACGTTAAAATATCTGAAAAAATACACGACCATTAGATATACCACAAGGAATGGAGCCAAGATGGCATTCATCCATCCAGCAATTATAAATCGGTTCTTTAAGGCATGGCTCAACTCCTTTCGGTGAGAATCCTTCAGCACAAGTTGCCTCACCTGGCCATATTCGTTGAAGACCAGATCCATGATGCAGAAATCCAAGTTCCACAGCAATGTCCTCGAAAACACCTGCCGGCCTTGCAAAAATGGAAACTGGAATGTCAAGTCCAATACATCCTTGTTGAACATAGCAATCAGGTAGTTCTCTCTTCTCATGAGCCTGTTTGCTATGTCGTGCGCATCAAGTCTTTGCTTAGAATTACTACCCAGGTATTTCCGGTTCGCAGGAGATATTCTCTCCACGGTGATAGGGTTGGCGTCTCTAAGAGCCATGACTCTGGCAACAACGTCCTGCCACAGAACCGTCTGCATGTCCATGTCAGGTATTGCAAGGAGTTGCTCGTAGAAATCTCGCAAGCGCATTAAACGTGGAACATCAGTCAAGAGCTGATAAATTTGTGCGAGGGAGAATAATGTGAACCCCCAAATGAGGAGGTTCGGCATTCCTGAGATTTTTGACGTGCATTTCGGCACAATCACCTCTGATAACTTCTTACTGTTGGGGATCTTATCGTATTCAACACATTGCGAGAGAAATGTGGTGAAAATGGCAATAAAGATCCTTGTGCTATTTTGCGAGATTAGTGAAAGTAATAAAGGGAAGAGACAAAACCTACGCTAAAGCAACTGTCCTTTCCAGCAGGATGCACCATATCCCAGCTCCAAGGTAATAGTCATAGACCTGTTTCATGAAGTCGTCGAGGTTTGTGACATTTATCCATCTCCACATTGCCTTATCTCTCGCACTTCCAGTAAGCAGTCCTGGTCCTTGAGGTGGCCTCGGACCCTCAGATACATTCTCCTGGTGTAGTCGCTGCTGTGCCTGGGCAGCCTCCCAATGAGCTCTCGTTTCTCTGTTCGAAGGCCCTGGTATGGCTGGTTGTTTTGGGGGTCGTTGCGGATGTCGAGCTCGTGGCAGACTTGGGGAGCTTGGGCCTGGCATATCGTTATCCTCGACCAAGAGAGAGGCCGGAACATCATCGTCCATTTCTTCTTCAAGAAGTCTAGGGGACTGCGTGAACCATTTGGGCCCATCTCCTTGTGACTTCCCTCTCTGCTCTACCCGTCGGCCATGCGATCGGTTCCTCTCCCCAGGCAGGAATGCAGTGCTTTCCGTAGTGATCCTGCTATCTTCACCGTTGAAGGCATCTGCGTTGCCCAGCTCATCATCGCGAAACCGCAGATTCTCCTCATCAAGTGCCAGCCCTGCCCGTTCCTCCATATCCGATTCGGAGCCTTCATCGTGGGCTCGGAGTTCGTCATAGATCGACCGGCCGGCAGGGTTGGTTGGGAGTAGCCGCGAGAGGAGGTTCGAGGTCATCATGGTGTCGAAGATCACTGTAACTTAGAAAATTTCCTAAGATCCCAAAGTCTGCAAGGTCTATACTACCGTGCCGTGCTCTCGGATGGATGTTGATCAACAGAGGTCCAGAGGCAGAGGCAAAGCTGTAACGACGGTGGGGGTAAAGCCAATGATGAGGGGGCATTTGGTGTTTATAAAAACCCGAGACAAAGCCGTGTCAAAGTACTGCATGGCCACAGAACATTCAAGCCATGTTGTCTTGATAAGGTCGAGTTCGAGTCACAGGATGGTTGCTGATGCCTTCGTTGCATTCACGGCTCATGAGCACGCGCAAGAGGTGAATGACTGCCGCCTCGAGGCGCTAATTCTCAGCCTTGTGCTAGGCTGCATCTGGTATAGCGTATACACCTCAATCTGAGCGCCCTCTCTGTCAACACAAATACACTTTTGCGTGTCAACTTTAAAACTCTCTTATTATGACGACTGATTATTTTCTTACCCGAAAGACGTCTGGTCTGAGTCTGAATGAAGGCTCTGAATCACCAGCATCGCCAACCAGCCCGCAAGCACTCCGAAGCAATCCGCTTTCGTCCAAGGTCACGAGTGTCCTCTCAGCCTCCTATGCCGACTCTGATATAAGGGATGCGTTGGGCCTACTAGACAAACGTGGGCTAGAAAACAATGCGGAAACTCGTCGGCAGTTGAGACTAGACGTGCAGAAAGATGTTATTGAGAGCAATGGAGAAATCATTCGAGAATTCGGCCACGTTGCGGAGGTGCGTCAAGTACTACCTTGGGTCTAAATTCAGAAACTGACCTAAATAGCAACTCAAACGCATTGGTCTTACGATTGCAAGTCTCAATGAAGGATGCGAAGAGATGAAGCGCCACATCAGCTCAGCCCACCAGGAGACAGCCCCAGTGCTTGAAGAAGCCAACGAGCTCATGAAGCAGAAGAACCAGGTTGAATCTAAACAGCAGCTATTGAAAGCTTTCAATGCCCATTTCGTAATGTCGGATGATGACATTGCAACTCTTACTTCTACTGCTGAGCCTGTGGATGATAGATTCTTCACAATTCTAGCGCGGGCAAAGAAAATCCAAAATGATTGTGAGATTTTACTTGGCACAGAGAATCAACGTCTTGGACTCGAAATCATGGAGCAGATCTCGAAGAACCTGAACGGTGCCTTTCAAAAACTCTACCGGTGGATTCAGCGAGAATTCAAGACTCTTAATCTGGAGAATCCTCAGATCAGCTCATCTATACGGAGAGCTCTTCGGGTTTTAGCGGAACGGCCATCCCTCTTTCAAAGTTGTCTAGACTTCTTTGCCGAAGCACGAGAACACATACTCTCCGATGCCTTCTACACCGCTCTGACTGGTACGTCTGTGAATGGCGAGGAAGATACTTCCGTGAAACCCATCGAGCTAGTCGCGCATGATCCGCTGCGATATGTTGGAGACATGTTAGCATGGACTCATTCAGCTACCGTCAGCGAACGCGAAGCGCTTGAGGTCTTGTTTATCTCGGACGGGGACGAGATTGCGAAGGGTATCCAGGCTGGGCGAGACAACGAACCCTGGAATCGCATGTCGGAAGGCGAGGGCGATTCCAGCAGTTTTGATGGACTCAAAGCTCTCAATGAGCTTGTAGATCGAGATGTTGCCGGCGTTGCAAGAGTTCTGCGTCAGCGCATTGGGCAGATGATCCAAAGCCATGAGGAAACGATTATGGCCTACAAGATTGCGAATCTTTTGAACTTTTACCGAGTGACGTTCTCCAAGCTACTGGGTGATGATTCGGTGTTGCTGGATTCATTATCCACCCTTGAGGAGTCTGCGTTACGCCAATTCAGGTCACTGATGCGTGACCACGTTGCCGGCCTCCATGCAGAGGCTCAAGTCCCACCAACAGACTTGAGCCCTCCTGACTTCTTACAAGATGGCTTGAAACAACTCACAGCCATTATGAAGACATACGAGACATCATTCACATCTGGTGAAAGCAGAGAGGCTGGTTTCCAGCCAATTCTCGCTGAAGCATTCGATCCATTCATGAAAGGAAGTGATAGTCTCGCAAAGGATTTGGGACCACCGAGTAGCGCCATATTTTCAATAAATTGCCTGTTGGCAGCTCGCAATATTCTGGCATCATTCGATTTCACGACGCAACGCCTCACAAGTATTCAAGAATCTATCGAAGAACATGCCAATGGGCTCATTGAGCATCAATACTCATTCTTCCGGAACAACTCAGCCTTGCAACCTCTTCTCCAGGCCCTAGCACCACTATCAGACACCAAGGAAGATCTCAAATCCATTCGCTCTCTCGAAACATTCCAACCCGATCCCCTCACACAAGCGAGTCAGACCCTGGATGACTTCCTCCCTTCGGCTTTGATGGACGCCATGGAGAACTTGAAGCAGCTGCAGAGCTCTAAGCTAGCTAGAGAGATCACGGAAGCGGCAGCTGAGAGGTTCTGCGATGATTTCGAGCAGGTGGAGGAGAAATTGATAGCTGCTGATGAGATTTGGGAGGAGGAAGACGACGAAAAAGAACCCTTACGAGCGTTCTTCCCTCGTACCGGAGGGGAAATACGTGTCTTGCTCTCTTGAAGAAGTGGAAGGAGGACAGATAAATTTTGGACTATGTTGCCCACAAGTTACCAAGCAACTAGTTCTGTCTTCACATTTCAATTTGTCAGACGACTGCAGCGCCATGGTCTTGCAATAACCATTTTCCTTACTTGCGTCTCGGCCTTCAGGTCAGTGCCGAGAAGCCGGAGACGTCCAAGTCTCTTCAGGTCCGAACAAAACTACCGAGGCCTTTACAATGTCCACTATCACGAGGGCCGTAATTAAGAGAGAGCACACATTTCGTCTTCAGGCGAGGCAAATCGATCTGTAAAGGGAAGTCCCTTAGTCGAGGTCTTACCTTCCTAATCAAGACCTGAGCCCCTATCTTGGTACCATGCCACTACTGCCGGTATCAGAAGCTTGTTTTTATGATCGACAATCTAGCTCGAAGCTTATTTCTAGAGGCCGATGCCACTTGCTATTATTTGGCCCGAAATGGCAGCCAATTTCCAAACTTTGCGCTATTTATTGCCGGCTGACACCTCAAGTGATTCTGGAACGTTTTTGACGTCTATATCCAGCAATTTTCAGAAGCACAAGCGATGCTGCAGTAGAATTTTCTAACTGAAGAAGCCTTCGAGGCTTTGTTTGGGTTGCTGTCAAGGGAATTCTCAGGTCAGGTCATCATTCTTCGCGTCGCAAGTGAGCGTTCACCGCCAAGTGAGATTTTAGTCCGGCGGCCATTTTTTAGTCTCATTTTTGTGCCATAGTTTCGGATCTGAGTATTTGTACCTTATCGCCATCCCTTCATGTCACGCCTCCGCGTGTCAGTTGACTCTATCGGCCGGCCGAATCGAACTAATTATACATAGGGCTGCGTTGGAGCCAACAATTGGTCCATAACCCCCAGATAATCAACATGCGCGAACCCATTGTGCTGTCAATTAGAGGAGGTGAGAACACTTTGAAGACACTTGGAACATTCGAGCGTCGACATCAGACCCAATAAAGAAGCTGCTACTTTTCCACTCTAAGGGTGCATTAGCAAAATCGCCAAAAGTCTTGCTGGCGACGTGAGGTTCGTATTCGAACTGCTTCAATAGTGACATGGAGCTCTACTCAACTATGGGTAAGGGGGTCCCAAACTGCCTTGCTGGAAAGGTAGACCGCGATTTCCGGGTGCGGGATTTAAACAAAATAAAGGGGTAGTCATGAGAGTGGTCTCAAGGGTATCTTGCTGTGTGTATATATGGCCATTCCGTCGACTTCCCTTCAGATCTGTCAAGCATCCAACGAACTTCCTGTCAATTCTATATGCCAACAATAATAAATTCCTTTCAAGTAGCCGCCATATTAGCATGCCTCACGGCGACGACATGCGCAAGTCCTCTCCTTCAACGTGCAGCGGATTTCAGACCATCCACTGTATTTGAAAAGGTCAACATCCCGAAGAGATGGGCTCTAGCGGGAGCACCAAATGCTCAGGCCACCATGACCATGCAAATTGCACTGAAGCAAAGCAATATTGCTGGTCTTCAATCCAAACTAGCCGACATTTCGAATCCAAAGAGCACAAATTATGGGAAGTGGCTTTCAAGAAAGGAGATGGAAGTATACACTAGCCCATCCAGCGAGTCTGTCCAAGCTGTAACGACATGGCTTGCGACCTACGGAATTTCGTCCAAGGCGATAAGTCAGCCGACTCCCGACTGGATGTAAGTGCTATCATTTCGACTTCGTTTTCTTGACTGCTAAGTATCCATTTTTTAGGCACGTCCAGGTTCCTCTTTCCCAAGCGGAGACAATTTTGAGCACCAAATACACGCTGTACAAGGATGCTTCCGAGACCAGTATTCCCCGAACGAGTGAATACTCAATTCTTTTAGCTCTTCAAGATCATATCGATACCATTCAACCAACTACAGCCTTCCAACTCAAAAAACTGGATCCACGAGTTACTGGTAACTCGACCCTCACCAAGAGACAGAACTCTAACTGCAATCCCAACAATGTCACCCCATCTTGCATTCAAAGCTACTACAACGTGGACTATACCGGAAGCTCGGGCCAGTCAACTCTTGCCGTGACCGGATTCCAGGGTATTGTAGCTAGCCATGAAGATGCTGCCTCTTTCCTACAGCAATTTGATTCCCAAGCCAGCGGAAACGACTTCACAGAAATCTCCGTTTCTTCAGGGACTACTGGTGACACGGCGAATCCTGAAGGCAATCTTGATACACGGTCAATTCTTGGACTGGGTTATCCTAATACAGCCCAATTTTTGTCTGTTGGACCAAGTGAACAAACTGAACAGGGCTTCCAGGATGAGCTTGTTAACTTTGGCAATTATCTCAACTCGTCCTCAAGCCCACCCTCTGTCGTTTCTAGTTCTTACGGAGATGGGGAGGAGAACTACAGCAACAACTACCTCAACAGTCTTTGCAATGAATTTATGAAGGCTGGCTCACAAGGAATTTCGGTTCTCTTTTCGTCTGGTGACTCCGGCGTTGGTGGGAACGGGGAGACTGATTGTTCCAATGGGTATGAAAGATTCTTGACGAGTATCTCAAGAGCTAAGACTGACACCGACCTCAAGATACTATGCAATTTTCCCAGCCTCTTGTCCTTACGTCACAGCTGTTGGTGCTACTCAGTTTTACAGCGGTGGTGAGGAAGTCGCCATCTTCCAAGGCCAAGGCTCGAGACCAACTGGCAGCAGCGGGGGCGGTTTCTCGAACTATTTCTCCACGCCAAGTTACCAAAGCTCGGATGTCCAAAACTACATCAATAACCTGAATGGGGCTTCGAGCGGGCTCTACAATGCTAATGGCAGAGGATACCCAGATGTTTCTCTCATTGGACTCAATATCGATATCGTGTACCAAGGATCAGTCACCCAAATCGGAGGAACTTCAGATTCGTCCCCTGAGTGGGCAGCTCTCATTTCCCAGATTAACGACTATCGCATCAGTCAAGGACAGTCGACGTTGGGATTTTTAAACCCAGCCTTGTACCAGGCTCCCTCCTCGAGCTTCAATGATATTACTGTCGGATCAAATGAGGGATGTAACACAAACGGATTTCCGGCTACGCAAGGTTGTTTTCACTTTCTCAATCTCATAAATTCTTTCTAACAGGAGAAAAAATAGGTTGGGATGCTGCGACGGGGCTGGGAACCATGAATTTTGCCAACCTCAGACAGGCACTGGGATGATAGATGTTACTTCACACAGATGCAGTGGACCAGCTTCTCGAAGGCAGCTACGACAATGATGATCATGCAATGGCTATAGCACTGAATGATTTTCCCCCAGTTCCCCTGCCTGTCACTCGTGAACTGGACCATAAGCATCCTGTTCAGCAGAAATGGTACTCCTGATGAGCCTGTCTAGCGGTGGACAGAAAAAGCGGCACTAATTATTGCCTGTTTTGAATGTCCCACTCGCCGTGGCACATTCAGAATTAGTGCCGCGGTTTTTGTCGACCAGGAGCCTGTCAAGTGTCACGCGTGGTTCCCCCTCAAAATGCGAATACTCCACGCAACAATCACCCGCAAACTTTAAAATATTCTGGGAGAAAAACTTTTGCGAGAACGCACATGAATTCTGAGGTAAAATTTGAGGATGACGGGCGGCGCTAAAGAGTACCCTCGTACTAAGGACCAATACAGGTCTTGCTCTCTTTGAATAATTGCGCGTCTCTAACACACAGTAACTCAAACGTCCTTTCCATCCTCCATAATAACGTCAAATGCCTTCTCACTAACCATAAACACAGGCAGAATCGGGAATGCCCCAGGAATCCGAGGGAAAATCGACGCATCGACCACACGCAGATTTTCCACGCCCTGGACACGGAATCTAGAATCAACACAAGTCCCCGCCTTGCCGGCAGGTCCCATCGGACAACTGCCAACTGCATGGTGAGAATACGCCTCCTGCATAATGGTCTCCTCGATATCTGCTCCATCAGGCGGCTGGATGTTGGTGAATGGGCCATACTCGCTCTGCGTGTCATTGAAGATACGTCTTGCAAACTCAACACCTTCTCGTAGGGCTTGCAAATCATGCGCAGCACCATCTTTGAAGAAGTTGAAGTTGATATCTGGGACATCTCGCGGGTCTTTAGAGCGAAGCTTCACTGTCCCGGCTCGATTTTGGGGGTGCATCTGCCGAAAGTCAGCATTCACGGACCACGATATCTGTAAAAAGCAGTTGGGGTGCCCACCTTGACTATAGACCAGAAGAATGTCGTAAGTGGATATTGGGCTCGGGAGTATCCAGGATAGAACCCATCAAAAAGGGCTGCGGCGGCGCCGAAGAAGAACAGGTCAGTGTCATTGTCGAGAGAAACGCTAGATTTTACGAGCATTCCGGCTGGTGCAGCACCCTGCGTGTATGGTCCATGACCACCATCTAGCCATTGGGCAAGACATGGATCGCCTGGTGCGAGAAATGTGCAATTCTGAAAACTGTTTTCAAAAGGCCGTGATGCTTCGACGACCATGCCGGCTTCGTAGTTATCTTGCAAGTTGGTGCCAACGGCTGGTAGGTCAACGAGAACCGGAATGTCAAATGACTCCAACTCTTGGCGAGGGCCGATTCCGCTCAGCTTGAGAATCTGTGGAGTGTTGAATGCTCCACCTGCTATGATGACTTCCTTAGACGCATAGGCGCACCGCTGAACACCTGTCTGCGTGCCGTTGTTTCTCGGATCTGCCTTGTAAACACTCCGGCCATAAAGATACTCGACTCCGATTGCTTTTGGTTTGCCGTTCGCATTTTCCTCGTCGAAGATGATTCGTGTTGCAAGAGAATTCGTGCTGATCGTGAGCGGATATAGTGGTGTGCCATTCGCACTCAGTACATTCCTCGTGTTATCAAGGTATGTCTGGGCGCTGTTACGTTCTCGAGTGCCGTTTACGTGCAAAGTGATCTGATATAGTCCGTTTGCCTGGTATCTATTCGGGTCGGCGCTATTTATGTCTCGCCTCATGATGTCGAATACTTCTTGGGTGCTTGCGTTCCTGCCGGTATCACCTGTAGCAACTGCTGCAGATCGCAGAACATCCTGAAATCCAATCTGAGGGTCCAAGAGAGTAATGTCATTCTGATTCGACTAGAATACAATTAGCTTGTTATCATGTGAGTTACGAGAAGGTATGTACCCCAAGCCATCCGGCAAAACCGTGTCCTGCCGTATTCTCCGGCAAATACTGGCAGCTCTCAATCCGTGTGAAGTATTGAAGCATCTTGGAAGCAGCCCAAGATTGGTCACCGGTTGCATTTGCAATATACTCCCAGTCACTGTCTGGAGGAAGGGCAAGATTCATCGCGTTGTGATTGCCACATCCACCAAGTGTGCCCGTGCGGGGATAGAATATACCAAGAGGCTCCGCGCCTTCAGGAGGACTGGTCCCAACGTAGAAAGACCCATTTGTCATTCTCCAAGTAAACTTCGAATCTTTCTGAGCTTTTTCCTGGTCTTCGAAGTGTTTGACAAAGAATTCCCATGACATTGTCGGGTCTTCGGAGGATGGGTTCGCACTAGGTGTTGTTAGATATGAATACACGAGAGGTAAATATAAAATCTTACAATGCAGGTATTCTTTGGAGGTAACTGGAACCATTGTCTTCGCCTGCTTCTAAAAGGAGAACTGAGTGACCGGCTCGAGCGAGATTTGCACTATGACATCTTAGCAGGATTCATTGTTTCATTGAAGGCGTCTTACGCCAATGTTCCTCCGCCCGGACCCGACCCCACAATTACATATTCGTAGATGAGAGAATCTACAGCTTCATTTTCTGAAACTGGACTTGCATCTGAAAATGCAAAGAGGGCGAGAAGAAGTGCTCTGCTTTTGTGGTGTAATCTCATCGTGAAATATGTTGTTCGAGTCTTGAGTTTTGTAATTTATGTTGGAGTTGAACGTGATTGAAGTACCATCCTCGAATATATAGTAACGGAAGGTTACGCCTGCGAAGAATATTTAAGCCATGGGGAAATGAGGGGACGACAGGGGTTCATCATCCACGGACTTTAGAATATTCTCAGGTACCGCTCCGTATTTAGGCAGCTCATGTGTGCAAAATCCGATCGAAAAATAATCCCCATGGACTTAAGAGTTAAATGATTATATTGTCATGAGGGGCTTAGACTTTCGCGGTGTAAGCTGTACGCGCTTCCGAATGCGATTCGAAGGATCAATGATTAAATCTTGGCGCGATTAAATCCGTAAAGACCGGTATTAGATGACGAATTGCTCTCTGATTGGAATTTTGGTCCATCTCAGCGATCTGGAAACTCAATTTTAAAATGACTATGCATCTCCAACCTCAAGCTTTCCTCTAAGAAAATCAAAAATATCACCCAGCATCTCCTTCGAATACCAATGGCCTAGGCCATCATACTCGATCATCTCAACATCGGCACCGAGCAGGTCCAAACAAGTCTTGGCCTCTCTGCCAAGCTCAATAGGGACCTTCTCATCTTCCACACCATGTCCTAGAAACACCGGGACGCCTTGGAACACCATCTGGGGTTTGTCATCCAAATCGATTTCTTCTCTCAAGAATTTTATGGCTTGTCCTGGTAAACTTTTTTTGTTTGAATCGTTGGGTAGAGACATGTCGCTGTCGCCTCCCTCATCGTCGGAATGAGAAAATGGATCGGCATCGTCGCCTTCCTGACCAAATAGATCATCTCCAGTCTTCGAATTGTTCCCTTTGGCGATCTCTTCGATGTGATTTGCGAACGGTAAGTATCCGCACATTCCAACAGTTGCAGCAAAAGGTTGTCCGTTCCATGTCAGGAGGGAAGTTAAAGATGTTGCACAGCCCTGGCTCAAGCCCCACAACACGACATTGCCTTTTCCGACCACTTCAATTTCTTGCTGCAGGATGCGGTGGACGTATTCACAACTCTTGTGAAGCCCATCTCTCATTAAATCCTGGCGCTTGCTTGGTTCTTCCATGTGCCAGTGATCGAACCACTGGTGGGTATAAGATCGCTTGTAGATTATAGCACGATTTCTGGATGCGGTGAGAAAGATGATTTTGGCGTGAGGGAATGCAGTTTGGAGTTTATCTCCCGACGCCGAAGCCATTTCGAGGAGAGGCGAGGCAAACTTTTCAGCCGTAGACCCACGGCCATGGAGGATGATGAACGATTGTCGATATTCAGAAAGTGGCGGGACAACTAAAGGGTCCGGAAACGTTCCTGGCGGATCCATGGCAGCTTTTTTGTCTGCAGCTGGGGCTTGCTGTGCAGGCTCTTTGGCTTCCTTGTTGGAAATTTGCGGATTTTCTGCCGAGTCACGGGATTTTTCGCATTGAAGTTGATAAAATTCAGCGAATTTGAGACCTTCTGAATCAGTGGTGATTGTGTGACCCGAAAGGGCCTGTGTGTTTTGAGGAGCCATTCTGGCGATTTGTTGTGGCAGTGCCGTTTTGAAAGGCTCCGAGATTGGTTGTTGTGGGATTTGAGTCTTTGAATTGTTTGCGGCAGTGAGGGTGCAGGATCGATGAACATTCATTTGATGGTGGCCACTTCCGTCTGTTTGTGGTTTTGGAGAGTATGATCGTTGAGGATATATGCTGGGGGGGGTTGAGATTTTGACTGTGGGAATTGTGAGTTACAAACAGGTCATAAATGAACGGGTGAAGCCGTTTTCGTTTTTGGTAGAGGTTGTAGTTAGTGTTAGAGACGTACTAACTAAGGGGCCCCTATCTTGATCTCAACCATCAGAACCGAAGAAGAAAGCGTTCTACAGAGTTCCCCAAAAATCTGAAAATCTATCATCGTGATTGAGTTTTCACAAGAGCACTTGTA